>Ga0182024_10005804_pt1 | contig 27427 bp, 19 predicted proteins | sample P32metaG_FD_120480 | JGI IMG/M metagenome (GOLD analysis project Ga0182024, IMG submission 120480) | Permafrost microbial communities from Stordalen Mire, Sweden - P3-2 metaG (Illumina Assembly) | ecosystem: Environmental > Terrestrial > Soil > Wetlands > Permafrost | place: Sweden: Stordalen...
ATTCTTCCATCCGGGCGTTTTTCGTTCTGGACGAATTTTCATCGGAAAGCCCTGCCAGGCGGTTGATCGGCATGGGCTCGGGCAAAGACACCTGCACAGTCGACGGAAAACTGGTTTTTCAGGATGCGGACGGCAAGGAGTTGGCCAACGTCAAGATCCACGTTCGCGGCAGCGTTGCGTTTAGCCCCGGCGAGGGAAGCGATACATCGGGGCGCCATACGACTTCGGACTTGGAGCGGCGCTTGTCACAGGAAATCGAGAAACTGAAATGAAGGTCGGCCGTATCCATCAAGTTTTTTTGCTTCGCTGGCTTCATATGATACGAGGCGGCGAGACGCCGGCCAACTCAGGTTCACCCTTGCCAAAAGTAAAAACAATCCTGGGAATCGCCGCCTTCCTGTTTTTCGGCGTGTCGAGTCTCTCCGCGCAGGGAGAGCAAATTTTCAAGGGGCAGATTTGTCTGGGACCGGAAGGGCGCACGCCCACAATCGAAAATGGCCAGGCCAGGCTGCCCTGCACCATCGCGCATCCCAAAAGAAACTCCAGATACATTCTTTTCAATCCTGCGGACAAGACGACCTACTACGTCGAAAGCCACTCCAAGGCCAAGCAGTTCGCCGGCAGGGACGTGATCGTGATCGGGACATTGGACAATGCTACCGGCATCATTCACATCGATGAACTGTTCCGCTCATTGCCGCCGAAAATTGCGCAGGCTACTACTGTTTACATCGACTGCGATGCCTGTCCCAGGGGAATGGCGGCGGCGTGGCGCGCGGCATTCGAGGAATTGGAGGATTGGGGCAGATACGATATAAACCCTGACCCCAAGAAGGCCGACCTGATCTTCCTGTTTTCCGCGAATCCATATCTCGGCGACTACGTCACGCGCGATGGGCCTGACAAAAGAGGGGTCGCGGTCGACATTACTTACATGAATATCGTGGACCCGCAAACGGGAGAGAACTTGTGGGGAGATTCCAGGCAGTGGGGCAGTCTCTTCGTGGCCAAAGCGACCAAGGACTTGATCAAGGAGCTCCGATTGAGGCTGGAAGAAGAGAGTCAGAGTAACAAGCAACCCGTTCAAGAGAAGCGCCGCGGTCACCAAACATCGCCGGATGTGATCAACTAACTTCGCATTTCAGAGTGTGTGTGAAAATCCAGTTTCGCGAGGTTTATGTAGCGCCCGCCTGAAGGCGGGCGCTACCTTGCCAGGGCGTCGTCCGCAGCTTCCGTTTCGCTGTAGCCAAAGAAATGGCGATCCTTGATTACCTTGGCAATTTCAGGTGGGACCATCGTCTCCCAGGAGGAATCGTTTTCCTTGATGCGCCGCAGGACATCGCGCGAGAAGATGTGCAGAACACTTTCGTCGAAATTATCGAGTTGTTTGATCCGGCCGCGCTCCACGAGATGGCAGTACAGGCTGTGCAAGTCCCCGGGCATTTTTATATTTTCCACGGTGCTGAGCTGGCCGGTGGCGGGATCCCGCAAGGGATACACATAAATCCGCAAGTCCTTGGTGAATAATTTTCCGAACGCTTCGAGGATGCCGCCCTCCAGCCCAGCGTAGTATTGCTCCATGAACAAATCCTGGAGGCTCGCGACCCCCATTGTTACGGCGATCGGCTGCGAAGTGTATCGCGTCAAGTAAGCGGCCAGGCGGTAGTATTCGAAATAGTCCGAGATCAACACGGTCTTTCCGGCCGCCGCCAGAACATCTGCTCGTGCCAGAAAATCGTTGAGGTCGATCTTTCCCGCCGCCAGCAGATTCTTCATGGTGATTTCCATCAACTCGACGACCTGCCCAGGTTGCACCTCCGGCTCAGAGGCGAAGCGCTCGTGGGCGCTTCGGATCATGTCGATGTTGACCTTGGTGACGGGGCGAAAGCTTCCACGCTCCACCAGGATCGGCCGTTTGCGTAGGATTTCGGAGGGTTGCAGGACGTCGCCCGCCGGCCCGAACATGGCGGCGCCGCTGAGGCCCAGCTGCACGAGCTTCAGGCTCATCACGCGATTGTCGACATGGCGGAATTCGATGCCCGAGAATTCGATCATATCGATTTCGATTCGTTGCGTAGTCAGGTTGTCGAGCAGCGAATCGAGGATCAGCTCGGGTTTGTGATGCAGGAAAAAGGCGGCGTAGAGGAGGTTGACCCCCACGATGCCCAGTGTCTCCTGTTGAAGATCGTTTTCACGATCGAGCATTCGGACGTGAATAATGATTTGGCTGTTCTCGTCGCGCGGATGGGCCTGAAATTTTACGCCCATCCAGCCATGGCACTCGTTGGTCCCTTGATAGTTGCGGGCGGCAACGGTATTGGCAAAGGCGAAGAAGGCCGTGCTTTCCCGGCGCACCGACTGCAGCCGCTCCAGATTGAGACTGTGCTCGTAGTCGAGCATGCCCTGCAGGCGTTCGCGCGAGACGTAACGCTTGCAGCGCCCGTAAATCGCGTCGCTGACCGCCATGTCATACGCGGATATGGATTTGGAGATCGTTCCTGCCGCGGCGCCAACCTTGAAAAACCAGCGCGCAACCTCTTGCCCGGCGCCTATTTCAGCGAATGTCCCGTAATACAGAGGATCGAGGTTGATCTTCAGCGCCTTCTGGTGTGTGCTGAGTTTTGGGCGTTCGTCGTTATCCAGCATTGGCTTGGTTGCAGCTATCATGAACCAATTTTATATGCTTGGCCACACTCCCTATATATCGAAAGAACGCATCGTCCGCATCAGCGGAATCGAAGAAAACGGGAAAAACCATGTAGATGGGTTACTTCGCTCATGAATCGGAAATTCGGCTACATTCAGGCGTTCTCTGACACGGAATCATTTCCTGATCTTTTTGCGCGCTCTGGCTAAACTCCGCAGGCGATTCTGCCGATGCTTAGATTAGAGGCAATCTATGAGCAATCCTATTAGTCTTTTAACATCTGTCACACCCGCGACCCCGGTGCAGCCTGCCGAAAAGGCCGCCGCGGCAAATCCGAAAGCTGCCGTAGCGAAAACAACGCAAACACCAACGGATACGGTTCAAATCAGCACCGCAGGCCAAACGGCTGCACAGGAAGCACGGGAGACTCCCGCCCAAACTCAACAGGAAGCAGCCAAAGGAGATAGTCAGGCGAAGAGCCTACTGGCCAGAGAAGCCGCTGCAGCTTACGTACCGAAGAAGTAAAATATTTACGAGTTATCTATTTCTTAATCTGAGGGTGCGTGCCGTAGGATCCATTCCCAGCCGCTGCGGCATTGCGTCCACAGAAACCTGCGTTGTGTATTAGAAGGCAGGAAAGGAACGCCCCATTCCGCTTCTCAAGCCTTCAGCCGTGGAAACAAGCGCTCGGCGTTTCCGCGGTTGATGGCTTTCCAGTCGTCCTCCGAAAAACCCGCATATTGCACTAGCCAGTCGTCCGTTAATTCATAATTGCGAATGGGGGCGTCGCTGCCGTACAGAATCTGCGATACGGAGACCATGTCCTTCAGTGCGTCGAGAGCAGGCGCGCGGCCCGCGTGCGCCGTGTCGAAATATAATTTCTTGAATTCATACTCGACGCCGTGCGGCGCGTTGGCCGCGCGATTCTTTGGAAAATCATCGACGATGCGCGCGGCCAGCACGGGAAACGCTCCGCCGGAGTGCGAAAAAATGAAGCGGATATTCGGATTTTTGGCGAACGTGCCGTCCCACAGCAGACTGTCGATGGCGCGCGCCGTGTCAATGTCATACTCAATGATTCCGGATTGCCCGGAAAGATTTCGGCAGCACGATGCGCGCGCCGGATGCACAAAAACCACGGCGCTGCGGCGGTTCAATTCTTCGTAGACCGGCGCGAAGGACGGATCGCCCATCCACTTGTCCATGTAACTCGTCCACAAAGCAATACCGTCGGCCTTGAGCACGTCCAGCGCGTAGGCGATTTCCTTCAGGCTGCCATCCGTGTCCGGAAGCGGGAGAGCCGCGAAGTGCCCGAAGCGCGTGGGATTGTCGCGGACCATCTGCGCGCCATACTCGTTGTGTTTTCTGGCCAGCGTGCGTCCCTTTTCGGCGCGGTCGCTCATGGAGTCCATCACCAGGCGCTGCACGGGCGACACAAAGGCCGTGGCGATCCCGTGCTTGTCCATGATATCCAGCGATATGGCGGGAGACCACTGCCTGAGCGTGAAGCCGCTGGCGGCCAGCTGATCTTTCATGGCCTCGATATAAAACGGTGGAAATAAATGATGGTGCACGTCAACCCGGCCGAGCATGGGGCGCACCGACGGGGAAATCGCCTGCGCCAATATTTCGCGCCCGGATAGAAACGCGCCCGCTCCGGCCATGGCCAGTGCCTTCAGGAATTTTCTGCGCGAAGCGCCGGAGTCGAATGGTTTGCCATTCGCCTTACCGAATTCGGCGGATAGTTCATTGTTTCCGAAAAGGCGATTCCCCATGCGTGTTCCCTCCCAGCGTCAAGAAAGCTGCCTGCTTTATTGCGGCGAAACATAGCACGTTTTGGATGCTCGTGTCAGCGCAATGCGCTGGAAATCAACTCGCTTCCTGGCAGGTGGTTCAAAGGGAAACGCAGGAATGCTTTCATTGAGGTCACCCACACTCTTTACTTCCGCTCCCGAATCAGTTCTCCATAGACAATCCGTGCGCCTGTTTGATAGCCTCGGCGGCATCGCGGCCTGGGAAGAATTAATAGAGCGTTGAAGCGATCGATGCCGCTTTCGGACCGAACTATTCCTGTTCGGCTTTGCGGCTGTTGTTCGCCGCTCGTATCGCCGAAACGGCAATGTTGCAAGGAGAAATCATGAAGGTACTCACAATGTCCAAAACTTTGGGTTTGCTTTGCGCGATTTGCCTTATTTCTTCGATGGCATCTGGGGCCACGATCACAGGCAAAGTGACCGGGCCGGACGGCGCTCCTTTTCGCGCCGCGTTCGTGCAGGCTCGAAATTCGAAAACCAGAGTGACGGTTATCGTGCTTTCCGGCAACGACGGAAAATATCGCGTGGACAATCTGCCGGCCGGCGATTATCAAGTCCTGGCGAAATCCGTGGGCTATCGGTCTGACCCGAGGAGCGGCATCGTCCTTTCCGCCAATCAAAACGCAACCTTCGACTGGACGCTGCAAAAACAAATCGTGCACTGGGACGAAATTCCCATCATTCAGGGCATCGACCTGTTTCCGGAGGGTCCCGGCAAGGATAAATTTGCCCACTGTGGATCGAGTTGCCACGGCTTCCAGCAGTTCGTCAATGTGCGGCGCGATGAAAACGGGTGGCGCGAGATGCTCAAGGATCAGATGTCCACCAGAATTGGCGGGAGCGTCGTTTACAGCCAGATTAAAAACGATCAGGACGTCAATGAACTGGCCGCGTACGCCAGCAAGATTTTCGGCACCGGGCCCGGCGCGCTCCCGCAATCTCCAGCAGAAATGCCCGGCTACTTGGATTGGATGAAGCAGTTCAGCGACGATTCTCTCAAAATTGTGTACGTGATGTACGAAATGCCGCCCGGGCGCATGACCTGGGACGCCAATCCCGACAAGGACGGCAACATCTGGTGCCCGTACTTCGGAACAGTGAACGGCGTCGGCAGATTGAATCCGGAAACTGGGGAGTTGCAGGAATACCTGTGGGAAAGCCAGCAGCCGCGCGTCGGCACGCGTTCCGTGCAGATGACGCACGACGGAGTATCGGCGTGGGTCGTCGAGGAGGGCGGCACGCTGGTGAAAGTCGACGTCAAGTCCGGCAAGCAAACCAAATACAAAGGGCCGGGCAAGACCATGAATACCGTGCGCGAAGATCCCAACGGAATCTTGTGGGTTTCAGGCAGCCCGTATTCCTACCGCTTCGATCCCAAGACCGGAATTTACACCGAGCTGAAAGATGCTCCCGCCACATACGGCGCGAATCTCGACAGGGCCGGAAACATTTGGTTCGACGAGGCGGCAGGCCAGGGTCGAATTTTCAAAGTGGACTACAAGACTTCGAAAGTTACCACCTGGACTCCGCCGCCACAGCCCGGTTCGCGCCGCCGCTTTCAAGTTGATGCAAACGGGATCGGCTGGCTGGCCCAGTACGACAGGGGCCAGATCGTGCGGCTGGACACCGAAACCGGCGCGTTCAAGGAATACCAGCTCCCCGGCGAGCAGCCTACGCCGTATCCCATCGGAATCGATAGTACTAATCAGGTATGGTACGCATCAGGAATCATGGACACCGTCGGGCGCCTCGATCCCGCCACCGGAAAAATCACCGAATATCCCGCGCCTGCCGTGGGAAACGGCATGAGGGAGCTCAACAACGATCCCAAAGGAAGAATGTGGTTCGCTTCGCCCGGGAATAACACGGTAGGCTACATGTATCTTGCGAAGTAAGTAGCGCGGGCTTCAGCCTGCGGATTTTGATTTTACAATTATTGAAACCGAGAAAACCCGCAGGCTGAAGCCCGCGCTACTCAGGCTTCTGCCCTGCCGCAGGCATGCGAATCCGATTCGTAAAGGCGTCCTCTTCTTCCGGAATGCAGGGCAGTTCATCCATGTAAGCTTTCTTTCCCTTCAGCAGCTTGTACAATTTCGTGTCGCCAACCCAGGTTGCCGTGTAGGCCTTGGGGTCCTCGACGATGAGTTGTAACGACAAGGTGTCCTGATCCGCGCGCTTGTAGCGTTCGATCAGATGAATGTCGTCGCTGTGCGGGTCGCCGTAAAAATCCAGCCAACTTTTTTCAGTCAGCCCGATGGTGTCGACGACGAAGGTGTCTCCCTCCCACTTGCCAATCGAGTCGCCCATCCATGTGGGGGCCGCATCCTTGGCATGGCTTCGCCCGTCGGTCCAAACCTGGCGCCATTCATGTTCGCGCTCAAAAAACATGAACACGCGATCCGGCGCTTGATAAATTTCAAATGGTTGCGGGAAAAATAGGATGCGTGGAATCCCGGTCGGATTGCATTTCAGAATCGGGTCGTTTCCGCCGGCTTGCGCTTTGGGGCCGTAACCGGGTTTTGCTTCGGCGTATTTCGCTTTGGCCCAGGCCGTCATCGGAGGCGGGTCTTTGCTGGGCGTCGCATAAATTCCCTGGCCGGGAATGCCAGCGAAAAACTCCCACATTCCGGAGAGATTATGCGGGTCGGCGGCAGCCGGACTATTGCTTTTAGCTGCTGGCGATTGTGAACCGGACATTTGCGCGTGCATCAGCGCAGGCGTGGCCAGGATCGCCGCAAGCAACGTAATCCTAATTAATGACTTCTTACATTTACCCATTAGGAAAATTCTCTCCCGGCTGAGCCTCGTTCAGTAGTCCTGTTCCTGCAGCCCCAGCTCTTTTCCGTTTGGAAGCACCAGCTTGTGCAGGAATCCCACGGGCGAACCATTCTTAGCTGGAATGAGGTTGATAGAGACGATGTCCCCGGCCTTCACAACGTCTTTCGTCCACCCGGCCCGCACCAGCTTGCCAGGGCTGTAGGTTTCCACGGCCCAGTGCACGATGGCGCCCTTTTCGTCCTTCACGTCCAGATAAATTTGCGCGTGCGGATTGGTCCAGGCAAATTCCGTCACCGTTCCCTTGATGATGATGGGATTCTTGTCGTCGTACGCGGCGTTTCCGTGATGCGCCCAAAGAGGAGCGCCTACCGCAAGAAGAGCAGCAACGGCAGATAAAAATTTCCTTCGATTTACTTTCATTCCGTTCTCCCAATCATAGCGGGCATGCCCGTAAGATTATCGTGGCAGCTGCTCTTCGAAATTCATTTTTTTGTTCGCCGCAGGTGCGCCCTGTCCTTTTCATTTTCCTCGCAGGAGTACGACATGATCTCGGTATTCTGGCGCTTAATCGGCAGTGTGATGGACCACGGCTCGGTGAAATATTTGGGATCTTCAAAGGTGACAGTCCATTTGATGTTGTCATTGTCCATCTTCTGGAACCGCTCGAGCAGATGCAATTGATCGCTGTGCTCATGGCCCGCCGTGTCCAGCCAGGTGCGGTCGTCGAGCCCCACGGTGTCCACGACCAGCGTGTCTCCCTCCCACTTGCCGATGGAATCTCCGAACCACGTAGGGTCTGCATCCTTCGGATGGCTGCGCCCATCCGTATGAATGATGCGAAAGGTGTGCTGGTTTTCAAAAAGAATGGTGAACACCGATGGCGTCTCAACGATTTGGAACGGCATGATTCCTGCCTGAATCCCTCGCGCCGGACCGATCGGAAGGCACTTGGTCAGCGGGTCGTCAATCTCGTCCTCTTTTGCGAATCGCGCCGCTCCATACTCAGTGAACGGAGGCTGATGCCCCAGTGTTTTCGAGATGTCCGGTGTGAACGGCGCGGACCATATACCATTCAAATCCGGTGGCGGCGCAGCCGCCTGAGGATTGCCCGATGCTCCACGGCCGCCGCAGGAAAATAAGAACGGCGAAACCACAAGCATGATTGCGGTGCACACCAGGGAAGCGCGGAAATCATTCTTCATTCGCTGGCTCGCTTCCACTCTTGGTTTCTTCTCATGCTATTTCTTTCCGTCCGCAGCGCCCGCACCGTACGAATTCTGGGAAACGCCTCCCGACCCTGCGTCCATCTGGCGGCCATCGGCGAGCGTTACGGTTGAACAAGCACCCAAATGCGAGCCATCCTTGGCGCGAAAACCTTTCACGGTCACCACGTCGCCGGGCTTCAACGTGTCTTTTCGCCAGCCCCTCCGGTAGATCACATTCGGCGGGCCGCCCTCGAACGCCCAGTTTGTCACTTTGCCATCCTTGCCCTTCACATCCACATAAAAATAGATGTGCGGATTCTCGAACTCCATTTTGGTGACCACGCCGGAAAGCGTGAGGGGATTATTCTGGTCGAACTCCACGGCGAATCCGTGGTGGGCAAAGACGGGCGTGCACATGGAGAGCAGAAAGAAACCGAAACCAAGCACGGCGGACGACAGGGTCTTCAAAATCGCACCTCGGGGAGCATTTGCGAGCTTTCCATCTTGTATAACCGAAGGATTGCTCCGGTCAAGCAGGATGATTTCGCCGTGTCCGTTGGGCGCCCTTCAGACTGTATGGAAGAACTCGCTAATGGTTTATGTTGCGCCCGCCTTCAGGCGGGCACCCGCTTGATTCCAAAATTGCCCGCCTGAAGGCGGGCGCTACAAATATCCCGCAAAACGGGGTTCTCGCATGCAATCTTCAGACTGTTATCGTGGTGCCATCAAACTTCGTAAACGTAAATCCCGAGAACGGCTCGCTGAAGGTTCGCTTCATGTCCTGGAGCATACTGATCGTGGCAACTTCTCCCAGGAGATTGGCCTCGTGGGCATCGCTGCGCCAGTGCACGCCCGCCATATTTCGTCCTTGCGAAACATTGGATACGACCTTGTTCAGTTCGCCGCCCACGGTTAGCGGCGCTTCCCCCGGCGGCGGGACATAGGGGATGAGCGTCTGCCCTCCGTCCGCTGGATTTGGGATGACCGGATTCTTGATCGGCTGCGAGTCGTCAAACAGCGCCTTCAGCATAGTCACGCACGCGCCCGCAACGGTGGCATGGCCCGATCCGTAAGAGGTGTGATTCGGCGAACCTTCAGGAAAGGCCAAGGGCAGTAGGGCCGTTCCATACTTAGTGAGCACGTTGTTGAGCACCGTCGAAACGCTGAGCAGATCGGCGTGGATCGGATAGCTGCGCTTTCCCAAGCGTTTCACTTCCACGCGCCCGCCAAATTCCTCCGGCCGCAGGCGCCGGTGGACCAGCCACTTCTGGTACCAAACATCCTTCAAGGCACGCGTCGCCGGCTCGCAGGCCATCGTCAGGACGGCCGGCCCTCCGAATGTCCCGAATCCGACTTGCGCCATCGAACCGCCGGGATCGAGCGCAGCATTGCGCGGACGGCCCGCGCCGCCGTCATAGATGCGCCCATACGGATTTCCGGAGTTTGCAAGATATCCATTGCCGAGCAAGTTAACGCAGGATACGAAGTAGGCCTCGAACAGCGCGTCGATATTCACGTAGTGAGTCAGGTCGCGGCCACTCCTGCAAAATGCCATCCCGCCGGTTGCAATTGGCGGCGTATTCACGCCGTTCTGCACGGACAGCCAGCTCGTGAAGTCGGTCAGGTAATCGACGTTCGGTGCGACCGTTACCATGCGTGTGTCGATTCGCATGGATCCGAAATTGCACGGTTGCAACAGGAATTGCGAAATGTACGGACCAGTTGTGCAGCCGGGGTAGGAGTCGCGGAATAAAGTTTTTGTTGTTACTGCGTTACCGCTTTTTGGTCCGCGGAAATCGGACATCTTCGATAGGTCCGCGGCTGCCTGTTGTGCCAGCACGCTGGAGTTATAATCCGCGAAGTTGGTATCGCGCAGCAGAGCCATCCAGTAGAGCTCCGCCATTTCGCCCGCTTCCTGTGCGCTGGCAAAGGCCGGGGCTGGAATCAATTTCAGCTGATGCGAGTCAGTGCCCTCCAGATCGAAGGCATACCCGGAACCGGGATTGACCAGGCGGCGCTGCACGGAAGGATCCGCCGAACCGAAGTGCCCGTTCACTGCCAGCGCCTCAAAATCCGCAAATCGCCCGGTGGAAATTGCCTCAATCATGGCCTGATAGGCCGCCGGGTCCACTTCGCCGGTATTTGGATCGTGTTTCAAATTCTTGGAATAATTCCCAATTTTTGAGGGATACAACGCTTCATCCCCATTGTCATCGTGATCCGGAATGCGCACGTTGCTTTCGCGCTCGGCCACCTCTTGACGGAGTTTTTCCGACGATTCGGCGCGCGCTCGGCCGCCCTGCGGCCCAATATCGTCCGCATAAACCCTGGCTTCCGACAGTATGGAAATTGCGGGCAGGGATGCCGCGATTCCCGCCGAAGCGCCCAAAGTGTTGAGGAAGGCGCGCCTGTCGAGCTTCGTTGCTTGCTTTTTGCGTTTCATCGAATCCTCCGCACGATCTCCGAAACGAAGCCGAATTGAGAAAATGGATCTGCGCAGCCTGCTATCGGTTGTCCCTCATAGTGCATAGAAAGGAACCGTTAGGCCATAGGACGCTCGATCGGAATCGGGACAGCTATGCAATAAGAGTAAACAAACGGAAAAATCAGGAACGCCTTCTCTCCGGGGAGAAGAGAAGATTCGCGTCTGGGTAGAGTATAGTCCCTTCCGTCATGAGATGGAAAGAGCCATCCTCGTGAAGTTGATCCGCCATACGCCTCAGAAAACCGAGCGTAGCCCGCATCGGCCCTGAGCCGACACTTACCCGCGAGACGCCAAGTTCTTGCAGTTCCGCAACGGCCGGAGTTCCCATTGTCGCCAATATATTCAGGGGGCCGTCAACTGCGCGCGCCAATTGCGCGATGGTTTCCCTGTCCTTTACGCCGGGCGCGAACAGGCATTGAGCTCCCGCCTCGCGATACGCGTTCAGCCGCTCGAGCGCGCGCTGCAGCCGCGTTTCCGCAGGGCCCATGCCGTACAGAAAAATATCCGTGCGCGCATTCAGCACCAGGGGCACGCCAGCGCGCGTCGCGGCCTGCAATACGGCGCGGATAATTTCCTTTTGTAGATTTAAATCCGCGAGAAAAGCGGGCCTATCCGCGGCTCCGTCTTCGAGATTCATGCCCACTGCGCCGGAAGCGATCACTGCCTGCGCCGTCTTCGCCACTTCCTCCGGGGTGCTCCCGAAGCCTGCCTCCATGTCCGCTGTGACGGGCACATCGACGGCTTCTGCGATGCGCCGCACGACGGCCAGCATTTCATCGCGAGGCATGTGTTGTCCATCCGGATAGCCGAGAGAAAACGCCACTCCTGCGCTGGAAGTTCCAATCGCCGGAAATCCCGCATCTTCAAAAATCCGCGCGCTGGCAACATCCCAGGCGTTTGGCAGCACCAGGATCTTCGGCCCGTGGTGGAGATCGAGGAACTGGCGGGCCAACTCTGCTTGCGTCTTTTTGGTCATATTCGCGCGGTATTGTACAACGAACGGATCGCGGCCCCGGCACTCCATTCTTTTCCGCCACGGCGGAGAAATTGGTCCGGCGCGCGCACTCATGCTAAATTATCGGTCAATGGCACGACGAAATTTCACGGGAGGTTTGGATGGCTCGCACCAAAATATGTAACGGAGTATTTCTCGCGACAATCGCGTTCACGGCAGCTCTGCATGCCCAGACTCCTCAGCAAATAACAGTCGCGGTCCGCGCCGGCAGATTATTCGACAGCAAGTCGGCTCAACTTCTCACCAAACAGATCGTGCTGATTAAGGGCGACCGAATCACGGACGTTGGGCCCGAGGATCGCGTCAAGATTCCCGATGGCGCGCAAGTAATCGATCTCAGCCAGGCCACCGTACTGCCCGGGCTGATCGATGGGCACACGCATATCTATGACAGCCTTTCGGCCGCGGGACGAGTGAACACCTCCAAGGAAGCCTGGACGATCCTGGCGGTGAAGGAAGCGCAGGTCGATCTGCGGGCGGGCTTCACGGCGGCGCGCGACGTGGGAACCCACGGCGAAGGCTACGGCGACGTTGATGTACGCAACGCTATTAACAAAGGAATAATCGAAGGCCCGCGACTACAGGTGGCCACGCGCGGAATCGGCAGCTCCGGTTCGGACTTCATCGGCGTCCCGGGCATCAATATCACGGGTGGGAACCAAACCGTGGCGGGCCCGGCGCAGGCTCGCGAAGCGGTCCGTGAACAGATTCGCTACGGCGCCGATGTGATCAAAATTTTTCCGGCTGGCGGATATTCCTTCAGCCCCACGGGCGAACTGTTTGTAGACCCGACGATGACATTGGAAGAAGTGCAGGCCATCGTGGACGAGGCGCACCGGCACAATCGCCGCGTGGCATCGCACGCCTATGGCGGCGAGGGATTGCGGGATTCCGTGATCGCTGGAGTGGATACCATCGAGCATGGCCAGGCGCTCGATGAATCCGAGTTTGCCATGATGATTCAGAAGGGAATTTATTGGGACGTCACAGGGTATCGCTACTCGCTGCCGGAACTCGTCGAACACGACCGCAAAGAGACCGGTGGAAAATACGATCTGCCCGCGATTTTTGCCAAGACCTTTCAGATCGGCCTCGCGATGAAAGTGAAAATGATGTTCGGCAGCGGAGTCGACGGCGATCCTTACGCCCACGGCGAACAATATACTGAATTTGAATGGCTGGTGAGCCACGGCATGCAGCCGGCCAAGGTGATTCAATTGGCCACCGCGGTTGACGCGGAGGCCATGGGTTGGCAGAACGATATCGGCTCGCTGGAAAAAGGGAAGTACGCCGACTTGGTCGCTGTGTCAGGAGATCCGCTGAAAGACATTACGGAAATCCGCCGAATGAAATTTGTGATGAAGGGCGGAAAAGTTGTGCGCAATGAGCTGAAGTAAATTCCGATTGGCGCGGGTCGGGCGCCCGGCAATTTTGTTCATCCAGGGGGAGATTTTGAAGATGAGGCCAATTCAGCTGGGAACGCTGGCGATGGTTCTGTGTTTGGCAGTGCCGGCATTCGCGCAAACCAAGAGTCCCGGAACTCCGGCCGCTGCGGTGGACTGGAAAGCCATGGACCGCAAATGGCTGGATTCCGAAAAAACCGGCGATCTGAATTACCTTGAGAAATTTTTCGCCGATAGCTACGTGTTGGTCTTAGCGAACGGCGAAACGTACACGAAGAAAGAGTGGCTGGGAATTTTGAAGGGCCCCGACCGCCCCACGATCCTGTCCATCAATCCTGAAAATATCCAGGTCCATCAATTCGGAAACGTGGCGATTTTGACCGATCACACCACTATTCAAGGCCACGACAGCAAGGGCAACAATATCGGCGGTGAGTTCAATGTGTTCCGAGTAGTTATTAAACAAGATGGTATCTGGAAAGCCACCGGCGTGGTGATGAATCCGGATTTGTCGAAAAAATAGAATTTCTAAAAATTGTTATGCATAGAATTTTGCGGGATGATTTGGCCGATGGCCCAGACTTGGTTGGAATCCTGTTAGGAGAATCACAATGAAGCATGCATATTGTTTGAGCGTAACGATTCTCTTGATTGCCGCTTCGGGCGTCGTGGCGCTGGCACAGGCTCCGGGCAGAATGGCCGGTGAGGATGTCGCGACTACCGTCTCCATCCTGGACCACGTCTGGCTCGACGCTGCGCACAACCACGACGGCGAGACTGCGGACTGGCTTTTTGCACACGATTTTGTGGAAATCCACCCCGGCGGAGTCCTCGTAAACAAACGGCAGCAAGTCGATATGATCAAAGATACCAAGCTTGGCGACATCGCCATCCAGTCCACGGATATTCAGGTGAGGTACGCATCGCCAGATGTAGCCGTGCTGACGGACACGACCACCATTCGAGGCACTCAGGGCGAAAGCAATTACAGCGGGCAGTACCGCGTGATGCGTGTCTTCGCGAAGCAGAACGGGCGTTGGCGCGCAGCGGGCGCAGGCCTCGCACGCCTGCCCACTCAATAAGCCTTTCCTCTCGGTCCGGATTTTTAAAACAAGAGGTTCATGTGGCGCGGGCTTCAGCCTGCGGGGTTTAGACCTTGCAAGCCTCAAAATCCGCAGGATGAAGCCGGCGCCACCAAACTCGCGCTGACTCTACATCAGCCGCGAAACTCCCAGACGGTCGGCAAGTTCATCCAGAATCTTGCGTTGGCCCTCGCTCAGCGGAACTCCGTTGGCCATCCGCTCCCGATAAATCTGCTCCGAGCGTTCCCCGGGCAATCGAACTTCATCCACGCCGGGCAGCGTGGGAGACGACTTCATCACGTCCCACATTTCGTCCACATCCTGCTTGAACGTTTGCACATCCGCGAATGCCGCGATATCCACGGCCACGATGGTTTGCCCAGTATTACTGGGCGTTTTCGAGTCCACCGTGTAGTCGATCACGTCCCGGCCAAACGCGCCGCCGTTCAATGTTCCCGCCAGCAAGCCGATCATCAGCGCCAGTCCGTATCCCTTCGGGCCGCCGATGGGAACCAGAAAACCTTCGCTCGCGCGCTTGGGGTCCGTCAGCGGTTTTCCTTCGCGGTCGATCATCCAGCCTTCCGGCATGGATTCGCCGCGCTGCGCTTTGAGCCTGATTTTCCCAAACGCGGTGTTCGTCGTGGCCATGTCCAGCACGATCGACGGATGCTGCAAGCCCGGCACCGCAATGGCGATCGGGTTGGTGCTCAGCAGCACTTCCGTGCCGCCCCACGGCGGCAACAAGTTAGCGTTACCGACGCAGAAATACATTCCGACCATATCCTGCGCGGCGGCCATTCGCGGGTAGAGCTGCGCCGGGCCAGCGTGATTGCTGCGGCGCGTGCCCACCCAGGCGACGCCGCACTGGCGCGCCTTTTCGATGGCCAATTCAGTGGCCCGCTTCATCACCAGGTGGCCCAGCGCGTTGTCGCCGTCCACTAGAGCCGTGCCCGCCCGGCTGCTCACAATTTGAATGTCGGGCCGCGGATTCACCGCGCCGCTTTGAATTTGTTTGACGTATTGCGGCAGGCGAAACACCCCGTGGGCGTCGCCGCCGCGCGCGTCCGATTCGGCCATCAGTGCGGCCACTTGCTGTGCGTCTTGCGCAGGAATCCCCGCAGCCCTGAGAGCCCGCGCGATGAATTCAACAAGTTTTGCAATTTCGACCGGCGGTTGATCCGCCGTGGCTTTAGCAGTTTCGCTCATCTCACCGATCCTTAAATGACCCGGAAGGCAATGGTTGCCGCAGTCTGCCGCATGATACTACGCCATCCCGAATTCAGTGTTGAGCCGGGCTCATGAGGAAAAAAAGGACACGAAATAAGGATTGACACTGCGGCGCCAGTCGCGATATGCATGTGCCAATTCCGAGACCGAGCAAAGGCCATTGATGGGCCATCAGCAGCGGCGATTTCCATTCCAACTCGATGCGACCGGGCCGAGCGAGAATCACTTCGGGAGGTAGCATGACAAGTAAGAGAACGATGCGCACTGCCTTGACGACCGTTTTTTTTCTCATCGCGATCCCCGTGTTTGCGCATCACGGCGCATCGGAATATGACATGACCAAGATCGTAACCCTGCACGCAACAGTGACGCAGCTCCTGTTCGTAAATCCGCACACCATGCTCGATTTCACCGTGAAAGACGATAGCGGCAAGGCCACCGAATGGGAAGGCGAACTCCCCAGCCCGAATCTTCTTTCGAGGAGAGGCTGGAGCAGGAGCATTCTCAAACCCGGCGATCAGGTCACGGTCATAGGCGCCCCCTCGAAAAACGGTGAGAAGGGCATGCAGATTAAAAAATTGGTTTTCCCCGATGGCCACGAACTCCCTGGCACGGTGTTGCCGCCGGATTCATCGAAATGAAAATCCCGGGAATCACTTTGCTCGTGTGCGCCGCGCTGCTGTCGTTTTCATCCGCGGTGCTGGCGCAAACTAAAACAGGGGGCCAGAAGGTTCCCCACATAGGGGATCTGACCGGGGTCTGGTATCCCTCGTCGGTGAACACATTTAATTTCGTGTGGACCGATGCACAAGGCCAGCCCTTAAACACTCTTCCCATGACTCCTTGGGGCGATGAGAAAATGAAGGGAAACCATCCGATCGGCGGCGAATATACGGCGCTGACCTCAAACGACCCGAATTTTGCCTGCCTTCCTCCCGGCGTGCCCAATGTATATACGCACGCATACCCGGTTGAAATCCTTCAGGTCCCCGGCCGTGCGATCATGTTCTTTGAATACGATCATCTGGCGCGCCAGATTTTCACTGACGGAAGAGAGCACGTGCAGGATGCGAATCCCACCTGGATGGGCGACTCGATCGGCAAATGGGATGGAGACACTCTGGTTATCGATTCCACAGGCTTCAACGACAAGACCTGGCTTGACGTCGCCGGCCATCCCCATTCCGAGGCTATGCGCGTTGTGGAGCGCATGCGGCGCGCCGACCACAATACGTTGATGATCGACATCACCGTCGACGACCCTCAAGCATATACAAAACCCTTCAAAACACAACGAAAGTACATCCTGAAGCCCGCCTGGAACATCATGGAATACGTCTGCGAAGACAATCAGGTCAGCTTCCTGGGTTTCGAAAAGAAAGTGGGGGCGCAAGGAAAGGCCTCCGCAGAGGCCACCGCGGAATCGGGATCCTCACAATCCATCGTGGGAGATTGGAAGGGCAAAATCATCCTGGCGGATGGCCGTTCGCTGCCCGTAGCGTTTTCCTTTTCCCCGTCTGACACTGGCTTGCTGACGGTGGCCGATCCCTCTGCATCAATGAACCTTCAATTTCGCAACGTAATGGTAGCCGCCGGTGGAATCGTCACTGGGCTTACGTCCGATCAAGTGAATTTTCTTGGAAAACTTTCGGTCGACGGAAAGCAAATGACTGGAGACATTATCCTGCCCAGCGGAACCGGTCACAAAGTTTCAATCAGCAGGCCTTGAAAAAGTAAAAGGATTGAGGCCATTCTGGGAATCGAAACCGGATAAACAGGCTGCGGAATAAGTCTCAAAAATCCTTTTTCATTCCCAAAAACCTTTTGTCATTCCGAGCGCAGCGAGGAATCTCTCTTTCTTTTCACGGGCTTAAATCGAAGAGTGATTCCTTGCTGCGCTCGGAATGACAAAATAAACTACTTTTTCCGCAAGCAGTAAAGCAGATTGCCAGGGATTCGGTTCTACTTCAAGCCTGCCTGCGCCAGCATCTCCAGAAATTGCCTTTGAGTCCTCATGTCAATCGACTGTGCCACCAATTGTCCGTCGCGATTGTAGACGAACGTCTTGGGAATTCCTTCGATCTGGAAGAGTTCATTCACCTTTCGGCCGGGATCCAGCAAGATGGGATAAGTTACCTTTTGCTGCGCGATAAAGGGCCGCACTTTGCCTGCGTCTTCGTCCGAAATGGCCAGGATCAACAGGCCTTGGTCTTTGAATTGCCGGTAAAGCGTTTCCAGGTCGGGCATTTCCTTGCGGCAGGGCGGGCACCACGTTGCCCAGAAGTTCACAACAACGACCTTGCCGCGCTGGCCCTTCAAAGTCCATTCTTTGCCGCCCAAATCCGCCAGGGTAAAGTCCGCTTGCTCGCGGCGTTTGTTGTCCTCTTCGATTTTGGCCATGGCCGCCGTGTATTGCGGATCGTCGAGGGATGTTTGCGCGTGTTCATAGCGCACCAGTTCGGCGAGTTCGACGTAGGGTCGCGGCGGCTTGCCCTGCTGCGCCGGAAGCGGCTGTTCGCTTAAAGCGGCAGCCAACGTCGTCGCAACTTCCTGCAGCATTTCGTGGCCGAAGTCTCCTTCGGTGGACAGCATTGCGAGACTGTTCGCCAGGCGAAGTTTGTTGGGCGTCACGGGCAACGCGCGGATGTCGATGGCAAGATTCTTTGTAGCGCGAGCACGCACGTCATCCGGCAAACTACGCAGCCCGCCGATTTGATCGGCGATCGGTTTTTCCTGGCTGCTCCAGTTGATCTTTTGCGCCTGCGCACGCAGCGATGTGGAAAGCGACGGGAACAACACCGCCGCAAGAAGGGAAAGAATTATTGCAAGCAAACCAACGGCGCCAAATCCCATGCTCAAAAAAAGTCGCTTCGTTTTCATCTGCACCTCTGTTCAATGCCCGCGCGCTTCACAGGCTGCGGAAAAAGTCCCAAAAACTTTGTCTCATTCCCAAAAACCTTTTGTCATTCCGAGCGGAGCGAGGAATCTCTCTTTCTTTTCATGGAGTAAAAACCGCGGAGAGATTTCTCGCTTCGCCCAGAATGACAAAATAAACTACTTTTTCCGCAGACTGTTCAAACTAATTCTACGAAATATTCGTTTGCGCGCTCAGCGCAATTTTCCAGCCGTCTCCCCGATTCAGAAACAACCTCAAGTTCCAACTGGTCGGTTTCGCGGAGGGATTTCTTCCCTGAAATGCCTGCATGATTACGATGTTTCCAAAATCAAACATGCGCATGGAAAGCACGGAAGATCCGCCGGTGCCGCCCTCTTCCCCGTAGAGCTTGCGTTCCTCCGCCAGTTCTTGCACATGCTGCAATTTGGGGATGTCGGCGCGAGGCGTCAGAGTTTCGTGATTGTCATCCGCGTGCGCGGCCCAATCGTCCGGATTGGGGTGCCACTCATCGTTCTTCAACCGAAACCAGGTTTCCATGGCCTCTTGTTGCGCCGGATTTTCAGGTTTGTAGGGCAGCGTCTTGCACGGGTTGTCGCAAACTTTGTCGGCTTCGGTTGGCGGACTCGGAGGCGCCATGTAGTCGGGCCGTTCCGCTGGAATGGGAATGTTCAGATAGACGAATGCCTGCCAGCCCGCGGGATTCTTTACCCAGAGATGTGCAAAGCGCTGATTGTGGTGCATCCCCAGCACGCGCTCGACGCGGCCCAGAAAGTCCACCGTTCGCATGTCCATCGCGCCTTCATTGTCAGCGGCAAACTGCGCCAGATCATCCAGGACTTGCGCCTTCGTGTGAATCCTGCCGTTGGCTTCGACCCACTGGAAACGCTCATCCAGCAGGGCGGCGACGGCATTCTTGTCTCCCTTGGCCAGTGCCTCCGTCAAATTGTGATCTGCCTGGCGGAACGCAGATGCCTCATCGGCAGCGATCAGGGAAATGCTCGAAAATGCCAGCAAAATTGCGCCAAGCAACAGGCCTGGGGCGAAGGTACGTTGTAAGAGGCTTCTCACTTTGCATTCATCTCCTCGATGCGTCCGCCTAAAATTCGGTCCATAGTTTTCACGTGTGAGACTGAAAAGCAGGACCCGCTGTCCGCGCATCCTTATGTCGTGTAGCGCCCGCCTTCAGGCGGGCATCTTGCATGCACAACCATGCCCGCCTGAAGGCGGGCGCTACATTGGGCGCTACTTTGAATTTCTGGACGAATAATACCACTTTCCTAGGGTCGAGTGCCGCCGCAGGCATGGACTGCCGCAAACTTGCGCGGGCGTTCCGAACCGGCGCACTTCAATAGAAAGCCTTTACCGTGTGCATTATTAGTTAATATATTCAACGAAGCGCGCCGTGAGGACTCCGCCAACCGCCCTTCCCCATTTGATAAAATTCCCAGAGTGGCATGGCCTAAAGCCAATTGCTGGAACGAATCACTTGGAGATTCCACGTGCGAAAAACCGTTGGGAAAACATTGTCTGCATTCCGTTTTGCATCCTTCGCGCTCTGCGCCCTGAGCCTGGTGGGCATTCGTGCCTACGGCCAGGGGAGAGAGACGGGCAGTGAGCGCATAAGCGGCGTCGCGCAGGACGAAGCGAAACCGGTCGATCCCTCGAATGTCACTGACCCGCAAGCAGCGCCGCCGGCGGACCCCTCGACCTCCGCGGCACCGGACGTAGCGCCGCCGACTGACCCCTCGATCGTCATTGGCCTGGATGGAGCGCTGCCGGTTGAACCCTCGAAAGTCATTGTGCCGGAAGAAGTGCGGCCGATTGAACGCTCGAATGTTATTGAGCCGGGAAATGCCCCGGTCGTGGAACACCCCAACGGAATTGTGCAGGACTGGAGCAATAACCATGCCGTTTATCCGCGCGTGGGCCCGATACAATCACTGATCGCCGTGCAGCGTGATCCGCGCGCGATTCAGAGTTGGCAGGCAGCAGTACGGAAGGATTGGCTCCGGTACAACTCTACGCGAAATTTCCATCACAATCACGGCAGTGTTCGGGTGGATTGGAACATTAGCCTGGGAACCAGCGGAATGGCCCCGGCCATGTTCCCCGCGAAATTTACATTTGACACCACGGCAGCACCAAGCTGCGCCACCGATTTCATCGTCTATTCCGTGAATGCAACCGGCAGCTCCACGCAGCCGAACATCGTGGGCTTCAACAATCTTTATAGTGGGACTGGCGGGAGCGTTGGCATTTGCAATCGCACTCCGGCAACCAATGACGACGGCGTATCGGCCACGACGCTGTGGTCTTACAACATTACGGCGGCAGGAGGCCAGGTTCCAACGTCTCCGGCTCTTTCGAGCGATGGGACCAAGGTCGCATTCGTCGAATCCAAATCCGCCACTACGGCTCATTTTCACGTCCTGGCCTGGAAAAGCGGGGACGGGGTGGATCCGGTGTCAACGGACGTTGGCGGCTTGCAGAATGTCTTGAAACCGTTAACGATCAATAGCCTCACCCCCTTTGCCACGCACGCTCCGGCTGCGGGCAGCGGAACTGCAACGGACTTGGTCCTTGGTTCGGCCAGCGACACACTGTCTTCTCCTTTCGTTGAATACGGCACCGATTTGGCCTACGTCGGCAACGACAATGGCATCCTGTTCCGCGTCAAGGATGTCTTTTGCCCCACAGTTGCCCCGGTCGCAGACCCGGCCTGTTTGGGTGGGACTCCGCCGCCCCCGAGCCTGGACACGACTTGGGGAGCGTCTGGCGCGCTCACTATCGGAGGAACTTGCACCGGGGTTTTGGGAAAGCTAACCGGCCCTGTTGTAGATTTCAGTACGGGCAACGTTTTTGTCGGATGCGCGGACGGCAAACTCTACGGATTCACTTCTGCCGGAGTCGCAATCACGGGTTCCCCATTGACCGTGGGAGACGCTACGGCTACCGGAGGGATCGTGGACCCGCCGATGGTGGACAATGTCAACGGCTTCGTTTATGCCGAGAGCGGTTCTAACGGAGGATCCGCGGTATTATTTCAAGCTAAGACGTCAAACTTTACTTTGCCGGCGCCGGTCAAGGCGACATTGGGTGCAGGGGGATTTATCAACCTTCACGCCCCGGCTTTCAACGACAACTATTTTTCGAGCGTCACTTCGACCGACTGGCTGCTTTACGCTCCGGCGGTAAACGCTAGCGGCACCCAATCGGCACTCTACGGGATAACATTTGGTGCACTCCATGCCATGACCGCAGGGACTCCGGCCAACGTGGATAATTTCCCTTTCGGGTTGTCTGAGTTCTCCCCTGCCACCGAGTTCTTATCTAGCGCAGCCCCAGCCGAGGATCGCCTGTTTGAGAGCGCTCTCAGTAATTTTTCCGGCAATCTTGCTTCTTTTAATATAAGCACCACGTTTCCGGCTGGACTTGAGGGCTTCGCGACAGAAGGCACCGGCACGACCGGCATTGTCGTGGACAACGCGAGTTCTTTAGCGCAAGCGGACAGCATTTATTTCGGCGTTGTGGGCGCCGGCACAAACGCAAACGACGCAGTAAAGTTGACGCAAACGAACCCCTTGCAGTAGCGATTGCTTTTAAGCTAACGCCCGGCCGAGAAACTGAAATCGCGTCGGCGTCGGAACACTAATCTCCCGATTAGCGGCGCAACATCCGCTGACCGGGAGATTGACTTTGAGGCCACACCGCTGGGGCATTCTATGCCAATGCAGCCCGGAGTTGCCCTGCATTGCTAAAGCGTAGATTCATTGCGTGCCGCGAGGAATTTGGCGTCGCTTCATTCTCGATCTGTTCTTACGCGAAGTCCCGGAGGGAGGCACACCGGGTTCACATGATCGCCTAATTGTGCCGTCCCAACGGGGCTCTAAATCAAGCCGCATCGCGCCCCCACCCCGACCTAGTCGGGGTGGGCTACGATCTGTCGTCCCTAACGGGACTGGCGAAGAAGCCAATGGTAATTCGTCGTCAAGCCAGTGAAGTTTGCGTTTGGTTGTGGCCCCACCGCGCTGTATGCTAGCTCAAATTTTCTTGATCACAGGCCGCTGGACCAAATCTTAAGAGATTCGCGGATATGTGAGAAATCTGATGGCACCTTAGGGTAAGTGTTTTCCACCATGCCCCTGAAAGCCTTTCGTGATTCATGTCCAGCAAACTAGGCGTTTTTCTATGCCTTTGAAAACACAGCGTTTAAAATGCCCCCTATCGGACATAACGGAATGACAATTGCTCATGTGCAAGTTAGTGGTTTCTCAGAATAGCAGACAGAGTTTTAGCCGGATTGGAACCTCCGGAGGTTTCATCGGCAACATGCAAATTGCTGATTTAGTGGATCTTAGTAGGAGCAATTGCCCGATAAATCGCATGGAAACCTCTAGTGTCGGGGAGGCTTCTTTGATTCGGACTCAGGCGTTGCGGTTCGCGAAATCCAGGTCCTCGCGTCACGGCAGTGAGGCTCAGCAGCTCCAGTATAATGCCAGGCAATGAGAGTGGAAGGCCCAACGGGCGTCCGAAATGGGCAGAGAGATGGAAAAAGACATGACGAATTTGTCATCTCCCTTGAGTGACAATGAGTTGACTGACGAAGAGTTCAAGCGCCTTGTCGTGGACTACAATGCGTCTGCTGCGTCTTACCCGGCCGACAGGACTGTGGCTGAACTTTTCGAAGCTCAGGTGAAGCTCACTCCCAATGAGGAGGCTGCTCGTCTTGGCGATCACTGTTTAAGCTATTCCCAGCTGAATGAGCGAGCTAACCAGGTGGCGGCGCATTTGCGCACCCTGGGAGCAGGTCCCGAGCAGCTGGTTGTGCTTTACATGGAGCACTCCATCGAAGTGGTCTGCGCCGTGCTGGCGGTACTCAAGGCTGGAGCCGCCTATGTGCCGGTCGATCCGGCCAGCACGCCAGCCGAGCGGCTCGCATTCATCCTGCAGGATATTTCGCGAGGGGCTGCCTGCAGTGTTGAGTTGCCACTGCTGATCACGCAGTCGCGCTTAACTGGAAACCTTCCCAGGGACGCGGCGCGGGTGGTCACGCTCGATAATGCCCTTGCCGCCGACTTTGCGGGAGAATTTGCCGGGATCGATGATTACTCAACAGTAAATTCAGAACCCGCCGCCTCTCCCAGCGATCTGGCTTACGTGATTTACACCTCGGGCTCCACGGGAAAACCCAAAGGCGTTTTGATCGAGCACCGCAGCCTTGCGAATTACATCTGCTGGGCCAACCAGCAATATGGCCAGGGCGAGCGGCTGAACTGGCCGCTGTTCTCCTCGCTGGCGTTTGACTTGACGGTCACTTCGATTTTTACGCCCCTGATCTCCGGCGGCCGCATCCTGATCTATCGCGAGGATCCGGGAGTGCATGGAATGGTGGTCCGAAAAGTGGTCGAGGACGGGGCTGTGGATGTGGTGAAGCTTACCCCTTCTCACCTGGCCATGATCGCGGACATGGACTTGCGCGCCACCAGAATCCGCAAACTGATCGTCGGCGGAGAAGATTTCAAGACGGAACTGGCGCGCGAAATCACTGAGAAATTCGGCCGGCCCGTTGAAATCTACAACGAATACGGCCCCACCGAAGCCACTGTCGGGTGCATGATTCACCGCTTTGACGCGCAGAAGGACCGCGCGATCTCGGTGCCCATCGGGACGCCGGGCGCGAGCGCCGCCATTTTTATTCTTGACGAGCAGCTTAAGCCCGTGGGCACAGGCGTTTCGGGTGAGATGTATTTGGCCGGCGATGGACTGGCCCGCGGATACCTGAACCACCCGGAACTCAGCGAACAAAAATTTCTCGTGGCACAAGATCCGCGACGAAATGTTTCAGCGTCCGCATCGCCGAATGGCAAACAGCAATTCTTGCGCTTGTACAAGACCGGGGACCTCGCGCGCTGGGGTGCCGATGGCGGCATGGAATTCCTGGGCCGCACCGACTATCAGGTAAAAATCGGCGGAATGCGCATTGAACTTGGAGAAATCGAGGCGCGCCTGCGGTCATTCCCCGGCGTTCGCGAGTGCGTTGTGGATGTGGCTCATTCCCCGGCGGGCAGCGGCGCGAACCATGGAACTGAAATCGAGCGGCTGGTGGCCTACTACGTCAGCGAAAAGCCGCTGGCAGCAGCCGGCATTCGCAACTATGTCAACAAAGAGTTACCTAACTATATGGTACCGCACGACGTAATGTGGCTGGAAAAGTTGCCACTCACGCCAAACGGCAAAATTGACCGCAAGGCGCTCCCCGCACCGGTTCATGACGATGCCCCGCCTTCCGCCAATTTCGTCCGTCCGCAGACCGAGACCGAGAAGGCCCTGGCCCTGATCTGGAGCGAGATTTTAAGAGTCGACAAGATCGGAATTGACGACGATTTCTTCGATCTGGGCGGACAATCCCTGCTGGCCATCCGCGCCGTGTCGCGAATTCGCGATGTGTTCGGCGTGGATATTACCTTTCGGACTCTGTTTGAGAATCCCACCATCGCCGGGTTGTCCAACGCAATTACCGCGGCCAAAAGTTCAGGTCAAAATGGTCCCGCAGCCGTTCAGAAAATTGAGCGCAGCAAGCTCTCCAGTCTCGCCCCTCTTTCCTTCGCGCAAGAGCAACTCTGGTATCTGGACCGGCTCACTCCCGGCAGCCCTGCATACAACATAAACGACTTCGTGGAATTCCGCGGGGAGTACAACGCCGCGGCCATGCGACAGGCCATTGGGGAGTTGCTGCGCCGCCACGAAGTACTACGCACGGAATTCTCGCAAAGCGGCGGACAACTGTCACAGGTGATCCTGCCGGAGGTTGAACTTCCGCTGGCGGAACTCGACATGAGGGATCTGCCGGAGCAGGAACGTGAACTCGAATGGTCGCATGCGGTGCGCGAGCAGGGAAGAAAGCCGTTCGATTTGTCGCGCGCTCCGCTTGTTCGCGCGATCGCGGTTCACTTTTCCGCTCGCGAGCACCGTTTGCTGCTAACCACACACCACATTATTGGCGACGAATGGTCGATGGAAGTGTTTCACCAGGAACTCCGGCAGCTGTACGACGCATTTTCAAATGGGCGGCCTTCGCCTCTGGCCGATCTGCCAATTCAATACGCGGATTTCGCCTGCTGGCAGCGCGACCGGCTAAAGGGAGAAGTGCTGCAAGGCCTGACCTCCTACTGGAAGAGGGAATTGGCCGGAGCGCCTTCGATTCTGGAGTTGCCCACCGATAAACCGCGACCCGCCGCGCAAAGTTTCCGCGGGGCGACGGAGAGTTTTCAGCTCCCAGCAAAGCTGCTGGACGAACTGAAATCGTTTGCGCGCGAGCAACAAGCCACGCCGTTCATGATTCTGGAATCCGCATTCGCGGCAATGCTGCACCGCTACACCGGTCAGGAAGATATTCTCATTGGAACACCGATATCCGGCAGGACGCACGCCGAGACGCAAAATCTGATTGGCTTGTTTCTGAATACGGTGCTGTTGCGGTCGAAATTCAGTGACCGCCAGAATTTCCAGTCGCTCGTGCATCAGATGCGCGAACGCGCCCTGGGAGCCTACACGCATCCGGATCTGCCTTTTGAGCGCCTGGTAGCGGAACTTTCGCCGGAACGCGATCCCAGCCGCACGCCGCTATTTCAAGTGATGTTTATTTTGCACAATTCGGAAGGCGTGTCCCAGGTCTCCAAGGTTTCCGGCAATCGAGACCTGGAAACGGGCACCTCGAAGTTCGAGCTGACGCTGGTTCTTTCCGAAAATGAAAACGGTCTGGATGGATTGATCGAATACAACACGGATCTTTTTGAAGCGGCCACCATCCGGCGGCTCGCGGGCTACTTCTCGAGCCTTCTGGAAGCAGCCATTGCAAATCCGGAGCGGCGCATTTCCGATTTACCCATGCTGCCGGACGCGGAACGCAAACAGCTTCTCTCGGGGTGGAATGACACGGCCGTAGATTTACCCACGAAAGACCTTTGCCTGCACCAGTTGATTGAAGAGCAGGCTCTTCGGACGCCGAACAATGTGGCTCTGGTGTTCGACCAGCAAGAGTTGACGTATGGTGAAGTGAATTTCCGGGCGAACCAACTGGCGAGGTACTTGAAGGAGTTGGGCGTCGGGCCTGACGTGCTTGTGGGAGTCCACGTTCCGCGCTCCATCGATATGGTGGTGGGAATGTTGGGGATTCTGAAGGCGGGCGGCGCTTATGTGCCCATCGATCCCAGCTATCCGAGCGCGCGCATCGCTCTGGTAATCGAAGATTCTAAATTGGGCTTCCTCCTTACGACGGACGAGACGCGCGCGGCACTTCCCGCCAGCCCTGCTCGCATTATTTCGCTGGATGGCGACGCGGAAGCAATTGCCGCGCAAAATCCCGCGCAGGTTGCAGTTTCCGCCAACAAAAATAATTTGTGTTACGTCATCTACACTTCGGGCTCGACCGGCAAACCCAAGGGCGTGATGATTGAACACCGCAACGTAGTGAATTTTTTCGGCGGCATGGACAAAGTGATCGGCGCGCATCCGGGCACATGGCTGGCTGTCACCAGCATCTCCTTCGATATCTCCGTGCTCGAACTGCTCTGGACGCTCACGCGAGGATTCAAGGTGGTCATTCACCCCGAAGGAAACTCGGACAAAATTCCTGCGCAAATCCTTCGCCATGGCGCTACGCATCTTCAATTGACGCCATCGTTGCTTCGCGCGCTGGTTTGCGATTCGCAATCGCTGAACGCACTGGGCAAATTGAAAAAGATTCTGGCCGGTGGTGAGGCGCTGCCCGCGTCGCTGGTGGCATCGCTTCGCCAATCGTTCACAGGCGATCTCCTGAACATGTACGGGCCAACCGAGACGGCAATCTGGTCCACCGTTTATCGCGTGCAGGAAC
>Ga0182024_10005805_pt1 | contig 27426 bp, 23 predicted proteins | sample P32metaG_FD_120480 | JGI IMG/M metagenome (GOLD analysis project Ga0182024, IMG submission 120480) | Permafrost microbial communities from Stordalen Mire, Sweden - P3-2 metaG (Illumina Assembly) | ecosystem: Environmental > Terrestrial > Soil > Wetlands > Permafrost | place: Sweden: Stordalen...
CGCCGGGCCGTGGTGCTGGCGGCCGTCTACGGGAGGACGGCACTCGAGATCAGTGAGTCCGAAGGGATCCCGCTCGGCACGGCGAAGACGCGCATCAGGACGGCATTGATCCGGTTGCGGGCGGCCGTCGAGCGGGCGGAGGGGGCACGCGATGGATGATGACCTGAGAGAGCGAGGATGCGAGGAGTACGGCAACGAGCTGGCTGAACTCGCGCTCGGCGTGCTGACCGGCCGTGAGCGGTCCCGGGTGCTGTCCCACGTCGAGTCCTGCCCGCGCTGCGCCGAGGAGCTGGAGGTCCTGTCCCGGACGGCCGATACGGTGCTGCAGGCGGCCCCGGACATGGAGCCGCCGTTGGGGTTCGAGGTGCGCCTCTTCGAACGGATGGGCGTGGCCGATGTGCGCCCGCGGCGCCGGCGCCTGCGCCCATCGCGCTGGGTGCCGGCCGTGGTGGGCGTCGCCGCGGCGGCCCTGGCGCTCGGCGTGGGTCTGGGCGTGACCTCGTCTCCGCCGCCGACCCCGACCGCGCAGTCGCGGGGTGCGCACCAGGCGGTGACGGCCGCGCTCGTGACGAACGGGAAGACGGTGGGGCACGTCGTGATCGTCGGGGGCGACAAGCCGTGGATGTCGATGATGCTCGACGATTCGAGTGCGCGCGGGACGGTGCACTGCGTGGTAGTCACCAAGGACGGCGTGACTTACGACGTCGGGACCTTCAAGGCCCGTGGGGGCTACGGAGCCTGGACAGCGCGGCTCCACGTCGACCCGGCCGACGTGCGCACCGCGGAGGTGGTGTCGCCCAGCGGGACGGTGATCGCCACCGCCACGCTGGGCTGACGACCGCCTAATACCGGTAGGTGTCGGGCTTGTAGGGGCCCTCGACGGGCACGCCGATGTAGTCGGCCTGCTCCGGGGTCAACATCGTGAGCTTCACGCCCAGTGCGCCGAGGTGCAGGCGTGCCACCTTCTCGTCGAGGTGCTTCGGCAGCACGTAGACGTCGTTGACGTACTGACCCGTCTGGGTGAACAGCTCGATCTGCGCCATGGTCTGGTTGGTGAACGAGTTGGACATGACGAAGCTCGGGTGGCCCGTCGCGTTGCCCAGGTTCAGCAGCCGCCCCTCGGACAGGACGATGATGGCGTGGCCGTCGGGGAAGATCCACTTGTCGACCTGCGGCTTGATGTTGATCCGCTCGATCCCCGGCGTCTTGGTCAGGCCGGCCATGTCGATCTCATTGTCGAAGTGACCGATGTTCCCGACGATGGCCTGGTGCTTCATGCCCGCCATGTGCTTGGCGGTGATGATGTCCTTGTTCCCAGTCGTCGTGATGATGATGTCGGCCAGCGGCAGGATGTCCTCGAGCGTGGTGACCTGGAAGCCCTCCATGGCCGCCTGGAGCGCGCAGATCGGGTCGACCTCGGTCACCACGACGCGGGCGCCCTGGCCGGCGAGCGACTGGGCACAGCCCTTCCCGACGTCGCCGTAGCCGCAGACGACGGCCACCTTGCCGCCGATGAGCACGTCGGTGGCCCGGTTGATCCCATCAATGAGTGAGTGGCGGCACCCGTACTTGTTGTCGAACTTCGACTTGGTCACCGAGTCGTTGACGTTGATGGCCGGGAAGAGGAGCTCGCCCTTCCTTGCCATTTCGACCAGGCGGTGCACGCCGGTCGTGGTCTCCTCGGTCACGCCCTTGATGCCGTTGGCGATCGACGTCCAGCGACCCTGGTCCTCGGCCAGGCTGCGGCCGAGGACGGTGAGGACGACCTCGAACTCTTCGGAGTCAGCGGTGGAGGGGTCCGGGACGCTGCCCGCCTTCTCGAACTCCACGCCCTTGTGCACGAGCAGCGTGGCGTCGCCACCGTCGTCGAGGATCATGTTGGGTCCACCCTCGCCGGGCCACAGGAGGGCCTGCTCGGTGCACCACCAGTACTCCTGGAGTGACTCGCCCTTCCAGGCGAAAACGGGGACGCCCTGGGGGTCCTCGACCGTTCCGTTCGGCCCGAGGGCCACGGCGGCTGCGGCGTGATCCTGGGTGGAGAAGATGTTGCAGCTGCACCAGCGGACCCGTGCCCCGAGCGCCGTCAGGGTCTCGATCAGCACCGCCGTCTGGACCGTCATGTGCAGGGAGCCGGTGACCCGGGCGCCGGCCAGCGGTTGGGATTCGCCGAACTCGGCCCGCATGGCCATCAGCCCGGGCATCTCGTGCTCGGCCAGCTCGATCTCCTTGCGGCCGAACGCGGCCAGGGAGAGGTCGGCGACCTTGAAGGGGTCGGGGGTAGTCATTGCATGCTCCTTTGGGTCCATCAGTCGGATGCACGTGCGCGCAAAAGCGCACGTGTGGGCCGGACGGCGGAAGCGCAACGCACGTGCTCCGACCTCTGTCGGAGGCCGCGTACCCACCCCGAATCATAGGCCCGCGGGAGGAGAGGGGGGGACTGCAGTCATATCAATGTTTCGGCGGAGGTGACCGCTGCCGGACCTGGACCCGCTGTGTACCGCTTCGAAACTGCCGGCGACAAGACAACAAATCAACAACACATCAACAATTAATCCCAGTGATGCAGTCGGGGTTTACGCCCCGCTGTGCAGGGGTTCTCATGACCCCGATATGACTTTCGGCACTACCTAGCCCACGGCCGCTGGGGTTAGCCTGCCCGCGGACACGCGTGGGGACAACTGTCCAACAACCGGTCGGGAGGTGTCAATGAGCTCCAGGTCTGCTGCGTTTTCGCGGATCAATGGCGGCAGGCGAGCCAGTGGTCCGATCGGCACCGCGCCCCCAACCATGTGGGATGACGCCCCGCCGGCACGGGTCGACCCGGCCGCCCCCGAAGCTGTCGAAGCCGAAGCACCCTTCGAAGGTGCGGCGTGGCCGAGGAGAATCTTGTTCGTCTCCTGGCGGGACCTCGCCAATCCCACGGCTGGTGGATCGGAGCTCCTCGTCCACCAGTTGGCGTCCGGACTCGGCGAGCGCGGGTACGAGGTGTCACTTCTCTGTGGCGGACCTGTTGCGCCAAAGACCTCCTATCTCGTCTCGGACGCGGGAGGTCAGTACTCCCAGTACCTCCGGGTCCCCCTTCAATACCTGCGATCGTTTCGATCCGCTGATCTGGTCGTCGAGATCTGCAACGGAATGCCTTTCCTCGCGCCCTTGTGGCGCCGCGGCCCGGTCCTCTGCCTGGTGAACCACGTGCACACGGAGCTCTGGAGTTCTCGATTCGGTCCCCTTACGGCCGGACTCGGGCGCGCCATTGAGGCAGATGTGATGCCGCGAGTGCATCGGAAGAACCTCATCGTGACGGTCTCTGAGTCGTCTCGATCGTCCCTCCTGGGAATCGGGGTCCCCGAGGACCGGATTCGAGTAATCCCCCAGGGCGTTGCCGAACCACCTCCACTCGTCGACAAGACGTGGCCGCCGCGCTTCGTCGCCGTGGGACGAATTGTCGGATACAAGCGGATCGATCTTCTGTTGGAGATGTGGCGGTCGGTGAAACAGCACACCGGGGGCACGCTCACCATCATCGGTGACGGACCGGAGCGCGAGGGCCTCGAGAGCCTGAACGCCGAGGATGTGGAGTTCACCGGCTTTGTCTCGGAGGCCGAGAAACACCGCCTGATGAGCGAAGCATGGCTCCTTCTCCATCCGGCTTCGTGGGAGGGCTGGGGGCTCGTCATTACCGAGGCTGCATTGCGGGGCACGCCATCCGTAGGTTTCGATGTGCCAGGTGTCCGCGATGCGATCGTCGATGGTGAGACGGGCTTCCTTGCGACCGACCCCGAATCCTTCAAGAGGCACTGGATCCGTCTGACGAAGGAAAAAGATCTCCATCAGAAGCTCAGAGAGATCGGAATGAAGCGATCGTTGAGCTACCCGATAAAGGAAAGCGTCAATGCGTTCGAGCTCGTCGCGGCGGAAGCCGTGACCCGTCACCACGCACAATCGGCCACAGGTCGCCACCGGGCAAAACTCTTCGCAGCAGGCGATCCGTCCACTGCGACGACGGGACCTGTCAAGGAGTGAACCTCGTCTAGGAAGGCTCTGAGGACTCGGCCACCCCGCTCAGTTCACGCGAATCTCGGCCTCAGGCGGGATTGGGGCTGTCCCCGGTCAACCTCGGCGTCGGCGGCACGATGCACCCTAAGCACGCACCCGCTCCAGTGAACCAAGGCGGCAAGGTTGGCGAATCCGATGGGGGATTGGTCGGCAGGAGGACGGGCGCGCGCGGGGCCTGACTGAAGTTGAAGTCGTTGGCGAGATTGCCGAGCTGCTTCGCATTCTCCCGTACGTCCGGGCGGGGGTCGGGCCGACCGTCTGTCTTCGGATTCAGTCGAGCCCCGCCCAGGAAGTCATCTTCGATGAACTTCAGATAGGCATCCGAACTGAGCGTGGTGTGATCGATGTAGCCCTGCTTGGAGTAGGGGCTGATGGTCATGGCCGGTACCCGCAGGCCATAACCGTTCTGATCGACGGTTGGGGGCTTCACGTTGTCGTAGAAGCCGCCCCAGTCGTCCCAGGCCAAGAAGATGGCACTGGACTTCCAGTCCGGACCCTCCATCACCGAGTTGATGACCGAGGTCACATACGCCTGACCTTGGTGCACACTGGCCGTGGGGTGCTCGCTATCGACGTCCGCCGGCGTGACCCACGACACGGATGGCAGCGTCCCCGTGTGGGCCTGCGTGAGGAAGTTGTCGAGCGGCTGGATGTTCTTCTCCTGGTGATCGTTCTGCACATCGGTGAAAAGTGGGAGCGGATTCCAGATACCGAAGGTGCGGTAGTTCTGATTCACCGGGGCGCATGTCTCCGAATGATCGTTTGGACAGTCCGGCTCTTCACCGGTCTGTACGTAGTAGCCCCACGACACGTGGTGCGTGAACAAGAGATACGTGAGATCCGTCCACGCCAGATCGACGCTGGTGGTCCCCGTGGCCAGCTCATGGCTGACGTCCTGGTCGAACTGAGGCCACGAATAGGGGCCGGTGATGTTGTTCTTGCAACTCGAGGGCTTCTTGTTCTTACACTTGGCCGACCAGCCCGAGACGAGGAAGAGGTGGTCCGGGAGTGACCATGACTTCACCGGTTCGAACATATGGTCGTCGAGCGTGAACTGACTGGCGTACGTCCAGTAGTTGGGGATCTCGGCGGCGGTGTGGTAGCCCATCACGTCAGGCAGGGTCGCATTGTTCTTCCCGACTCCGGGGTGGCACGCGGGATCATCGGCCTTGGTGCAGGTCTTGGTCGCCTTGTACACCGATTTGATGAACCCGTTCATCTTGCCCTTGTTCACGTCCGCCACGGCATCGGGCTCAGCGTGCGGGCCACCCCCATTGACGTCATAGACATCGTGGAACGGCGCGACGCACGTCTTCGTGACGGGATCCGGAACACACACCGTCGGCACGCCCTTCTTCATCGGGATCCCGTCTGCGCCCGGATACGTGCCGAAGTAGGAATCGAACGACCGGTTCTCCTGCATGACGATGATGACGTGCTTGATCTTGTGGATCCCCGGGGGCACGAGGTAGCAGCCCGTCGGCCCTCCCGGCACGTCGCTCGGCGGGCATTGGATATTCGGATGTTGGCCGTTCGCAGCAGCACCAGCGCTTGGCGATGGAGAGGAGAGGCACGCCATAACCAATACGGCAACGAGCAGGAGGCCAACAGCGGTTGTACGGCGCATCAAGGATCTCCCTCTAAGGCTCGTGAGAAGGGGTCGGGTGACGATATATCAATCGATCCTTCGGGAGGCGTCGACCTGACGTCTCCACGGCAGCCAGATCGGCCAGGGCGAGGGCAGACCAGCGCGCCGTCATCGATTGCGTGAACCGCACCAAGGCTCCTCCTCACCCGCTCTGCGACGCCAGCATCAACTCCAGATATCAGGGCCGCGCCAGTTGGGTGTGAGGGAAGTGTGATCCCGCATGCCGGCAGCGTCTCGGTTCCGACGCCGCGCGCTCTGGCGGGGATCAGTTGTGCTGTGGCTCCCTGAAGGTGAGACCGACGAAATCGTCGCTGGAATGGACGCTCGGTCCAACCGGACACTGACGCCCGCCGGGTTCGCTCCCTGCCGGTCTCGCACCCGCTGAAACGACGATCGAGTCCCGGCCCCAGCCTTGGCCCTGAGCAGGGCGGCTTTGGCATCTCCGGATCCGATCAGCACGCCTACCGCAAGCGAACCGACGAGCGCCCTTTGTGGCGTGTGCGTCCCGCCGGCCAGGAGCTCCTCCCCGCCGATAAGGGAGATGCGGACAGCGGCGTCGGCTTTCCGAGTGCTCGAGACGGGGGCCCCGCGGACGTTCCGCAACGCCGCCACCAGGGGGATCCGAAGAGGCACACGGCTCGATTGCGTGCATGCCGGTCGAAACCGTCTCGATCCACCCGCCTGGGTCTTCGGGCGAATCTTGCACACACCGAGAGTGGTGGTTCAGGTGCTCAGCCAGCCAGCGCGAAGGAGTCTCCGGGCTTCCCAAGGTGTGGGCTTATTGGAGGCAGTGGTGCATCGCAAGCTTGACCGGGGTGCCAGCGGCCAGGACGGTACCCGCTGGCGCGCTTTGACTGAGCACTGTCGCCGGCGGCGGGTGTGTCGTTGTCGTGGTCGAGCGCGGGGTGGCACTGGTCGGCGGCTTGGAAGTACTCGACGTAGTGACTGATGCCGTGGTTGTCGTGGCGGGACCCTCCGAGTAGCAGGACCAGGTGAGGCCAGCCGTTCGGAGAAGTTTCGCCGCGGCAAGGAAGGCGAGGCCGGTGACCTGGGGCACGACGGAGCCCCCGGGGAAGCAGCCCGACCAAGTTATCCCGACCTTCGAGCCCTTGGGTCGGGGAGTCCCCGGGACAAGCGGGACAGCGCCAGCGCTCACAGCGGGCGGATTACCCGGAATCGACAGCGACGCGACCACACTCTGGCCGTTGAGGCCCCCGCGGTTGCACGGAGCGTTGAGAGGGACGGCGAAGAATCCGGCCGCGCGCAAGTAGAAGTGAGCTGGCGTGATCTTCATGCCGATGACGTTTGGGATAGCCACACCTGATGGCGCCATCGTCGTGCTCGTCGACGTGGCCACTGCAGCGAAGGTCATCGAGGTGGTCGTGGACGTCTTCTTCGAGGTCGTGCGGTGGGACCCAACAGGTGAGCTGCTGCATGCGTCAAGGGAACAGAGGAGAATGAGGGTGACGAATACACCCAGCGCAGCTCGCTGAAGCGGTGAGGTCATGAACGTCTCCTCACGTCAGGAAGTTGACTGGCCCCGGACGAGGTCCAGGACGACTGCCCTGTTGTCGGCGCCATGAGGTCCGCTCGAAATCGCCCTGCGCCGGTCGGGCTGAGGCATTCGTCGTCGGCGTCAACGTGGGCAGATTCGGGGGATCATCGATAGGAGTTTTGCTGATGTCCCGGAAGCGAAACATAACGGGGAAGACTAGGGCAGCCACTCCGACCATTGGCTTCGTCGACGATGTCCGATCGCTTCCCAAGCAGATGCCCGGGGCCACAGGCGTGACGGCCATCCGGTTCTTACGTCGTCTGGGTACGTGTCGAGTGGCCGCCGCGACGGCGGATCGCCAGAATGCCGATCCCTGCGACAACGACCACCACCCCCGCGATGATGAGTAACTGCGTCGTCGAGGACGAGCCGTGGGACGCCGTCGCCGCCACCGCCTGGTGCGACGAGGCCGGCACGTTGGGGACAGTCACGGGCGTCAAGCGGCCCTCGAATCCGGCCACCGTCCGGTCGGGGGCTTCGATCCAGCGCTGCTGGGTCACGACCACCCCGGGCCAAAGGGTCTGCGGCGGCATCGACACCCAAGCGGACGTGCCGTCCGACGCGTAATAGACAGTCATAGAGCCAGGGGTGCCTTGGTACCGGTAGTCCACATCCAACTGGTACACCGGCAGAGCGGGTGGGGGATTCTGGAACGGGGGGCTCCCGAATACCGAGTCGGGGAGCCAAGCCTGGACGAAGGCGTTGGCTTGGCTGCTGTCGAGCGTGCGTCCGGATTGAGGGCCGCTGCCCGTGATGCTGGCACCGAGGATGTCGAGCCCAGGGGCGAGCTGGCTCAGCGACTGCTGGCTCCGGGCCAGGCTGCTTATGGTGTGCATCTGGGCGCCCGCCGGCGGCCCCGACAAGGCCAATCCGACCAGACCGAGCGCGCCGAACAGGAGCGCCGTGGAACCCAAGCCGACAAAGGTTCGGAGCATCCGCATGAGTGCGTGAGGCTACCTCACCCCTCAGCTCCCGGCGGGAGAACCCCCCTCGGCAATTAGCCGGGGCGACTTGACATCTCCAGGTCAGCACAGGGAATGCGGGAGTCTTCGGGCAACATCAGTTGACAGGTGACCGACCGCACACTAAACCCCTCACCTTCGGAGTCATCCGATTTGGGGGATTAAGGGGAGGGTATAACGATGCACGGTTCTAGATTTGCGTTGCTGGCGTCGGGGGCGGTGATGGCGCTCGCGGTACCTACGGTTGCGCTCGGTTTGCCGGTCACCGGTTCCGCATCTGCTTCCATCACCGACGGGTGCAACTTCGGGCAATTCCCGAATTCTCCAGGGGGAATGAGCGGACTCCAGGTGGCTTGCACGTTCGCCGAAAGCCCGGGTTCCGCCGAGACGATCGAGGACTTCCCGCAGGCCGTCTGGCACGACGGTGCTTCTTGGGCGGTCACGGGCGCCGTGACCACCGCTCTCTCCGCCACGGTCACCGCTGCCACGGGGCACTTCAACGCTGCCACCGACATCAACGACACGATCTCAGGCCTGGGCATTCCCGCTGACTCGTTCATCACCACCGTGGTCAGTCCCACCCAGATCACCCTGAACAACAAGGCGACCGTGTCGGAGTCGGCAGACAAGCTGACCATCAACAACTCCACCACCCGCGAGGTGGCCAATGGCGTCACCACGCATCTCAGCAAGAACATCTCCTCGGCCACTGCCAACTTCGTGGCCGCTGACGTGGGCCGGATCGTCACCGGCACCAATATTCCGGGGTACGACAAGATCGCCTCGGTGACCAGTCCGACGGCGGCGGTACTCACCACCGCGGCGACAGCCACCGGGACGCTGCAAACCCTGGTCATCGGCGCCGATGAGCAGGTCTCGTCGACCCGGCAGCTCGGCGACGCGCAGATCACCTCGGGCAGCACCACACTGTCGTCGGCCAGCGCCAACTTCCAGGCCTCTGACGCCCAGTTAGCGGTGACTGGTTGCGGGGTCCCCGTCGGCACCTACATCGCGTCGGTGACCGACGCGTCCGACGTGGTCCTGTCGCAGGCGGCCACCGTCACCCGACCCTTCGCGGTCAGCGACGGCTCCACCACCGACCTCTCCACGACGCTCACGTCGGCCACGGCCAACTTCAGCACCGCCTGTGATGCGAACAAGTTCATCACCGGGGCCGGGATCCCGGCCGGGGCCTACATCAAGCTGGTGACCAACTCGACGACGGTCACGCTGTCAGCGAAGGCCACCGCCACCGCCACTGGCGTAAGCCTGACCGAGTCGCCCGGCGCGACCGAGGTCATCGGGCTGCCGTCGGCGACGGCGCCGGTCAACGCCGAAGCGGTCAGCGAACTGGGGTCCGAGCTGACGCTGAACCCGACCCTCGTGAAGGGTTCGTCTCCTTGCGCCTCCGCTGACCCGACGGGCACGACAATCGAGGGTGGTTGGTACAACCCGGGCGGCTACCTGCCCAACACGTTGTCCCCGGCTACGGCGCCGGTCAACAGCATCGGAGAGATCCTCTACCCGACGTCTGTCGTCTCCTTCGCCGGCTACGTGGTCAACGAGCCAGCCAGCACGCCGGGCGAGCAGGACACCGCGGCCCACACCGACGTTGTCTTGCCCTTCGTGCCGACAGCCCTGGCGCTGTGCCCGAGCCCCAATAACAGCATCGCCTCGGTGTTCCGCTTCAACGGAACGACGATCGCCCAGCAGAAGGTCGCGACGGGCATCGGTACGCCAAACTCTGGTGCCGTCCGCGGCATCGAGAACCTGGGTAGCGGCGTGTCCACCACGAGCGGCACCGCCTACCTGACCAACGGGACGGCGGGGTCGCCCTACAGCGGGGGCTGCACCACGACCTTCCCGGCCGTGATCGGCTACAGCTGCGGGATGGGCTGAACATTCCGGCTGATGCCCTGATCTTCTCTTGAAGCTTGGGGCAACGGTCGGGGCTTTTGATCAACACGACAGGGGGGGCGGGCATCGAGCCCGCTCCCTCTGTTCGCGTTCTTTAATGGCGCTGAAATCCACTAGGCGGAAGGCCCGTTGAAACGTCAGTTGCGCGACCCAATAACGCTGTCCAGAGGCACAAAAAGTGACTTCCGGCTCTGTCTGGCGCCGCATCTCCCGCCTAGTGTCCCGGAGAACGGTAGGGGTGCCTGTCTAGAGCTTAGGGAGAGACGGATGAGCTCGGTTTCGACGCGGTCTTGGCAGGTCTGTAGGGGCGGTCGCTCTTTGGATTCCGCCAGTTCGCCTGAATGGCAGCGTTATGTGGGATAACCAAGCTGACGGGACCACAGGTCAAGTCCTTTTTCAACTCACGGAAGCCGTGGAAAATTTCGAAAGCGCCGACGGCGAGCAACCGTTTGAAGGCCCCGGTCGCCCCAGGAGCATCCTGTTTGTCGCCTGGCGAGACCTTGCGAATCCAGTGGCTGGAGGATCAGAGCTCCTCATCCACCAGTTGGCCTCTGGACTGGCTCACCGTGGCTACGAAGTGTCGCTGCTTTGTGGCGGTCCCGTGGAGCCGAAATCTCTGTATCGTGTCGTGGACTCGGGCGGTGAGTACTCGCAATACCTCAAAGTCCCTTTTCACTACCTTCGTTCGTTCCGGGCGGTGGACCTTGTCGTCGAGGTGTGCAACGGCATGCCATTCTGCGCGCCACTGTGGCGCCGTGGCCCGGTCCTGTGCCTGGTGAACCACGTTCATACGGACCAATGGAGTTCTCGCTTTGGTCCCATGCTCGCCTCGGTTGGGCGCACCATTGAGTCGGATCTCATGCCGCGAGTCCATCGAAAGAGCCTGATCGTCACGGTTTCTGACTCGTCGCAATCTTCTCTTTTGGGAATCGGGGTCCCGCAGGAGCAGATTCGACTCATCCCACAAGGGGTGGCCGAACCACCTCCTCTCGTTGAGAAGTCGCAGTTGCCGCGCTTCGTGGCAGTTGGTCGGCTCGTCGGTTACAAACGCGTTGACCTGCTCCTGGAGATGTGGGAGTCCGTGAAACAGCACACCGGAGGCACCCTCACAATCATTGGCGACGGACCCGAAAAGGAAAGACTCGAGAGAAGGAACGTCGAGGGTGTCGAGTTCACGGGATTTGTTTCTGAAGCGGAGAAACATCGCCTCATGAGCGAAGCACGGCTCCTTGTTCATCCGGCTTCCTGGGAGGGTTGGGGGCTCGTCATCACGGAGGCCGCAGTGAGGGGCACTCCTTCCGTGGGGTTCGACGTGCCCGGTGTGCGAGATGCGATCGTCGACACCGAGACCGGCTTGTTGGCGGGTGACCCGGAATCGTTCAAGGCGCACTGGCTCCGATTGTGTCATGACGAGGAGCTTTATCAGCGGCTCAGAGCGGCAGGAATCAAGCGTTCCCTGAGTGCGCCGCTCAAGGCCACCGTCAACGCATTTGAGCGCGTCGCCGCAGAAGCTGTGCTGCGGAGTCACGCACGATCGCTGGGAGCTCGCTACCGTGCGAAACGCTACGGGTGGAGTTCAAACGAAGGGGCGACGGCTTCAGTCAATGGGTGACACATCCCTACAGAGACTCTACGAGGACTCCTCCACACCCCTTAGCTCGGGCCTTGGGCGAGCCGAACGCCAAGCGGCGATGCTGGCCGACCTTGCATCTGGAATGGGACGTCCATTGAGGGTTGTCGACGTCGGGTGCGGAGACGGTATGTGCACCGAGGTCGCTCGCAAGGTATGTGATGCAACCCCCAACGCCTCGGTGAGCGTCGTTGGATTTGACTGGTCTCTCGCTGCCCTGGATCAGGCACGAGCGCGTGGTCTCGCAGTCGCACGCGCTTCAGCGGATGACGCCGGGTTGCCGCTGGCTTCATCGAGTATCGACGTTGTGATCATGAGCGAACTCATCGAGCATCTCGTCGATCCGGACAACGCGTTGGACGAAGCCTGGAGGGTATTGATTCCGGGCGGAGTTCTCCTCCTTTCGACGCCGAACCTGGCCGCCTGGTACAACCGGGTCTTGCTCGCAGTTGGTGTTCAGCCTCTCTTCACGGAGGTGAGTCTGCGTGGAATCTACGGTCGTCCGGGTACAGAAGTGGTCGGGCACCTCCGACTCTTCACTCGTCGAGCTCTCTTAGGTCTGCTCAAGGCAATAGGTTTTGTTGATATCAAAATCACTGGGGCTCCATATCACGACGTTCCGGGCCCGTTTAAACCTCTTGACCGCCTCTTCTGTCACACGCCAAGCCTGGCATCGAATCTTTTAGTCGCCGCGAAGAAGACCAGCTGAGCGAGCATTCAGAGAGCAATTGGATCCGAACAGAGTCGGATGGACGGCCTTGGCTTCAGCACAAATGATGTGGGAATGTAGGGCTGTATTGAAATGCAGAGGATGAATCGTCATATGCGAACCGATAACAACGTCGAGTCTCACCACTCGTCACTCCAGGCCGGCTACCTCTTTCGTGTCCTCATGCGGCGTGCCAAATATCTCATGGGGCATGACCCTGCGTTCCTGCCGATCCACCTCCGCCTCACGCCACTGGGCCTCAGTAGGCAGTTGACCGAATCCACAGACCTCGTGATCGAAGGTTTTCCCCGATCCGGAAACACTTTCACGACATTTGCGATTCAGGACGCCTCGAGGTATGAGCTCACGATTGCAAGCCACGTCCATCAGCCGTCACAGATCAAGCTGGCGCTCGGCCGCGGCCTGCCGACAGTGCTCGTAATTCGAGATCCGCTCTCCGCTCTCGCATCGCACCTTGTCTATGACCACCGCTTCTCAACATCTTCGGTGATCGGTGAATACTGCTCCTACCACCGACAGCTGGTTCCTTATGCAGAACGACTCTTCATTTGCGAATTCGATGAGGTCACGTCGGATATCTCATCGGTAATAGACCGCATCAATTGCAGGTATTCGCTGCAGATACCTCCATTTGATGACGAACCTTCGAATGTCAAAAGAATTTTGACGCAGATCGACTGGCGACACAGGCTCATCCATCCCAGTCTTGATCCGGTGCAGTCAGTCGCCAGCCCCCAAAGCGATCGGCGCAAGCTCAATGAGCAAATGAGAGAGGAATTGCTCCACCCCCGAAACGCATCCAAGATGGCGTTTGCCCAAGAGTTGTTCGAGTTCTTCTGCATGATCGCGTCACGGCAGAGGGAATTTCTGTCGGAAAAGGAGTTTCTTGGCAATCAATCCCACTCGTTCTCCGATGAGAGTAGCGCCACTTTCTCGGTGGACAAGGGTTGAATCTGGGTCGACTGCGATGCATGGAAAGGTTGTCGGGCCACCCGCATTGTTGTCTTCGTACGTGAAGCTACGATGAGTCACGGACTGACCGCGGGAATCCTTCTTGGATGTGCCTCTGCTGCGGCAACGAACACCGGAGTAGTTTTCGAGAAACTCGCGACGCGTCGAATGCCGCCGCTCGATGCTCGCAAGAGCGGCCAGATGGTGCGGAGATTGCTGCACAGCCCTGTCTGGGTGTTGGGATTCAGCATGATTGCGGTTGGCCTCGCAATGCAGATAGTAGCCCTCTCGTTGGCATCGATTTCCGTCGTCCAGGCCGTAGCACCGACCGGAACAGTGTTGCTGCTTGTGCTGTCCCACTTTGTCCTGGGCGACCGACTTCGACGTGCCGAGTATTTCGGAATCGCCGCACTGGTGGCAGCGTTAGCCCTCCTCCTGTTCTCGCTCGATTCACATACGGACCGGGCCACAGGATCAACAGATCTGGTGGCGCTATTGGCCGTCGTAGTTCCGACCGTTTGCGTAAGTTTCGCCTTTTTCATCCTCGCGAGTCGTGTGCAAGGGTCAGCTCTGCACCGTCAAAGAATGAAGGCTCCCCTTTACGGCCTGGCAAGCGGCCTCATTTACGGTTGCACCGCGTTGTGTCAGAAATCGATCTCGACACTCATGCAGCGCTGGGGAATCTTTCCGGCAGTACCACACATTATTGAATCTCCGCCCTTTTATCTGTTGCTTGCCACTTCTGTGCTTGGGTTCTTGATGTTTCAGATGGCACTACAACGAAGCGTCACTTCGGTGCTGGCACCAGTCAGTAGTGTGCTTTCTACGGCCTATTTCATCATTGTGGGAGATGCCCTGTTTCATGAACAGCTCCCGCGTTCCCCCCTCTCTCTATCTTTGCGATTGGCGTCTTTCGCGCTACTCGCAACGGGACTGTTGGCCTTGACGATTGTCAACGAGAGGGGAGGCGCGGAACCGGAAGGTGATGATTCCTTGCTCGGCGCTCGTGCCGGGACATTGGCGCAAGATGAGCTCGGAAGGGGAGGATTGCCCGATGGAGACCGTGCGGGGCTTCGTTTACCAGTCCAGGTCACGGAGCCGGTGAAGAAGCGGGCCCCGGCCCACGCCAGACGCGAGGGCCCTCGGGACTAGGTGCCGCCCAACCCGCTTCTCATCGGATTCTCCGGCTCGATGCGCGTCCGGCTGCCGGTGTTCCCCGAGGTCGAGCCACCTTCGACGGGCACTTGGCAGTGGTCAAGGGCGACGAAGTCCCAGGCCAGCGTCGGCCGGACGGACGGATCAGAGATTGGCACGAACTGCATTGGGCCGCGGTGAAGCCAACGTATGCCGATGATATCTTTGGGCGATGGGGGATCGGTGGGTGAGATTGCTCGTACGCGTCACGGGACAGCGTACGAGCATTGACGATAGGGAGAGAAGCCGGCGTAAACAACCAACTGGACGTTGTGCATAACTGCATAACTGAGTGAGCGACGCCCGCGCCTTGAGCTTATGGGAAAGCGCTCTGGAGAGGTTATCGTTTCCGAAGTTGTTCTACGTATGAGGTAAGAAGTCCTCAACACCAGGAATGGGGTTGGCGGATTTGTCCCATGAGACATGCGACGTGGTGAGGGCGGTGGGCAAGATCTTGAATTTTGACGAAGTGATCCGCGGCAACACTCGGTGCTCACGCGCTCTCCCGTCTGCGATCTGAGGAGAGATGCAGCTCAGCACCGTTCCCAGTCCAGGGACAGAGTTAATAGAAGCAGTTCCTGGACCCGCACCGGAACGGACGTCGGAGAGGCGGGCATCGAGGTGGTGGCTCGCTGCTGCGTTCGCGGTCGCTCTTGCAGCGTTCGTTCCGGATGCGTTCGGCCGACAAGTCTTCGACACCAAGATCGATCTAACGGTTGATCCATTCACCTTTCTTCACAACATCGTCTACCTTTGGAACCCGAACGGCTGGTTTGGTTCTTTGCGGAACCAGTACCAGGGATTCGCGTTTCCAACCGCGCCTTTCTTCATCGTGGGTCACATCGTTGATCTGCCGCCCTGGTTGGTCGAGCGAATTTGGATGGCGACAGCGGTCACGGTCGGGTTTTGGGGCGTCGTCCGGCTAGCTGAAGAACTCCGAATCGGGACACCGGCATCAAGGTTGGTGGCGGGGGCGGCGTTTGCTCTGTGGCCCGTGGTGACGATGCAGGTTGGAGCCGACACCGCTGAAGTTGCTGCGGGAGTTCTGATCGCGTGGGCCACGATTCCCCTTGTTCGCGCCAGCCGCAGCGGAGCACCGATTCGCGGTGCTGCTCTGTCAGCGGTTGCCGTCCTATTCATGGGCGGAAACAATGCCGCCGTTACGCTCTACGCCCTCATCATTCCCGGGATTTTCCTTCTGACCCGTCAGACATCGCCTCGCAAGCGGTCTCTGATCAGTTGGTGGGTGGTTTGCGTTGTTCTCGCGACCTCGTGGTGGGCGATTCCTCTCCTCTTTCAGGGGAGATATGGATTCAATTTCCAGCCGTACGTAGAGCAGTCGATCACGACCACATCCACATCGTCAGCCACGACGGCTTTGTCTGGGACCGGCCTCTGGACGGCGTACGTGAACCTCGATGGTGCGGGGTGGGATCAGGCCGCGCTGACCATTGTCAGCCTTTCGGTCGTTATCCTTGGCGCCGGATTAGCGGCGGCGGCCGGTCTCTATGGAATCGCCAGTCGGGAGATGCGCGAGCGTCGCTTCCTTGTCGCGAGTCTCGCGGTAACGGCTGTCGGGGCCATGGCGGCGTATTGGGGGCCGCTCGGCGGCCCGGGGAGTCACCTCCTATTGCCCATAATGAACGGGGTCCTTGCACCTTTCCGAAGCGTCCACAAACTGGAGCCGGCGATCGGCCTCGTCCTTGCTCTTGGCATTGCCCACACTTTGCAGAAGATGTCGCAATGGGAAAGGTCCCGTTGGCGCACTCGACGTGCGAGGCGAGTCACGTCGCGCGTGATAGTCGGCTTCGTCATCGCTGCCGTGCTGGTATCGCTGGCGACTCCCTACCTGATGGGCCGTGCGGTCAATAAAGATTCTTATGCTGCCATCCCGTCGTACTGGTACAAGGTGGCTGACTATTTGCATCGAAATTCGCCAATGAATACCGCACTGGTTGTGCCCGCGGCGAGTCACGGTGAATACGTGTGGGGTTGGTCCGAAGATCAGCCTCTCGAGGCCTTAGCACGTTCGCCGTGGGCAAACGATCAGAACACTCCGTTCGGTTCGGTGGGAAGCGTACGAATGGTGGATGCCATCGAATCCGACCTGAGGACGGGTCACACGAGCTCAGGGCTTCCCGAACTGCTTAGCCGGTCCGGAATCAAGTATGTCGTCGTGCAAAACGATCTCCAATGGCAGCTCTCCGACTCTCCGTCGCCTTTTGAGGTGCATCAGGTTCTGGAGGGCTCTGGGTTGACGTCCGTGGCCTCTTTCGGACCGACGATCGAGACGGCGACCACCGATTACCCGACACTGACCCTGGACAATTCCGGGCCGCACGTCCCGTACCCGGCGGTCGAGATCTTCCAGGCGACACATGCAACCAACTCACCAGTGGCCACGTATCCGGCTTCGTCGGCTGCATTGGTGAGCGGTGGACCAGAAGCGATCCAACAGTTGCTGGATAACGGCGTGCTTGGCAAGAACCAGGCGGCCATACTTGCTACGGATTGGAATGGTGCGTACCGAGGTCCGCTCTTTGCCGTCACGGACACATTGCGCCGAGATGACGTCAACTTCGGATTAGTGAACGACAACACCTCCTACACATATACCGCGACGGGGACAACCCCAGATCAGACAGGGATTCCGGACGTGCCCGCCCAGCCGAACCAGCTGTTACCCGCGGGCGTACAGCATCAGACGGTAGCCGTTCTGAAGGGGGCAAAGAGCATTACCGTGTCCTCGGCGGGGTCTGAGTTCTTTTCCCTGCCGGAATACAACCCCGCCAACGTGTTCGATGGGGAATCGTCGTCGGGTTGGATCACAGGTAGTCCATTCGGGCCCCGCGGTGAATGGATCCAGATCAACTTCAACCATCCAGTCAATCCGAGGGGCACCCATATCCAGTTCCTGGTTGGGAACAACCACGCGCTGGTCACGGGAGTCCGTGTGTCAACCGATCGCGGATCGATCGTGACCAGAGTGAGTCCGACGAGCGGTTCGCAACTCGTGAAGGTTCCAGCTGGAACAGCTCGCTATCTTCGCGTGACGTTCGTTTCGCTGGCAGGACCAAACAGTACGTCTGGAAGCGCGGGCATCCAAACGATTTCGATTCCGGGGGTTCATGTTCGGCTTTTCCTGAAGCCACCGCAAGAATCAACCGGTGCCAATGCAAAGCATCTCGCCCTTTCGTTCCAGACGACACCGGTTGATGGCAACGATCTTCTCCGTCAACCTGTCGAGCCGGTCATGGCACGACAATTCAGCACTCCTCGACGAATGTCGATGTCCATCACCGGGTGGGCGATTCCCCGGCCGAGTACGGCGCTTGATTCGGTGCTAGGGAACTCCAAGTTGACCATTACGGCGTCGTCTCTCGGGAACCTCCCTCAGTTTCGCCCGCAGAATCTTATCGATGGGAATTCGACCACTTCGTGGATCGCCGGAACGTCGCACCCCAGCATCAAGATGACCTGGCCGAAGGCAACGATGTTGTCGAGTTTCGTTATCACGGATTCGCATACGGCCTTTGCGGCCGCACCCAGAGAGGTGCTCATCTCGAGCTCGGCTGGGAATCGTTTGGTCAACGTTGGAACAAAGACTTTCGGGACCTTCACATTCGCTCCGCTCAAGACGAACAGCGTCACTGTGAGCTTTCCGAAGGTTCAAACCCACCTGATTCGCAGTGGATTGAACAAAGGTGAGCAGGCGCCAGTTGGGCTGGCAGAGTTCAGGTTCCCAAAGCTGTTGGCCTATCGCACCGTCGCGCCGAATCCCGCGGCTCATTTCTCAGAGCCGTGCGGTTTCGGTCCTCCCATCTACATTGACGGGACTAAGTATGAGACAAGCATTGGGCCCGTCGCTGGCGGCGCGAGCCCTACAGTCGGAGATTTACTTGCGCTCAATCCGGTCAGTCTGACCATTTGTAGTCCGCACGAGTCCGCGACGATGGCCCGTGGCCAACACGAACTCGTTACAACGCCGACCGGAATGCCCTTCAACATCTCGACACTGACGATCAAGCAAGTGGGCACACCGACGGCCGGCAAGTCAGTGGACCGACAGGCGCGGGTTGTGAGCTGGGGACAAGAGTCGCGCGACCTCGCAATCACCTCTGGGCCTGCGTCATACCTGGAGGTGCACCAGAACTTCAGCAGCGGCTGGACAGCAACGCTCGACGGGAAGACGTTGGCGCCAATCCGACTCGATGGTTGGCAGCAGGGTTATCTGGTTCCCGCTGGCGGCGGCGGGACCGTACATTTGACCTTCGCTCCCGAACAGACGTATGTGCTGGGTCTCATACTCTCGGCACTGGGTGTCATCCTGTTGGTACTCATTGCGCTCGGCCTGGGACGGCGGCGCGGGCTTAGCCTTGAGCCGTCCCCACCATGGACCAGGCCAGTGCCGCTCTGGCTGTCGATCGGACTCGCCGCCTGTGTGCTGTTTGTCGTCGGAGGGCCGATAGTCCTCGCGGTGCCCTTGTTGGTCTTTGTAGGCAGTCGGCGCGCAAGTTGGTTGCCGTGGGTGGCCCTTGTCGGAATGACGGTGGCTGGAACCATTGCAGCCATTAACCCTGGCAGTGGGGCACTTTCACACAACGGTGCATTCAGCGCTCCAGCTCAGATTTTCGCTCTCATCGCTCTGGCCGCTGTGCTCGTTCCCATCGTTGACCGGCGATTCGGGAAACGGAAGAGGGACAAATCTGTCGATGAGCTCCGCGACTCTGTCGATGAGTCCCGCGACTCCGATTACGCTTTGGTCGGCGTGGCGGGCGATGGCCGCGAGAACGAAGATGGGGCGGCCGGCAACGGCGGTCGTTCCAACGGCGGGAGGTAGGGGCTCGCGTAATTGGTCGTGGCGATTCTGGGTCAGGCCCTCCAGTCGTAGACGTCGCAGGTCCTAGGGCTGGGCCACCAATGGGGGTGGGAACTGGAACGCAACGAGCGTCCGGCGATCCGGCGAGAAAATTGTGACTAGCCGAGGCGTAGTAGTCGGACGGCAGCGTGCGATCTCTTTGGCCTCCTGCCGGTCCCATGGAATATGTTCAAGGGATGGATTTCCTACGTTCTGTTCAGTGTCCAGTGACAGTTGACGCTCGCCAGCGGGCCGTCTACATCTACATCTGGGGCTGAGCCCTGAACGGTCCTATAGACCTCCCTGGACGGGCACATCTCCCACAGGTGGCCACCCGTCCATGCTGCTCCAAACTCCCCGGAGGCCGCCAAGAGGCTAACTAGGGGGTATTGCTAGGATCGCTGTTCGTGTCGGCGGCTTTAGGAGGGCGGAATGGCGGAATGAGCGTGCAGGACACCGAAAGCCACGACGCTGCGGATCGAGACCTGCCCTCTGGCGACGAGGCGGGCACCCCCCCAGGCGATCGCAAGTTCCGCCCAGACGTAGAGGGCCTCCGGGCCATGGCCATCGCCCTGGTCGTCCTCTTCCATGCGGGCGTACCCCGGTTCACGGGCGGCTTCGTGGGCGTCGACGTCTTCTTCGTCATCTCTGGCTTCGTGATCACCGGTGTGCTGCTGCGTGAGCGCAGCGGGTCAGGTCGGAACTCGATCTTGGCTTTCTACGGACGGCGATCTCGGCGGATCATCCCCGCTGCCACTCTGGTCATCATCACGACCGTGTTGGCCTCGTATCACTGGCTCGGCTTCATCATGGGAGGCAACGTCGCTGTGGATGGCCGAGCTGCAGCTACTTTCTGGGTCAACTTCCACTTCATTGCGACAGGGACGAACTACCTCGCAGCTTCGCTGCCGCCGTCGCCGCTCCAGAACTTCTGGTCGCTGTCGGTCGAGGAGCAGTTCTACGTCGTGTACCCGGCTCTCTTCATCGGCGTCGCAGCCGTGGCCATTCGGCGGTCGGATTACCGCAACCGAATCAGCGTCGTCCTCGGCGTGGCGATAATCGCGTCCTTCTGGTGGTGTGTCATCCAGACCTCATCGGACGCGACGGCAGCCTTCTTCTCTCCCTTCACACGGGCATGGGAACTGGCCCTTGGCGCTCTCGTGGCGATCAACGCCCGCCACCTGGCTCGCGTACCCCGCCAGCTATGGGCCGTCATCACGTGGATCGGGTTGGGGGGAATTCTCCTCTCGGCCTTCATCTATACGTCCTCTACCCCCTATCCAGGTTCAGCCGCGGCATTACCCGTGCTCTCAACCGCAGCCGTGATCGCTGGGGGCACGACGGGATTCAAGTCCGGTGCCGAGATGGTCTTACGCCTCCCGCCGTTTCAGTGGCTCGGAAAGATCTCGTACTCCCTCTACCTGTGGCACTGGCCTCTGCTCATCATTCCCATGGAGTTTGCCGGGCACCCGCTGTCGCTCAAGGACAACATGGGTTGGGTGGCTGTCGCGTTGGTGATCTCCATCGCCACGTATTTCTGCCTTGAGAATCCGATCCGTCACGCCGGGCGGCTGCGGCGATCGTGGAGGTTGAGCATCGGGATGGGCGTTGTCCTAATCTGCACCACCGTCGCCGTAACGTCGTTCGAGATTGCCAGTCACCCGTAACAGAGGAGTTTTCCAGAATGTCAAAGCGTCTTACCTCATTGGTCTGCGCCGGTGCGATCGCCGCGTTGGTAGCCCTCCCGGGTCCGGCTGCGGCCTCAACCTCGTCCTACGCGACGCCGACCGCAAGTAGCGGATGCCCCTCGACTGCGTGTACCGCGGTGCTTCAGGCCGTGGCCGCCGCCGTCCGTACCAATAACGTCCCATCTAATCTCACACCAGCGCTCCAGAACGCCCCAGCCGACCTCAACCCACCCGCCGGAGGGACATGTAAAGCCCTCGCCACGCCCGTCTCCAACCAGACACCCTGCGTGTTCGGATCCAGTGCCGCGCCGGAGCGGGTCGTCCTGTTCGGAGATTCGCATGGTGAGCAATGGTCGAAGGCTTTCGCCTCCGTGGCGCAGAAACAAGGCTATGAGTTCGGGCTCGTATATCGCGATGCGTGTTACGTCACGATGACCGATGCGTCCCTGCCAGAGCACGGTGAATCCGGCAACAGTCCTACGGGAGCGCAATGTCAGAAATGGGTGAACGCAGCGATCGCTTGGATCAACCAGTTCCATCCCCAGGTTGTTGTCTTCGCCGAGGGCGACAAAGGCGGCGCGGCGATCCAGCGCACTTTCTCAAAGGGTCTCGTCGAAGTGTTCAAGAAACTGCAAGCACCGGGGCGGCGTCTAGTGATGCTCGGGGACATTCCCCAACTTGAGCAGAACGGGCCCATCTGCCTCGCCGCGCATCTATCCAGTGCGAGCGTTTGCGCCACGAGCCTATCTGGAGCCGTCGCTTCCTATGAAGTGAAAACTCTGGAGTCCGCGGTCAAACAAGTCGGTGGCACCTACGTGAACGTGATCCCCTGGCTCTGCACCTCCACGAAGTGCCCGGCCGTTATCGGCAACTACGAGGTGTATCAGAACCAGGAACACCTCACATCGACATACGCTGAGTCCCTGACACCGATACTCATGCAGGCAACCGGGCTTTAGCCGGGCGGGTTCACCAGGTTGTTGACCTGACTGATGGGTGGCCCTTTGATGGCCGTGCGGTGCCGGTGATTGTTCAAGTGGAGCCCAGTGTCCAGGGCCGTGTTCTGGCGGCTTCTGATCGGTAGGGCCGGGCCATGGGCCCATCGTTGAGCGGAGTGCGATTGAACCGCTCGATGCTCCTATGTGTGTCGAGCGGTCGACATCGCCCAAACTGCAGCTCTGAGCCGCGTCGCCAGCGAGGCGCCCTTTTGCGCTGCACGTGGAGCTTGATACCATTGGCTGATCGGGCGCACCTCCTTCAGGCACTTTGGATCGACCGCCGCATGGGTCGCGCTGATCAGTTGCCTGCTTGTCGGCCCTTCCGCTACCGCGGGCGCGAGCGGCGGCGTCGCAAATGTCGCGATCAATGGCGCTACGACGTATCAGTCGATCAACGGTTTTGGCGTATCGGAGGCCTTCTCACAAGCGAAAACGGTGATGAACGCCCCAACAGCAGTGAGGGACACCGCGCTCAGTCTGTTGTTCGGTCGTTCGAGTGGCGCCGGTCTCAGCATCCTCCGGAACTTCATTCCCTCGACGAAGAACGCCGGGACCATCGAGCCCACGGCTCCAGCGAGCCCGAGCACTCCGCCCGCCTATCAGCCCCTGGGCACCGATGACGGTCAAGAGCGGCTGTCGAAGTACATCCAAACGTGGTACGGCGTCAACCAATTCGTGGCCGATGCTTGGGGGCCGCCACCGTTCATGAAGACGAACGACTCGGATTCGGGAGGCGGCACGCTGTGCGGTGTGCCAGACGCCACATGCACCAGTGGAGATTGGAGGCAGGCGTATGCGAACTATCTCGTGCAGTATGCGGAGGATTACGCCGCCGACGGGATCAACCTGAAATACCTGGGGTTCGAGAACGAGGCCAACTTGGCACCAGACTACTCCGGAATGGTGCTTACACCTGCTCAGACGGCCAATTTTGCCGATGTGCTTGGACCGATCTTGGCTAGTTCAGGGCTGTCCACTCAAATCGAGTGCTGCGACACCGAGGGCTGGGACTATGCCGCGCAATATGCCAGCGCTCTGGAGGCGGACCCTACAGCTCTCTCCTACGTGAAGCTCTTCACCAGTCACGGCTACACGGCGCCACCGAATTCGCCGCTTTCCGGTTGGACGAATCCCGTCTGGGAGAGCGAGTGGTCCACGTTCGAAACCTGGGATCCGTCCTGGGACGACGGGACCGACGCGTCGGGATTTAGTTGGGCGCAACGCATTTACCAGGGCTTGACCTCGGCCGATCTGAGTGCGTTCCTCTACTGGTGGGGCACGAGCACGCCCACGTACAACGGAGATAACGAGAGTCTGATTCAGATCAACGGCTCGACCGTCGTGCCCTCAGGGCGACTGTGGGCGTTCGCCAACTTCAGCCGATTCGTAAGGCCCGGAGCAGTGCGAATCGCAGCCTCGACCGACACGAGCAGCCTGGAGACCACGGCGTTCAAGAACATTGACGGGTCGTTGGCAGTCGTCATCCTCAACTCTGCCACCAGTCCTGTCACGGCCGACCTGTCGCTCAGCGGAACGGGCATCCCAAATGGTGTGTCAGCCCAACCGTATGTCACCGACGCGGCAAGCAGCATGGCGAAACAAGCGGGCATAACGGTCCACAATGGAGCGTTCTCTGCATCCGTGCCGGCTCGTTCCGTCGTCACATACGACCTGCCCGCTTGACTCAGAGAGCATCTCTTGGGGAATGCGGCCATAAGAAGCGGGGAGCAACAGTCGAACTGAAGCAACCTGCGTGTCGCTTGAGTAGTGCCTCGGTTCCGCACACGGGATGCCGGATCGATTTCCTCTTGCACCACGCGTGGACGGCAGTGTCAGTCGGTCTGGGTCGGTAATGGGCTGGTCCGGTGCTAGCTCTCGGCAGACCGGTTGCTGGGCCGAACCCTCGGCATCTGCGCGAGGGTCGGCGTTCATGAGGCTCCGAGACTGAGCTTCGGTGCTGGTGGCATCGCAGCGCCAGGCGTGGTGCGCTGACTGGCCAAGGCGACGATTGGGGAAGCTTGCAGCCATCTACGACCAGACATGGGCTGCTGTTCACGTACCACCCCGACGTAACGTATGTGTCGGAGGTACGGATAGCAATCGGATCCGTCTCTGGGCCAGCCGAATTAAACGATGCCGAATGCCTGTCGTCTGGAAACGATTGAGGACTCCAAAACTAATTGGGTTTAGCCAACAGATCGGATTCCATGGTGCTTACCGCTCGAGACCTTCACAAGGTGAGGGACACTCCGTGTGGGAGCGATATTCATGACTGTGAAGTCGTCACTATTCGGTCGTTTTTCGAATCTCGAGGGCGGGTTGCCGATCCGGTACCGTTCCCACAGGAGCCACCGCAAACTTTTGAGCGGACCGCGCTCATCTCTGACCCACCGCAACTTCGACTTCAACTCCCAGGCATCGTCCAGGTCCACGTCAGGCGTCGAAGTATTGATCTGATCGGTGCCAACCTCGACCAACGGTGCGACGCGTGCCACGTCGTCATACCATAGATCCCCAGCGGCTTGATTCGAGTTCTTCAGTTCCATCGGTCAGCTCTCCAGGTCGTTTGAGACCTTTATCGGCAGGTTCTGCCTCTCGCTTTACTTATCTGGCGGCCGTTCCTCGGCGCCTCATCAAGAGAAGCGGACGGATATAAGGGATGTGCAAGGGCGGTGTATGAGTTCCGTAAGAGTTCCCATTGAGTCCTTGCCGTCCCAGGAGTAATCATTACTAAATCGCTCGGAAATGTCAAGTATAAATGGTGGCGACCCCACCGATTGCCCCATGCGGCCGGCCGGGAAGCGACGACCCCGTCCGGGGGACGGCCTTGGGGCCGAGCTGGTTGCTCGGTCGGGAGGACACGTCGGACCTCGGGATAATCGATATTTGTGACTTGAGCCCTATCATCGACCGGGCGAATGGACTCCGGCTGGTGGACGTACGTCCTCGCAGACCACCGCAACGAGACGAGACTGAGATCTTTGTCCGGACCCCACTTGAGTCGGTTGTGGCTGCTCCTATTGAGATTCAAAGGTATCGGCGGCGCGGCAACCGAATCGTGCCTTAGCTCGGAGATCCGTCCACCGTGGGCAGGAACTCGTGTCGTAGCTCTGACTCAGTTGTTCAACACGAGGAAGTGTGGCCGGTACTCCTGCACGTTGCCGAGTACAGCGGATGGTCCCGGGTTGGAGGAGCTCCCCGGGTTGTTGGTGTTGTACGAGACAACCAACCCTCCTTGACCCGTGATCTCCGGATGAAAGGTGGGGATGTATGCGATCTCGTTTGGGTACTCGGTCACTTGCGGAATCGTGTAGACCGGCACCGGCGCACTCCAGGGTCCGGTGATCGAGCACGCGTAGGAAAGAGCTACGGTCGAGTTACCCGGTATCGATACTGCAACGTAACCCGCCCCACCGGTTTGCGCGGTTATGCCGGTCAGAATGGAACCAGGGTTGATCGGGACGGCATTGCTCTCGCCCGAAACCCACTGTGAGTCGTTCCAGTACGTCCATGCTGCGGTGTTTAGTGATTCTCCCAGCGGCACACGAGCGACCTTCATCCCGACATACGTACCGGACGATTGGATCATATCCAGGCCGAAGATATAGGTGTAGGAGCCATCCTGAACGACCGCATGCCCCCACGTCGTTTGCGGGTCGGTCGGGAGAAGCGTCATTGAGCTGTACGTAGGCAGCCCGGTGCCGGAAAGCGAGAGAACTGCGATGCCTGAGCGACCCGTGAATTGACCGTTTGGCATTACGGGAGCGAACTCGTTGACGTAGACGAGTTGGCTGCCGTTCTCAACGTAAGTGGCGGCGGTCCACCAGCGATTCGAGCCCGAGGTGTCTGGAATCAGAGATTGTGGGGCACCGTATGTTCCGCCGAAGTTGCTGCTGAGATTGGGCAGATTGCCGACCAACTCGCTGTTGTTGGGAAATCCCGTCAAGTTCGCGGCGCCATCCGACTGCTCGGTTCCGATCAGCGTGTCGGAGAACACGAAGGACAGCTGTCCGTCCGGCAACTCGGTTGAGTACGTCCCGTCTGCGCCAATCCAACCGGGGCCGGTCAGAGCGGAGAAGGTGTTCTCAAGACCTGAAGCGACTGTCGCCGTTGGCTGGGTAACAGGTTTACAGTCGGTACCCTGCATTCCCCCGCCGATTGTGACCGGTTGGGATGATGGCGCGTTCAAGGCGTTGCTTGTCTGGCTCGCAGTAAACGTCCGCTCTGTGCCGTTCGATGTGACGAGACCATAAGCAGAAGCGGAGGGGCTGACCACGAGCCCGAGGACTGTTTGTCCGCTACCCCCGAGCGAGCCATAGAAGGGTGCGTCCCCGAAACTGAATATCCCACCGTCGGACGCTACGAGCCAGTAACCCCCAGCGTCGGGCATTGCAGCCATGCCGACGATGGGTTGGTTGAGGTGGATCGATCCGGTCGATCCGTAGAATTGTGCATCGCCGAAACTGAAGATGCCACCGTCGGAGGCCACGAGCCAATAGCCCCCTCCGTCGGGCGTAGCCGCCATGCCGACGATGGGTTGGTTGAGGTGCAGCGCGCCGGTCGATCCGTAGAACTGAGCATCTCCGTAACTGAAGATGCCACCGTCGGAGGCCACCAGCCAGTAGCCGCGCCCCGACGGCGTCGGAGCTATGCCCACGATCGGCTTGTTGAGGTGGATCGATCCGGTCGACCCGTAAAAGATGGCGTTGCCAAAGCTGAACACGCCACCGTCGGAGGCTACGAGCCAGTAGCCATGGCCGGAGGGTGTTGACGCCATGGACAGAATGGGCTGGTTGAGGTGGATCCCGAAGGAGGCCGGTGAGCCGAGCGCGGGTGCTCCCCCGTAGGCAGTCACGTTGCCGGCAAACGTTGTGGTCCAATACCCGGCATTAGGGTTGGCGGCCATGAGCCGTCCACCACCGTAGGCTCCCAAGGTCCTCACGGTGGCGCTCGATGTCCCTGGACGCGCCGTTGTTACTGAGAAGCCGATTGCGACAGCCATGATGAGCATGGCCACTACCGATGTGAGGCGCGACGATGTTCGAGCCCACCTTGGGATCCGGAACTGCAAGTACTTCGGCATGTGACCTCCAACCCCAGCAGCGGGATCGCAGGCAATAGCGGAAGTGATGATGGCTATTTCGGCGACCCGGCTGACTCAGGGAGTCCCGTGGCTTTGCGTCCCCCCCTCGCGGGAGGTTTGCCTTTTTCGACCTCGACAAGTGCGACGTGTTACTTC
>Ga0182024_10005806_pt1 | contig 27426 bp, 23 predicted proteins | sample P32metaG_FD_120480 | JGI IMG/M metagenome (GOLD analysis project Ga0182024, IMG submission 120480) | Permafrost microbial communities from Stordalen Mire, Sweden - P3-2 metaG (Illumina Assembly) | ecosystem: Environmental > Terrestrial > Soil > Wetlands > Permafrost | place: Sweden: Stordalen...
CGCTCGTGGGCAAGCCACGGCTGATCCTGGCCGACGAGCCGACGGGGAACCTCGACAGCACGACCGGGAACGCGGTGCTCGAGCTGCTCAGCGCGCTGGGACGCGAGCGTGGGGCGGCGGTCGTATTGGTGAGCCATGACGCGCGCGTGGCGCGCTACGCCGACCGTGTGGTTCAGATGCGCGACGGCCGGCTGGCAGATCCAGAACTGCAGGAGCAGGAGGCGATCGGCCGGTGATCGACTACCTGCGGACCCTGCTGCTGTTCTACCGGGGCCATCTGCGCGTGCAGCCGTTGCGAGAGCTGATGGCCATCGCGGGGGTCGCCGCCGGCGTGGCGCTCCTGTTCGCCGTTCAGGTCGCCCACCACAGCATCACCGGATCGTTTGAAGAAATCTCCCACGGCGTCGCCGGCAACGCGACGCTCGAACTGGCCGCACGAGGACCGGAAGGCTTCGATCAGCGGGTATCCGAAGAAGTGGAACGCATGCCGGGCGTGCAGGCCGCGGCGCCGATCCTCACGCAGCCGGTCGTCGCCGTCGGGCCCACAGGCCGGCGCGCGCTGACGCTGGTTGGCGCGACCGAACAGGTCAGCGCGCTGCACGGCAGGCTGTCCTCGGAGTTTCAGCGCGCCGCCGAAGGCCCGCAGCGAGGGTCGCTGCTGTTGACCGAGGAGACCGCGAACGCGATCGGCGCCCGGCCGGGCCATCGGGTCACCGTCCAGATCGGCGCGCACAGCGAACGCATGACGCTGGACGCGACCGTTCCAGCCGGCAAGATCGGTCCAGCGGCCGACAGCCCGATCGCCGCGGCGCCGCTGGCGGTCGTGCAGAGCATGGCGGGCCTGCAGGGCCGCGTGACGCGTGTCCTGATCGAGCCCAAGCCCGGGCGCGAAGCGCAGCTGGCGCGCGCCCTGAACGCCCGCTTCGGCGACAGGCTGAACGCTCGCCCGGTCGACACCGAAGTGAAGCTGCTCGGCAATGCCGCGGCGTCTGAAAAGCAGGTGACGCTGCTGTTCAGCGCGATCAGCCTCGTGGCCGGCATCATCCTTGCCTACAACGCGCTGCTGCTGGCAAGCGATGAGCGCCGGCGCTTCATCGTCGAGCTGATCAGAGAGGGCGCCCCCGATTCGATGGTCATCGCCTCGCTCGCGTTCGACGCGTTGATCCTCGGTCTCGCCGGCTGCGTGCTCGGGCTGCTCGCGGGCGATGTCATCTCGCTGCTCGCCTACCACAGCGTGCCCGGGTACATCGCGGCCGCGTTCCCGATCGGCGGCCAACGCGTGCTCGCGGCGCAGACGGTCCTGATCGCGCTCGCGGGAGGCATGGTCGCGGCGTTCGCCGCGGCGGCGCTGCCGGCGGTTGCGACGCTCCGCGCCGGCGTCGCGAGCGAGCCCGAGGGCGTCGGTCGCACGCTGTCGCTCGCCGGCAAGCTGCGCGCGTCGGACCGTACGATCTGTGCCTGCGGCGCGCTGCTGGCATGCCTGTCGGTGGCCGTATCCGCGCTGCAGCCGGGAACCACGGTGTTCGCGCTCGTCGGGCTGGCGGTCGGCCTGGTCATCTGCCTGCCGATGATCCTGCGCCAGCTGCTCAGGCTGGCCCGCACAGTCTCGCGGCATTCCGACGACCCCGCCGCGCGCCTGGCGGTCGCCGAGCTGCGCAGCTCCCCCACCCGGTCTGTCGCGCTGCTGGCGACGGGGACGATCGCGGCATTCCTGATGATCGTGATCGGCGGCTCGGTCGCGAACGTGCAAAGCGCCGTCTCGAGGGGCGCCACCGACCTGCTCTCGAACGCCGGCATCTGGGTCAAGCCGGGCGGGCCCGAGAACGTGTACACGACGCAGCCGTTCGCATACGCCGAAACTCAGCGGCGCCTTGCGCGCCTCGGCGTCGTCAGCTCCGTGCTGCCATGGCGAGACTCCTTTCTCGACCTACCGGGACGGCGGGTGTGGGTCCTCGGCGTCCCGCCCCAGCTGTCGAACCAGATCGCTCCAAGCCAGCTCCTGGAAGGCTCGCTGCGGACGGCGGACCGGCGCCTGCGCGAAGGCGGCTGGGTGGCGCTCAGCCAGACAATCGCACGCGAAGACCACCTGCACCTGGGGGAGCGCTTCACACTTCCCACCCCCGCGGGCAACACGAGCTTTCGCCTCGCGGCGACGACGGCAAACTACGGCTGGCTATCGGGCGCGATCGTCATGAACGGCGCTGAGCACGCACGATTGTGGAGCAGCGAGGAGGCGACTCAGCTCGGCGTCACATTGCAGCCGGGCGTCACGCTGGCGCAGGGCAAGGCACTCATCGAACGAGCGCTCACACCGGGGTCGGCGCTGACGGTACAGACCGTCGGCGAACGGCGAGCGGAAGTAAGCGCGGTGCTGGGCAGCACCCTGCAGAGACTGAACGACACCACGATCGTCGTGCTGATCACTACGATCGCGTCGGTGATCGCACTGATGATGGCCGCGGTCTGGCAGGGCCGTCGCAGGTTCAACTCGCTGATATCGATCGGCATGGGCTTTGGCCAGTTCGCCCGGCTCGTCTTCTACGAGGCCGGCACGGTGCTGCTCAGCGGATGCCTGATCGGCGTCGCCGCGGGCCTGATCGGTCAATACCTGATCGATGGCTGGCTGCACCACACCACGGGCTCCCCGGTCCAGTTCACAGCCGCGTGGGCGCTGGGGCTGCGCACGGTCGCGATCGCCGTCCTGATCTCGCTGGTGGCGTCCTTGATCGCGGTACTGCGCATCACCGGGGTCCAGCCCAAGGCAGCCTTCTCTACGGCATCGGAGACGGTATGAGCAGCCGAGTGTCGATGATGGCGGCCGACAGGAGCACGTTCGCGCCCGCGCTGGCGCTGTTGCCCGGAGCCCTGAAAGCAGACGTCGGTTGCCTGTATCGCGTGCTGCGGACGCTCGATGACCTCGTCGACGAGGACGACCCGGGCGCAGCGCAGAGGGTGGCGGCCGTCGAGTGCTGGGCGCGCGGCGATACGGCGGACACGCCAGAGACGCGGGCCCTGGAAGACCTCGCGCGACGGTATCCGCTACCGCGCGAGGCATTGATGGAGTTCTGTAAGGGGATGCGGCACGACATCGCGCGCGCGAGCGTCGAGGACGAGGAGGACTTCGCGCGCTACTGCCAGCAGGCGGGTGGGTCGGTGGGGATCGTGCTCGCGACCATGCTCGGAACCACGCGAGCAGAGGGCGAGAGCAAGATGGCCGTGCTCGGCAGAGCGATGCAGGTGACGAACATCCTGCGCGACATCGACGAGGACCTCACGCACGGACGCCTGTACATCTCCCGCACGACGATCGAGCGCTTCGGCTTCCCCGCGCCCGGGGCACGCGAAGCGCTGCTACGGGATCACATCGCTCGCGCCGACGCGCTGTTCGAAGAAGGCGCCGGCGCGATCCCGCTGCTGCTGGGCGGCCGCCGAGCGATGGCCCTCGCGGCGAGCCTCTACCGCGAGATCCTGCGTCAGCTCGAACGAGACGGCTTCGGAGCCAAACCGGGTCGCGCCACCGTGCCGAGCTGGCGCATGCGCCTGCTGACCGCAAAGCACCGGCTCAGACGCAGCGGGGAGATGGTTTGATGATAAGGATGAGGATCAGGAGCTTTGGCGGGATCGGTCGTGTGCGCGCCCTGGAGATCGTGGCCTGTGTGGCGCTGCTGAGCAGCGCGCCCGTCCAAGCTTCCGGCGCCGTCCGTGAGAGCAGCGCGCACACCGCCCGCCTGCTCAATGGCACCGACACCGCCCACCTGCACCTGCTCCATCAGGAAGAAACGGTCCTGTCCGAGGAAGGCCCGGCAACCGGGGCGCTGCCCGGCCACATGCGAGCCCGCCTGGACATCGGCTCGATCTACACCGGCCGCTGCACGATCTACACCGCGGGTGGATCGATCACGGGCCGCGGGACCGCGACTCCACACGGCTCCGGGCGCTACCAGAGCTTTCACGGCACGCTGCTCATAACCGGCGGCACCGGCCGCTACGCGCACGTCCACGGCCACACCGAACTGTACGGGACATTTGACCGCAGAACGTTCGCCGTGGTCGTGCAAACGACGGGGAACCTCTCATATTGAGGACCACGACCCGGATCGGGACCACGAGGATCGGGACCACGACTCCGATCGCGTGGTGAATGCGTGCGCCGATCCCCCGTCGCGCTGAGGACACTGTTGGCGGTGAGCGCGTGCCTGGCGAGCGCCGGCGCGTGCCTGGCGAGCGCCTGCCTGCCGGCGCGAGCGCTCGCCACGCCGGCTGTGAGCCTGCACGCCGCTTTCGTGCCCGAGACCCTCGGGCACCCAACGACCGTGAACTTCCGCGTTCAGATCGCGCCCACCACCGAACTGCTGCCGCCACCCCTCACCGAAGCGGACATAAGCTATCCCGCGGGCCTGGACATCTCGCTGAGCGGCCTCGGCATCGAAACCTGCTCAGCCCAGACGCTCGAACTATCCGGACCGCAGGGCTGCCCCGCCGATTCGCTGATGGGCGAAGGACGCGCCATCGCCGAGTTCCCGGTCAAACACGAAGTCTTTCGCGAAACCGCGCAGATCGCGATCGTGCGAACCGCCGAACAGGAAGGGCATCTCGCGATGCTGCTCTACGTCTATGACGAGACGGCCGTGAGCGCGCAGCTGATTCTCCCAAGTCAAGCGCTCCCCGGCGTCACGCCATTCGGGGGCCGGCTCGAGATCCAGGTCCCCCTGGTTTCGACGCTGCCGGAAGCCCCGGACCTGGCCGTCGCCGAAATTCAACTGGTGCTCGGTCCCAAAGACCTCGTCTACTACGAACGCGCCCACGGCAAGGAGATCCGCTACAAACCCGCGGGCGTCAGGCTGCCGGGGCGCTGTCCCCGCGGCGGCTTTCCCTTCACCGTCGAACTCGGGTTTCTCGGAGGGAGCCACGCTGGGAGCGCCACGGCCATCCCCTGCCCGCGGCGCTCGCGGAAAGCGCGCTAGCAGGCCCCTGTCCCGGAGCTCTACCGAGACGGGCTACGCCGCGGCCTGCGAGGCCCAGTCTCGATACAGCTCGAAATAACGCCCGCGGGCGGCGATCAGCTCGTCGTGGGTACCTTGCTCGGCGATGCGGCCGTGCTCGAGCACGACGATCCGGCCCGCTTGGCGGATCGTCGAGAGGCGGTGGGCGATCACGATCGAGGTGCGCCCTGTAAGCAGGCGCCGCATGCCGGCTTCGATCCGCCCCTCGGTGTGCAGGTCCACGTTCGAGGTCGCCTCGTCGAGCACCAAGATCCGCGGGTCGGCGATCAGCGCGCGGGCGAACGCGATCAGCTGGCGCTGGCCGGCCGAGAGCTGAGCGCCGCGCTCGCCGACTTCGGTGTCGTAGCCGTGGGGCAGCTCGGAGATGAACTCCTCGGCGCCGACCGTGGCCGCGGCGGCGCGGATCTGCTCGGAATCGGCGTTGGGGCGCCCGAAGGCGATGTTCTCGCCGACGGTGCCCGAGAACAGGAATGCCTCCTGGGGCACGATCCCCATCTGCGAGCGCAGCGAATGGCTGCTCACGTCGCGCAGATCGTGTCCGTCGACGAGCACCCGGCCGCGGGTGGGGTCGTAGAAGCGCGCCACGAGCTTGGCCATCGTCGACTTGCCGGCGCCGGTGGCGCCAACCAGAGCGACGGTCTGGCCCGCGGGGACGTGCAGGTCGACGTGCTCGAGCGCGAGCACCTCCTCCGGCGCGGGCGCCGAAGCGGGGACTCCGTTGCTGTGCTGGGCGTCCCCGTTGCTGCTCGGGCTCGCCTGCGCAGCGCCGCCGTCGTGGATGTCCGCTCGGATGCGATAGGCGAAGGAGACGTCCTCGAAGCTGACCTCCCCGCGGATCGGCCCCAAAGCCGGCGCGTTCGGGCGGTCCTGCAGGTCGGGCTTCCTGTCCAACAGCAGGAAGATCTTCTCCAGGGCGGCCATGCCGGATTGGTAGGTGGTGTAGAGCTGGGAGAGCTGCTGGATCGGTTCAAACAGGAACGAGAGGGTCGCGACGAAGGCCACGACGGTGCCGACCGTGATGTTGCCGGAGATCGCCTGGTAGCCGCCGTACAGCACGATCAGCGCGAGCGCGATCCCGGATAGCATTTCCACCGCCGGGAAGTAGGCGGCGTTAAGTCGAACGGTGACCATGTTGGCCTCGCGGTTGTCCTCGTTGAGCTCCGCAAAGCGCGCCTCGTGGACGGGCTCCGCTCCGAAGCTGCGCACGACCCGGATACCGGAGAGGGTCTCCTGCAGATAGGCCGTGATCGAGCCGATCGTCTCGCGTGTGCGCCGGAACGCGCCCGCGGAGACGAGACGAAACCAGATGGACAGGCCGGTGACGAAGGGGACGATGCAGAACGTCAGCAGCGCGAGCTTCAGGTCGAGATACAGCAGCACGCCGATCGCCCCGACCAGCGTGAGGCCCGACTGGAACAGCGTCACGACGGAGTCGGTCACGAGGCTTTCCAAAGCCTCGACGTCGTTGGTCATGCGCGAGATCAACACGCCCGCGGGGCGGCTCTCGTAGAAGCCGATCGGCTGGCGCTGCAGATGGGTGAAGATGCGGATGCGCAGGTCGGCCAGCGAGCGCTGGCCGACCCAGCCGACGAGGTATGTCTGGATGTAGGTCGTCAGCCACACGAGCAGCGCGGAAACAAGGAACGCGACGACGACCACCACGAGCGTGCGCGTGTCGTGGCGTTCGATGCCGCGATCGATCGCGAGCTTGGCCAGCAGCGGTGGCGCGAGCGAAGCCGCGGTGCCGAGCACGAGCGCGACGAGCATCCACGCCGCGCGCACGCGGTAGGGACGCAGCAGCTCAAGCAGACCGCGCAGATTGCGACCGTGGCTGCCGCGGCTGGCGCGCTCCCCGCTCCAGCGCTGACCGCCGCGTCCGATCGAGTTCCCACCAACCCCGAGGCCGCCGCGTCCACCGCCGCGCCCGCCGCCCATGCCGCCTCCGCCCATGCCGCCACCCATCCCGCCGGGGCTCATGTCAGCGCTCCCGCGGTCGAGGGTGTGCTCTGGGTGACGATCTCGGCGTAGAGCTCGGAAGTTTCGAGCAGCTCTTCGTGGCTGCCCTGGGCGACGAGCCGGCCGTGCTCGAGCACGACGATCTGATCGGCCAAGGCGATCGTGGAGAGGCGGTGGGCGATCACGAACGTGGTACGCCCGGCCATCGCCTCGGCCAGAGCCAGCTTGATCTGCTGCTCGGTGGAGGCGTCGACCGAGGAGGTCGCGTCGTCGAGGATCAGGACACGTGGGTTGGCCAGCAGCGCGCGCGCGATCGCCAGGCGCTGGCGCTGGCCACCGGAGAGGGTCAGGCCCCGCTCGCCGACCTCGGTCTCGTACCCCTGGGGCAGTTGCGTGATGAACTCGTGCGCCTGGGCGCGGCGCGCAGCCTGTTCGATTGCGTCGAGCGGCGCCCCGGGCCGGGCGTAGGCGATGTTGGCGGCGACGGAAGCCGAGAACAGGAAGGGGTCGTCGCTGACGACCGCCACGGCGGAGCGCACGGAGCGCACGCTCACGCCGCGCACGTCGGCCCCGTCGAGCAGCACCGCGCCTGAGACGGGGTCATACAACCGTGAGATCAGCGCCACGAGGCTGGTCTTGCCCGCGCCGGTGGGCCCCACCAAAGCGACGGTGCGCCCGGCGGGCACGTCGAGGTCGATGTCGCGCAGCACGGCGCGGCCGCTCTGCGGCGTCTGGTGCTCGGTCTCAGCCAGGGCGCTGGCGCCGAGCTTGTCGTGGGGGTCCTCGTAGCGCAGGGTCACGTCGCGCAGCTGTACGTGACCGTTGCCGGGGGGCAGCGGCGGCGCGCCGGGGGGGTCGATCAGATGGGGGGCGCGGTCGAGTAGCTGGAAGATGCGCGCCCCCGATGCGGTGGCGCGCTGGGCGAGATTCAAGGTCACACCGAGCGAGCGCATCGGCGTGATCAGCATGTTCACGTAGAGGTAGAACTCGGTGAACTGGCCGAGGGATAGATGTGCATGAATCACGCTTCGTCCCCCAAGGAGCAGCACCGCGGCGAGGCCGAGCTGGGGCAGGAAGCCGATCACGGGGTTGTAGGTGGCTTCCAGGCGGGTCGCGACCATCGCCTGGCTGAACACGCGCCCGACGGTGTCGCGAAAGCGTGTCAGCTGGTGCGTCTCGCGGGCGAAGGACTTCACGACGCGCACCCCGGAGATGTTCTCCTCGGCGTCCGCGGTGAGCTCGGCGATGCGCTGCTGGGTCTCCTGGATCGCGGGACGAGCGCGGCGGCCGTAGCGGTAGGAGATGACCACGACGAACGGCACAGGCACCAGCGCGATCAGGCCGAGCGCGGGGTTGATCGCGATCATCACGACGCCGGCGAGCGCGATCGTGAGGATCGACTGCAGGATGAACACGAGGCCATAGCCGAGGAAGAAGCGCACGGCCTGCAGATCGACGGTCGCGCGGGACATCAGCTGGCCGGTCTGCTGGTGGTCGAAGAAGCCGAGCTCCAGCCGTTGCAGCTGGCCGTAGAGCTGCTCGCGCAGGTCGTATTCGACGCCCAAAGACATCCGCCCGGCGATCATCCGCCGCCAGTAGGTGAGCCCCCAGCGGATCAGCACGACGACGAGAATCACGACCGCGAGCACGAGCAGCGTGTGGCGATCGGAGGCGCGCTGGGCGGTCGCGTGGCGGTGGGCGTGGATCACACCCTTCCTGATCGCTTCGACCGCGCTGCCGGTCAAAGCGGGGAGCGCGACGGTCATCACCATCGCGAGGCTCGCGAGCGTCCAGGAGACGGTCAGCCCGCGCCTGTAGGGGCGCAGAAATCCGAGTAGTCGATTGAATATCTTCATAGTTGTACGGTCAACGATTATTGCAGGAGGCCGTCGCGCGGCGGCACTACGCTGCGGTCATGGCCACGCCGACGACTCCCCAGCCGAGGCGTGACCCGAGGATCGGGCTGTGCGCCGATTGCAAGCATCGGCGGTCGGTGCCCAACACGCGTGGCTCAACGTTCTTCTTGTGCGAGCGCTCACGCGAAGATCCCGCCTACCCCCGCTACCCCCGGCTGCCGGTCCTTGACTGTCGTGGTTATGACCCGGAGGGTGGAGAGGATTTTTAATGAGGCCGGCCCGGCCGGCCGCGTTGAAGTTGTGGATGGTGACACAGGCGTGATTAGGCCTTACCCGCTCGTGTCATCCCGCGGCGACTGCGACTGGCTCCGGCTCGGATCCCTGTGCGACGGGCAGCTCCCCGGCGGAGACGAAGTCGCGGCTGCGCACGAGCACGAACGCCAACCCGGCGCCGACGAGCGCGAGTACGGCGGCGATCAGGGCGATCGTCGTGAATGCCCCGGTGAAGCCGACGCGATAGGAGTGAACCAGGGCCGTGTGAGCGGCGGAAGGAAGCGAGCGGGCGAAATGGGTGACTTCGCCGGACTCGAGCAGCGTGCCGAGCTGGCCGTGGGCGGCGGCGAGGACCTCGCGCGCGTGCCCGCTTGAGCGGAGCGTGGCGATGGTGCCGTTCCTGACGCTGTGCTGGAAGACGGCGCCCAGCCCGGCGATCCCCGTGGCGATGCCGACCTGGCGGAAGGTCGAGTTGATCCCCGAGGCCATGCCGCTGCGCTCGTTGGGTACGACCCCGATCGCGGTCGAGGCGAGCGGCGGATTGACGAGGCCGACGCCCGCGCCGGCGAGGATGAAGCCCGGGATCAGCACGGTCCAACCCGAGGCGGCGTCGAGCGTCGTCATCGCGAGCAGGCCGGCCCCGATCAGCAACAGGCCCGAGCCGAGCAGCAGGCGCACCGGGACGCGGACGCTCAGCCGGCCGGCGATCGGCGCGACGGCGAACGAGAGCAGGGTCGTGGGCAGGAAGCGCAGGCCCGCCTGCAGGGGGCTGTAGCCGAGCACGTCCTGGATGTAGAGGGTGAGGTAGAGGAACATCGCGAAGAACGAGCCCGCCATGCAGAACGCGACGATGTTCGCCCCGGCGAACGCGGGGCGGCGAAACAGCGTGAGGTCGAGCATCGGGCGGCGCTGGAGGTGCTCGACGGCGACGAACGCGGCGAGCAGCACGACCGCGGCGATCAGGAAGGCGACGATCTCTGTGGAGCCCCAGCCCAGTTCGTTGCCCTGGACGAGCGCGTACACGAGCAGGAACAGCGAACCGGAGAAGGTCACCAGGCCGAGCCAATCGACGCCGCTGGCGTTCGGGTCGCGCGAGTCCTGGACCTTGGTGAGCGTGACGAGCACCGCGACCACGCCGATCGGGACGTTGACGAAGAAGATCCACTTCCAGCCGATGCCCGAGGTGATGATCCCGCCGAGCACCGGCCCGACGGCCACCGCCGCGCCCGTGACCGCGCCGAACGCGCCGAAGGCCGTGCCGCGCTCCTTGCCGTGGAAGGCCTCGGCGATCAAAGCCAGCGCGGTCGAGAACATCATTGCCCCGCCCGTGCCCTGGACGGCGCGCGCGAGGTTCAGCATCAGGGGGGTGGTGGACAGGCCGCAGACCGCCGAGGCGGTCGTGAACACGCACAGGCCCGCGACGAACACGCGCTTGCGCCCGATCAGATCCGAGACCGCGCCTGATGTGAGCAGGAACGCGGCGAGCGTCAGCGCGTAGGCGTTGACGACCCACTGCAGGTCGGAGAACGAGGAGTGCAGCGAGTGCTGGATCGAGGGCAGCGCGACGTTGACGACGGTGATGTCGAGCAGCAGCATGAAGATCGCCACGCAGACGGCGATCAGGGTCCACCACTTACGCTCCACTCAAGCTCCTTGATCGAAGAATCGGATTCCCCTCACCTTACAAACCTGCTTCTGCGCCGCCACCTCGCGGCTCTTGCTGTCGCTGCGGCTCAATCGTTGCTCCCGCGGCTGTGAACTAAGTGCCGGCCGAGCAGGCGCGTCGTAGCACCGACACGGAGCGCTACTTCTCGTCCCAACCAGAAGCGCCCGGGAGAAGGCCGGGCTAAAGCGGCGGGACCTGGTTGTTGACCTGCGTTCCGTGGTAGAGGTGGTCTTGATCCTTGCAGGCAGCCGGGAAGAAGAACTGGACGCTGTCGCTACGGACGCCGTTGTAGCTTCCGAACAGGGTCGCGCGTCCGGCGGTTCCGACTTCACAGTTCGGGTCGCTGCTGCTCGTGACCCGGACCTTGATCTTCATGATGTTTCCGGGGAAGCCCCACATCACCGCGACATGCGAGTGGTAGACGAGATGGTGCTCCACCGACATGATGATCGTGCCGGCTCGATCCTGCTGGCAGATGACCCCCGAGACGGTGTTGGCTTCGAGGTTGATGTTCCCGTGGCCCTTGGCGAAGCTACTCGCCCCCGTGTACGGGCCCGTATGAAAGCCCCACGGGGGAATCCCGTAAACGGTCGGTATCTCAGAACACGACGTGGCTCCGCTGGCCGAGCCGGCCATGCCGCTGAGTGCCAGCATCGTCATCAGCGCCAAGAGCGCGAGTCCGTTGCGCCGCGTGATGTGGTTCCTCCGCATACCAAGCCGACTATAGCCTCCGCAGCCAGGATCCGAAACCGGTCGGAGATCCAGGTCGATCCGCGGCAGCTGGGTATCGACCAAGGTCCTAACCGTATACGCTGCTCTCTCCCTCTCATACACGAGCGCTAGGACGTAACCGTGACTGACTTCCTCGATGAGAAGCACAAAGAGATCACAAGCCGGCTGAAGGACATCAAGCCCTTGGTGGATGAGTTCAACCGCCTCGAGGCCGCCGCGTCGGCACTGGCGAAAGTGATCGGATCGGCTGCATCTGAGGCCACCTCAGCCGCCGTCGCAACCGTCACTCGCCGCCGTGGACGGGGTCGCCCGCGCGGCTCCGGCTCTGCCAACCGAGCGAGCAAAGCGGCCCCGGCCGGGGCTCCCGCCGGCGCCCCGGCCAAAACGGGACGCAAAAAACCAGGTCGCCCCCCGGGTCGCCCCAAAGGTCGCGGCGGACGGCGCAAAGGCAGCGGCATGCGCGCCGCTCAGGCGCTGGCGTTGATCGTCGCCGAGCCCGGCATCACGATCCCCGAGCTGGCGGCGAAGATGGGTGTCAAAGCGAACTACCTCTACCGCATACTCCCCGGTCTCGAGCAGGAATCGAAGTTGGAGAAGAAAGGTCGCGGCTGGTACCCGAAGGGGGGGTGAGGGGCAATAGCGATGGGGAGGTCTATGAACGGTTCAGTTTTTTGGGGGCATCTGAGAGTGCCCCGCCCGGCCTCTTATCGGGCTCTTCGCACCCGGTTATCAACTCTTTCTTCCTCCGTTAGCGCCGCTTTGGGACATCGTTAGCGTCCGTACAGCGAGCGCGCGCATCATGGCCTCATCCCAATCGAACTCGGAGGTGACCCGTGAAACGTCTACTCGCACCCGTGCTGCTCGCGGCGCTCGTCGGAGCTGCTGTCGCGACCGTCGCGGTGCTCCTGCTGGGAACCGGCTCCACCGGACGCTCGACGCCGACCGCCAGCGCGGTCAAGGCGGCGACGCCGGTGAGCTCCTCCTCGACGGGGACCCGCCGGGAGGTCTCCTCCTCGTCGACGGCGCTCACGGCCACCCAGATCTACCAGCGCGACTCCACGGGCGTCGTGGCGATCAAGGCGGTGACCTCCGAAGGCGAGGACGAGGGCACGGGGATCGTGCTCAACGAACAGGGGCTGATCCTGACCAACGATCACGTGATCAAGGGCGCGACGAGCCTCACCGTCGACGCGGGCGGGTCTTCGAAGCAGACCACGAGCGCAAAGATCGTCGGCGAAGAAGCCAACCAGGACCTGGCGCTGATCCAAGTCGCTCCGTCCGGTCTGGGCCTGAAGCCGCTGACGCTCGCGAGCTCGAGCTCCGTGAAGGTCGGCGACGGCGTGTATGCGATCGGCAACCCGTATGGCCTGGAAGAGACGCTCACGCGAGGCATCGTCTCGGCGCTCGGGCGTGAAATCTCCGCGCCGGACGGGTCGAAGATCACCGGCGCAATCCAGACCGATGCGGCGCTCAACCCGGGCAACTCGGGCGGCCCGCTGCTGAACGAACAGGGCGAAGTGATCGGCGTCAACTCCCAGATCGCCAGCGACGCGGCCCGCACGGAACGCTCGCAGCCCGGCTCGACCGGCGTCGGCTTCGCGATCGCCTCGAACACGGTCGCCGCGGCGGTCAAGAAGATCGAGGCCGGCGAAGGCGTCTCAGCGTTGGCCGGCGAGAGCGCCGTTCAGAGCGCGGTCCAGACCGAAAGAGGCTCCGGCACGCAGTCGCCGTACGAGACACGTTCGCCCTACGGCTCGCAAAGCCCCTACGGCGAAGTCGAATCTGCCGGCTCCGCGAGCGGCGCCGAAGGTCCCGGTGAAGTCGGCTCGTACGGCCGGGAATCCGCCGGCGTGGGCGGCGAAGGCCGGGTGGTGATCGTGCCCTGATCCCCACGAGGCCGGGCGCTTCTGGGAGGCTCCGCCCGGGCCTGGAGCCGCCGCCCGCGCGTGGCGGAACGCACCGGTATGCCGGAGCCTTCGCGCCTCATTCGCGTTGATAGGCTTGGGGCCGGTCCCAGGGCGATTAGCTCAGCTGGGAGAGCGCCGCCTCGACAAGGCGGAGGTCACTGGTTCGAGCCCAGTATCGCCCATCGCATTTGGCCCCGTGTTTACTGGGCTTTTTGCGTTCTTGGGCTTGTTGGCGGAGGGAGCCAAGGGGCCGTTTTCCCACATACTTCCCACATGAACCTCCAGATACGGCCGGAGGCATCGGTCTGAAGGGCGCTCCGATAGCGCCCACCTGGGCGTGTGTGAGCTGTCGAAGCCGCCGTATTCAAGGACTGGACGATGCAACGCCTCGGAGGAGGACGGCTGGCGAGACCTCCAGTGCGTCTGCCAGCCGAACGAGCGTCGTGACGCGGGGATCACGAAGTCCTCGCTCGATCCGGGATACCTCGGTCACGTGGATGCCAGAGCGATGGCTGACCTCTTCTTGCGTGAGGTGCTGGCGCTTTCTCGCCCGCGAGACGTTCTGCGCAAAGACCTCCAAGGAAGACACCCCCGTGATGGTCTTGTGAACTTGGCCTAGTCGCCAGAGGGGATTTCACAAGTCGGCTCAGACTCGGGTAGCCTTGTGCGTCGATGGCCTCGCGTAGCGTCGCAGGCTCCCGCTGGAAAGAGGAAACGCACGATGAGAAGATCCAAACCGCTCGCCCTCCGCGCCGCTCTCGTTGGCGGCATGTGCTCCGGGGTCTTGGCAGCGATGGTCCTTGTATGCCTTGCGCTGCCTGCCTCCCCGTCGGCCGCAACCATCGCCACCACCACCTCGGCCGATGCTTTGTCCGACTACGGATCAAGCACGGTCCACGTTCCCTTCTCGCAGGTGTACACCTTCTCGGTTGTGTGCTCCGCGCTCCCCTGTCGGATCACATTGACCGAGAGCGCCCGTCGCAGGAGGACGGCACATCGCTGGCTTGGACATAGCCACTGGAGCGCCAGTCATCATGAATGCACAGCCGTCTGCTGGGCCGGAACCACACTGTACTGAAGAAGAAGAACAAGAAGCTCTCTCTTCCGGTACCTGTCCAAAAAAGGAAGCCTGGGTAGAAAAGAAGTCGCAGGACATCTACGCCGTGTGGTTCGTGCCCAGCGAATTCAACCACACACGTCTCGACAGCACGCTAAAGCGCTACGGCTCGGTGACGCTGCATGTTACGGGGGTCCTCGTCGATGCTACCGACAGGCGGGTCGTGGCTACACGAACCATCACGCTGCGACCTCCCACGCTACGACCCAAGCCTGAGCCCCGCAAATCGAGTCCACCACCGACTCTGAGCCAGCGTGCCCAAACTGCTATAGCGAATGAACTAAAAAGAACTTATAAGATTCTTGCGACAGAAGATAAGACGCATTGTAGTCGTATAACGGATACTAGGTATAAGTGTTCTTGGGAAGGGGTCACGGAAGTACAAGGATTGGCTGGCATATACAGCTATTGCACAAGCCCTCGCGGTACAGCTATCGTTATTTTTTTTAGAGAAGGAACAGAAGTGACTATTAGCTTTTCGGGACGATATAATGCCTGTGACTATCCTTATTCGTAAGAGCAAGGATACGTTTAGGCCATATAGTAACTCTTGTACACGAGATTGTCTCGAACAGACGGGTCGCGATCACGGCAGCGTGACCAGCGGATACGGCGAACTGTTCGATGGGTCCGTCTACGGGGCTCGTGCCACCCCTGTACAAATGGGGCGCATAGGTGTAGCCTCAACGGATGTCACTCGATGAAGTGGATATCGACGCAATCAAGGTAATCCAGAAAAGGGTTGTCAGCAGCTGCTACATGGAGGCTGGTCCGCAGCTCGTTATCGACTATGCAAGCACCCTGTGGAGTCCACCAGGTGCGCGGCCGCGAGATCCGTCCTCGATCTTTGATCAGCGGATCGAACTCGGCACGCGCGCTGTCTATGTGATCAACGCTTTGGCGAAGACGGGTGAGCTTGAAAAGTGTTTGCCCTCGCGCACGAGCGTATCGGCAACGACAATCGCCGAACTTGCCGCGACGGAAAACCTGGGATGGGTTGATTTTGATGAGGCGCTTTCAAAAGCTGTTGATCGTTACGTCGATGCGCCATGCGGTGTGGATCGCCTGAAAGCGTTATGCGGGATTGTCGCGCTCGTCGCTGATGCCACGAGGGACCGACCGCAGGTCGAAGGCGTCGAAGTTGGCTCGATGCCGTCTGCGGCTCGTCAACCGCGCACGGTGTGAACTGGTCGATAGTCAGTGCAGGCGACTACCTGGAGAGAAGGCTGCTCGGCTGGCGGCGAGTCGGAACGAAGGTCAACGCGCATAGCGTCGTAATGCGGTGAGGTATGGACGCTATGCCCTCCTTGCCTCGCCGAGAGCCCTACACGCTACCCTTCTGACAGATGACGGACATGCATACAGAAGATCTCGACCCCCAGCAGCGCTTTGCGGAAAAGGAGCGGGCTCGCCGCGCCGATCTGGAGGCGCTGCGGTATGGGCGTAAGACGAAGACGCAGCTCAAGCGCGAAACCGAGGCGTTTGCGTTCCCGCCCAGCCGCGCACGGATCAACCTGGACGCATCCCGTTCCCTGTCCTGAGCGACGGTAGGGGTCTGCGGACGTGCCAGAGCCGCAAGACCCGCTCGGAGTGCCCCCGCCGCTGAGCCTCGATGAGGCGCAGCGAATCATTGCGCGCTTGGAGGAAGTCGTCCGGAAGCAACGTGTCGTCCTGATCGGGGGACAAGCGGTCTCCATCTGGATCGGCCAGCTTCACAATCGCCTGACGGACCCGCTCATTGCTGAGCCGATCGTCAGCCGCGACATCGACTTTCTCGGTGATGCAGGAGACATACGGCTGGCCGGCAAGCTGCTCGGCGGGCATATCCAGGTGGCGAAGTGGGAGGACCGCAGCACGCTCGCGGGCGTCGCGATCTTTCTCGACAGCGACGGTCATGAGCGCCGCCTCGATTTCCTGCAGAGCCCATATGGGATGAACGCCGAGGATGTCAGGAACACGGCGGTCTACCTCGATTTGATCCTCAGTGATGGCCAACAGGCGCCGGTCTGGGTGATGCATCCCGAGCGTTGCATGGAGAGTCGCGTCCACAACAGTGTGCTCGAGAACAAGCAGACCGACCTCGCCTGGCGACAGCTCCGGGCCTCGATCCTCTGCGCCCGAGCGTTCAGTCAGCTTCTGCTCGACGAGCGCGGAGACGCCGCCATGCGCGATGTCCTGAATCTCAACGAGCGCATCTTTCGCTTCGCACAAGAGAATCTCTCCGCCCGCCTGGCGCACGACAGGGACATCGAGGTCTTCGATGCTGTCCTTGACGACGAGCGGCTGCCCGAGAAGTTCCGAACCGTCCGCCTGCCTCAGATGCGCGAGCGCATAGAGACGCTGCGCCAACGTGAGCGCGAACGTCTATCGCCCTGAGAGCAAAGACGGAGCCAGCACGGATGGTCTCAGCGTCCGCGATCGACGCCGCGGTCGGGCGTATCGCGGCGGGGTGTGCGGGTGAGCCAGCGTGTTGGCGAGAGGGCGGAGCGGAGCCGTAGGGGGTTGCGGCTCGGCGCCCAGCCGGAGTCGGGGCGCTCCGGATGCGCGAGCGATGGGGTCTGGGCGCGGCTGTTGCACATCTGTTGGGCGAGGCGCGTGATTCTTGCGGCGTCTTGTCCTTCGGTGCCGAGGTCGTCGCGTGCGATGTACCAGTCAGTGCCGTGGCGTGCTCTGGTTGCCTCGACGTAGGCGGTCTCCTTGCTGGTTTGCCAGCCGCCGGTGAGCACGACGGAGCGCTCGACGGTCGCGCCCTGCTGACGGTAAACGTGCTCGGCATAGGCCAACCGCAGCGAGTCGAGGTGCTCGCTGGTGAGTTGGATTTTGCGCTGTGACCCGTCGAGCGTGACGGTCACGCCTCGGTCGTGGATGGCGCTGACCTGTCCGCGTGTGCCGTTCTCGACCCGTAGCTGCCCTCGGGGGCGGTGCTGCGCAGTGAACGCGATCAGGTCGCCTTCGCGCAGTCCGTAGTGGACGCCGGGCAGCGGGATCTCATAGTGTCCGAGTTCGCCGCGCTGTGCGCGTAGGTGTTGTGCGCGGGCGTTGAGGCGGTCGATCTCCGTGTTCGCAGCGTCGGCGATTAGCGCAACCTCACGGATGTCGTGCTCCTCAGTGAGCGTGGCCCATGCTTGTACGGCTTGCTCCGCTGCCTGGTCGCGTGTGTCGGAGAGGTGTAGCTGGCCGCGTGAGGCGTAGTGCGCCATCGCGCGCTCTGGTTCTCCTGCGCGTAGTGCTTGCCACGCGCGCTGGTCGGCGGGGTCCTTGGTGCGGTGGATGTCTGCGAGTTCGGCGCTGGGTGCGTGCTCGGTGAGCCGGTCGAACATGCCGCCGGGGCCAATCGAGGGGAGCTGCTTGCCGTTGCCGACAGCGATCAGCTTCGCCCCGGAGCGCTCCACGAGCTCGGTCAGGGCGTCGAGGCGCATGTGGTCGACCATCCCCGCCTCGTCCAGGATGACTGTCGTGTCCCTGCCGACGTGGATGGCCCCCGTGTTCGCGCGGGCGACCAGCGAGTCCAGAGTGAGTGTCTGCCCGGCGAGCGCAGGGCTGTCGGCGCCGAGCCGCTCTGCCGTGGAGCCGGATACGGCGACCCCGATCGTCTCGCGTCCGGCGTGCTGCTCCGCGCGGGCGGCGGCGTCGATCACGACTCCCTTGCCGGTTCCGGCGGGGCCGACGAGGACCGCGGCACGCTCGGGACCGGTGAGGACTTCGAGCGCGTGGTGCTGCTCGGGGCTGAGCGGTCCGCCGACGCGCTCCGCGACCTCACGGGTGGCGTTATCGCGTGCAATGTGGCCGATGTCTCGGCCTGCGGGCTGGGCGAGTTGTGTGGTGCGGCGTTCGATCGCCTGCTCCTGGGCACGCACCGCCAGGGTGGTCATCCGCCCGCCGTCAAGAGTCAGCACGCGCTGGTCGTGGACCATATCCCGCGCCACGGCGAGCGCTTCGTCCGGTGCCATCTCGCCGGCTGCCTGCTCCAACACGACCGCGCGCAGGTCGCGCTCCTCGAACATGGCGTGCTGTTCGGTCAGCTTCGCCTCGACACGATCCTCGATCGCGCGCTCGGCCTTTGGGCGCTCGGATGCCCCGATCAACCGCACGGCCTCATCGGGCCCGAATCCGTGATCGCGAGCGGTCTGCGCCCACACTCGTTGCAGGTCCGAGCGTGTGGTCAGCTCCTTGGACCGGCGGTTCTTGAGCGCGAGGTTGCGCAGCTCGCCGCGTTCGGGAGCGCGGCCGTAGCGGGCACGGAAGCGCTCCGCCGCGCGGGCGACCTCACGGGAGCGCCCGGAGAACGTCTCGCACAGCTCGCGGGGGACACCGGCGATCTCGAAGTACCGGCCGTCCTTGCCGGTTCCCTGCTCGATCGCGTAGCCCTCACGCATGAGCTCGTCGGCGAGCGCGGAGCGGTAGAACGCGCCGAGCTCCCGCGCGTTGCGGAAGATTGGCCGCGAGGCGACGGCAACGATCCGGTCGTCCTCGCGGACGGCGCCGGTGATCACGACATGACTGTGCAGCTGCGGGTCTGGCGCCTGGGCGCCCGAGACTCCGCGGGCGGTGGTGTGCCGGTACTCGGTTCCGATCACGTCCTTGGCGTTCTCTTCGACGACCTGGCCGCTGTAGCGACGCCGCACGACCGGGACCTGCTCCCGTAGATAGAGGACCGTCTGCTCGACCGCCCTGGCGTGGGCCTGCTCGATCTGCTCGCGCTGCCACGGGTCGCCGAGCGCCCACACAGTCGATACGGACTTCGGGGCGCTGAACGTCACGTCGATCCCGCCACCCCGGCCGTCGCCGGCCCCCTCCGGGCGTAGCCATCTGCCGGTGCCTGGGTGGCGGCCCTCCATCAGCGCGATGAAATCCTTGCCGTCCACCGGCTCACCGGCCTGAACTCCGAGCCTTTCCAGGGTCTCGGCATCGGCCAGCCAGCGGCCGGGGGCCTGGGTCATCTCCCCATCCGGGGTCAGGTAGTAGTCCCCGCGCTCGGGCTCCACCGTCTTGCTCTCCAGGTAGCGCGCGTATCCGCCACCTCGGGACGCACCTATGCTCGCCGCAGTCATCACACGGTTAATGACCGCCAGCACCTCAAACCGGCCACCGACTTTGCACAGCGCTCGCTGTGTCACGGCACGGCCGTGCATCTGTTGCGTCGTTGAAGCGAAGCGCAAGCGAGCGCCCAGCGAAACGTCGGTAGACGACCGCGAGACGGTGGGCCGCGACCACTGGCGAGCACCGGACAGGCCGGTTGAGGGTGCGCAAGATCGCGTCGCGGACGTCGTGCTGGGGCCACGGGCCGAAACTCGTTGGCCGGTTCTGGCGAGTCCCGGTCATTAACACTGATGGCGCCAACACAACCATCCCCAGGCGACGAGTCCGCGAGGAGGTGAAGCGATGATCGAGCTGACGGTCAGACTCACCGAGGAGCAGCTCACGCAGATTGCCGAGCGCACCGTAGAGCTGCTGCCCGAGCGCTCACCGGCTGCTGTCGCGCGGGAGCCTCTGCTGACCGTTGGCGAGCTGGCCGAGATGCTCGCGGTTGCACCCGACTGGGTGCGCCGTCATCAGGCCGACCTCGGCGCCTTCCGGCTCAGCGAGGGCGGCGGCAGGAACCCGATCCGGTTCCGGGCGAGCGACGTGGAGCGCTTTCTTACGGAGCGACGCTTGAAGCCACGTCCACACGCCGAACCAGGCGGATGGCGCAAGGACGCGAACTGGTGCCTTGAATAGCCCCAAGGTTCCTGGCAGCCTGCTCGTCTCGTGGATCGGCCCCGCAAAGCGGCCTGCTGCTTGGCCCTCCGGTGCATGGCGTAGATTGCTGAAACGGACGATCGAAGGGAGCAAGTAATGGCGGCGGGGAGTATTCGGGAGCGCAACGGACGCTTCTACATCAGGACCAGGGTTCAGGTCATCGACTCGGACACGGGCGAGGTCCGCTGGCAGCAGGTCGAGAAGGCGGCGGGCAAGAGCCGCCGGCAGGCCGAGAAGACGCTCCGCGGGCTCCAGACGACCGTCGATGAGGGCACCTATGTACCGAGTGCGATGACGGTGCTCGAACTCGGACGGAAGTGGCTGCGGGAGCACGTACAGCCGAACCTCAAGCCGGGGGCCGCGGCGAACTACAAGGGCACGTTCTACCGGCATGTCGTGCCGTCGCTCGGAGCCGTCCGCGTCGACGATTGCAAGCCGCAGATGGTCAAGGCGCTGCTCGGCCGCAAGCGCGCGGAGGGCCTGAGCGATGAGACGGTGGCGAAGATTCGCCGGCACATGCACGCGATGTTCGCGTTCGCGCAGGACGCCGGGCTGCTCACCGTCAACCCGGCGAGCGCGCCACGCAAGAGAGGCCAGAAGCAGCGCCGGCGGGCACGCGGGACAGCGCTCAGCCCTGCACAGATCGCGCGGTTCCTGAACGAGTGCTCGCCGCGTTGGCAGTTGTTCTTCACGGTCGCGCTCGACACCGGCCTGCGCCGCGGCGAGATGATCGGGCTGCAGCGATGCGACGTGGCCCTACTCGAGCGTGTCCTCTACGTGCGGCGCAGCATCGGCGCGTATGACGATCCGGAGGAAGGCGATGACGACGAGGATTCGCTGACGACGAAGACCGAGGCGGGGGAGAGGCTCGTGCCGATTCTCGATGGCGCTCAGGAGGCGTTGGAAGCGGTGCTCACGGCGGCCGTGGACACGCGCGACGAGGCGCCGGTGTTCGCCACGGTCGAGCGCAAGCATGGTCGTGACGGCGTGATGCGTCCGACCGGACGACCACTGAGCCCGCGCATGGTCACGAGAGTCTTTCGCCGCTATGCCGACCGCGCGGAGCTACCGAAGACGATCAGGTTGCACGACCTGCGTCACACGGCGATCACCAACGCGATCAGCCAGGGCGAGGACATCATGCTCGTGTCTGCGTTCGCTGGTCACGCGAAGACATCGACCACCGTGGACGTGTACTCCCACCTGCTGCCGAAGAGGGCGCACGAGGCGGCGCGGAGGATGCGCTCCGTCTCCCTCGTGGCGCCCTCCCAAGGAGCTGCTGTGGAAGCTCACTGACGGACTGGAAGACGATTAGCCACGCCGGCGACCGCGAGGAGGCGCTCTGGCGGGATCGAGGCGGCGATTGCCCAGCGGCCGGCTGGCTGGACGAAGATGTAGGCAAGCTCAGCGACGCCAGGAGCCGGCTGTAAGCGGGGGGGGGCGTCGTTGCCGTCACGCGGCTCAACCTGCTATTGTCAGACTGACATAGCATCGCAACGAGTTGCGATCTCGATGCCTGCGTGCGCGGGCTCTCTCAAAGGCCCTGCGCACGTCGATCAAGCCTTCTGGCCATCTCAGGGCAATCGCGTCCAGCCTCGCTGCCGTTGGTCCAGGCCGAGCAAAGCTCGGAAGGGCAGAGCGGGGAACAATTTACTCCCGGTGCGGAGAGCCGCTACGAGCGGAAAATACGCCGGAATAGGAGTTCAAATTGTCCCCCGTTACGTACGCCAGCCAACCTGTATCTGCAAGTTGTCTCGATGTGTCATCGCGTGGCTTAGGCCCGTCCGTTGAGATCAGGTCCATGCCAGGAGACGGCTACGTCTGAGCTCGTAATGGGCATGTCCCTCAAGCGCACACCGCGTGACCAGCGCGACCCTGATCGCGAGCTGGCGTTGCTGCATGTCGCCGACGAACGTGGGCGCGTCTGGTTCAAGAATCTTAAACGAGCCCTGCTGGCGATCTTGCTGGTCATTGTCGTCGGCACCGCGGTCGTCGCCGCTCTGAATGGACACCTGCCGGCGGGCCAGGAACTTCATGACCTTGTGCAGCTTGCGCACTCAGCCCCCTCGCCATAGAAATTAATCGGAGAACAACAATGACAGAGGTAACAGATCCCATTACACCAACCACCATCGACGAGTCGACAGACGGCTACTACGGTGGGTCCATTCGTGAGCTGCACGCTCCCGCAAACGAGCGCACGCTCGTTCGTCTACAAGAACGACTCAAGGGTGATTTGGGGCTCTCAATCGATGCTGCAGCGTCGATCGCACGGGCCGTGGACGATCCTGGCTCCGTCCGCCGCCGGATCGGAGCGACGGCTTCCGGCGACTCTCCGGGTGTAATTGCACTGCGAGTGCCAGATGGCGAGCTTAGGGTCATCCACGCGGAAGTCAATGCACTGGCCGTGGCTGCGTGGCCGGTCAATCCCCGCCAGGCGAGCCGGCTCAGGTACCCGGTCGAGGAGCAGCCAGGTCAAAGCGAGGCCACCAGGTTCCTTCCCTTGACCAGCATTGCAAGCGAAACCGACCACGATGAACTGCTGCTGGACGTTGACAGTCATGAGCATGCAGTTTGGGCTTATGATCGGATGACGGAGTATCTAAAGGAGCTGAACGACCTTGCTCCTCGCATCGCAAAGGAGTCGGTGATCTCTCCGATTGTTCTAGCTCCAACGCGTATCACCGCGGAGAATGGTGAATCCCCTATCACCATACTTACGTCAGTAGACGGAAGCAGTCGTGTGACCGCTGCTCAGCGAATTCTCGATGTAAGCGGGCAGGACGTGTTGTACCGATTCCCAACCGATCGACGTCTGCTCAACGATCGTATCGCACGTGTACGGCAGGTATACGGGCGCAGCGAGACCGAAGTGACGGATGAGGAAGTGGCTCGGGCGCGAGTTCTCAGTCTGCCTGCGTTTATAATCGTCAGCTTTGAGCCCGACGATCCGCGGTCTAGCAGCTTTGCAGCAGCGATCAGGGGATATGTCGGACTTACCCATGTCGACCCGCCAAAGCCCTGGGATGAAGCTGGCACGCTGGACACATACGCTGACAGCGTTCTCGACACGTTGTTGGAGCACGGCAAGATATCCGAGGCCGAATTCGATTACTACGCCGGCATGATACCGGTTAGCGAACTGAAGGACCGTGGGCTCGACCCCTACCTGGACACAAGAGCCGCAAAGCTCGTTCAGCTGGTCACGCGGCCTCGGCCGCCGGTCTACAAGCTCACCGGGCAAGCGATACGTCAAGTTTCGCAAAGGGGGCAGGCACGTCAAAAGATACGTCTCGATGTCTTCTGTGAGTTGGTGCTCAGATCGATGCGCGCAAGTCGATTGGGTGAAGGCTCAATTACGGGTGTGCGCTCGGCGCTCCAGCGGACCTACTCAATGCCAGAGCTGGCATCCAAAGAGTGGAGGACTACAAAATCGACTCCGGAAGAACTTTGCGACGCGGCCCTCGACGAGCTTGAGGCAGGTGGTCCCGGCCGGGCAGCAAGAGAGCTTGCCGTACGCGGCGCGTACTGGCTGGTTGGTTACGGAGTGCTTGCTCGGGAGCCGGCGGGGCAGCGCGCAAAGGAGCTGGGAGATAACCGAGCACCCTCAACACTGCTCCGGATTCTGCACAACAGTGGACAAGGTCTGCATATCCTTTGCCAAGCGATTCTTGACGGGCGTGAGGGTGCATCGCCGCGGATCGTGGACGACGAAGGAGTGATACAGCGCGACGCCTCCGGTAACAACGATGCAGTGATGACGGCGGAATGGTTGCGGCGTGTGTTCCCGCCGGTCACCATTGAGAACGACGAGTCAGACGACGCGGAAGTCTCGATCGATAGTCCGACGCTCGCGCTCAACCAACGACGGTCCGCCGTTATGTCTGCAAGCAATCGCCTTCAAACCGCCATGGCGGAGGTACGGTCAGTTCTCGGTCCCGCAAACGGGCCTCTCGTTGATGAAGAGGGCTTCCCCTCGAGGCAGGTTGCGGACATCAGGACTCAGCTTCGTGCGATCGACGATCAGCTCATGGTGTGGCGCCTGGTGCACGAGCAACGCTATCCGGCCGTGGCTGATGACGACGACTTGGAGGACGCCGAGTAGCAGCAGCTAAACCGGAGGCCAGCCCGCCCCGAGGCGATCGTCTCGGACTCCGAGACGGAGCGAGCTACCGGGGGAGGACTACGCTCGGTCCACGGGACCTGCGGCAATCGACTGTAGCGCCTGTGACGTTGCGGTGGGGAATGCTTCCGAGGACAGGTCTACAGTGAGCGCGTGCCGGAGGACCAAGCTGCCGAGTCTCAAGCCGTCCGTGAGGGGAGGGAACTGCTCGACGCGCACTTTTTCCCGAGGGCCCAGACAGTCCCGCTGCCCGAGCGGTGGACTTCCGCGAAAACGCTATCCGGCTGATAATCCTCGACTATCACCTATCAATCGAGGAACTTCTGAAGTGGATTCTGCATCGCCGTGTGGCCGCCGACTCGGCGCTCGACGCGTCGGCAGATATCGAATACGTGAAAGGGATGCGGTCGCGGGAAGCAATCGACCTCTCTGCCCGCCTTGGCCTCATCGACGCGAAGCGCCACGGCCAGCTTGTCGAGCTGAACACTCTACGAAACCGTGCGGGCCATACATGGGCGCTCGATGCGCCAGAGCTTGGAGCGAGCGGCCCGAAGCCGGACAAGTTTCCGCTGCGGTGGAAAGGCAAACGGCTGACGCCCAAGGTTGTGACCGGCGAGTTCGTGCCGATGTACGCTGGTATCTACATGGATTTTTTCATGATCGTCTATGACGATGGCGAGGACTAGATCGGGAAGTCCGCCGATCCGGGCGGTAGCGAGACGCGCAAGGGCCGATCCCGGCGGCGCCCGGCTCCGAGCGTAGAGGCCGCTGGCTTTCGTCCGTGCGGCTGGCTACTCTGTCAATAGATGGCTGTAGCTTTCGACATCGATGGGTCGCTTGGGGCGCTCTCTGAGGGGACTGCCGAACTGATCGCCGAGAACCTTCACAACTTCTCGCTCGGCCCGTCGCACCGCTACCACCGCGACGTGGAGCTGCTGGAACGGGCGGGCATCGACCCGGACTGGACAGAGGGCGCGAGAGCGCTCGCGGAGGTCATGGAGGACGCGCTGGTGGGGCGTTACGACGGTCCGATCCCGATCGACCCACGCGGCAAGGCGGCGAAAGCGCTGCTGCGCACAGTGAGCCTCACGGGGCCGGCGAGCTGGGACGCCACCAGCGAGCATGCGCAGCTTCTCAACGCCTTGCGCGAGGCCGGGACGCAGTAGCCGGGCCGCGCGTCGCATCCTCAGCCACGTGTACTGATGAGCCATCCCGTAGCCGACTCGAAGTCTGGATCGTCAGGCCGCCGGGAGCGCTCCGGGCGCGGATCGCGGGACGGTGGCCGGCGCGGACTCGCCGGGGAGGGCGACGAGCGGACCGAGGCGCAGCGTCTGGCAGATATCGGCTGGATCGAATGGGGTGGTGAGCTGATCTGGGCCGCCGGGTTCACGTCGGGCGGCGCCCCCTACGGCCTGCGCGCGTCTGAGCTCGATCCAGCGGACCTCCAGGCGATGGGGCTGAATGCAGCCGGTGCCGGCGACGCGGGGCCGACGAGCGGGGAGTCATGGATTGACGAGCCGGACCTCTGGCAGGACGGCGACGTCTTCTAGTAGCGCTCGCTGCGAACTTGATGTCGAAGGGGCGCCGCCTGCGAGTTCCGAGTCCGGACCGGTCGACATCGAAAGGCTGATGCAATACGCCCCGCCCGCAGTGTGAGACCTCCCCGGACTGACGGCCGGTATCGCTATCGTGACTGCCGTTGCGCGGTGCGATCACATGGGGTGCGTGAGTGCGGCGCTCGTCGCTTCGTAGCGTGTCTCATGCCCATGTCATCCTGACTGGCATGGCGAATCCACTCACCGAGTCAGAGAAGCTCTTTGAGGCGTATCTGTGCGCCCACGGCAACGAGTTCGAGCACGACGTAGACTGGCGCGCTCGTTTCGGCGTGGACACGGAGAAGAACCCCGACTACCTCGTGGGTCGGCAGGGCAAGGACCTAGCGATCTGCGAGACGAAGGAACGCACATCAACAGCGGTCGATCGCCACCTCGCGGCGCACCGTTTCGGCTCATTCAGCAGCGAGACGGTCTTGAACCCAGCGGCGCGCACAGTCGATAGAGCAGCTCAGCAGCTCGCGTCGCTCAAGGGCGTCGGGCTTCCTCTTGTCGCGGTGATCGCCAACCCTAAAAACCTGTTCGTTCCGCTCGGTGCCAACGAGCTGACGATGTCGCTGTTTGGTAAGACAGATGCGGTGCAGATGCCACTGGCCGGACCCGCGATTCCTCGGAGGGTCTCAATGGGCATCGGCGCCCTGGCCCGCGACGATGCGGCGGGCAACCGCTACAACCCGCATCCGCATCTATCTGCCGTGGTCGTAGTGCACGCACGGACGAATGAGCAGGACTTCGTAGAAGGTGAGGTCGCCGCCATGCGCCCGCCCGAGCCAGCGCGCACGGAGGTCGCGAGGCAGACACAGGCTCGGTTCGTGCTCAAAGCGCTCAACGCAGCCGAGCGAGACGGCCGTGTCCCGGCCGGTGGGTATGAGTGGGTCGAGGTGTTCGACCTCTCCGGGCTCGGTGAAGCGTTCGACGGCACACCGCTGCCCGACAACATCTTCGACGGCCCGCGCGATCGCTGGTACGTGATCGACGACAGGCGGGGGTTTGTGGAGCTGTCTACCCAGATGGCTTGAATCACGGGATGCCGCGCTCAACCGGCATCGCCCGTGCGCCGCGCGCAGCCGGGGCCTTGCAGGGCGCAGGCGTACAATCTTCAGGATGCAAGCGCTCCTCGTCGGCGGTCCGAATGACCAAGAGGTCCGTGACGTCTCCGATCGACCGCCGTCCCATATCGACGTCGAGGTCGATGGTGGGCCGCCATGGGAGCCGATCCCCGAGGGTGGGGAGTTCCCGCAGGCGGTGTGGGAGAAGCACCGCTACGTGCTCAGCAATGTGGAGAGCGATCCGAAGGCGCCCGAGCCGCGAGCCCGCTACACATACCTGCACAAGCTGCCCGAGGATTGAGCGTCACGCGGCAGACTGTCCGCCACGTGGTGCCGGACTTCGACGCGGCGGCGAAGTGGCGCCGACTAATCTGCGTTAGCGACCACCGGCA
>Ga0182024_10005807_pt1 | contig 27423 bp, 19 predicted proteins | sample P32metaG_FD_120480 | JGI IMG/M metagenome (GOLD analysis project Ga0182024, IMG submission 120480) | Permafrost microbial communities from Stordalen Mire, Sweden - P3-2 metaG (Illumina Assembly) | ecosystem: Environmental > Terrestrial > Soil > Wetlands > Permafrost | place: Sweden: Stordalen...
GCTTTTCTTCATCCCACGAAACGCCCTTATAACTGAAGCCCTCCATCGTCGGTTCTCTACCCGGAGCCGGATCGTGCTCTTCATGCCACTTCTTTATATAAGCCTCCCGCATCTCCCGCGGGTAGCCGCTCACGTAGTAACTCGGCGCGCTATCTTCCCCCGTTTGCGGCATGTAGTTGATTGCCGTCTCTGTCACTTCCAGAATTCCCTTCGAACCCATGAACCGGTACATCTCCGGAGTCTCGCATCCCAGGTCCAGCCGCATATACACCGGAACCTCTCCGTACTCAAATAGCGTCGCGTGCACATCCGGCATGTTCCGCCCGTCCGGGAATCGCAATATTCCTCCCATGGACATCACTCGCTTCGGCGGCTCATTCCATCCCAGCATGAATTGCATTCCGCTGATCAGGTGCACTAACAAATCGCCCGCCACGCCCGTCCCGTATTCTTTCCAGCACCGCCATCGCGCAAATACTTTGGGATCAAACGGCCGCTTCGGCACCGTTCCTTGCCACGTGTCCCAATCCAGCGTTTGCGGCGACAAATCCGGCGGCGGCGGATATTCCCACGCTCCCGTCGGATCATTCCGCCCCAGCGAACCTTCCACCAGGTTCAGCTTTCCAATCATCCCTTGCGCCAGCATCTCTTTCGCTTTGGCACAAATCACCGAACTGACCCGCTGCGATCCGATCTGCACAATTCTTCCGGTTTTCTGCGCCGCAGCCACCATCGCCACACCCTCGGCCGCCGTGTGCGACATGGGCTTCTCGCAATAAATATCTTTCCCAGCGCTCACCGTATCCACCACCACTTGCTTGTGCCAGTGATCGGGAACCGCCGCCACGATGCAATCGATATCTTTGTCCGCTAGCAATTCCTGATACCGTCGCGTGGTCGTCACCTTCGCACCGGCAATCTCTTTCGCCAGCGTATGCCGCCCATCGTACAAATCGCACGCGGCTACGCATTCCACACCCGGCAACTGAATCGCATTGGTCAGCAGCCCCGACCCTTGCATCCCAATACCGATAATTCCAAATCGCACCCGGTCGCTCGCCGCCACTGCCTCGGAAGGGAAGGGAATCGTCTCTGGATCGAGAAAAAAAGTCCGCTTCGCGACTAGCGCACCCGACACCCCCGCGCTCTTTTGCAGAAATTGACGGCGCGAAAGATCTTTAGTCATCGTCCACTCTCCAAAAATCTTCAGCAGTCTTCAAACCAGTCATCAATGCAATGGCTGCACGCTGACTTCTTTGAAAAACACAATGTCGTTGTCGCTATGGTTTTGCAGCCCCATGTAACCCTCATTCGGCCGCCGCCCGCGCTCCGGCTCAAAATCAAACTTCTTCTCTGGAACGGGTTGCCCCTCGGTGTAATCCGTAACCGTCACATCGTTCAACACCACCACCGTGTGCGGACCATCGAGCGTGATCAGCATGGTGTTCCACTCCGGCCCCGGCTTTCCCGGACGCGCCGCCGGCTTGGTCAACGAATAAAGCGTCCCCGTTACGTGATACTCGTCTTCCTTCGACGTCTCCGGCTCATTATCAATCTGCACTTCATATCCATAATGTACCGGCATCCACGGCTCGCGCGGCTCGATCGGAATGCGCACAAACACTCCGGAATTGTCATTGTGGTCGCGCATTCTATACACCACGCGGATCCGGCAATTTCCCATCTTGCCGCCCGTCCAATAAAGCAATCCCATACCGCCATGCGTGCGGATCAATCCATCTTCGACAGTCATGCTGCCGGGCCCTACATGTTTCCAGCCAGTTAAATCTTTACCGTTGAATAGCTGTTTGACTGCAAGACCTTTGTCTTGCGCCGGACTTTTTTCCTGTGCCGTACCTTTTTCTTGTGCCAAATCTTTTTCCCGGGAACGTCCAGCCGCGAGCAGTATCATCGCCGCAAAAGCAGCGCACAAAAGAAATTTATTCATAACTCGCTTTCTCCGCGCCGCGTGAACTAAAAGCGCAGGTCGTGCAGGTACGTATAACTCTTGCGAAGATCTTCGATCGGCGAAGTAGGTTCGTCGTTCTCCACGAAGTAATGTTCTACGCCCGCTTTCTTCGATTCCGCAAACAAGCGCTTCCAATCAATCGCGCCGTCGCCAACGTCCGCCATGTGCCCGTCTTTTTGGCCCATCTTCCCGTCCGGCCCCGCAGTCCAATCCTTCACATGCACTAAAGGAAACCGCCCCGGATAGCGGTTGAAATATGTCAGCGGATCCTGTCCCGCAACGGTGATCCAGCAAAGATCCATTTCCATCTTCACCAGTTTCGGATCCGTTTCGCTCAGCAAAATGTCGTACCCAAATTTTCCGCCGCCATCCGCCAGCGGCTCGAATTCATAGCTGTGATTGTGGTACGCGAATTGGATCCCGGCTTTCTTGCTGGCTTCACCCGCCCGGTTAAAAACTTCCGCCGCTTTCTTATATGCGGCCGCTTTCTTCCGCTCTGATTCATCAATCGAGGGACACACAATAAATTTATGGCCAACCACATGCGCGGCCTCCAGCGTCTCCGGCCATTTGTTCTGTACCACTTCATAGCCAACATGTTCGCTGGGCGCCGTGAGATGCACCCTGTCAAGAATGGTTCGAATCTCTTTCGGTTGGTGATCGAAATACCCCGCGAATTCCACTTCGCTGTAACCCACGCCCGCAACTTTCGCGAGCGTCCCCTCGAAGTCCGTCTTCATCATCTCCCGCACGGTATAAAGCTGTACCCCAATGCGATCCAGTTTGTGTGAAGCTTCAGCAGCCCCACCAGCCCCGTTAGGCCCGGTGGCGCCAGTGGCGCCGCTGACCAATGTCGAGCGCGAAGCCAAAAGTGTAGCCGCAGCAGCACTGCCAATAAATGTTCGTCGGTTCATGCGCCGCATTGTACTCCTCCAGCCCCAAAAAGGAATAGGTACCCAACGTTTTCTACGCCCTACTAAGCTCCGGCCGGCGCTTTAAACTTTCCTCGCGCCGTCTCCAGCATTTCCGCGACCGCTAAAACCAATTCATCTTCGTTCGGCCTGCCAATCACTTGCACCCCAATCGGCAATCCCTCCGCTGAAAATCCCATCGGAACCGAAACTCCCGGAAATCCCGCCAAATTCAACCACTGCGCATGCCGCATCGTGTCGCGATAACCGCAACCCGGCTGCCAGTTTCCTTCGCCATGTCTAAAAGCCGGCGCCGCACAAACCGGCGAAAGCAAAATCGGAACATCTCTCATCTGCTTGATAATTTTTGTCCGCAAAATATCCCGCTTCACGCAGGCGCCCATGAACTCATCCACGGTCGGCTCAATTTTCAACCTCGCCACCGACATGTATTCCCGAAACATCGCACTCAACTCTGCCTCGCGCCCCTGCACCATCGGCTCAAATAAGTGCGCGATCATCGGCCCAAAGAAAAACCACCACAACTCAATCGCCTGCTCGAGTCCTTTCAACTGAAACGGTTCCACGCGGAATTTTTCTGAAAGCAAAGCCGTAGCTTTTGCGACCGCCTCATTAGTTTCCGCCGTAACCATCCCCAATGCGTCAGACTCCAGTATTCCCACGCGCATTCCGCGCAGCTCGCTTCCGTCAAAAGATCGTGCTTCAATCCCCGCCGAAAGCGCATCGTCCGCATCTGGCCCCTTCATCACATCAAACAACGCGCGCACATCCGCCACTGTTCGCGCCATCGGCCCCACCACGCCCAACCACGCAAACGCCCCAGCCCCTCGTGGAAAATGTCCCGTCCCAGGAATCCGTCCCGGCGTTGGCTTCAACCCGCTGATCCCGCAAAAATGCGCCGGCACCCGCACCGATCCGCCGCCATCGCTGCCCACTCCTCCCATCGAACAACCCGACGCAATCGCCGCCGCTTCGCCTCCACTCGATCCGCCCGCCGACCGCGAAACCTCCCAAGGATTACTCGTCTTTCCAGACAGCGCATTGTCCGTCTCGTACGCCATCAAAAATTCCGGCACGTTGGTATTTCCAACTAAAATCGCACCCGCCGCCCGCAGCCGCGACACCAGCACCGCATCCTCGCACGCCACATAATCCGCGCGCAGCCGCGAACCCGCCGGACACGGCCACCCCGCCACATCTATGCAACTCTTGATGGAAATCGGCACGCCGTACAGCGCCCCAACCTCCTCTCCACGCAAAACGCCATTTTCCGCCGCAAGCGCCTGCCGCCGAGCCTCCTCCGCATCGATATGCACAAAAGCATTTAACTTGGGCTGCAATTTCTCAATCCGTGCAAGATGAGCGTCGATAACTTCGCGAGGAGAGATCTCTTTCGTTCGAATCTTGTTCACAACTTCAGCGATGCCAGCAAAATAAATGGAATCCATTTTGTCTCAAGCGAGAGTAAGCGCCACGCCGCCGCCGGTCAAACAACACGAGAGCATGACAACGAAAACGGTTGACGCTGCTCCACGTAGCCCACAGAATCTTATCTTCAACAAAAAAGGCCCACTAGCTCGTCGTTCACGGAGGCAACACCAGTCATCTACATGCGCATTGTTTTTCGTTTCATTCTTCCTGTCCTCGCTTGCCTGCTTTTCCTTTGCGCCATACTTTTACCTTCGCGCTCAGCCCAGAAAACTTCCAATCCCCCCGCAGCCCCACAATCTCCGCAGCCCGCCCTGCCCGACGATTCTACCAAGCCATTGCGCCTCAACACCCTCGGCGTCGCTTATCTCAACCAACAGCGCTCCGCCGATGCCCAGAAACTTTTTGAGCAAGCTCTGCAGGCCGACCCAAAATTTGCCGTCGCCCGCCTCAATCTCGGCATCGCGCTTCTCAATCAACAAAAAGCGGAAGCCGCCCGCGACGAACTCCTCACCGCCGCACAGCAACTCCCGCGCGACCCTTACGCCTGGTACAACCTCGGCCTCGCGTACAAAGATTTGGCTGACTTCGCTCACGGCGTCGCCGCCTTTGAACACGTCACCGAAATCCTCCCAGACGAAGCCGACGCCTACTATTTTGTTGGCTACTTGTATTCGCAACTCCAGCAATACGATAAAGCCATCGCCGCTTTTCAAAAAGGTCTCGCGCTATTTCCGTATCACGCTTCTTCCGAATTCGGCATCGCCCGCGCCTACCAGCGCAAAGGCGACTCTGCCTCCGCGCGCGAGCATCTCGCCAAATTCCAGAACATCACGACGAATCATCTCGGCGCTCCGTTTGGCGCAGGCTATGGCGACCAAGGCCGACTCTCGCTCGCGGAACTCCCGGCCAATTCGTCGCTAGCCGTTCCACCCGCAATCCCGGTGCACTTCACCGCGCCAAATTTTGAAACCGTTATGCAAAATTCCACCAAGTCTCCTTCACCCGCTCCAGGCCCGTCCACCGGCGCATGTTTTTTTGATTTCGATGGCGATGGCAAACCCGATCTTTTCCTCGTTAGCGCCACTGCCGGCGGCGCCAGCCATCTCCTGCACAACCTCGGCGACGGCCGCTTTGAAGATGCCACCGACTCCGCCGGCCTAAAACTTTCAGGCCCCGGACTGGGCTGCGCCGCCGGAGATTTTGACAACGACGGTCACACCGACCTCGCCGTTTGCTTGGCCGACGGCGTCCACCTCCTCCACAACCAGGCCAATGGGAAATTTGAAGATGTAACAGAAGAAGTCGGCATTCGCCGCGAAAAAGGCTGCGTCGCCGTAACCTTCGTGGACTACGACCACGACGGCGATCTCGATCTCTACATCACCTCCGCAGCGGACGGCGGCGCAACACCTCACAATACTTTGTGGCGCAACAACAACAACAATACTTTCACCGACGTTTCTGCCGACACCGCACTCGGCATCCCCGCCACCGGCGCAGGCCTCGTCACCACCGACTTCAACAATGATCGCGCCATCGATTTTGTTTTCGCCGGCGGTTCCGAAGGCGCCTCCATTTACTTAAATCCTCGCGAAGGAAAATTCATTCCACTCCCCATCATCGATTTCAAAAAAGAAAATCTTCCCCCAGCCATTGGCGTAATCGCTTTTGACTTTGATAAAGACGGCTGGATGGACCTCGCCTTCACCCACGCGGGTCCGCCCGGAATCAGCCTGTGGCGCAACGTAAACGGAAAAAAACTTGAGCGCGTCTCGCTCCCCGATCTCGCCTGGCAACGCGGCTGGGGAATTTCTTCCATCGATTACGATAACGACGGCTGGCTCGACATCATCGCCGTAGGGGAATCCAGCGCCGGCGGCGAACTTCGCCTTCTGCGCAATCTAGGAAGTCAAGGTTGGGCCGACGTCACCAAAGACGCGCATCTCGACGCCATCAAACTTACTCAGCCCCGCGCTTTAGCCCTTGCAGACACACGCGGCCAAGGCGCCGCCGACATTGTCGTGACGCAACTCGGCGGTCCTCCCGTCATCCTTCACAGCGAAGGCGTCGCCGAACATAACTGGATGCACATAGATCTGAAGTCTCTCAGCGACAACAAATCCGCCATCGGCACAAAAGTGGAAGTTTACGCAGGCCCGCTCTATCAAAAATGGGAAATCGCCGGCGCCTCCGGTTACCTCGGCCAAAATGCCACATCCGTTCTCGCCGGACTCGGCGCCGAAAAAAACGTCGAAGTCGTGCGCCTGCTCTGGCCCACCGGCGTTCCCCAGGACGAAATAAATCTGCCCGCGAAAAAGTTCCATTCCCTCGCTGAACTCGACCGCCGCGGAAGCTCTTGTCCAGTCCTCTTCGCCTGGAATGGCCGCGAATACGAATTCATCGCCGACATGATTGGCCCCGGCGTCGTCGGCCACTGGGTCGCACCCGGAGAGCGCGATGTCCCTGATCCCGATGAATATCTCAAGCTCAACGCCCGCAGTGTTCATCCATTGAATGGCCTGCTCAGTTTCCGTTTCATGGAGCCCATGGAAGAAACCGTTTATCTCGACCAGGTGCGCCTCCTGGCCATCGACCATCCCGCGTCCTACGAGGTAAATCCCAACGAGCGATTCGTCAGCGCTCCCCCGTTTCCCGAATTCCGCGTAATCGCCACGCGCGGCGCCCATCCGCCAGTCGACGCTTGGGACGACCGCGGGAATGATGTCCTCGCCTTACTCTCGAAGCGCGACCGCAAGTACGTTACGACTTTCGACCCGCTTCCTTTTACCGGCTTCGCCAAACTTCATTGGCTCGAGCTCGACCTCGGCGTCTGGGATTCCGCCAAGCCACTGCGCCTGATCATGGATGGCTACACCGATTATTTCACCGCGACCTCTATGTACTCTGCCGATCAGGCAGGCATAAAAGTTATCGCGCCTTATGTCGAAGCCCTCGATGCGCAAGGAAATTGGAAAAAAGTAATCGACGACATGGGTTTTCCCGCCGGCTTGGAACGCACCATGGTCGCCGACCTGACTGGCAAAATTCCGCCCGGCACGCGGCGCATTCGCATCGTCAACAATCTTAAAATTTACTGGGACGCCATCCGCATCGATCAAACCCCAGCCACGAACGACGTACGCATATCCGAAGTCCCACTCGCCAACGCGTCACTCGCATTTCTGGGTTTCCCGCAAGAAAACCGTTTCACACCCGCGAGCGATACGACCTACTCCTACACGCGACGCAGCAAAACCGGCCCTTACGCGCGCGCCGCCGGCAACTACACTCGTTACGGCGATGTCCAAAATCTCCTGCGCGCCTCCGACGACCGTTTCGTAATATTCGGTTCCGGCGAAGGCCTCAAGCTCGACTTCGATCCTCAAAAATTGCCGCCACTCCAGAAGGGCTGGGTCCGCGACTATTTCTTTTATGCCGACGGTTTTGAAAAGGACTTAGATTTTTACGCCGCCCACGCCTTCACCGTCGAGCCTCTTCCGCGTCACACTCTGCTGCCGTATCCCTATCCCGCTGGCCAGGATTATCCCGCCGACCCCTCACATCTCGACTACCAACTGGAATTCAACACTCGCCAGCGCTCCGATCATTTACCTCCGTCGTTACGCTACCAATACGCCCCCATCCCCTAACGATCTACTAAATAAAAAAACCGGTCATTCCGAGCGGAGCAGACCGGTTTTTTCTTTCTACTTCGCTCCTGCGAAGTAGCCGGTCTGCGCAGCCGAGGAATCTCTCTTCGATTGATTCCCGCGTCCAACAAAAAACAATATTAAATCTGAATCACTCCAGCGAAACATCCACCCACGCGCGCTTCTGCGCGCTCTTCGCGATCGCTGCGCAAAGCGTCAATTCCTGATGCCCCGTCAAAAAATTCGGAAACTTTTGTGGCGCTTCAAAATCCCCCGCCTCCACATATTCATAAAACTCCCGAAACAATTGCACAAACGTGTCCGGATACCCTTCCGCATGCCCCCCCGGATACACCGCGTATCCCCGCGCTTCAGGGCTCAACAGCGCCGGATCTTTACACAACAATCCATTCGCTTCATCCCGCCGCCCGATCCACAATTCGTTTGGCGATTCCGAATTCCACGCTAGCGAGCCTTCGGTCCCATCAATTTCGAACCACAGCCTCGCCTTGCGTCCCGCGCTGACCTGCGAAACCGTCATCACCCCTCGCATGTCATTCGCGAAGCGCATCAACACCGACGCATAGTCATCCGTGGTAATCGGCACTTCATCAAATTCATCATTAGATCGCGCTTTGAAAGTCTCCACTCGCCTGAGCGGCCGCTGCCGAATTGGCACAATCGTTCCCAGGTCCGCGCAAACTTCATCCACTTTTGCTCCCGCGATCCACATAACTAAATCCAGCCAGTGTGTGCCGATGTCCGACACTGCGCGTAATTCGCCGCCTAGCTTCGGTTCCAACCGCCAGTTCCAATCACTCGCGTGCAGCAACCAGTCCTGCAAAAAACTTCCATGCACCAGCCGAGGTGTCCCAATCGCGCCACTCGCAACCAGCGCTTTGGCCTCCTGGCAAAGCGGGTAGTAGCGCAAATTGTAAGCCACTCCTCCCGCGCGTTTGCATTCTCTAGCAAGCTTGACCAGTATTTCGGATTCCGCCGTGTCTGTAGCCAGGGGCTTTTCGCACAGCACGTGTTTGCCCGCGCGCATCAACACGCTGGACTGTTCGAAATGCAAATAATTTGGCGTGCACACGTGCGCCACGCTCGCCGTTTTGTCCGCCGCCGCCTCCTCGATCGAAGCGTAAGCCCGCGGCAGCCCTAGAGCCGCCCGTGCTTCCTCACCACGCTCCGCCGAACTCCCTACCACCCCGCGCACCTCAATGCCCAGCCGCCGCAGCGCCTCAACATGCGCCTTACCCACAAAACCGGCCCCGATCAATATCGCCGCAGCTTTCATACCGCTCCCGTCTCCAAAAATTCAGGCGCCCATTGTAATGCATCGGAACAAAACAAAGCGGTTCTCGTTGCGCAGTACAAATCATTCGAACGCCTGCGAACAAACAAAATTAACCAACTCATCATTCGAACGCGCCACAAAATACTTAAAGTGTTTCTTTAAATGTCGGCGCGCCGACATTCTTATCTACGCTAATTCTTTGTTTAAATTATTAAATGGTTAACAACGGATTTAGACCGCGCTCAACGCTTGGGCTGAAATGTTTCCGGCGGGTCCAGATAGCACTGCTTCCAGAATGCTTCCTCTGATATTTCCCCCCTCGCTAATTGCTGGATGCTCGCAAGCGTCGCGCCCGCGATCCCTCCATCGGCGGAATCGAAAATCACCACCACTCCATCTCCCGCTGTAGCGCCCGCCGTTTCATCCGCATACTTCTGCATCAATGAGCCGGCAAACTTTAATTTCGCGTGCGCGTCAGTCTCCTTGGGATCCTGGCTCACCGGTTGCACGGTATAAATCTTCACCGTTTTTCCCTTCAGCGCTTCCCATTCGCCCGGAAAGACACTATTTTCTTCGCGCTCCACTCGGAAAGCCGCCTGCTTTGCCGCAGCTTCCAACTTCGCCGTTTCTTCTAGATGCTCGGCAATCACTTCCGGCAACTCCAGCGCGTTCCGCCGAATGTATCCGCGTGATACCCCTGAAATTTGGACGTGAATCCATTCGCCGGCGGCGTCCAGAAATTCAAACTCGTCGTTCACCGCCGCCTTGAATAAAACGCGGCTCTCCTCGCCCGCGCGCGCCAGCACCGGCGTTCCCGCTCTTTTCACCGTCACCAGATTCATCGGATGCGCCTGATTCTTCTTAACCTCCTCGAGTCCTTGCAGCTCCACGTTCAAACTCCGCATGTGCTTTTCTTCCGTTTCGCGCTCGATGCGCAGCCGGTTCAACTCTTCCGTGCCCTCCGGAGCTGCCACTGGATTTCCATTACCCGGCGACATATTTATTCCCCCGCCTAAATTCAATTTTGGCGTCGGCACCGAAATTCCGGAGGTTGCCAGCGAGCGCGCCGTGCCTGGCGCAGGTTTGTTTCCGAATTTCTCGTCCAGCCGGTCAAGCAAATCCAGTTCCAGTCGCCCGTTGGAAGGCAAAATCTGGTAGCCGGATTTTGCCGGATCTTTGTCTGCATACCACGCGGTGATCTTCGCGCTCACCTGCACAATCGTTCCCGTAGGAACCCCCGGCAAAACTTCAATGGAGAACTGGTAGAACGCCCGCTCGTAGCGGTCCAGCGGCTGTTGCGTGGTACCCACGAACCCGTCCACGATTGGTAGCTTTTGCCCCGTGTACGCCTGCAAGTCCTTCAATGCCTGCTCGACTTCTGTTTTTGGTTTTGAAAACGTCCGCGCGTACGGCATCGCTTGTCCGTACGCGGAAAAAACCGCAAATGCACAGAGAGCTAGTGCCACGCCAAAGTTTCGAATTTTAAGTTTTAGAAAATCTCTTGTCACATTCACGGCAAAGGTTCCAGCTGCTCGATCGCAATCCAGCCGCGCTGCCCGTCCGGAGTTTCCACTCCCAACCAGTGCGGGGTGACAATCACGATCACCACTTCCGTATAAGCCGGCAAGCTCACCACTTTCGCCGAGGCCTGAAATGGCGCAGCCTTCAAATCTGTTCTCGGCGCTTTAACACGCCGCTCTACCTCGTGCCGCAAATCTTTCAGCTGCTGCTCGATGTCCTTCACCGAGCTTTGCGTCGAAGCCAATAAACTTCTTTCATCCTCGCGTCTGCGAATAATTGTCTGTTTCACTAAATCCGCGCTGTCTCGCCGCCGTTTCATGTCCGCCGCCGCTTGCGCGTCAAGCTGGATGGCCTGCAAATGCTCCTGTATGGCCTTGTACTCACTCGATTCCACCGTGCCGTCTGAATCATGCACAGTGCGATGCGTGTTCTCTACGTAAACCGCGTCGATCCGCACCCGGGTGCGCCCCTCCTGTTCCGCAATGACGATGTATCGCACTGCGATAGTTCCCTGATCCGCGCTGTCCATGAAATGGCGCGGCGCAATAGCATCTTTGCGAATCTTATAAAATACCTGCCCGGGGCCTTTCCAGGGCGCGAACAAGGGAGTCGAGGTGACCACAGTTGCGTCCATGAGCGTGCGATCTTTGTCGTAGATCCACGTACCGTGAATTATCTGGTCTTCCAGAACTTCGTTTACTGCTTGCAGCACGTCCGCCTTGGCGCCTACTAATTCACCAGCAAAACCGGAACTCCGAAGTTGCTGCGCCCCCGCATCAACCGACCCAGTTACAACGGCAAGCACGATATATAACGCGGTAGACAAAACAATCGTGGAACTCGAACGCAAGGAGTTCCTCATTTTTGCCCCTCGAAAATTTCCCTTGATGAGATTGTTCAGCTTGTCGCTTAAGGTCATCGAAATTATTGCCATTCTTAAATCTATTTCCGTGCCCCCGCTGATTATCGGCCGATTATCGCCGGCAGTTTGATGTTGGCCCGACGAGAATAACACTTTCCCGGAATCGTCAGCGGCCAGGGCGGAGCAGCTACAAGCGCCGCTTCGATTAGAGGTCATAAAGCGATGCTGGGTTTCCATACGGAAAGTTGGGCGTCATCATTATTCAAGTTGATCGCAATAATTTCTTCCAACGCGGCCTCGAAGATACAAAAATCGATAACTCCACACCAAAAATATCCCAATTCCTGTAAGCAGCCACTGTCGCGAGTGTTAGCCGAATTTTTTTCAACCAGAAATTAAAAAAATCACTTGCATTCATTTTTTCGTGGATGTAGGATTCGCGACGGTTCAGGGACTCGGAGTTATGGCGCCTTTTTTTCTTCGCAGAAAGGTGCCGGGAATTCCATGGGGCATGCTTCAGGACACTTCTTTGCGCTCAGTAAAGGCTGTAGGTCTCTCCTTGAGACCAAGTGGACTAGTCTGTGGTCACCTTTTCCCTTCCTTACACTGCGGTTTGAACTTTCCTATTGCACATCGTTTTGAGTGTTGAAAGTTGAAAGAGGAGGCGGTATGTCCTTGCTTTCGAAGGCAGCGGTGAAGGAAAAGTTTTTTGGATTTACTTCCTCGCTCCTGCTCGGTTTTCTCGCGTTCGTTTTCCTCTTCGCTAATGTTCACACCGCTTCCGCTTTACCGGCCTTCGCAAGAAAATATGGAATGCCATGCTCTTCGTGCCACGAAGCCTGGCCTAAGCTCAGCCCGTTTGGCCAAGCCTTCAAAGACAACGGCTACCAGATGGGCAATGATCGCGATGCTCCCATTTTTCAAAACCCTGCCTACTGGCCCGTCACTTTCCGCATTACGCCCAATTGGCACCGCGAAAGTCAGAACCTGACAAACGTTGATGGTCCTAATGGACTGCTGACTGCCGAGGGTCAGGTCACCACCCACGGATTCGATTGGAGTGGATTGGATTTTCACACCGCCGGAACGCTCGCAAAGAATTTTTCGTTTTATGTCCTTCCTTCTTCAGATAACACCGGCGCTTTCCACTTTGAGTCCGTCTGGGCGCGTATTGACAATATCTTGGGAAGCAGTTGGTTGAACATCAAATTGGGCAAGTTTGAACTCGATAACTTGCTCTCCGAAAAACGTATTCTGACCATCAGCAATGTCGCGGGCGTGTACGCGAACTACCACTTCCAACCGTTGGTTTCTCCCGGAAGTCTCGCTGCTCCGGGTGCCGTTACAGAGTCATATGGTTTCGGCATCGGCGACAATCAGGTCGGCGTGGAATACCTGGGCCACTCCAAAGATGACCGCACCCGCGTTTCGGCCTCGCTTCTTAGTTCGCAGGATGGTCAGCCCGGCTTGCCTAACGGTAGGGGCTATAGCGGTTTCTTTACTGCCAGCCAGGCTTTCCAGCTCGGGAGCTTGGGTGTGCAGCGAGTCGGTGCCTTCGCCTTCATTGGGAATATGCCCACATTTTTTCAGTTCACCCAAAGCGGTGTCGGCGTCGCGGGCACGGGAATTGGCAACAAGAGCTTTTACCGCGACGGCTTAATCGGCATGTGGTATTTCAAGAAGCTTGATGTCACCACCATGTATTTCCACGGTTGGGACAATGCATTCCTCGGCTCAAACACTCCGTCGAACACCGCACTCCCGACCGACGCCAACGGCGTTACAGCCCGCGCTCCAACCTGGAATGGCGCGCTGATCGAGACCCATTACAACCTCAATCCGCAGCTGATTCTGATCAATCGCTATGAAGCGATCCGCATGTCCCGTCAGGTTTTCGCCACCAATCCGGGCAACTTCGGCAACGAAGACGTTTTGACCTTTGGCTGGCGTTACTACCCGTTCATCTCTAGCCGCGCCGGTTTTGCTTTCCACAACGAGTACGCCATCATGCGCCAACGAGGCGCCTCGCCAATTACTGCACAAGATCTAACCACTAGCAGCTTGCTCGCCGGATTTGACTTCGACTTCTAAGGGTAAAACGATGAGCCTAATGAAAATCATGAAGTTGAGTGTCGCACTTCTCACCGCCATCGTTTTCCCGCTGGCAGTTTCCGCGCAGCAGCCGCAATCTGAGCAAGGCTCCGCGCAGCCAGCCACTCAACCGGCTCCGGCACAGCAAGCTCCGCCGGCCGAAAAAGCCGCTGTCGTGCCGGACCGCAATGCGCCGCAGGAATCTCACATCGGAAAGTACACCGGGCACTCGGCTGCCGGCAGGCAACTCTATTACCGCTACTGTTGGGGCTGTCACGGATTCCGCGGCGATGGCAATGGAGAAAATGGTCCCTACCTTAACATCTTGCCCCGCAATTTCGTGGCGGCGACCTTCAAATGCCGCTCGACTCCCACAGGCACACTTCCCTTGGATCAGGACCTCTACAACTCCCTGGTACGAGGACTCAATAACAGCAACATGCCCTCGTGGATCACTTTAACTTCGCAAAACCGCGCTGATCTAATCGCTTTCATTAAGACCTTCTCGCCCCGATGGCAAACCGAGAAACCCGGTGATCCCATCAATGTTCCGGCAGAACCTGCGCTGACTCTACAAAGCATTAAGCATGGCCAGGAACTTTTCCAGAAACTGGAATGCTGGAAATGTCACGGACAGGAAGGCCGCGGCGACGGCCCTTCTGCTTCAACCCTCACCGACAGCAACGATCAACCCATCCGCCCGTATAACTTTGCCGCTGGTTCCCGCTTCAAATGCGGTGTGACCAACCGCGATCTGTACAAAATTTTCCTTACTGGCGTGGACGGCACCCCAATGCCATCGTTTGGCGACGTGGTCAAGCCCGAAGAAGCTTGGGACCTCGTCCACTACTTGAGGACACTGCAAGTGAACAAGAAGAGTCCCGAGCTGGCTTTGTGGACAAGCACCCCGGAAGGTGCCGCGATCGTCAGTGCGCAAAAAATTTCGGGTACGCCTACCGGTTCAGGTATCAAGCAGTAGCTTTGTATTTGCAAGAAGTTTCAAGGAGAACAGAAATGCGTCACAAACAAATTATCACTGCAACATTTTTATTAACCGGCGTCGCCGCCATGTCGTTCGCCGGCCCGCCGCGGCCCGCGGGCGGAACCGTCAGCGGGAAAATCACCTATGAGGGCACCCCCGCAAAGCAAAAGACCATCGATATGTCCAAGGAGCCCAGCTGCGCCAAGCAGTATCAAACTCCTCCAACCACCGAAACGGTGGTTACCGGACCGGGCAATTCTCTGGCGGACGTCGTCGTGTATATTTCCGCAGGCGCTCCGGACGAACCCCCTCCTTCACAGGCGGCGACGTTTGTCCAGAAGGGCTGCCGCTACACTCCCCACATTCTCGCTTTCCAGACCAATCAGGAATTGAAAGTCGTGAATGACGATCAGACCTCTCACAACATCCATCCACTGGCAAAAATAAATCACGAATGGAACAAGTCTCAGCCTCCCGGAACCCCGCCACTTTCCGAAAAGTTCGCACAGACGGAATTCATTCCCGTAAAGTGCAATGTTCACCCCTGGATGCACGGTGACTTCGCGGTGCTGAAGAATTCGCACTATTCCGTGTCTTCTAGAGAAGATGGTTCGTTCACGCTGCCCAATCTGCCGGCCGGTAAATACACCGTCACCGCATGGCATGAATCGTACGGAACGCAAACTCAGGATGTCACCATCTCGGGCAGCGAAACGAAAAGCGTCAATTTTGTTTTCAAAGCCAAGGCTTATTAGTCTAGTATTCGTGTGCGCTTGGTTCGGTACACAAATAGTTTGCCACGCACGACCTGAAGGACAGAACTCAAGGACAGAACTCAAGGACAGAACTCAAGGACAGAACTCAAGGACAGAACTCGCTGGCGTTGCTTTTGTTGTGTTTTTCAGTGCATGAAACGAAAGAACAGCGCCAGCGTGGTCAACCTATTTTACGGCTCGATATCCGATTTGAATCGCCCGTGTAGGCAGCGGGCAAAGGCGGGAAGCGATGGCTAGACTGCTGGCAGTGACCATCATAGTGATCGCCATTGTTTCGGCGATTCCAGTAATCATGCACACCTGGGAAGCGCCCGCGGACATCTCCACTCACGGCCAGATGATTGATGATCAGATGGCTGACACCATGATCGAGGCGGGCCTATCCTTTCTCGCCGCGCAAATCCTTCTGGCCCTGTTTATCTGGAAGTCCCCCACCAACAAGCCTGGGCCGGAAGGAAAATTTAAAGTTTTCCCCGGCGGCGCCAAAGGTTTGATCATTGTCTCGATTGTTTTGGTAGGTGTTGAAGTTCTAGCTTTGGGCGCGTTTGGATCCAAGGCTTGGGCCAGAGTTTATTTTACTCCGCCGGCGGCCGACGCCATGCCCATCCAGGCTCAAGCCGGGCAATTTGCCTTTTATTTCCGTTATCCCGGTAAGGATGGAAAGTTCGGTCCGATTCATCCCGAGATGATCAGCGAGGCCACCCAGAATTTGTTTGGCCTCGATCCGGAACATGACGTGGAGTCCAGAGATGACGTCGTCGCAGCGGAGCTGGCCATCCCTGTAAATAAGGAGATTCATCTCCTCATGCACGCCAAGGACGTTAGCCATTCATTTTACGTGCCTGCGCTGCGCATCCATCAAGACTTCGTGCCCGGCCTGGACGTTTCCGTGCATTTTACCGCCACGAAAATCGGCAAGTACGAAATTGTATGCTCGCAGTTGTGTGGTCTCGGTCACTACAACATGCGCGCTTACCTGGAAGTTATGTCTCCCGAGGATTTTGACGACTGGCAAAAGAAGCAAGCAGCGGCTCAGTAGTTCATCAAGGTCATAGGTCCGGCAGCGAGTCTTTTTCCATGAGTTGCGCGAGGTGAAGGATGCATGACAAGCCAGCAGTTTCAACAGCACCAGCAGTAGTGCACGGTCCTCCGACCAGCTTCATTTCCAAGCATGTCTTTAGCCTGGATCACAAGGTTATCGGCAAGCAGTATTACGCGCTAGCGCTCGCTGCGGTTTTGACCGGCATGGTCCTTTCCTGGCTGATGCGTATACACCTTGGCTGGAATGACCTGGCGATTCCTGGATTGCAGGCCTTCTCGCCAAATGGCGCGCCCAGCGGTGTCATGACCCCGGAGCTGTACCTGCGAATCATGACCATGCACGCAACCTTCATGGTCTTTTTCGTGCTCACTACCGCGCCCTTCGCGGCCTTTGGCAATTTCTTTCTACCCATCCAGGTCGGCGCGGAAGATATGCCTTTCCCGCATTTCAACATGATGTCCTTCTGGACTACCTTCGTCGCTTTTTGTGTTCTCGTCTCCGCGTTCTTCACTTCTGACGGACCACCTCTCTCTGGTTGGACCGCGTACGCACCGCTCAGCGCAATCGGAAAAGACGCTGGACCAGGACAAGGCACCGGCCAGGTTCTCTGGGCCGCAGCCATTGGTATTTTTTGTATCGGACAATTGCTTGGCGCTCTGAACTTCATCTCCACCGTGCTCGATATGCGCTGCAAGGGCATGACCTTGAAACGTCTTCCGGTGACGGCGTGGGCATGGTTCATCACCTCCTGCATGGGTCTGACCGCCTTCGCGGTTTTAATGCCTGCGACGATCTTGCTGATTCTTGATCACGTCGCTGGCACCAGTTTCTTCATCGCCTCCGGTTTGGTAATCAACGACCAATTGGTGCCACACTCCGGCGGTTCGACTTTACTTTGGCAACACCTCTTTTGGTTCTTTGGTCACCCCGAGGTGTACATCGCCATCGTGCCCGGCATGGGCATCATTACCCACGTGCTCATCACCAACATGCGCCGGCCCATGGTCAGCATGAAGGCCATTCTCTACTCGATGTGGGCTTTGGCTTTCTTGAGTTATATGGTGTACGGACACCACATGTTCGTCAGTGGCATGAACCCCTTCTCATCGCTGGTGTTCTCTTTCCCCACTCTGATGATCACCATTCCTTCGACTGTACTCGTGCTTATCTGGATCGGCAGTCTGTACGGATCAAAAATCCGCATCAATGCCGCATCGCTTTTTGCGCTCGGTTTTATTTCCATGTTCGTTACCGGTGGAGTTAGCGGCTTCTTCCTCGCTCAGCCATCCATCGACATCATGCTGCATGCCACTTACTTCGTCGTTGGCCACTTCCACATGGTCATGGGCGTGGCCGCAATTTTCGGAATCTTCTCCGGAACCTATTTCTGGTTCCCCAAGATGACCGGAAGAATGATGAACGACACTTTGGGCAAGGCCCATTTCTGGCTGACCTTCGTCGGTACTTACTGCACCTTCATGCCTTTCCACTACCTGGGATGGGCTGCCAATGTGCGCCGTTACTCGGCGTTCACCGATGACTACTTGAAGCCGCTCATTCCTCTGCACCAGTTCATTACCATCGCCGCTCTCTTCACCGGCGCGGTGCAGCTCATATTCCTATACAACCTGGTTCACAGCTTGTTCCGTGGGGCGCCGGCGCCGGCCAATCCTTGGGAAGGCACTTCGCTAGAGTGGGCGATGCCTTCGCCACCGCCATGGAATAATTTTGGCGGTAAGGACCCAGTCGTTTATCACGATGCGGATCAGTACGGCGTGAAGACCGCATCCGGGACTGACTACATTATGCAAGACTCACCCGAGACGTCTCCTTCTGGGTGTTGATGGAGGATTGAGTTCGTCTGAGACGGAAAATATGGCTACCACCATTCCACCTCCGGAACCTGAAGCGCTGCCGCTACCGAAGCGCCCTCAAATGATCGGCGCTGGCAATTCCGGCGGGCACGACTTCATTCCAGTTCATGGCAGTCTGAAAGTAGTTGACCAGTACTCCCCGGCGCCGTCCTCCAGCGCGATTTGGGTGGGCATCGCGGCGATCTGCATGTCCTTCGCCGCCTTAACCAGCGCACTGATCGTTCGTCAAGGCGCTTCTTCAGACTGGCGGCACATCACCCTGCCTCCCGTTCTGTTCTTCAGCACCTTCGTAATTTTGGTCAGCAGTGCGACTCTCGAAGCGGCCCGGCGCCATGTCGCCGCGTACATGACTGGACGCGCAACTCACGTTGAGAGCTCTCGACTTTGGCTGTATGTCACTTTAGGCCTCGGTCTCTTGTTTGTGGTCAGCCAATATATGGCTTGGTTGCAGTTGCGTGCCCAGGGCTTGTATCTGGCTACTAATCCGAACAGTTCTTTCTTTTATGTGTTTACCGCCATCCATGCGCTGCACGTGTTGGGCGGGCTTGGGGGTTTAGTCCGAGTAATCGGCAAACTGAGTCATTCAACGTTGCGCCGCAGCACCTTGGATGCGACTGCATATTACTGGCATTTCATGGGCGTACTTTGGGTCTATCTCTTCGTCCTGCTGTGGATGAGAATTTAACGCGCTCGATCATGAGGAGGCGTCGTGAGCCATAGTGAAGTAGTCCTGGAAGGTTCCGGACACGGGCACCATGCCCCGGTATTCGAGCCTTCGCCCTTTGCCGTTCCGGCAAAGAAATTGGCGATGTGGCTATTCATTATTTCCGACATCATGACCTTTGCCGGATGTCTGATCGCTTACGGTTTTCTCCGGAATGCTCAACCCGATTGGCCCAGGCCCTACCAATCAGGCACGGTCATCAGCGTCATGATCATGACCTTCATCATGATCACCAGCAGTTTGACCATGGTGCTGGCTGTCCGCGCTGCGCGGGCGGAGAGACGCGATGAAGCCTTCCGCTTTACCATGATTACCTTGGTCATGGGCCTCGTTTTCGTCGCACTGCACGTGCGCGAATGGTTCAGCATGATCGGCCAGGGCGTCACTTTCTATAAAAACCCGTGGGGCACCGGGCTCTTTGGCGGCGCCTACTACAGCATCACTGGCATCGAGTTGTTGCACGTAATCGCCGCGCTCATTGCTTTCGTAATTGTCGGAATGGGCTACAAGCGTGGACGCTACACTGCCGTGGACCTTGAGAACTGCGGCTTGTTTTGGCAATTCATCAACATTGTGTGGATGTTTGTTGTGCCCTTGGTCTATCTCATGAACGTGGCTGGCTGAAGTACAGATCGCGAAAGGAACCGTGATGACAAACGCACCGCAAGTGCAAAGCGCAACCGGCAAGTATTACGTCGTCTATGTCTGCATGCTGGTAATCTCCGCGATAGAACTCTTGGTCGCCTATCGCCACCCCGGCGCCCATGAATTGTTGGGCGCGCTATTGATCTTGTCCTTTATCGGAGCGGCCCTGGGCGTACTTTACTTTATGGGCTTGGCGTCTGAGAATCGTAGTGCGATGATCGGATTTGCTGTCTTTACCCTCTTCGTGCTTGCGGCCATCAATTATGGCTGGACAGACAGCTTCCGAATTCTTCTCGGTGTGCCTTACGCAAAATAGCGGCCATCGCGGTATGGTAGTGGTTGCGAGGAACAATCAGTGAAGTATAAGCGCCTTTTCCAGGTTTTGACCATCGCAGTTGCGGTCTTCGCGACGCTGGCTTTTTCCCCGGCGGCGTTTTCACAAAGTTGCGCCCTTTGCTATACGCAGGCTGCTTCTGCCGGACATCGGATGATCGAAGCGTTGCGCAGCGGGATATTAGTGTTGGTCGTCCCACCCACCTTGATGTGGCTGGTAATCGCCGCAATCGCACATGCTAAACGCAATCAGTTCAAGCACGCGAGTCAGACTTCCGGATCTGGTTCCGATTGGTAGCAGCCCGAAGTGATCGATGTTTCTCGCTCAGAGTTTAAATCTACAAAGCCAAAATTCCGCCCGCCATTTCTGAAGCTGATAGCGACAGCGTTCGTATTGGCTACTTCGGCGGCCTTCGCCACAAGTCAGGTCTTGAATCCCAAAACCTCTCAAACACCCCGCAGGTTGCCGCTAACGAAGTTCTACGACACGCCTGACCCATTTCCTTCCGGGCAACCGGGTGAGCTGATTCGTTCCGAACCCTTCTATGAGTATCTTTTGCCATACACGATTTCGGCCGTACGCATCTTGTATCACTCACGCTCTCCCCACGACAGAGATGTCGCCGTCTCCGGCGTCGTGCTTGTGCCGCGTGCAACACCGCCGCCTGGTGGCTGGCCCATCATCGCTTGGGCTCATGATTTGACCGGCTCTGCAAGACAATGTGCTCCCTCTTTATTAAAGACTCTGAATGAGGGTCCGCTGCTCTCGATGTATGTCGGCCTGGGCTATGCCGTGGTGGCTTCCGATTACGCCGGATTGGGCACCAACTTTCCATACGCCGTCCTGGATGTGCCGTCCAACGCCCAGGATGTGATCAACTCCGTTGCGGCGGCGCGCGCCGCTTTAGCGCAACTGGGATCGAAGTGGCTAGTTGCCGGCTACGGTCACGGTTCGAGGGTTGCCGTTGGCGTAGCCGAAGCTCTACCAAAGAGCTCTAACAAAGAGTTTTTGGGAGCTATCGGAATTTTGGGTGCCGCGAACCCGCCGGAATTTTTCGAGCACCTGGAACAGGGGCCGTCATTCCCCATGCTAATTTTCTTGGCACAAGGAATTAAAAATCAGCATCCGGAATTCCCAGTCGACGACGTGCTGACCGGCAAGGGCATAACGCTGTACAAAAATCTCGCCGACAGTTGCGAAGCGCTTTCAGAGCAGGTACCCGACTCCAACGAACTGTTGAAGCCCGGCTGGCAGAACAATCCCTACATAAAAGATTTCTTTTCGAGGAACGCGCTAGGCCGCAAGCCCGCCTTTAGTCTATTGCTCATCAGCGGCGAAGCCGCTGGCGACGTGCCGCCGTCACTCACTGACGCCCTCGAGGGCCAGCTCTGCCAGCAGAAAGATCATGTTCTTTTCGTCAACTATCCGGGTCTCAACCCCAGCGCGGTTCTGGGAAATTCGGTCGGCGAGCAAGTAAGTTGGATTCGCGCCAGATTTTCTGGCCAGCCCGCTCCCAGCAATTGCCGCTAAAATCCCTACGTAATGACACATTGCGAAAGCTCGAATGGTCGCCATTCTTTGGCCCGGGATCCGGCTCAGGTGATTAATTGTTTTCGTGTTCCAGCGACTCCCGCACCTTTTCTAGCTCTTTCCGCTTGGATTTCTCCACATCCGGGAATGCTAGATTCAACGCGTTCAGTTCCGTCACGATCGCCAAGGCCGCCGCGACTCTTGTAAACCATTTATTATCCGCCGGGATCACGTACCAGGGCGCATTCTTGGTCGCAGTGTTTTGAATGGTCTCCTCGTAAACGTCCTGGTATTGCTTCCAATAGCCGCGCTCTTTCACGTCGGCCATGGAGAACTTCCAGTTTTTCTCCGAATCGTCCAGCCGCGCAAGGAATCGTTTTTTCTGTTCCTTTTTCGAAAGATGCAGGAAAAATTTCAGCACCACGATGCCGTTACGCGTCAGGTAGCGTTCAAACGCATTGACATCTTCGTACCGTTCTTCCCAGATTTTTTTCGTGATGAGCTTCTCTGGTAATTTCTCGTTTTGTAATAAGTTCGGATGAACGCGCAGCACCAGGACTTCTTCGTAATAAGAACGGTTGAAAATGCCAATCTTGCCGCGTTCGGGTACCACTTTGTGGCACCGCCACATAAAATCGCGATCCAGCTCTTCTTTGCTGGGCTCTTTGAACGACCATACATCGCAGCCTTGCGGGTTCACTCCGGACATCACATGGCTGATCAACCCGTCTTTCCCGGCCGCGTCCATTCCCTGAATGATGATCAGCAGCCCCCAGCGGTCCTGCGCGTAAAGTTTTTCCTGCAAATGTCTCAACATCTCGACACTGTGCTGCAGCAGGCCATGAGCTTCACGTTTGTCCTTCATGCCACCGGTATCTTCTGGATCGTGGTCTTTCAAACGAAACTTCTCGCCTTGCGTGATTCGGTACGGCGCCGCAAGTTGCGCTGCTTCTTTAACGAATTGTTTGGTTTTCATGGCGTAATTAAGTGTAGCTGGAGATTGCATGCCTGCGAAAGTATAGTGCGGATACGGCGATTCGTTGCGGCGAATCAAAATTCCCAATGTCTCTACAACACGTGCATTTTCAGTCGCGGGTGTACCGCCCGATTGCGAGTCACCTGACGTGAACGGGGCCCTCGCACGCAAACTGCGTTTCACTGATTATTTCGCGCTAGCCTTCGGAACCATGGTGGGCGTCGGTTGGCTGGTCGTCATGGACGATTGGCTGGGCCGCGGCGGACCGCTCGGCGCAATTTTAGGTTTCGCTATCGGCGGAGTTCTTTTGCTGCCGGTCGGCTACGTTTACGGCCAGTGGGTGCAGCGTCTGCCGGACGCTGCCGGCGAAGCCGCTTACGCCGCGCAGGTTTTTCCGCCATCCGTCAGCTACTTCACCGGATGGATCATGCTGCTCGCATACTTTATTGTTTGCCCTTGGGAAGCTGTGGCTGTCGGCAAACTTGCTGCCTATCTTTTTCCGTCGCTCAATTCCTTCGAGCTGTATCACATCGCTGGCCATCCAGTGTTTCTGCCGCGCTTGCTCTTGGGTCTGGGACTAACTTTTTTCATCACGATCCTAAATTATCGCGGCGTTCGCGCCAGCGCCACATTTCAAAATTGGTCTGCAGGAACGGTCCTTGTGCTTTTCTTCGTAATAGTCGGCGCGAGCGCCGCACACGGCTCGCCTGCGAATTTTCATCCCGCTTTCAGTTCCACGCCGTTCATCTCTATCTTGCTTACTCTACAGATCGTCCCGTACTTCATGACTGGCTTCGAGTCGGTACCCAAAGTTGCCGAAGAAGCTCATCCCGAATTCCGGTCCCGCGGATTTTCTAGCGCAATTTTTCTGGCGGTGATAGTCGGCGCAGGATTTTACGTGATGGTCACTGCCGCAGTGGCTTACGTTGCACCGTGGCAAGGATTACTCGGCAAGCCATTCGCCACCGCGGTCGCTTTCGAGCAGGGTACCGGCGCGCCCTGGCTGGTACGCATCGTGATGGCTTCCGCGATGGTCGCACTGTTCGAAGTGTTCAACGGAAACTTCGTGGCCGCCAGCAGATTGTTATTTGCGTTTGGACGCCGCGGCACGATCCCCGCGCGCTTCGGCAAAGTTCACGAGAGATTTCTGACTCCTTCAGTCGCAGTCGTGGGCATTGCATCGGCCACCATCGTCGGCCTGCTACTGGGCGACGCGATTCTCGTGCCCGTAACCGAAGTCGGCTCCATGGCCGCCGCGACCGGATGGTTCATGGCCTGTTTGTCGTTTTGGCTGGTAGAAAAGAATTCTGGTAGACGCCTCGTTACTAGCTTGGGAATTGCCGTTGCCCTCTTACTCGTGTTGATGAAACTGCTGCCGTTCTTCCCGGGACATTTTTCCCTAGCCGAATGGTTGGCTCTAGCCATATGGCTGGCGATTGGCTTGATGCTGCGTCGTGGCTAACGGCAAGCGTCAATACGCTCGTGTATACTTTTTAAGCGCGAAAACTCACCCATAATTCATGATTCCATTTCTACATCTGGGGCCGCTGACCATTCCCACTTTTGGGCTGATGGTCGCTACAGGTTTGTTAGTCGCCGCGTATGTGCTTCAAGCGGATTTCGATCGCCGCCGCGCCTACCTTCCTCCCGCCAAAAAATCCAAAGGTGAGCAAGTCGAGCGTAAAGACGAAGGCTTTCTGATCATTGGCATCGCTGGTTTCGCCGGCCTGGTCGGAGCGCGGCTTTATCATGTGCTGGAAAGCCCTGGCGAATTTTTCGCCGATCCCTGGCCTTTGCTGTTCAGCCGTTTTGGATTTGCATGGTTCGGCGGATTTCTGGGCGGGCTGATCGCGCTGATTATTCTGGCGCGCTATTTGAAAATTCCGCTGCTGGAATTTCTGGACATTTGCTCTCCAGCCGCTGCCGTGGGTTACGCCATCGGCAGGATCGGCTGCCTGCTATCCGGCGACGGCGATTACGGCCGCCCCACGTCGCTCCCTTGGGGAATGAGCTTTCCGAACGGTGTAGTGCCCACCACCGATCGCGTGCATCCCACTCCGCTGTACGAATTTTTTATCTGGCTGGCCATCGCCGTATTTCTTTGGCACATGGGGAAAAAATCACTGCAGAAACCCAAGGCCAAGGGAGAAATTTTCTGCAATTACTTGATCCTCACCGGCATCGCTCGTTTTCTGATTGAATTTATTCGCATCAATCCGCGTTCGTTTTTTGGCCTCTCGAACGCGCAGGCCGCAAGCCTTGCTTCCATCCTGGCCGGCGCGGTGTTGCTTTGGCGTATTAAAAGCCAATTCTACGCGCTGAAGAAAGAGCACCGCATTGTTGAACACATTGCTGCGCACGGCGATATCCTGCAACCGGAATATTCCCGGCCTACGCCCGAATGTCCTCACCCAGAACGCTGGCACATGTACGATTCCATGACCGCCGAAGTGGAAGTTCTCGATTTTCTATGTCAGTTGGTAAAAACGGTGAAGCCCGAGTTGATCGTGGAGACCGGTACTTTTTCCGGCTTGAGCACGCTGCGGCTCGCCGAAGGCCTGAAAGCCAATGGTGTAGGCCGCGTAATTACCTGCGAGTTTGATCCCAAAGTTTTCGCCGCAGCAAAACAAAGATTCGACTCTTCCGGTCTGGCACAATGGATCGACGCGCGAAACGTCTCCAGCCTGGACATGAACGTCGAAGGCACCATCGACATGCTTTTCTGCGACAGCGATGCTCCGCTGCGCGAGCAGGAAGTTCGGCGATTTCTGCCGCAAATGAATCCATGGGGATTGATTCTGATGCACGACGCCAATTCGGCGATGAAAATCGTGCGCGAATCGGCGCTGAGACTTGAAGCGGAAGGTTTGATTACCGCGCTGTTGTTACCCACTCCGCGCGGCCTGGTCCTTGCGCAAAAGAAAAGATAGCGTTTTTATTGAAGCAGGGTTTTTAGTGAAGCCATCGCATGAAATTAGCTTTCGATTTTTAAAGCATCTGCCGCAAAACGTACTGCAGGATGCCCCCATGTCGATAATACGCAACTTCTTCCGGCGTATCAGCGCGGGCGATCGCGGAAAAAGTTTTTTCCTTTCCGCCTGCCAGTTTCGCTTTTACCGAGATAAGTGTTTTCGGTGACAGCGAAGAAATCCCTTCAATGTCAAACACTTCGTGGCCGGTCAGCCCCAATGACTCACGAGTTTGCCCAGCCCGATATTCCAGCGGCAACACTCCCATCCCAATCAAATTGCTGCGATGAATCCGTTCGTAGCTTTCGGCAATTACCGCGCGCACCCCGAGCAAGCGCGTCCCTTTCGCGGCCCAATCGCGCGAGGAGCCTGAGCCATATTCTTTGCCCGCCAGCACCACCAACGGCACGCCCGCTTCGCGATATCGCACCGCAGCATCGTAAATAGACATTTTTTCTGATTTGTTTGCGTCGTTGCTCGCGCCGTCCAGATAAAGCGTCCAACCGCCTTCCGTCCCGGGCGCGAGCTGGTTGCGCAGCCGAATATTCGCAAACGTGCCGCGCATCATCACTTCATGATTGCCGCGCCGCGCACCGTAGGAATTGAATTCGTGCGGCTTGACCCCGTGAGCGATCAGATATTTTCCCGCCGGACTGTCCACCGGAATGGAGCCCGCCGGGGAAATGTGATCAGTGGTGACGCTGTCGCCAAGAATCGCCAACACTCGCGCTCCATGCACATCGGCCAGCTCCGGTGCCTCCTTGGGCATGTTGTCGAAATAAGGCGGCATCTTGATGTACGTGGATTTGGGATCCCATTGATAAATGTCGCCAGCAGGCACCGGCATGGATTTCCAATGCGCGTCGCCTTCAAAAACCTGCGCATATTGCTTGCTGTACATTTCCGAAGTGACTGCTTCGCGAACAGTTTTTTCTATTTCCTGCGGAGTGGGCCAGATGTCCCGCAAATAAACCGGTTTGCCTTTCGCGTCCGAACCCAGCGATTCGGTAGTCAGATCCACATCCATTCGTCCGGCCAGCGCATAAGCGACCACCAGAGGCGGCGACGCCAGATAATTCGCGCGCACCAGCGGGTGAATGCGTCCTTCAAAATTGCGATTTCCGCTGAGCACCGCGACAGCCACCATGTTGTTGTCTTTGATGGCCGCACCGATGGCGTCGGGCAGCGGCCCGCTATTGCCGATGCAAGTCGTGCAGCCATAGCCCACCAGATGAAATTTCAATTTTTCAAGATAAGGCGTGAGTCCCGCAGCTTGAAGATAATCCGTCACAACTTTTGATCCCGGAGCCAGGCTGGTTTTTACCCACGGCTTAACACTCAGTCCGTGCTCCACCGCTTTTTTAGCAAGCAGCGCCGCGCCCAGCATTAACGACGGATTTGAAGTGTTGGTGCAACTGGTGATCGCGGCGATCACTACCGCGCCGCTCGAAAGATCGAAGGAGTCGCCATTATTTTTGACGGCCGCGTGAATGGCTGGCGCGCCTTCCACAACTTTGGCGAAAGAATTCTTCGCATTGCGCAGCGCCACGCGATCTTGCGGCCGCTTCGGACCAGCCACGGTGGACTCCACCGTGCCGAGATCAAGCTCCAGCGTGCCGTTGAAATCCGGAGCGGGCGTTGCATCCGTTCGGAAAAGCATTTGCTCTTTGCAGTAAGCTTCGACGAGCGCGATCTGCTCGGCAGGCCGCGCCGTGAAACGCAGATAATCAAGCGTCTCCGCATCGACGGGAAAGAACCCCATGGTCGCGCCGTATTCAGGCGCCATGTTGGCGATGGTTGCGCGATCCGGGATGCTCA
>Ga0182024_10005808_pt1 | contig 27419 bp, 20 predicted proteins | sample P32metaG_FD_120480 | JGI IMG/M metagenome (GOLD analysis project Ga0182024, IMG submission 120480) | Permafrost microbial communities from Stordalen Mire, Sweden - P3-2 metaG (Illumina Assembly) | ecosystem: Environmental > Terrestrial > Soil > Wetlands > Permafrost | place: Sweden: Stordalen...
ATTGCTTCCGGTCAGCTGTCTTCTGGCCTTTCGCTGAACTCAGCCGCAGGAACGATCTCTGGCGTCCCGACGCAAGCTGGAACTTCTTCCTTCACGGTGCAAGTAAAAGACTCGTCGACTTCCGCGCAAACAGCCATGCAAACCTTAGCTGTTACCGTATCTCTATCTCCATCTCCCGCGGGTCTTCAGATCTCAACAACGAGCCTGCCCAATGGTCAGGTTCGGTCGCCCTATCAAGCAACGCTGACTGCTTTGGGTGGTACGCAGCCCTATACATGGACCGCCTCGGCCGGTACGCTTCCGGCTGGACTGAAGCTCGACTCTTCGACTGGGACTCTCTCAGGAACTCCCTCTCCGGTGGGCACTTTCGATCTGACGGCCCAGGTAACCGATGCGGCCCGTAATATTGCGACGCAATCCTTGAGTCTCGTTATCACTGGCCCAGAGCCAAGTAGCTTGAAGATAGCGACGAGTGCTCTACGAGCCGGTCTGGTAGGCCAAAGCTATTTACAAAGCCTCTCCGCGGTGGCAGGAACGGGTGGTTACAGTTGGAGTCTGACTTCGGGCCAGTTACCGGCGGGCATGTCATTCCTAGCTTCTTCTGCCCAAATTTCGGGTACACCCACCGCTGCTGGACAACCTACTCTCACTTTCCAAGTGTCAGATTCGAGCTCGCCACCTGCAGTAACAACTAAATCCTTCGTGTTAACGGTTTACAATGTCGGAGCAATGGACCAATACGGGGGCCTCACCTCCAAACCATCGCCAAACGGGGGTACAGGATATTTCCGAATCGAGAAGTTCGATAACCGCTGGCTGTTTGTTACGCCTGCCGGGAATGCGTTTTACATGCTGTCCGTCTACGTTGTGGAGCCCAGCCAAAGCATCGATGATCTAGGTGGCTCGTATCAGAATCGAGTAATCAAGAAATACGGTGACGCAGATTTCACCTGGGGACCGCAAATGAACCGTCGCTTGTTGTCGTGGGGCTTCAATTCGCTGGAGATGGGCGCGTCTAGGTACACGTTGCCAGGCACCACGGGTGGTCCTAACTGGCCGAACCAGGAGCAACCGGTCAAATTGCCCTTTGTCGGGATGATCTGGCCTTCTCACTACTCTCTCTATAACCTGCGCAACTACGCTGCCGGCCCGGTGAAGGACATGTATTACGCGATGCCAAGCTTCTATAGCGGATGGGCCAAGCCCTACCCTGACGTCTACGACAACAACTACTCGGCTTGGATCGATGGCGAAATGAAGAGCGACCCAGCCGTCCTGGCTGTCACAGCTCCGAATTCTCTCCCGTGGATGATCGGGATGGTTTGCGACGATACGGACAATGAAAACGGCTACGCTCCCGATCCCGCGGCAACCGGAGCGGACAAAGCCAAGTCGGTTCACCTGGGTTGGATTACGGCGGCCACTTCTCCCGTTCAGACCGCTAACTCCGCCCCAGGTGGCACGCCGGGGCAGGTTTACACCGACACGAAGGTCTATAATAAGCTGGCCCTGCGCGACTGGCTCACCGCCAAGTACACCACGATTGCAACTCTGAATGCGGCCTGGGGGTCGAATTACACGACCTGGAATTCGACTGCCTCTGTATTCACCGCCGAGAGCCTTGGAGTGGGAAACGGCACGACGCTGACCTTTCCGCTCATTCTTAGCCATGCGCTTGTCACACCCTTTACCGTTCAAGTGAAGGTTGCCGGAGTTCCCGTGGCGGGTGATACTGGGAAAGGGGGTTTGTATGGCCCCACGCTGAGCAGCGGCAGCCTCGATTACGTCAGCGGCGCGCTGACGGTTACTTTTGCGGCCGGCGAAGGGCCGGCACCAGGAGCCCCAATTACCGTGGATTACCAAGTGGGCGGCTGGGGTACAGGAACCGGCTTCTTGGACGAGAACGGCAGTCACAGCTGGATCGGACTGGACTGGCTAAGTCTGAGCACCGCTAATCCTCAGGCGAAGGCTGACCTGGACCAGTGGATCTTTCAGATCGCCAGCCAGCAGATTGGCAGCTGTGGGGCCATCATTCGCAAATATCTTCCGCACACCCTTTATCTCGGTCCGACGGTGGTGGGGGGGCACGCTGGAGTGGCACGTCCGCAGGTGCTGCAAGCTACCGCTCAGAACGCCGATGTCGTTGCGACAACCTGGGATGGGAACCAACAGTACTTGGACTTGACAGAGCAGTCGACCGGGGACAAGCCGCTTTTGACCTGGGATGGCGCATCGGCCAATCCCGATTCCGCTCTGTGGCGCTACCTTGGGCCCAATCCGACTCTTAGCCCTACAACACAGTCAGCGCGTGGCCAGCTGTACAGCAACTGGCTTCTGGGGCAATTCAATGCTGCCTACACGTCCACAGGTACGCATCCGTTCATTGGATTCCGCTGGTGGCAGTTGATCGACAACTATGGCGAAAAGACCAACTGGGGCTTGCTCAGTTTCATGGATAACCCCTACGACGGAACCCAATCAATAGCGGGAGGAACACCCGGAGTTGTGGGCAGTGCTCCCTGTCGCGATCCGTGGGGATATCCTTGCGGAGCCGAAGAGAAGAATTACGGCAACTTTATTGATGCTGTGACGCAAGCGAATTTCTCAGTGTTTCAGGGAATCATCCGCTAGAGAGTGAACAGCAATCTGGGCGCTGCGGCGCGAGCGGGGTAGCACGCCGATTCCAGTTGCAAAATCTGGGACCGAGGAAGAAGGGTCGGAGCAGTGTCTGAGAAATGATTGTGCGGCAGCAAAACGGTGCTCGTCAGACAGGCAAGACGATCCGTCGGAACCCCGCTGATCTCGCTGCGGCCTGCTCTGGTGGCAAATTCGTTGTTTCGAGCGCGGCAGAAGCGTAGGATACGCAAGACAGAGGCCTAAATCGGAAATTCCGATTTAGTTGTACGATCTAGTAAATCTATCGATGAAAACAAACTTGGGACACAGCCGATGATTGGCCCCAGGCGGGCGACGAGTGGTCCGGCAGCTGAGCAGACGACTTTGGACACCATCTCACTGGACGACATCGCCTGCCAGCTTGGTACCGACAAATCCACACGCCGCAGTCTCGCTCCCACCGACGACGGCTATGCAGCTCGACCAGGACAGGGACACGGGTACACGATTTACTACGAGCACTACCTAAGGCCATTGCGCTTTGAGCCGCTGCGGTTGCTTGAAATCGGCGTACTGGACGGTAAGTCGCTGTTAATGTGGAAAAAGTATTTCCCGCACGCGATGCTCTACGGACTTGACATCGACCCGTCGTGCAGCCGTTTCGAAGACGACAGAACGAAAATCTTTGTTGGCAATCAAGCCGATCGAAGCGTTCTCGCCCACATCGGCGAACAGGTGCCAGGGGGTTTTGACGTCATCATAGACGACGGCAGTCACTATGTTAGGCATGTGATAGCTTCATTTAACGGATTATTTAAGCACCTGAAGCCCGGCGGCATTTATGTAATCGAGGATCTTCACGTGGCCGCCTGGACCAGTTGGGGACGCGTCTCATTCAACAGGGGAATGGACCTCGAACAGGCCGCCCAAGGAAATGATCCTGAGGAGATGACGCGTTTCTTGGCAAGCGTCCGCGGGCGAGGAGACGTAATCGACTTCGCGGTGCACTTGAAGAAGATATGCTTCGTTCGCAAGGCAAGTCGGACTGGAGCGGAGGATCGTTGCCGTTGGGAACGTGGAGACCGGTTAGAAGACCTATTCCCTCCGGAGCCAAAAAGGTCGCTGCTTCAGAAGATCGCTGTACGTCTTCTCGGCCCATTCTAGGGCAAGATACCGTCCGCTACTGCCCTAGATCGGCGACGACTGGACAGCACCATACATTTGCCGGTCTCGGCAGACCACTGGTTGATACGCGTCATTTAGGCTCTATCGGCGGAATGGGTCTCTGTTTGCCGTCACGTTGCTCTGCGGCTCTGGGGTTTCGCGGCATCGCGCAATCAGACTTTCGATGTACTTACGGTTCACCGCATCAATTTTGCAGAGCCTGACGGCGCACGCCGCTTGATCATCTCCAATCGCGCGCACGCGCGACAAACCAGTCCGAAATATCGCATGCCACCATCAATTTCCAGGAACTCACATGGCGAATTGCTTACATCAATTGTCGACGGTGCAGTCCCGGCGCACGCCGTCAGCCGGATCCAATTCTCTTAGGAGAATATTAGTCAAGTCTGACCAATCAGGCCGTTCCTCAATCAATGCGCGTGCAGAAGCGCCTAGTCGGCGTTGCAGGCTCCTATCACTTAGTAACCGCTGGAGCTTTTCGGTCCAATCTCGGAGAATCGTCGGATCCGCCAGAAGTGCATGAACTTCGTCAGTGAGAAAAGAGCTGAAACCAATGTAATCGCCAGTGGAGACGATGCAGGCCAAGCCGGTTGACATAGCTTCTTGGACGACGTTGCCGTAGGGCTCGACCAAAGCTGGATGAAGAAAAACGTCGGCCGCCGCGTAGATCCGCTCCATATCTCCACGAGATTCAAGAAAGACTACCCGATCGCCTATACCTACTGCTGTCGCAAGATCCTGCAAACTCTGTCTATCAGGCCCGTCTCCCACGATCACCAGAAGGAAATTGCGCGCGCCGATAGCACCGAGAGCCTTGATGGTAAGACTAAAGTTTTTGTTCCAATGAAGACGGCCAACGCACAGGAGCAGGTTCTGATCTTCATCGATTCCCATCTCTTTCCTGACCTTCATCCTCGTGCTCGGCGAAGGTTTGAATCGATCTTTGTCAACAGGGGTTGGCCACAGCACGTACCTAACCGCAATATCACGGTGAAGTTCTTCGAGCCGACTCTGAATGCTCTGTACTTCCGCGAATACCTTGTCTGCCATGGTCAGAGCTTCCCGTTCAACGCACTCGGCGATATACGTCTTTATTCTGAGAAGATGGCGTTTGACCCAATTGAAATGCCCATATTGCCACGAGTACCAATCAGCGATCGGACCCCCAGTCAGATACCCAACTGGAAGTTCAGGACAGACTCTTTTCGTTGCGACCACGTAGAAGATGTTGAAACTCAGAACCAGGTCCGGTCGATCTTGACGATACTGGAATTCGATAAACTTTTTGAGCCGTTGCGGGTACAAATAGGGATCGAATAAGGACTTCCATCCTGCACTGAAAAAACTAGGATGAATAGAGAAATTCACGCCCCTCTCCTTGTATTGATCGAGAGAGTCGACCCCATCCTGCGGCACCAACACGCTCACGTTATTCCCACGCCTTAGAAGCTCTCGAATCAAAGCATGCATTCTGCGCTCCTGGCCGCTACGAATCGGCGAAAAAAAGGAGTGTTGCAATTGGATATGCATTACAGGACTTACTCCTAGTGAGAACGAATCACGCTTGTTGGAACATGACAAGAAAAGGCTAACTACATCTAACGCGAGTTGGGCGCGAATATGGAATCAGATTATGACCGCCCGTCGTTTCCTTCCGTAATGCCCCCTAGGAAGGCTCTCCAAGAAGAGAGCGATTGATGGTGCAGTCCAGAATACGTTGCCATCAGCGCGTAGCCAAAGATAAACCACAGGAAACACAGCCGGTTGAGCAGCCCTTTCCTCCAGCACTTCCAATAAAGGTACGTCGCGGCCTTTGCTTCGCGCCTGATCCAATGATGCTGAGAACGCGCCACGGGTGTTTGCTTATGCACCAAGCGTGCCTGGGGGTTCATCACCAGGCGCGAACCGGGCTCAAGACGAGAACAAAACTCCACATCTTCGCCTTCGGAAGCCCCCCGAAGACGCGGATCAAACCGCAAATCTCGAATGGCCAATGCGCGAAAGCTCATCAATCCGCCTCCGAACTTGCGAACAGGAATTGGCTCGGAATGCCTGAGCTGGTCAGCCTTCCAGTACACGCTTTGCCGCTCGTCATGAAAGACGCCGAGAGCAAATACGGCATTCCAAAGGCGGAAAGGCCACGGAGGAGGCAGGTAGTTGGTTATTACGCCCGAAACGCCGGTGACAGCAGGATATCGCTGGTAGGTTTCCGCAATGACTTGAACAAAATCCCGTTCGAGCTCAACGTCGTCATCTAAGAATAGCCAGATTGCTCCATCCGCTAGATCCATGGCCCGATTGCGAGCTACCGCGGCGCTAGATATCGTCGTGTCTCGAACATAAGAAAGCCTCACTGCTTCCTGAACGCGCGAAGGAGATGAGGCGAATAGATTCTCGATGCGCTTCCGGCTATCTTCCTTGCGGCTTTGGTCGAGAATAATGAGCTGATTCGCGAGAAGAGTCTGCTGGAACAAACTTGCAACGGCCTTCTCCAAATCGTCTGCGCGATTCCGGGTCGGGATGATAACTGAAATTGTAACGCACTCCGGATTTTCGCGACCTGTCGGCCGAGCGGTATTTGAGAGTAAGAAGTCCGTCGCCGCTTTGTTGGTCTTGTCTGCCATTGGCAACAGATAATTTTGGCTCAATCAGCCTTTAACAAGCGCGGAGAAGGAGAAGCCAGAATGTGCTCCGGGTAAACATAAGGTGCATCGAGACGCTCAATCTCGTATGAAAGCTGAGCCAGTACTGTCAGAACCTGAGATAATTCCGACGGATCATGAACCTCACAAAGCACGTATGGCCGGGCATCCGTCAAAACGCGCTCCGCACCTTTCAAACAGCGCCCCGCGTTCCCCTCTATATCAATTTTGATCAAGGCAGGTTGCGCGTTGAGGTCTCGATATACAAAGTTGTCTAAAGTTATCGTATCGACTTGGACGCAACCATCGGACCGAGACAAGGAAGACTCAACGATATGACTCGTGCTGCCATCGTCTGAAAATAACACGATTCCCTCCGTATCGGAGACGGCTCTCTGCGTAAGAAGAACATTCCCTTTCTGATTCCGTTGGATATTTCTTTCGAAACGAAGAACGTTCGTGGGCGAAGGCTCGAAAGCATATACCTGGCCGGACGATCCGACGAAAACCGAGAAAAGCAAAGACCAGAATCCCGTATTCGCTCCGATGTCATATACAACGTCTCCCAGTTTTAGTAGTGGACGCACAGTATCTTGCAGGTCTGCTTCATACTCGGGCCCTAATAGGAAATATTTTTCCGAGGTGAAACATTCAAAGAAATTTCCTTTGAGCGGACCCCGCATGTATTGAATGTGAGCGATACCAGGCCCTTGCAATCCGAGGAAACGCTGCACTGCTTTCTGTGCCAGTGAATGCCACGGGGAGGCGCCGAACAAGAAACTCTTCCTCAGCGTCGGAGAGAGGGAAGACAGCAGTATTAGCACCAAACGACCCACCCCGTGAATGTCGGAGGCGCAAAGATCGACGCCCATCCCCGACAGACCTAGTTTCGGCGCGTCCGGCAGGACAGAAGTTTGTTTGTACCGCTCACTCATTGGATGTCTTTGAACATGATTGAAATGCCTCGCATAGAAAGACGTTCTAACCCATCAGCACGGTCCCGACGAAGATTAATTAGTCAGGTCGCGAATTGCGAAGAAAGCTCGGCAAAAAATAATGGACGAGTTGCTTGCACTCCGCCAAGCCGTATCTCCCAATCAGAAGAAAAAGTCCGAGCGCAATGAGCCAAGTCAATATTCCTGTCCCTATTCCCATTGGCATCAGCACGAATGCCAGGATTGAACATACGATAGCAACGAACGCAAAGATAAAATAATCTTTGCTCACAGTAAATGGTATCGGAACCGAGAGCTTGGCGACCGTCAGCATTAGAATGTACGACACGAGAGTTGAAATGCCATACGCCGCCACTGCTCCCAAGAGCTGGAAGCCAGGCCATAATAAAAAGAAGAGCAGCACATAGAGCCCTAGTTGACCGGCCTGCAACCAAACTGCGCGTTGCTGCTTGCCGACGCTAATCAGTATGGTTCCTCCCACGGCGCCCGGACTAGCTATGCCGATCAGCACCGACCCAAGAATGACCGCCGGAACAAGAGAAGCGTATTTCGAACCGAAGATGGCGGTGAGGGGAGCGGCGAACAGGATCAAGCCGTAAGTGCTGGCGGCGCTGGTCACGAAAAGTATGCGCATCTGCACCGAAAGAACCTCCGAAGCTCCCGCTAAATTCCGCGCCGCTATTAGATTGGTTAACGAGGGCAAGAGGGTGTCGAGAAAGTAGCCGCTTATAACTGGAATAGTCGACGGCAAAGTCGTAATCGCGACGTATTTCCCCAATACAGACAAGCCTGCGAGATTAATGATCAATAGATAGTCGGTTTTGGAGATGAAGAAACCGAGAATGCTGGATTGTTGAGTCGCCAGGGTAAAACGCCAGAAACCATGAGGAATTTGAAATCGCAGATGCTGCAAATAACCCTGCCAAGATGGTAGGCGCAGGAGCTGGCGGAAGCCGGCCACAGCGGCGATTCCCGTAACTCCCAAGAAAATGCCCCAAATAACTCCCGTCGAGTGCACGGCCAAAGCAGGCCTAGAAGCAAAGAATAAAATCAGATAGAGAATGAAGGACCCGATTGGCAAAATGCGCAGGACGAACTGGGCCGAGCGAATTTCCAGCGAGCCCTTGAGCGCGGCCGCGACCATCAAAAACAGGACATAGACTGGCGAAAGAGCGATGACCACAAAGTCGAAAGACGGATTATGCTCGCGGCCAAAAATGTGTTGCGCGCCTCCCGGCCAAAAATATGCTACGACCAGCCAAGGGAACATTGTCAGGCAAATGATTGTGAAATAAGACGCAAAGAAGGGCAGACGGTCCTGCGGCTCGAGTTCAGGTATAAATTTTATGCACACTGCGTCGCCACCCAGATAGAAGATGCAAGTAACCAGACTCATGTATACGCCCAGCAGGCCGTAGGTGCCGAGGACCTGCGGGCCGACACGTGCCAGGAGGATGTTGGTGCAATAGCTGAAAGGCGCGGCAATAACGGAGAGCCAGACAGTCCAGCGCATCCCTGAAACGATGCGGGAGCGCATCTCCAGGGGCACTGATGTCAAGAATTCCGCCTGAGCCTCAGGTATGGCGTTGATTGGTTTCCTTAAAAACATTTAAGGCTGTCCGGGTAGAACGCTAACGGGTGAGCGAGCGCAGATTGCTTCCGAAAGAGTGAACAAAGCAGGGCGATTGGGAGGAAAAACGTCATTTCTCAGGTGTCGCGATCTTCCGGTTAGCGCCTTCTTGCGTTTGGGCAAATCTATGCAATTGTTCGGCGACAGCAAAATTGCCGGTGCGTACGATGCCAATGAAATCTCCGTAGTCTTTCTCTTCACCACCGGTAGGATAGCCCCAGGGGTCGCGACCTCTCTCTACACGGGCTTCCTTCCCGTCATAAGCATTGTCCATGAAGCTAAGCAATCCCCAATTGGTTTTTTCTCCATAGTTGTCGATCAATTCCCACCAGCGGAACCCGACGAACGGATGCGTGCCGGTGGCCGTGTAGGTGGCATTGAATTGCCCCAATAGCCAGCTGGCGTACAGCTGACCTCGCTCAGGCTGCGTCCGAGGATCGAGAGCAGGATTGGGGCTCTTGTGGCGCCACAAAGCGGAATCCGGATTGGCAGGCGCGCCGTCCCAAGTCATAAGCGGCTTGTCTCCGGTCGCGCGCTCTGTTAAATCCAAGTACTGCTGACTCCCATCCCAGGTGGTCGCAATGACATCGGCGTTCTGAGCTGCCGCTTGGAGTACCTGCGGACGCGCCACTCCAGCGTGCCCACCCACCACCGTCGGACCCAGATATAGAGTGTGTGGCAAATACTTTCGGATCGCTGCTCCACAACTTCCGATCTGCTGGCTGGCCAACTCAAAGATCCACTGGTCCAGGTCAGCCTTCACCTGAGGATGGGCCGTACTCAAACTGTACCAGTCCTGCCCAATCCAGCTATCACTGCCATTCTCATCTAGAAAACCAGTTCCTGTACCCCAGCCGCCCACTTGGTAGTCCCCCGTAATCGCGGTTCCGGCGGATGGCGCCTTCCCGGCCGCGAAGCTGACCGCCAGGGCACCACTGGTGTAATTGATGCTTCCGCTGCTCAGTGTAGGTCCGTACATGACACCTCTCCCGGTGTCGCCCGCCACGGGAACTCCTGCAACTTTCACTTGGGCGGTAAAGGGGGTGATTAGCGTTTGGCTCAATGTATGGGAGAAGGTCAGCATCGTGCCGTCGCCGGTTCCGAGGCTCTCGGCGGTGAATACACTGGCAGTGGAATTCCAGGTCGTGTAGGTCGAGCCCCAAGCGGCATTGAGAGCTACAATCGTGGAGTACTTGCTGGTAAGCCAGTCGCGCAGGGCCAGCTTGCTATAAACCTTCGTGTCGCTGTAAACCTGCCCCGGCGTTCCGTCCGGCGCAGGGTTGACAACCTGGAAAGGAGAAGTGGCCACGCTGATCCAGCCCAGATGAGGAGAGAAAATTTTGTCTGGTCCTGTCGCACTGGGCGCCGGACCGTAGCCATTCTCTTCATCCGAGTCGTCGCAGAATATCCCGATCATCCACGGAAGTGAACTCGAAGCCGTTGTTTCCTTGCTACCCCATTCATTTCTCATCTCAGCTTCGACCCACAATGAATAATTGCGATCGAATACATCGGGAAATGTCTTAGCCCAACCCGAGTAGAAGCGCGGCATGGCGTAATACATGTCCTTTACGGGCCCCGGAGCCCAATGGTTTAAATTGTAAAGTGAATAGTGGGAAGGCCAGACCATGCTGACGAAAGGCATTTTCGCCGGCTGCTGCTGAGCAGGCCATTTTTGATTGGTGGTTCCGGGCAAGGTCCACTTGACAGCGCCAATTTCCAGGGCATTGAAGCCCCAAGATAGGAGTCTCCTGTTCATCTGAGGGCCCCAAGTCACATCGGCATCTCCATATTTTTGAATGACACGCTGGTAATAGCTGCCGCCGAGATCGTCAACGTTGTGACTGGGGCTGACATCATAAACTCCGACCATGAAGAAGGCATTCCCCGCAGGTGTCACGAAAAGCCACCTGCCACCGATTTTTTCGATCCTAAAGTGTCCCGTGACAGCACCAATCCTGGGCCCGACTCCACCATACTGGTCCCGCCACTGTTGTAATGATGTAGCTTCCATTTCGTTGGGACTCTGAGTCGAAGACTCTAGAAAAGCGACGAATAGAAAGAGTAAACTAAGAATGGAAAAAGCCAGAATACCAAGTGGCAAGAATTGCCACTGGCTAGCGAAGGGAGCGTCCGCGTAAACGAATTTCACCTTCCGGACTTTTCGCGGCCGCAAATCTATGGTAGTCCTAAAGATCGTCACATCACCCCTTCTACCTACCTGTGAGGATCAGAAACCCGCATCGAGTCTCGCGGAACGAAGATTCGCAGCTTAATCGCATGGCCAATGCTCCGTTGAAAATCCGACGTCACCTCAACCGCGTAATCGTTAAGCGCGATTAGTTTATCGGGCTCGACCTTGCCTCCGTACAATTCTCCTGACGGGTCCACAAGGTAGAAAACCCGGTTTCCATTTCGGAGATCTTCAACAAAGTCTTCCGAATTCTCTTTGAAATAAAATGTCTTCCAATACTGCCCACTGCGAAAAGTATAGAATTCCATCGCCGGAAACTCAGGGGAAACAAAGGCGATGTCTTGTGGCTTTTTCGATTGCAGTCGGTCTATAAAATAGGCCCCAATCTCTCGAAAGTACGTGCGGTGCTCGAGATTCTTGCGAACCGCGAGAATCCCCACGAAGAAAAGAGTGGATACCAACGCCAGGCAAAGGATGGATTCGGCGACCCGCCGAAATCGCACCCATACACTTGCCAGCGCTATGTACAAGACGAAAAGAAGGGCCACTGGTAAGAATTCTTGTGTTTGCAGTGCACCAACCCCTCGCCAGAAGAATACCGCCAGGCCAAGCGAAGCCATCGAGGCAACCGCCAGCTCTTTCCAGGCTTTACTTGAATGAAGATAAAGGAACCCTTGTCCCATTAGAAGAATAATCGCAAATATGGCCGGATAAACGTAGGTAGCTTGCTTAACCCGCATGCACGAGAACATCACAACGGGGATGAACAACGCAAAAAGGACAAGCATCACCGGCCAATCCCGATGTTTCGCGAAACTCCGCGCGCCCAAGAAAACCAAGGGCAATCCGAAAAAACTCCCTCTGAAGAGTGTCGCCAGGTAAAACCACCACGGTCGGTACCACATATCCGGATCGTACCCTAGTCCGCCCGCGCGACTCTTCATCGAAAAAACAAAGTAAATATCTTCCCAATGCGGCAGATTTGAGGGATCCATCCACAGAACAAGGAGTAAATGAGAGCTAGCCACTATTAAAAAACTAATTCCGGCCACAGTGAGTCCGACTATCATCTTTCTCTCGCGACGTCTGTACCAGCGCTCCAAAACAAGCAGAACGGCGGCCAGTACGAAAGGACTAACGAGCCAGAGCTTCGATAGAAATCCGCAGGCAAAAGCCACGCCACCGAGAACAGCCCATCTAATTCTGAGCTCATCTCGAAATTTAGCCATAGCGACGAGTCCCATAGAACCAAATGCAGCTACAAGAGGTTCTGGAAGCGCAACACGTGCGTACGTGATTGTCGCTGGGTTTAAGAGAAATAGACCGAAAACCAACAGGCTCAACGTGCGGTTCTTTATCAGAATCATCGACAATGCATAGAAACCAAAGGCTGCTATAAGTAAGGACAGCACGTTGACTATGCGCAGAGTAAATTCGCTTTCCCCCAATAATGCGAATACCGCAGCTATAGTCAGCGGATACATATATGGTTTAGTACCCGGCAAACCGAGCGGATCTTCTGAGACTATGGCTATCTGATGATGGTCAGTCAGAATGTTCATCGCTGACAAGCCAAATCGGCCCTCGTCTGAACCTAAGTCAGTCCAACCGAGACGGAAACACGTCAGGGCAAAGTAAAGACTAATCACGGCAATTATCGCGATCTTTGGCGTCAAACTGTATGTATTAGCGTCGCCGGGCAAAACCGAGTTTGAACCGCTCATCACGCACCTTCAGGATGTGCTCGGGTCCGGAACGGCCATGAGATCCAAACGGTCCGTGACCTTGACTTTTGAACGCAGAGGGGAGACACACAATGAAAGAAAGAACATCAACCAGAAGGTCTTTTGACCTTCCGTGGACAGAAATAGGCCTCCAACAACGAATGCCACTAATGAACTTTCCAGGGCAACGACCGCATCGACTAGCTGAAGAGATCTTGCCTTAATAATCCGCGCTCGGATCGTTTCGAGACGGCGGTAGCTCGAATACAGCATTACGATAAATATGATCAGAGCGGGTATTCCCAATTCAGCGGCGACTTCGAGAAACGTGTTGCATGCAATCCCTTCGGGAGCCCTGCCGCCGCTGTACTGGGGGACCGATTTCATAAAATTCCCAACTCCAACTCCAGCGATCGGATGGGCTTTAATCATCTTAACAGCTGTCGCCCAGAGGGCATATCGAATGTCAACTGATCCGGTATCTTCGATGCTAGGGTGTAACAGGCGTTGCAGCGGAGACAGTGGGGACAGTAGAAGGATGGGCACGAGGATCGCCAGGACGATCACAAAATTGCGTCCCCACCTCCGCCTCCGAGATTTGAATACGACAAAGAGCAGAGCGGCTACTAAAGCCAAGAACCCTCCCCGTGACGCGGCCAGCATGTCTCCGACAAGAGCCGTCAATACGCAACCTCCACAATATAGTTTTTGCCAAAGAGGTCGTTTACTGACAAGAAATAGGAACCCTATAGGCAAACAAACCGCTACGGAGAGTGAATAATAGTTTGCGTCGCCCACAACCCATCCCGGGCGAAAATTTGGAGCAGTCGCATGATATTTCTGCCATTCCCGGATCAAGTAGAGTGAAGCAAACGCTACCGAACCCAAGCTAACAAGCAAAGTATAGTCTAGCCTCTTGGACGAATCGACCACAGACAGAGTGATAAAAAATAGAAAAACGAAAGAAGTGTAAGTGAAGAGTGGACTCTGCTCCCAAGGAATATTCTTACCTTTTGTAAAATAGGAGACTAAAACGATGAGATATAAGACCAAAAACCATCTTGCGGGCCAGCTCCCAAACCAAGAAGGTATTTGACGTCTCTTCAGAAGCACATAAGGCAGAGCGTAGAGCACACAAACTCCGCCCAAATACTTCACGATTGTGAGGTCGCCCACCGAGCTTGACCAGAAGTGCTGGGCCGCGAGTGGTAAAATACCAACCAAGAGGTAAAAAAAGATCACGAGATTATTCCTTCAGATTCAGGGGCTCTTCTTTTCACGCTTCTAGCATTGGCCAAGATTCCCGAACCCGACCTCGAATTAACCACGAAGAATCCGACTGCTAACTAGGACGGTGGTCCAACCCTGGATAGCTATCTTCGACAAACGAGGGAACTGTGCTAGTACTGAAATGAGCTGACAACCGACGCAAGGACGTCTGAAGCACGGCAAAGCTGTAGTCGCTCTCGACACGTTTTCGCGCACGATCCCCCATTTGCCGACGAAGCTCCGGATTTCGTAGGAGTTGAACGATGGCCTGACTGAAGCTCGCTGGATCATCGGCGATCCAGATTTCCTTGCCCGCCTCGAAATTCAACCCCTCCGCTCCAAGCGCAGTGGAGACCACGGCTTTGCCCAGTGCGGCGGCCTCAAGAATCTTTAGTCGAGTGCCGCTTCCAATTCGGAGTGGAACGATGCAGATATCAGCACCAGAAACGATCGGCCGCATATCGGGGACGGTCCCGGTAAATTGCAAATTGGAGATTCCAGCGAACCGCTGCTGGAAAGAGAGCGAAGGGTTTCGCCCCGCAATGACGAAACGAACGCCTGGGAACTGGCTGCTCACTCCCGGTAACATTTGCTCTACAAAGTAGCTAACCGCGTCTCGATTGGGGAACCAGTCCATACCGCCTTGGTAGAGAATCGTCCGGCCATCGCCTTCGTGACCTGGCTCATAGTTCTCCGTATCGACCACATTCGGAACCACAAAGATCGGCACGTTTGGCGCGAGCGCCTGAAGCAAGCTTCGGTCATGTTCGGAGCAGGCCATTCCTGCGGTCGCCCGTTGGCAAGCGCATTGCTCCCAACGACGAACCTTGACTGCTTCGAATCTGGCGTAGAGCCGCTTCGCCCAGTTAGTTTCAAACGCCAGATAGCGTTCGAGAACTACGTACTCGACGTCGGGATTATTGAGAAGCAGCGGAACTTGAAACAGAGGCAAATTGACCAAGCTGAAGATTGTGTCGCACATTACTGCATCAAATTCTCCCCTCTTAAGATGTTGTATCACACGCTCCCGCATGGGACGAGATGCAAACCGTCGAAGCGCATAGGGTTTGGCGGAAAACAATCCGCGCAAGCGGCCGAGGTATCCCGCCGGTGAACTTAGATTCACAAGTTTTAGGGGGATAACATAGGTTTGCGGACAAACTTCCTTGACTGCGGCCAAGTGCCCGTCGAGTTCCTCTGCCTCGGCAAATGTAAGCAAACTAACATCATGACCCTCCGCGGCAAGAGCCCGCAGCAAGGACCAGGTCCGCATCTTGTGACCGTTGTTGGCTGGCAGTGGGAAGGAAAGCGATAGATAAAGTAGTTTCAAGGCCTAAGCTCCGACCTTTTCTCGGAAACATTCTTCCACCAACCGCGCAGCCGAATCTGCTGACGATGGAATATCTCGTATCCGGTCCGAGCAAACCGTGCTGTTTGCGAATAAAACTTGTGCCAACGCGTCACTTCTTCAAGGTCCCCACCGAATTTCCCAAAGAATTTTCCATAACTGCACATGTTGTAATACTTTAGACCGCGCGAAGCGGCGAGTTCGATCATCATCCACTGAACATACTCGTTGGGACAAAATTCCCAAGCATCGGAACGACTCGATCTACCCCATCCATACAGCGTTTCATCGTCGTGTGGATAGAGCGCGGTAGCTATGGTCTGTCCTTTGGTGTCGCGCACGCGAAGCGCAAGAATTAAATCGTGCGGCATGAGGTATTCGCACAGCAGCCGAGGGGTCTCGCGACCATAAGGCGGAACATATGTCTTCTCGACCAAGCGCTCTAAAAACTGCTCGTAATAGATCTCCGCGATTGCCGGGTCGGTAGTGAGCTCCGCTGTTAATCCCATTCGCTTTGCCTTTCGTACCTTGGTTCGCACTTTCGAGTCGAGCCGTTCCCACATTCTCTCGGGGTGACCAGGTTCGAGTCGCACTACCAGGTTGGGACAAGATACAGGTTCGAATCCGTGTCTCTGGAAGGCGTCTTTGGAGACAGCTGGTTGTTCAATTTCAACCATCGCAAATCTCTCTACCTCAGCTAAGGAATGGATCGCCTCGAAGAAAGCATCCTCGTCAAAGTCCTCCGAAAAGACGGGGCCCATAAAATTTGTGCACCACCCCTTCAATGGGCTGCCCAGAATTCGATAAGGTCCCTTCCGGATGACTCCCCCTGAAAAATAGCCTACGATACGGGAACCCTCCCGGATCGCCCAGAAGCGAATCTCGGCATTTTGGCTCGCGCCGATATAGTCCAACCAAGCCTTTCGGTGATACAGATACCGGTTAGGATAGGAAGCAATCAGTTCATCCCACCGCACCTGCTGGTCTGCTGGCAAAGGCTCCAACTGATAGTTTGTCATCGGACGAATCCGGCAGATTTGTTCAACATGGATGAATTCGGTTGCTCTTCGTTCAATGGCTTCATCGCAGTTTCATTGTCTCGCATTGAGATCTTGCTGTCTAAGTCCTCGGTGTGTTCACGCAGCACAGGTTATCTCCATGCGCGAACTACCAGTTGAGTTCCGAGAATTAGATCCGCTGGGCGCTTTGCGGCGAAGATGTCGCCGCCAACCCGCATCATCTCCCCCAGCAGGAACCAAAAGAAATGAAGAACCGGTTTGAAGCGAACAAATTGTTCTCTGTTCTGAAAAGCCCAAGTCTCCTCATAGGTTTGCGGGCGATTACGTCCGTTGCGGCGCCGAGACCTCCGGTACAGACGCAGCGGCATCTCGTGCAGAATATTGTACAGCGCAGCGGGAACAGGCCGCGGGTGAACGCCAAAAATCTCCCAGCCTTGGAATCCGGATTCGTGCAGGAGGGCTTCCAACTCAGCGCGATGGGTAAACCAAGTAACTCCGTCCCCTTTAGGAGGAGGGGTATTAGGGAAGGTCAGAAAGAGACATCCTCCGGGGCGCAGCGCGCGTGCCATGGTCTGCAAGCACACGCCGGGGTTGGATATATATTCGAAAACGTCCAAACCGTATATCAAGTCGAACGCCGTCTCGGGGCACTCTGTCATATTCGGCTTGCTCAAATTCACACAGACGAAATGAATATTATTGTAACGACCCAATTGTTCTCGCAGCGTACTCAATAATTCCGGTGCAGCGTCCGCCAGGGTAAGAGTCGATGCGTGATTCTTCAATCGGAAAGCCGTATTCCCGGAGCCGGGGCCAATCTCAAGAATGTCCATGTCTTGGGCCAAAGGCGCGAATTGAAACAAGATTTCATCCCGGAGAGGAAAATCATGCAGAGGGGCATCGAAGAGATCGGCCCAGCGAAAAGAAAGGCGCAGCCTAGCCGATTTCCCTTGGGGAGCTAGATACGCCGATGCAGGTTTATCGCTAACCATTTCGTTCTGCGCGGTCACGATCGGGTCTGCTCCAGAAAATTGTGATAGTTCCATGCAATTGCTGAGCCAAGCTCTCTCCAGTCAGAAGTTGCGTTGCTTGTGGACAGGCGTGGATCCGGAAGCCATTCGCGGGGTTCTTTCCAATTTCTCTCGGGGTGGCCTTTCTGCAGGTCCTCCGGTGAAGTCTCCTCAAGGCAAAAGTACAAATCGGCTGCCGCGGCGTATACCCAGAAGCGCGGCGACGCGATCCATGCCTTGCGAGCCCACCGGGGCCATTGTTTGTAACTCCTCAGCCATCCAGACGCTCTTAAAACATATAGCCATCCTCGCATGCGTGTTCCCAACGGTTGGAAGCGAATCCGTCGTCGCATCATATGGCGCACGTCGCTGGGCTCCGTTGTTGGAAATATGAGCTTCGTTTCCCAGCACCACAACTTCCTCGCATATTGCGCCCCAGAAGTCCACATCGCCCAACCTTGCGCACTCTCAGGCTGCTTGGGAGAAGAAACTTTCTGCTGCGTGCAAGCGTCTACCCATCGGGAAAATTCAAGCAGATCAAAAGGTGGCAGTGGAAAGCGGTTCCCGTTTGTGGCTAACGCTCGAAGGCGATTTGCGCGCTTGCAGTATGTGGGCTCGTATGCCCCTAGAAAAATCAGAAGAGAAGTTGTCATGTCGAGATATAGTTTAATCGTACGGTAAAAGAGATCATCCGGAAGTCTCGTTTTGGATAGGTCATGTGCTGATAGGGTTTCCAGTTGCTCAACGATACGATTGCAGAGTATCCGCCATGCATCTTCCAGAGGGATGGAGGAACTAGGGAACTCAGGAATAACCGAGAGTATGTCAGGATCTCCCGCCAGGACGCGCCCGCTAGCACGGAGCTCGTACGCAAAAATGTGGGGCTTCATTCGTGCCAAGTAGTCAGCGTGCGCAGCGCTGAGAGTGACCGAACACGACAATCCTTGCTCGAATAGATTTGCCTCAATTCCCTCGCGTGTATTCTGAATTTGCAATGCTGAGGGCAATTCGGAGCCATCCTTGAAAACATACAAAAGCTCCGCGTCGCCCCATGACTTCCAGTGCCCGTCTTCGCGCGAGAAAGTCCCCTCCTCGCGGGCCAGACTTCCTGTCAAAACAATCGATCGCAGAGTGGCCCCGAAGTGCTGATGTGCTCCCCGTGTGGATTCTCTCTCGATCGCAGAGACCAGAGCGACGCGAGTTTCGGCATTCAGCGGAATCGAAGAAAGGGTGAGCAATGGCCTAGAGTGTGAAATCATCTTGTGGAGATTTCTCCAATCGCTTCCTTTACGGCTGAGCGCGAACCCGCCACTGCTTTCTTGTCTTCGCTTGTCGAATCCCCCATCCGCCTAAATTCGGCAGGGGTTGGAAAAGCCTCAAGGTATAAATCCTGCGTTTGCTGCAGCTGCATTGACTTGTCGAAGTGTTCCGTGACCCATGCGCGTGCGTTTTGACCGAAATGTCGGCGCATCTCTCCATCACGCAAAATCTGGCAAATTGCCTGCGCGAGACGGGCCGAGTCACCGGGCGGAACGGTAAGACCGGTCTTACCGTTGATCACGACCTCAGTTGTCCCATCCACCTCGGTAGCCACCATCGGACAACCCGCTGCCGAACTCTCAATTGCCACCAGAGGCAGCCCTTCATAGAAGGATGGAAGAACACACACGTCTGCCATGGCTAACCAATGCGCTACATTAGATTGATAGCCCACAAATTGCACGCTCGCGCCCAGTCCCAAGGCTCGAGTTCGTTCATTAAGGTCCTGCTCGAGTGAACCTGTGCCTACGCACACTAATTTCGCCCCTGGGAAATCGCGGCGAACTGTAACGAAAGCGTCGAGCAAAAGTCTGTGGCCCTTTTGGGGTTCCAATCGACCCACTACGATCAAGACAGGGTCCTCCTCAACGAGGCCGAGATTCATGCGCATCTTCCGTCGCGCGCCGGGTGGAGGAGCAAATGTTCCGAGATCACAACCGTTTCGAATGACGCGGATCTTTCGTGCGGGGAGTCCTTTCTTGCCGATCAGATAGCGAGCATTAGCTTCCGATACCGCAATGTAATAGTCCACGAAGCGACTTGCAACCCGGTCAACAAAAAAGTGCGATTTCAGCAGGCCCTGGCGCCAGTGTTCGCGCACATGCGGCGTTTCCACAATCATCGGAACTCCACACAGTCTTCCCACCGGCGACGCAGCGAAACTGCTGCGAAACATGTGGGAGTGCAGTACATCCGTTCCGTGACGGCGAAGAAAGCGCGCCAAACGAAGGCCGCCTGACACTTGCCATGGATTTTGGAAAACAAGGGGATAGACTGCGACGTCGTCAGGTATGTCATGCGCCATCAAGCTTGCCACTTCTGGCGAGCACACCAGTTGCAAACGAAAATACCGCCGGTCGAGTCCTCGCAGAAGCGTTAGCATATGTTCTTCTGCACCGCCCCGCGCAGTGGTATTTGAAAACATGGTGACCGAGATTGGGCGTGACGGCATGACAAAGCCAAAATCCTCAATTCAGGGCTGAACATTCGCCTCGATACTTGTTCCGCTCATTGTTGCTAAATCCGCTTTAATCATCATCCGCACGAGCTCTCGAAAATCAACTTCTGGCTTCCACCCGAGTTCTTTCGATGCTAATGTCGCGTCAGCCCGCAAGTCATGGATTTCACCAGTTCGGAGTAGTCGCGGATCCACTTCTACGTACTTTTCCAGCGTCTGGTCCGCGAACCTGCTGCCGAAAAGACTGTGCAGTTCTGCAAGCACAAGCGATACGAATTCAGCCACGCTGTGAGACTCTCCAGTCCCGATAACGTAGTCTTTTGGCGCCGGCTGCTGCAGCATCTTGTGCATTGCTTTCACATAGTCTCCTGCAAATCCCCAGTCCCTGCGCGCCTGGAGGTTACCGAGCTTCAGCTTAGTGGTGTCGCCCAATGCCATAGCCGCGGCTGCCCGTGTAATCTTGCGGGTGACCATCTCCGGACCTCGGCGTGGTGACTCGTGGTTGAACAAAATTCCCCCCACAGCATAAAGGCCGCGACCGCGGTAGACCCGCGCAAGCTGATGCGCCGACACTTTTGATGTGCCATAGGGGGAGGTGGGCTGGAGAGGAGTGCTCTCACCGCACACGCCACCGACGTTGCCGAACATCTCCGAACTGGAAGCCTGATACAGGCGTGTATCAGGCTTCTGGCGCTCGATGATGCGCAGCAAACGCCCCAATCCGCCAACATTGATATCGAAGGTCTCCGCGGGACATTCCCAGCTCGTCGGGACAAATACCTGACCGGCTAGGTTATAAACTTCGTCTGGCCACGCCTTGTAGAATGCGGCTTCAAGAGACTGCGTGTCGCGTAAGTCGCCATAAAGAAGTTCAAGGCGGTTGTGGATACCCTCCAGCCAGCGCATGGTCAGAGGTTCGCGCCTCACGACGCCAAAGACCTGATACCCAAGTTGTAGAAGGTACTCGGCTAGATAAGATCCATCCTGACCGGAAATTCCCGTAATCAGTGCTCGTTTCATTGCAGTTGTTTCTCCATGAAAGGAATAGGTCGCATCTGAGCGTCCATGTAGAGGTACACATCACTAACAGTACGAACCTCGAAGGACGGCTCGTGGTTCGAAAGGAAAATTGCGTCCGAATAGGGGTCATCGGGATGATAGCCGTGCATGCCGCACGGTTTCCATCCAGGTCCATTGAAATCACCGCGCGATACAAGCCAACCTGGGTCGAGCAGAAAGACCGCCTCGCCGTAGCGATGATCTGGGAAATAGACCCCAAGCTGGCGTAACTCGGAATCGGAAAGCCAGCGACCGCAAGGCACGTTTTTCAGAGAGCTGAAGATTTCTCGGCGCGCCCTTTCATCGAAAAACCAAAAGCGCGCCATCGTTGAATCGTAAACCGCCAGATAATCTTGCGGCATATGAAGGTCGTGCTTTTCGAGTTCTTTCACGAGATCGTAGTGGTCGCGAACCGGCGTCATCCCATGATCGGAAATAACCAGGAAGGAGGCTTCGGCATCGATCCTGCGAGCCTCTTCAAACACTTCGCGCAGCTGGCGGTCATACCAGTGAAGCCGCTCTTCGATAAGACCGGGTTCATTACAATGCATGTGTAGGAACATGTCCATCTCGCTCAAATAGAGAAAATAAAACGAGGCCTGCTGCTGCGAGATTTCTTTCCGTGCGCGATCCAAGATCTGAGAATCGGAAGCGTCGTGGTAGGAATAGGCTCGATATGGAATATTCTGTGCAATCAACCGATCGAAGATCGAAGGAGCGCCCACTATCCCTTTCGGACCGTAGATATTCCGCTTCTCCACCCAATTGAACCACGGCAAAAGCCTTGGGCTGACGCAGCATTCGAACAGAGGTCCTAGGCCCAGCACGCGTCTACCGAGTTCCTTAAGCAGTTTGCGAGTTACCCGGTGATCCAGCACGCTATCGGGCAGAAACTGAAAATATCGAAGCCAGCGAAACGGAGACGTCGCCGGGTCATAATAAAACAGATTCCAGTGACCGTTCTCTGCGGGCGGCAAGCCAGTCAGAATCGTGGGTATTGCACCCGAGCTGAAGCCCAGAACTGTCCGCACTGACTTGCGGAAAGGAAGTATGTCCGTGAGAAAATCCCGATCTTTAATAAACGACCATCCCAGAGCGTCGACGAGGACGACGATCTGGAGCCGCCGCGCAGAATTCATAATTGCTCCTCGGCGACGAGCACTCCGAGTCGAGATGGCTGAACCCTTAGAAGAACGGACTTCGGCAAGAACACGCACGCAGCCCTAATGGAGCGGCGAATGTAAGGCCACGGTCTGCGCATCAGAAGTTGCCGAAATTCCGATATACGAGTGTGCGCATAGACGCCCGTCCGATTGACGCAAGAGTCTCCCGGCACGGCGGGCCATTGCCGTGAAGTGCAAATGGTTTCAAACCCAACGGACCGAGCGGCTTCCAACACGCGGCGGTTGACAAGTCCGTAGGGAACTGCGAAACACTTGACGCTGCATCCAAGTCCGTCCTCCAACAAACCTTTTGAAACTTTGAGCTGTTGAATCAAACCGCTCGGCGAAATGCGCGATAGGTCGATATGGTCATGCCCATGTGAATGCACGGACATTCCATGATCTTGCATCTCCCTCAGCTGGGTCCACGTCAGGTATCCCTTTTGTCCAATCCGAGCAGTTGACACGAAAAAGTCCGCCGGAATTCCAGCCTGTGAAAGCAAAGGGAAGACTTGCTCGTAGTCCGTCGCTTGTCCGTCATCGAAAGTCAGCACGGTCGTCTTAAGGACATCTTTAGTGGGCTCGACACAAGCTTGAAAGTCCTGCAGACGAATCACCCGGAAACCCAGATACCCAATCTCACGTAGTTGTTCCCTGAATTGGTCGGAGGATAGCCAATACCTACGGTCCGGAGACGATTGCTGAAACGCGGAGAGTCCAATGCCGTGATATACAAACACACACACGCCTGAGATCTGAGCGTTCGTCATCGGGGAGGCCAAGAACGCTTGCGTACCCATCGTCATTGCGAGTGTCCGTCAGAGAGAAGCCCTGTCTCGAGCGATTCCCGCTGACTCCTAGCGCTTCCATCAACATTCACTGTTACAAAAAAATCACGACTGATCTTCTCGATCTTCACATTATGAGGACGGACGACGCGGAACAAGTCCGCGAGCTGCTTGTAGGAATAAAGAAAGAGTTCGCAGCGATTCCGATATCGGATCTTTCTCTGCCATGCCAGCAAAGTGCCCCCTTCCGGAAAACTAAAAAAGGCTTTGGACCGAGTGAGGCTCACCACGCGCTCAATCACGGAGATCGGGTCCGGGATGTAGTCCATGAATCCCATAAGAATCGAATAATCGAACCTGTCAAGAAACTGATAGTTGTGGAAATCACCCGTGAGGAACTCGCATCGATCAGCCACGCCTCCCTGCTCGGCGTGCTCCTTTGCAAGTTGGATCATGCGGTCCGCAAAGTCGACACCCAGGACTGCCTTTGCTCCCCGCTGGGCGAGAGCAATCGAATAGTGCCCGGGTCCACAACCGATATCGAGGATCGTCTTACCTTCGATCGGCTGACAGCCCTCTAGCGTCCTTAGGTACCGCAGTTTCATGCTCCTTCGCCACAGACGGTTTACAGCGCCATTAAGAACAGAGTTCTCATTTCCATAAATTGCATCAAATCGACCCGCGTAAGTATCAAAGAACTTGGCAGTCTTGTTTTTTGACATGATCCCGATTCTCCGCGCGAGAACGGAACTCCCCCACGGCATCCTCAAAGGTGGTAAAGGAAAACTCAGAAAGTAGCCGTCGTATCTTGGTTTCCGTCGTCGTGAGATTGACGTACGACTTAAATCTTCTTAGCAACCTCATTGGCAAGCGCGGGTGAGACGGGTCAATCTCTCGCGGATGCACGTAAAATACGACCGGACGGCCTTCATGTATCACTCTCTGGGTCATCCGCTTGACCAGCAAATAGGGGAACAATCTAAGGTAGCCGCCTCCAAAAAAACACACCGGCCGCCCGAACACCCTCGCAACGCTTATCGGAAACTCGATCAGTCCGTTCGGACCATCGCTGACACGATATGGAGCATATTGTTTCGTCGCTATTCCCCCGTGTCCCCGCACAGCTGGGAAAACGGAGGAATCGTAGCGGTAACCTGCCGCTGCCAGGGTCTCGAAAAACCAAGGAGTATCCTTCGTGACGGAGAATCCTGACGAGCGGTAGCCTGTTACTTCGCTACCGCTCACGTCTTCCAAGATCTTTTTTGCCTTCAACGCGTCATCCAGAAATTGCCCTGGAGTCATTCGATATACCAGCTGGTGGGAGTACCCGTGTGAAGCAATCTCATGACCACGCGCCTGCGCCTCACGAACCAGGTGCGGGAACTTTTCCGCCACCCACCCCAGAAAAAAACACGTAATCCGGACATCCGCTTCGCTGATTATCTCCAGCAGGTGAAAGAAATTCTTTTCGACACGCGACGGTAACAAGCCCCACTCGGACAATGGCGGAGTAGACGGCAGATCAAGGATGTGAAACCAGTCTTCCACATCAATCGAGAAAATGCACCGAGGATTCTCTTGGAGTGTTGCCTGGTATTGGCGCATGTGATTCGTTCGATCGAATCCTTCGAAACTCAATTTACGCGTTCCCAAGTGGCCTTGTGTTCGCCAAAAAAACAGCGCCAGAATCCCGCCAAGAACGCAACCTGCACTGTCAGTAGGAAATACGCCAGCAGGGCAAACCGCACCTTCTTCAGCTGCTCGTGAAACATAAAGCCCAAGGATCCCCAGAAATAAAAAGCTATCTGAGCCACGAACACCGCTCTATAGAGCGGCGTTCTGAGAAGAAGCACGTTGCTAGTCAGCATAGCTACGAGAAGGAAAGGAAGTAACCAGCGCAAAAGTTTGTGGGACACAAAGGCAAATCCGGTAAATCCACGCAAGGAGGCAAGCTCCATCCTCCGCAGCGCGCGAAAACTCCCAGCTGCCAATCTCGCGCGCCGCGTAAATTCACCTTTCACTGTATCCACAGAAAATTCAGTGGCCACCGCTTCTGGATCTTCAATCACTTTGTAGCCAAATTTCCGAGCGTTCATCGGAATCAGGAAATCATCAATCAAATCACCCGCCCGAAGCGGAACGAAACATTTTCTTCGCAGTGCATAGATAGCCCCGCTGGCATTAACCGTCGCGCCCAAACGTGATTCCATCGATCGCAGAACTCTCTCGAAGCTCCAGTAAGTTCCTTCCGTCTGCTCAGACTCTTCGCTTCCCATCAATTGGACCAAGCCGCACACAACTCCAATTTTCGGATCGGAGAAGTGGCGCACCAGATTGGAGACTACATTTGGAGCGAACATGGTGCTGGCATCGGAAAACACTAGGATGTCGTGCTTGGCATACTCGACGCCGTGATTCAGCGCCATTGGTTTGCCTGACCGCTGGGGCAGAAGAACGATCTCGACGAAAGATTCGGAAATAGATTTTAAAAGCTCATTTGTCCCGTCGGTAGAACCGTCGGACACAAAGATGATTTGGAGTTTTTCGATGGGATATGCGGTTTGACGCAGGTTGGCAATTTTCCCAGGCAGGTGAGATTCTTCGTTATACGCGGCAATGATAAACGTAACGCCGGGAACTTCTTCGGAGTCGGCCCGCGAAACGCGTCGCTCAAGGCGACTCGCTAAGTACCGGACGTCGCTGTACACTTGAACCAACGCGTAACAGAGGAACAAAACGAGCGGATAAATGAAAAACGTGTAACAGACCAAACCAAAGGAAATCCAAAAAATAAACACGGGAATCCGGGCGAATGGGCTCATTGGGCCCCTCGTCCAAGCAGCAATATCTTCATAGTCTTGAACAAAATTAATAAATCAAGGCCTACGGAAATGTTCTTTATATAGAACAGATCGTAGCCCAGCTTATCCTGATTGTCTTCCATGGTGACATTGTAGCCACGATTGACCTGCGCCCACCCCGTCGCGCCCGGTTTGACGACCCACCTTTGACGATAATAGGGAATCTTTTCTACGCACTCGCTCTCCTGATTGGGAACAAACGGCCGCGGCCCAACGAAGTGCATATCACCGCGGAGAATATTGAAGAGCTGTGGCAACTCGTCCATACGAGTGCGTCGCAGCAACCTCCCCAAGCGCGTGAATCGGCTATCCGTTCGCCCCGCAGGAAGATAGTTCTCGTCCTGTTCAACACCGTTTCTCATGGTACGAAACTTGAACAGGGTGAAAATTTCTCCACGCAGCCCAACGCGCTTCTGCCGGAAAATTGCCGGGCCATTAGAGTCCAAACGAATTGCTAATGCAATCAACGCCATTATTGGGAAGGCCAGAGTCAGACCGACCGCAGACCAAATGACAGACGAAGCGCGCTTATATATCATCAGAGGTCGCGAGACCTCCAAGCCAGGAGAAAACAGCAGCCAGCTCAGGCGAAGAGATTCGATGGGAAGTTTTCCGGTTACTGCCTCATACATTTCGGCCCCGTCCTGAACACTTACCCCCCGGCTCTTCAACTGAAGTAAATCTTGTACCGGCAAATTTCCTCTACGTTCGTTCATCGCGATAACGATCCGCTCTGCTCTGTAAGACTCAATTAAGTTTAGAAATCGATCACCTGGTTTCTCGCCAGAACTCAAGCGCAGGTTTTCGTTTTCATGGCTCTTCAGTTGGCCTACGACGCGAATACCCAATTCCGGACGAGCACCCAACTCCGCCACGAGCGATTCAGCTAGGGAGCCGTCCCCGAAAATCAACACACGTTCGGCAAATTGGGGGCGACTATTGAGCGCCAAGAACAGCCTGCGCCAAAGCAGCAGGATTACCGCCACGAGCGCTAAACCGATCACGAAGATTCCGCGGCCAAGCTCTAACGGTGGATACACATAATAGACCAGGGCCAAAAGTATGCACCCAACGCCTAATACCTGAACTAAACGGGTGAGGACTTCGCGTCGATTGCTCAATATTGAAGTGTCGTAGAGATCAAAATAGTACATACAACCGATAAACACTGCCGACACTACGAAAATCTTGGCCCCGCCCTGTTCGTAGTTGAGCATTAAGGCGGCATCGGTCGCACCCAACCGCGCAATCGAAGCGGCGACGAATGCAAGTGCAACCAGGCAAGCTTCTGAAATTCCCAAGAAGAGGGTGCGGGTTGGAAAATGGGCATTCAGCAGACGGATCATGAAGCAGCCTTCGATTTCTTCTCTTTTATCGGCTGGTTTTCTTTCTTTTTAACGCCGTAATATCGGTCTGAATAATTCACACGATCGAATTCGGAAGCCTCGTTCAGGACCA
>Ga0182024_10005809_pt1 | contig 27419 bp, 29 predicted proteins | sample P32metaG_FD_120480 | JGI IMG/M metagenome (GOLD analysis project Ga0182024, IMG submission 120480) | Permafrost microbial communities from Stordalen Mire, Sweden - P3-2 metaG (Illumina Assembly) | ecosystem: Environmental > Terrestrial > Soil > Wetlands > Permafrost | place: Sweden: Stordalen...
AGGGCGATGAGCGGCGTTCGCGGGCGCGCGGAAGTCGTCACAGGCCACCAGCCAGAGGCCCAGGGGCGCGAATACCAGAGGGGCCAGGACTTGACGCGGGCGCACGAAAATCTCCTTTTCTTTTCCCGATGACCAAGGCGCGACAGGCGTTCAAGTTCCGAAGCGGGGCATTTCTCCTCGCGGTGATCCTGAGCTTGGCCGTGGTCGGGAGCGGTCGCGCGCAGGCCGCCGGCTGCGGGATGGGCCCACGAGCGGCGGCGGACGCCAACGCACTGTCGCTGGGTCATTTGGCCTGGGCGCCGTTCGGCCGACCCGAAGTGGGCTGGCAAGCCTACGAACCCCTGGTCGCCAAGGAAATCGGCGCGGATTGCTCCCCGGATTCACCCGGTTTCGCGGCGCGTCTGGCTTTGTGGCAGAGCGCCCGCGGACTGGCTGGCCAAGGACTCATGGACTTGGCGACGCTTGCTCGAATGACCCGGCTTTGGCAATCGCGCCGGCCGTTCGTCGCATCGAGCCGCCGCGCCTGCCCGCAGTCCCCTCCCGCCTCTTCGCTCGCCCAAGCAAGCTCGGCCGAGAGCTACGGCGGCAAGGTCATCCTGCTGCGCCCCACGGCCCTGGCCGCCTATCGCGCGATGGTGGCCGCGGCCCGAGCGCGGGCGCCCGGCGTTGCGGCCGACCGGCGCCTCTTGACGATCTTCTCCGGCTACCGCAGCCCCGCCTACGACGACGCTCGCTGCGCTCTGCAGCACAATTGCCAGGGCGTCACGCGCGCGGCGTGTTCGGCGCACCGAACGGGCTTGGCGATGGACCTCTATCTGGGAGCCGCCCCGGGCTTTGGGCCAGACTCGTCCGATGACGCCAATCGGCTCTTCATCTCTCGTGGGCTCGCCTACCGGTGGCTGGTGGCCAATGCCGATCACTTCGGATTCGTCAACTATCCCTTCGAGCCCTGGCACTGGGAGTGGACGGGCGAGTCACCCTGAGGCGCGCTCATCCTCTCATTGGGCGATGAGTCACGCAAAGAGCGCGCGGCGGCGCTCCAGGCTGGCGGACGGCCATAAGGCCTTGGAATCGTAGTAGGCCACGAACGCCGGGACACCGCCCGGCAAGGTGATCCAGGCGAGCTTCGAGCGAGTGTAGATGTGGACGTCGGGGGGAAGGACGTCCGGATCGTCCAAAGTCCCGACGCGAACGAAGCGCAGGGCGGAAACGCCGCCGTATTCGCTCCACGTCGCCGTCTGGCAATCGGGACAGCGGAAGATGCTGTGCGGTCGGCCGCTGTCGGTGGGCGCGGCGACCGCTTGCGGGTCGCCGGCCAGGATCGTCACGCGATCGGTTTCGATGAGGGCGTTGAGGACAAAGGCGCTGCCGGTCTGCCGCTGACAGTCGCGGCAGTGGCAGCAGTGGGTGAACATGGGCGGGCTGGCCAGCCGATAGCGCACCTTGCCGCACGCGCACCCGCCTTCCAGGCCGTCGGTCATCTCGCTCGCCCCATTTTATCGCACCGCACGGTTTGAAGCCGATCCCGCGGTGGGAATCAACGATGCGTCTCGTCCGTCGCACAGCCGATGTTATGATCGCCTCCCACGGGAAACGACGACGCCATGACCGAATTTCGCATGATCCGCCTTGCCGACACCGCCCTTCGCGCGGCTGTCGAAGGCGAGGGGCCACTGGCGGTCATGGTGCACGGTTTTCCCGAGTCCTGGTATTCCTGGCGCCACCAGATGGAGCCCATCGCGGCGGCGGGGTTCACCGCTTGCGCCATCGACGTGCGCGGCTATGGCGGCTCGGACAAGCCCCTGGAAATAGCCGCCTACGCCATGGAGCGGATGGTCGAAGACGTCGCCGGCGTCATCGAGGCGCTGAGCCCCGGCAAGCGGGCCATCCTCATCGGTCACGACTGGGGCGCGCCCATCGTGTGGAACACCGCGCTGATCCGCCCGGACCGCGTGCGGGCGGTGGCCGGCCTCTCGGTCCCCTACGTCGGCGTTCCGGCCCGCTCGTTCAGGGAGGTGTTCGAGGAGATGTTCACCAAGCGCGGGCGGTTCTTCTACCAAGCCTATTTCCAGACGGCGGGAATCGCCGAAGCAGAACTCGAGGCCGACCCGCGCGATGCGCTGCGCCGGTTCTACTATGCCCTCAGCGGCGATGCGCCGGACCGAACCTGGCCTCTCGACAAGCCGGTGGAAGCGCCGCTGCTCGATCGTCTGCCGGACCCCGATCCGTTTCCGGCCTGGCTCACGGCCGAGGATCTCGATTACTACGTGGGCGAGTTCGAGCGTTCGGGCTTTGCCGGACCCCTCAACCGCTACCGCTGCCACGACGCCGATTTTCGCTACCTGCAGGCCTTCAAGGGCCGGCGGATCGAACAGCCGGCCCTGTTCATCGGCGGCAAGCGCGATCTGGTGCTCTCGATGCTCGGCCGGGTCGATTTCACGCCGATGATGCGGGCCGAGATCCCAGACCTGCGGGGCGCCGACATCCTGGCCGGCTGTGGCCACTGGACCCAGCAGGAACGCCCCGCCGAGGTCAACGCGCGGCTGCTGGCCTGGCTGGCGTCGCTTTGACTTATCGCTCCAGCACCGCGCGGGCCGTCGCCGCCAACTGCCTCGTCCCCGAATTGTCCCGTGACGCCGTCTCGGTCCCGATGCCGTCCAGGTTGCGCTTGAAGACGCCCTGGCCGATGGAGGCCAGGCGGAAGAGCGAGAAGGCCAGGTAGAAGCCGAAGTCCTCGATGCCCGCCCGCCCGGTGCGCCGGCAGTAGGCGGCGATGTAGGCGTCCTGGCTGGGAATGCCGCCGGCCGCGAAGTCCACCCCGACCAGGCTCCCCCAACTCTCGGAATGCGAATGGTAGAGGATGCAGTTGTAGGCGAGGTCGGCCAGGGGGTGACCGAGGGTGGAAAGCTCCCAGTCGAGCACCGCGATGATCCTAGGTTCGCTCAAGTGGAACATCACATTCTCGGGCCGGTAGTCGCCGTGGGCGATGGTCACGGTATCGTCCGTCGGCACGCGAGCCGGCAGGGCGCCGATCAGCTGCTCCATGTCGGCGATGTCCTCTGTCTGGGCGCCGCGGTACTGGCGCGTCCAGCGGCCGATCTGCCGTTCGAAATAGTTGCCCGGCCGGCCGTAGTCCTCCAGGCCGGCGGCCCGCCAGTCCACGGCGTGCAGCCGCGCCAAGGTGGCATTCAGATCGTCATAGAGCGCGGCCCGCTCGCCCGGCGCCAAGCCCGGCAGGCGCGCGTCGCGGAAGATCCGCCCGTCCAGGAAATCCATCACGTAGAAGGCCGTGCCGATAATGGCCTCGTCCTGGCACAGTGCCCGCATCGTCGGCACGGGAAAGCCGGTTTCACCCAGGGCCTTCATCACCCGGTATTCCCGGTCCACCTGATGGGCGCTGGCCAGCAAGGCGCCCGGCGGCTTCTTGCGAAGGACATAGCGGGCGCCAGGGGTGGTCAGGAGGAACGTCGGGTTCGAGGCGCCGCGACTGAACTGGCGAACGCCCAGCGGGCCAGTGAACCCCTCGATATGGCCCTCGAGCCAGGTCGCCAGACGCGCCTCATCGAACCGGTGGTTGGCCCGCACCTCCCCCACCAGAGGCTGATCGGCGCGTGGCGCTTGGGAATCTTCCATGGCAGCCTCAATATCGTTCACCGCCCTTCACTGTAGCAGCAGGAGACGCATGTGGCCGAAGCCGCAATCCACCCAGGCGATTTCACCTGCGTCCTCTACGAGACAGCCGACCGGATCGCGCGGATCACCCTCAATCGCCCCGAGCGGCGCAACGCCCTCAACCGCCGCGCCTACGCCGAGATCGAGGCGGCCTTCCGGCACGCCGGCGGCGATGACGACGCCCGCTGTGTGATCGTCACCGGGGCCGATCCGGCCTTCTGCGCGGGCGAGGACGTCAAGGAGATGATGACCGGCGAGGCGCCCGCCGCCGCCCGCGCCCGGCCAGACCGCTATGAGGCGACGCCCGCCGCCATGGCGGCCCTCGAATGCCCCAAGCCGGTGATCGCGGCGGTGAACGGCGCGGCGGTGGGCTGGGGCATGGAGCTGGCCCTCTACGCCGACATCCGCATCGCTTCGGACAAGGCGGTGTTCGCCGAACTGTTCATCAAGCGCGGCCTGATCTGCGATGTGGGCGGCCTGATGCGCCTGCCCGCCCTGGTCGGCCCGGCCAAGGCCGCCGAGCTGCTGTTCACCGGAGACGCCATCGACGCCGCCGAGGCGCTTCGCATCGGCCTGGTCAGCGAGGTGGCGCCCCACCCCGACCTGATGGCCCGCGCCCTGGCGCTGGCCGGCCGCGTGGCCGCCAACCCGCCCCTGGCGCTCGCCGCCATGAAGGAGGGCCTGCGCCGCGCCGCCTGCGGCGATCCGCGCGAAATCGGCGCCTGGGCTATCGGCCAGATTCGCCGGCTGTTCGACACCGAAGACCACCGTGAAGGGGTGAGAAGCTTTCTGGAGAAGCGGCCGGCGGTGTTCACGGGGCGGTAGGGGCGCGCCGCCTCAATGGCCCAGACCCCAAGCCTCCCGCGCGGCGTCGATGGCCGCCAGCTTGGCTTCAAAAGGCGCCCAATCATCGGCGTCGGCGATCGCCGCCCACAGGGTCTCGATCTGGTCGTAGAGGAGTTCTTCCGGTTCTGAACCGGCAAAGTAGGTCGCGGCCAAGCGCTCGGGCCGGTCCGGCTCGTGGGAAGCCAGCCGCGAGCGGAAATGGGCGAAGGCTTCACCGCCGTATGACGCCGCTCGCGGACCCTTCAGCGCCCGCGCCTCCGATGCGCGGCCTCCGAACCAGTCGAAGAAGAAGGGCTCCCAGCGCAAGGCGTCTTCACCTTCGGCCAGGGCCCGAAAGGCGGCGTTGACAAGATCGATGTCGGCGTCCGGGGCGCCAGGTTTCAGTCCCAGCCGGTTCATCACAGCGCCGGTCAGCGTCTCGCGGTAGGCGGCGGAAAAGCCGTTGAGCGCCGCCGCCAGCGGTTCGGCTTCGGCGGCCAGGCTGAGCGCGCCGGCGAGCTGGCGCAGGTTCCAGAACACCGCCTCGGGCTGGCGGCCGAAGCTGTAGAGACCGGCCGAATCGAAATAGGCGGCGACAAAATTGGGATCGTTCCTGGGCAGGAAGCGATAGGGCCCGTAGTCGAAGCTCTCGCCGGTGATGTTCATGTTGTCGCTGTTGAGTACGCCGTGAACGAATCCCGCCGCCATCCAGCGGGCGGTGAGGCGGGCGCAGCGGGCGACGATGGCGGCCAGCAGGGCGGCGGCCTTGTCCGGCCCCTCGGCAAGCGGCGGATAATAGTTCTCGACGACATGGTCGATGAGCACGCCGATCAGATCGGCGCGGCCGAGGGCGGCCAGCCGCTGGAACGTGCCAAAGCGGATGTGACTGTGCGAGAGGCGGGTGAGGACCGCCGAGCGGGTGGGGCTGGGTTCATCGCCCCGCGCGAGCGCCTCGCCGGTTTCGATCAGGGAAAAGGAGCGGGAGGTGGGAACGCCCAGCGCCTCCAGCATGGCCGTGGCCAGCACCTCGCGCACCCCGCCCTTGAGGGTGAGCCGTCCGTCGCCGTCGCGCGACCACGGCGTCTTTCCCGATCCCTTGGTTCCAAGATCGAGCAGCCGGCCCGTCTCCACCTCCCTCACCTGGCCGTAGAGGAAGCCGCGTCCGTCGCCCAGATCGGGGTTGTAAACGCGGAACTGGTGGCCGTGATAGCGCATGGCCAGGGGCGTCGCCTGATTTTGAGGCAGGGGCTCGAAGCGGGCGAAGCGGGCGCGCCATTCCTCCTCGGTGAGGGTATCGAGGCCCACGCTGGCCGCGGCCCGCTGGTTGCGATAGCGGAGCCTCGCCATGGGGAAGAGAGCCGGCGCCACCTCGTCGGCGAACTCGGGACCCAGAGCCTGGAATCGCGGGGCGGGACAGTAAGCGGCGCCGATCGGCATGGCGCGGTTGTGAGGGGTGGCGCGCATGACGGCAAGCGCGGTTTCGCTTCTCGCCCACTTGCGCGCCATGCTACCGCGGGCGGATGGCCCGGCGCCCCACCCTCGATTTTCTGAAGACCGAGTCCGGGGCCGGTGCGATCCTGGCGGTCGCGGCGCTGGCGGCGGTCATCATGGCCAATTCCCGCTGGGCGGGGGCCTATTTCGCCTTCATCGACTGGCCGATCGCGGTTCGCATCGGCGACTTCGCCCAGACCCGGCCGGTGTTCGGCTGGGTCAAGGACGGGCTGATGGCGATCTTCTTCCTGGTGGTGGGGATGGAGATCAAGTTCGAGGTGCTGCGCGGCGAGCTCTCCAGCCCCCGGCGCCTGGCGTTGCCGGTCCTGGCGGCTCTGGGCGGCATGATCGTTCCCGCCCTCATTTATCTTGGCCTGAACCAGGGCCCCGGCGGCGCGCCGCGGGGCTGGCCCATCGCCACGGCCACCGACATCGCCTTCGCCCTGGCGGCGCTCGCGGTCGCCGCGCCGCGCATGCCGGCCTCGGTGCGGGTTTTCCTGCTGACCCTGGCCATCGCCGACGATCTGGGCGCGGTGGGCCTGATCGCCATTCTCTACTCCGCCAATCTTCACATCCTGGCCCTCACCGGCGCCGCCGCGGCCCTGGCGGCCCTGGCCGTCGTCTCGCGCTGGAAGCGGACGCCGTTCTTCTTTTATGGGGCGGGCTTTCTGCTGGTCTGGGCCTTCACCCTTCAGTCGGGCGTCAATACCTCCATCGCCGGGATCGCCTGCGCTCTCACCGTGCCCATCGGCGCCCGGCGCGCGGACCAGGAGAGCGTCCTGAAGTACTTCATGGACAGCCTCCACCCTTACGTCGCCTTCGCCATTCTGCCCCTCTTCGCGTTCACGGCGGCCGGATTCTCGTTCAAGAACCTGAGCGCCGCCGCTCTTTTCTCGCCCATGCCGCTGGGGATCGCGCTGGCCCTGCTGATCGGCAAGACGACGGGCGTGTTCGGCTTCTCACTGCTCGGCGCCGCAGCGCGGATAGGCCGGCGACCCAGCGGAGCGAGCTGGTCGGAGCTGCTGGGCGTCGCCGTGCTGTGCGGCGTCGGCTTCACCATGAGCTTTTTCCTTGGGGCGCTGGCCTTTGGCGACGGGGACGCGCTCGCCCAGTCACAGGTGAGGCTGGGCGTCATCGCCGGCTCGGTGGCCTCGGTGATGGCTGGCGGCGCCCTGATGGCTTGGCTGCAGGCGCGGCGCACCGCGCGGGGCGACGACGAAGTGACTTAGTGGTCTGAAGATCCGATGGATGGCGCCCCGCCCTCTGCGATCAGACGCGCGAAACGGGCGTTTGCGCTTGGCCGCACCCATCTCGCCATGCAGCAAAGGTTCTCGAACGGGGAGGCGCTTGACTTTATATTACATTTGTAGTCCACCTAGGGCACAGACGTAATACGAGGAACTGCCCATGCCTTTTTCCGCCCCCGCCCCACCGCTGCACGAGATCACGCCGCTCCAGGTCTTCGAATGGTCTGGGCCTGTGCAGAAGCTCGTCGTGATCTCCCTGCTCCTGGCCATCGTAGCGGCGATTGTCGTTCTGGCCGTAAAGCTGTCGGGCGGGCGGCGCCTGGCGGGTGGATCCACTTTCCTGTCGGGACTTCGGCTCGGCGGCCCGATTGTTGGCGCCCTGGGCGCCTGTGCGTCGCTGCTGAGCATGACGCTCGGGTACGCCGGCGTTCCCGGCGATCCGCCGCTCAAGATTCTCGCGCCTGGTTTTGCCGAGGCCTTTCTGCAAATCGAGTTGGGCTTGCTTGCGGGCGCCGCCGCCGTCTTCGCCCACTGGGCCGTGGAGTCGCGCATCGATCGACAGGTGCTGGGTGTCTGAGACGTGTCGGCCTCCATCCACGTCACCGAGGCAGAGAGCGAGGTGCTCGCGGCGTTGTGGCGGCAGGGTCCGCTGACCGCGGCGCGGCTTGTCGAGGCGGTGAAGGCCCGGAGGGACTGGGGCGACGCCACGATCAAGACTTTGCTCGGCCGGCTAATGCAGAAGAAGGCCATCCGCTCGGAGCGAGACGATGGCCGTCTGCTCTACCATCCCCAGGTGACGCGCCAGATGTACGTCATGGCGGAGGTCCAGACGCTGGCTAACCGCCTGTTCGAGGGCAATCCGCGCCAGCTGGCGGCCTTCATCGTCTCAACGTGGCCATCGCCCTGAGGCGCCAGGACCAGCCCATCGAGATGTCCGCTCGCCGCCCCGAAACCCTCCGTTAGATTTCTGACGGCCAAAGCGCCGCCCTCACCGCCTCGGCGGCCTCGCGCGCCGCCGCCGTCACCGCCGGGGAGACATCGCCCATGATGTAGAAGTCGTGCACCAGGGTGGGATAGCGGACATGCTGGACCGCGACGCCGCAGGCGGCCAGGGCGGCGGCGTAGTCGCGGCCCTCGTCCTCAAGGGGGTCGAAGCCGGCGGTGGCGACGAAGGCGGCCGGCAAACCGGCGAGATCGGCCTTCCGGGCCGGCGCGGCGCGGCGCGCCTGGGGATGGCCCTCGGCCGCCAGGGCCGCTTCGAACCAAGTCATGGCTTCCCTGGTCAGCACCGGGCCGTCGCGCTCCCGCCGCGAGAGCGTCATCTCTTCCGGCCAGACGACCGGATAGAGCAGCAGCTGGAATTTCAGCCGCCGGGCGGGATCGCCTCGCAGGTCGCTGGCGACACAGGCGGCCAGATTGCCGCCGGCCGAGTCGCCGCCGACCCCGATGCGCGCCGGATCGACCCCGATCTCCGCGGCATGGTCGAACACCCAGCGCGTCGCCGCCAGCGCATCGTCGTGGCCGGCGGGGAAGGGATGCTCCGGGGCCAGGCGGTAGTCCACGGCCAGCACCCGTGCGTCCGATCCGGCGGCCAGGCGCCGGCAATGGCCGTCGTGGGTCTCCAGATCGCCGATCACGAAGCCGCCGCCATGGAAATAGACCAGGCACGGTCCCGGCGGCAGGAAGCCCGTCGGCGTGTAGAGCCGCGCCGCGATAGGCCCCTCGGCGCCAGCGACCGTCAGATCGAGCGCTTCCACGTCCAGCGGCGACGAGTTGGCGTTCTGGGCGGTCCGCTGGGCGCGGTAGCCGGCGCGAATCACGTCCACCGGCAGAGCGGCGAGCGGCGGCATGTCCGGCGGGGTGGCCGCGGCCTCGGCCTCGAGCATGGCCGCGAAATCGGGATCGAGCATGGGTTTTTTTTGAGCCTTTCCGCCGTCAGCCGACCAACCGGCCGCGGCCTTCCCAATAGGGCTTGCGAAGTTCCCGCCGCAGAACCTTGCCCGACGGATTGCGCGGCAGCACGTCGGCGAAGTCCACCGATTTGGGGGCCTTGTAGGCGGCGATCAGCTTGCGGCAGTGGGCGATGAGCGCGGCCGGATCGGCCGCCGCGCCGGGGCGCAGCACCACCACCGCCTTCACCGCCTCGCCCCAGCGTTCGTCGGGAACGCCGATCACCGCCGCGTCGGCCACGGCCGGATGACTGAAGAGGGCGTTCTCCACCTCGGCCGGATAGACGTTCTCACCACCGGAGACGATCATGTCCTTCACCCGATCGTGGATGTAGAGATAGCCGTCGGCGTCGAAATATCCCGCGTCACCGGATCGGAACCAGCCGTCGGCGTCGATGGCCTCGGCCGTCGCGTCCGGGCGGTTCCAATAGCCCTTCATCACCGCCGCCGAGCGAAGTTCGATCTCGCCCACTTCGAGGATGTCGGCGGACCGTCCCTCCACCGTCACCCGCACCTCGACGCCCGGCGAAGCTCGCCCGCAGGAGCGCAGGCGCGCGCCCTCATGGGCCTCCGGCGGCAGATAGGTCCCCGCCCCTACCGTCTCGGTCAGGCCATAGAGCTGGGTGAAACTGGCCCCGAACCGGGTCCGGGCTTGGCGCAGCACCGCCTCGGAAATCGGCGAGGCGCCGTAGTAGACCTTTTCCAGGCAGGCGAGGTCGGCGCTCTCCAGGGCCGGATGCTGCAGGATCATGTTGATCAGGGCCGGCACGAGAAAGGCCTGGCGGATGGCGTGTTGCTGGATGAGGGCCAAAATGACACCGGGATCCGCCTCGCCCAGGATCACGCAGCGCGCGCCCTGCAGCAGACCGAGCATGCCCATGTTGGCGCCGGCCACGTGAAAGAGCGGCATGGCCACCAGCACGGCGTCGCCCGGATCGAACCTGGCCCACTGCTGCGTCGCCGAGGCGAACACCGCGGCATAATTGGCGTTGGTGAGCTGAACGCCCTTGGGCAGACCCGTGGTGCCGGAGGTGTAGAGCTGGATGACGTCGTCCGCCGGATCGCCGGTGAGGTTCGGATCGTCGGCCCGATACCCACCGATCCAGCCGCGGAAGTCCGGCCAGTCCGCGTGGCCCGGTTCGAATTGGAACACCCGCGAGATCGCCGGGCATTCGGCGAGGAGGCTCGCCGCCGTCGCGGCGAAGGCTTCGCCGACGATCAGCAGGCGGGCCCCGGCGTCCTTCAGGATGAAGGCGATCTCCGGCGGGGCGAGGCGCCAGTTCACCGGAGTCAGGCAGGCCCTGGCCTTCAGCGCTCCAAACCACAGGACGAAGAAGTCGTCGCTCCCCTTGGCCAGCACGGCCACCCGGTCGCCCGGCCTTGCGCCGGCGGCGATCAGGGCGTTGGCGCACTTCGAGGAGAGCCGGTCAAGCTCACCAAAGCGGGTGGTCCGCCCCTCGAACCACAGGGCGTCCTCGCCAGGACGCTCACGCGCCTGGCGCCGAGCGATATCGGCGACGAAGGGCGCGATGGACCTTAAGCCTATTTAAGCCGCCTGCTTGGGCGTGTAGCCGAGGACGGCCTTCACCTCGAGGTATTCGGAGAATCCGAAATCGCCCCATTCCCGGCCGTTGCCGCTCATCTTGTAGCCGCCGAACGGAGCGGTCATGTCCATGTCGCCGCCGTTGATCGACACCTGACCGGCCCTAAGCTGGGACGCTACGTCGCGCACCTTGGCCATGTCCGTCCCGGAGATGTAGGCGGCCAGGCCGTACTCGGTGTCGTTGCCCACCTTCACCGCCTCGGCGACCGTGTCGTAGCCGAGGATCGAGACCACCGGGCCGAAGATCTCTTCCTTGGCCACGGTCATGTCGTTGGTGACATTGGCGAACACGGTGGGCTTGACGTAGAAGCCCTTGTCGAGACCGTCCGGGCGCCCGGCGCCGCCGGTGACCAGGGTCGCCCCTTCGTCGATGCCGGCCTTGATCAGGCGCTGGATCTTGTCCCACTGCGTCCTGTTGACCACCGGGCCGATCTGGGCGTTGCCGTTGGGATCGCCCACCGTGGTGGATTCCGCCGCCTGTCTGGCGATGACGATGGCCTCGTCCATCTTGCCGGCGGGGACCAGCATCCGGGTCGGGGCGTTGCACGACTGGCCGGAATTCTGCATCACGTGCTTGACCCCGCCGCCCACCGCGCTCTCCATCTCGGCGTCTTCGAGGATGATGTTGGGGCTCTTGCCGCCCAGTTCCTGGGCCACCCGCTTGACCGTCGGCGCGGCGGCCTTGGCCACCTCGATCCCCGCCCGCGTCGAGCCGGTGAAGGAAACCATATCGATGCCCGGATGGCTGGAGATGGCCGCGCCCACCTCGGCGCCCGTCCCGTTGACCAGGTTGAACACCCCGGCAGGCACGCCCGCGGCGTGCATGACTTCGGCCCAGATTATGGCGGAGAACGGCGCTTCTTCCGACGGCTTGAGGACCATGGTGCAGCCGGTGGCCAGAGCCGGGACGACCTTGCAGGCGATCTGGTTGATCGGCCAGTTCCACGGGGTGATCATGCCGCACACCCCGATGGGTTCCTTGACGATGCGCGTCCGGCCGCGATCCTCCTCGAACTTGAAGTTCTTCAGAACCTCGATGCCGGAGGCGATGTGGGCCATGCCGATCGGCGCCTGGGCGCGCTGCGCGAGGCTGGCCGGAGCGCCCATTTCCTCGGTGATGGCGCTGGCCACGTCGCCGAAGCGTTTCTGGTACTCGGCCAGGATGCGCTGCAACAGGTCGAGTCGATCCTCGCGGCTGGTCTGGGAATAGGTCTCGAAGGCCTTGCGCGCCGCCTCGACCGCCTTGTCCACGTCGGCCGCCGAACCGGCCGATATATGACCGCACACCTCTTCGTTGGCCGGATTGATGACCGCGAGGCTCTTGGGCGTCACCGGGTCGACCCATTGGCCGTCGATGTAGAATTTCATGTAGTCGCGCATGGGTTTCTCCTAACGGGCGAAGCGGCGTCGGTCCCTCGCCGCGTCGGGCGGGGCCGCTCGGAAGGCCATATTAGTGATCGTGGTTAATATCGAAAGGGGGCATGGACCGAATCGCGCCCAATTGGCGCGACCCGACTTCCTCTGACGCGCTTGCGAGCCCGGGCCGCCGCCGCTAGAGCGGAGCGCCCGACGCCGTCAAGGAGCACCCCGCCATGGAGGCCATCGCCGCCATCCTTCTCTTCATCATCGCCATGGGCGTGCTGAACCTGATCGACTTCGGCCGTCTCGATTAGCCGCGTGGCCTCCTCCCGCGGCTGGGCCCTGGTCACCGGCGCGGCGCGGCGCATCGGTCGGGCCCTGGCCATCGCGGCGGGGGAAGCCGGCTACGACGTCCTCGTTCACCATCACGCCTCGCCGGGGGACGCCGAGGAAACGGCGCGGGCCATCCGCCGGATGGGCCGTCGCGTTCGAATATGCGCCGCCGACCTCACCGAGCCCGGGGTCGGGGGGGGCCTGGTTGGAGCGGCGCCCGGTCCCCTCACCCTGCTGGTCAATTGCGCCTCGCTGTTCGAGGACGACCGGGTCGAAACGCTCACCGCCGAGCGCCTGGATGCGCATTTCGCCGTAAACCTGCGCGCGCCGGTGCTCCTGGCCCAGGCCTTCGCCGCCGCCCTGCCCGCCGAGCGCCACGGTCTCATCGTCAACATCGCCGATCAGAGGGTCTGGCGGCTCAACCCGCGCTTCTTCAGCTACACCTTGAGCAAGGCCGCCCTGTGGACAGCGACCCAAACCCTGGCCCAGGCCCTCGCGCCGCGCATCCGCGTGAACGCCATCGCACCCGGGCCCACCCTGGCCTCCATCCACCAGTCGCCCAAGGACTTCGCCGCCGAAGCCGCCGGCGTCCCCCTGGGCCATGGCGCCGATCCAGGTCAGATCGCCGCCGCCCTTCGCTATCTGATTGACGCTCCTTGTGTGACCGGTCAGATGATCGCCGTCGATGGCGGCCAGCACCTGGCCTGGCGGACGCCCGACGTGGTCGGTGATTGAAATTGCCTATCGCCAAGCAGGATCGCCCGCCCGCCGCCGCCTCGCGGCCCAAAATACTGGTGACCAAGGTGTTCGTGCGCGGCCTCGCCATCGAGGCTGAGATCGGCGTCTATTCGCACGAGCGGGGCCGGCGCCAACCGCTGATCGTCGATGTGGAATTGGACGTCGCCGCCGCCGGCTGGCGACACCTCGGAGACACCGTCAACTACGAAACCGTGGTCGCCGCCGCCCAGGCCATCGCCGCCGCCGGCCATATCGGCCTCTTGGAATCCTTCGCCCAACGCCTGGCGCGGGCCTGCTTCGCCGAGCCGCGCGTTCTGCGCGCCCGGGTCAGGGTTGAAAAGCCCGAGGCCCTCGCCCCCCACGCCGCCGCGGCGGGGGTGGAGATAGTCGCCGTCAGGGGCTAAGCTTGAGCAACCCTGGGAGCCCACCATGACCGAAACCGTTACGCCGCCGCCGCCGCCGACCGCGCCGCCGGTTCCCCGTCCCGCCGCTCCCCACCCGACGTTTGGGGATCAGCAGACCATGCCGCTGATCATCTACATCCTCTATCTGTCGCACTTCGTGCCTGTCGTCGGCTGGGTGGCCAGCATCGTCGGCCTGATCTTGGCCTATGTGGAGCGCGACACTGCCCCCGATTGGCTCAAGAGCCACTACACGTTCCAGATTCGCACGTTCTGGATCGGGCTGCTCTATTTCTGCGTGTCGTGCGTGCTCTTGATCGTCCTCATCGGCATCCCGATGCTGCTGGCCGTCTGGATCTGGTTCATCGTCCGCTGCGCGCTGGGCCTCAGCCGCCTGCTGCGCAACGAGCCCTATCCCACGCCGGAGAGCTGGACGATCTAGTCTAGGCGCCGGGCACGGGGACTTCAGCCGGCGTCGCCTGCGTATCGGGGGCTGGCGGGGCGGGCGCCGCGGGCTGGGGCGCCGGCGGCCCGAAGGGGATCTGGCCCACCGCAAAGCGCTTCAGCGCCACGGTCATGAACGCGCGCCAGAACTCGGCCGGCGCGCCGCCGCCGGTCATGCCGCGCATCGGCCCCGCGTCGTCGCGGCCCAGCCAGACGACGGTGGTCAGCCCGCCGGTGAAGCCGCAGAACCACGCGTCTTTGTAGTCCGAGGTGGTGCCGGTCTTGCCGGCGAGGTCATAGCCCGGGATGGCCGCCCGCACCCCGGTTCCCGAAACGATCACCGTGCGCAGCATGCGATCGAGTTCGCTCAAGGGCGGATTGCCAATCGCCGGGGCGGGCGCCGCCCCCCGCCGCTGATAGATCACCACTCCGCCGGCCGTCCGGATGCGCTCCAGCCCATAGGCCGCCACCCGATTGCCGCCGTTCGAGAAGGCATCGTAGGCCTGGGCCATCTCTATCGGCGTGACCAGCGTCGTTCCCAGCGCCATGGCCGGATCGGTGTTGATTGGCGAGACGATTCCCGCCCGTCGCGCCGCCGCCGCCACGACCCCGCGCCCCACCTCGTCGGCCAGCCGCGCGGCCACCGTGTTGATCGAGTGGGCCAGAGCCTGCTCCAGGGTGATCTGGCCCAGATAGCCGGCCTCGAAGTTGCGCGGCGACCAGCCGTCGATGGTCACCGGCTCGTCGACGGCCACCGTATCGGGGGAGCGGCCAGACTCCATCGCCGCCAGATAGACAAACGGCTTCCACGCCGATCCAGTCTGGCGATGGGCTTCGACGGCCCGGTTGTAGGGGCTGGCCGCATAGTCGATCCCGCCGACCATGGCCCGCACCCGTCCGCCGCCGTCCAGCGCCACGAGCGCCGCCTGGCTGGCGTTCTCGCCCCTGAACCTGGCGACGACGGCGCGGGCCTTCTCGCCGGCGGCTAGTTCGGCGGGCAGATCCAGGGTCGTATCGACCACCAGATCATCCTTTCGGCCGCCGACCAGCCCCCGCGTCTGGCCGTCGAGCCAATCGACGAAGTACTGGGCCGCCGCGGTGGGCGCCTCCTTCCATACCTTGGGATTTGCGGCGAGCGCCTTGGCGCGCTCCGCCGCCGTGATGGCCCCGGTCTCGGCCATGGCGCCCAGCACCACGGCGGCTCGTTCGGCGGAAGCGGCCGGCTGCTCGGCCGGATCATAGGCGGTGGGCGATTTGGGAATGGCGGCCAGCATGGCCGCCTCCCTCAGGGTGAGGCGCGCGGCCGGTTTGTTGAAGTATCGCCGCGCCGCCGCCTCGATCCCGTAGGCGCCCGAGCCGAAATACACCCGGCTCAGATAGAGGCCGAGGATTTGCCGCTTGCTGTAGGCCTGTTCGAGCTCGACCGCATAGATCAACTCCTGCGCCTTGCGCTCCATCGTGCGGTCGGCCGACAAAAAGAGGTTGCGGGCCAGCTGCTGGGTGATGGTCGAGGCGCCCTGCGAGGGCCGCCCCGTCCCCAGATCGGTGACGATGGCCCGGGCGATTCCCATGGCGTCGAACCCGGCGTGCGAATAGAAGCGCCGGTCCTCGATGGCGACGAAGGCGGCGGGCACGTAAGGGGGAAGCTTCGCCAGATCCGCCGGCGGCCCATACCGCCCGCCCCGCACCCCCAGGATAGCGCCCGACCGGTCGACATAGGTGATCTGCGGATCGCGCCGGATCGGCGGGAGCGTCGGCAGATCGAAGGCGCCGCCGAGCACGGAAGCGGCGACAATCAGTGGGATCACGCGGGAAACTCCAGGGTATGGGAAGGCTCAGCGGCAAGGCCGCGGACGGGGTTTTGCCGCCTCGGGGGGCGGGGAGATAGATAATTCGCGGTAAGGTGGTGGCGCTAGCGGATCGAATCCAACGCTTGGCGCCCCCTGACGGCGGCGATGATTTTGTCTGGATCGGCGGTCCACGTGAAGGGGCTTGGTCGGCCTGGGCGAGGTAGCGGTTGATGGCGGGTGAGCCAGGCGCGCACGTTGGGGTGCTTGTGGGTGGCGTAGTTGTCGACGATGGCGCCGACCACTAGGAAATGTTTCCAGCCATCCGCAGAGATCCTTGGGGTCGGTGGACACCATTGACCGCCAATCTCGCGCGATGTCAAACCGTGCGACGGCTCTACTATCGACAGTATGAACGCCTCATGAGCCATCGGCGTCATGTTCGCCGCCCGATCGCCTCGCCGAAATGGAGTACGAGAAGTTGATTGCAAACCGCGAAGCTCAAACACGAGATCCGCGAGCCGCCCAAAACCAATTTCTGCGCGGCGTGCAACTGCTCCGGTCCGGTCAGAGGGCGGCGGCGACGTCGATCCTGCTCGCGGCGATCCGGTCGGACGACAAGCATTTCGATGCGCACCACGCGCTTGGTTCGGCGCTCGCGCAGGGCGGACGGTTCGCCGACGCAAGCGAGGCCTTGTCCCGGGCCGTGGCGCTACGACCCAACTCCGCGGCGGCCAACGCGGCTCTGGGCGGCGCGTATGACCGTCAAAACCTGCACAACCAAGCGATCGAAGCCTATCGAAGAGCGGTCGAGCTGAAACCCGATCTGGACCATGTGCACCATCGCCTGGGCGAGCTTTACGCCATGTACAGCAGAACGCAGGAGGCGGCCCATCACCTCGACCGCGCGGCCGATATCAATCCGAAAACCACGAATGCGCGCCTGTACCGCTCGGACGCTCAGCTGCTGCGGGGCGACTTAGCGGCGGCCGAACGATGGGCTCGCGAGGCGGTCGCGCTGGAAGCGACGAGCAGCGCCGCGCAGGGGACTCTTGGCGGTCTCCTCTACGCCCAGGGCCGCTTCGAAGAGGCGACGACCTATTTTGAAGCGTCTCTGCGGCTCAATCCTAAAACAGCCAAATGCTGGGACGGACTTGTGCATTGCCGGAAGTATTCCGCGGCGGACAATTCCATTCTCGATCGCATGCACGCCGTTTTGCGGCACGGCGATCTGGGCGACTTCGGGCGCATGACCATCCACTTTGCCCTAGGCAAGGTATACGACGACCGTGGGGACTATGCCCATGCCATGGAACAATTCGACGCGGCAAACAGGCTCCGGGCGAAGGACCTCACATTCGATCGAGCCGGGTTTGCAGCCCTCGTCGACAAGAACATTGAAGTCTTTACGCAAGACTTCATTGCCCGCAACGCCGCGTCCGGAACAGCGGACCAAAAACCGCTGTTCGTTGTCGGCATGTACCGCTCGGGAACCACGCTCGCCGAGCAGATTGTCTCCAGCCACCCGGACATTGCAGCGGGCGGCGAACTGACCGAGTGGACGCCAACGGATATCGAGGTCGACGCGACCACCGGCGAATTCGATCCGGCCGGCTCGCGCTCCGCGGTGGCGAGATATCTGTCCATGCTGCAGAAAATCGGGCCGTCCGCGGCGCGCGTCACCGACAAGCTACCCTTCAATTTCCTGCGCCTTGGCGCGATCCATTCGCTGATGCCGAAGGCCCGGATCATCCATTGCCAACGTGATCCGATCGACACGTGCCTGTCGATCTATTCGACCCTTTTCAACAGCCGGATGAGCTTTGTCGCCAGAAAGGCCGATCTGGTATTCTGTTATCAACAGTACCTCCGCATGATGGGCCACTGGCGCAAGGTTCTGCCAGCCGACATCTTACTGGAAACACAGTACGAGCGGCTGGTTGAGGATCGTGAAGCGGAAACCAGACGCCTGATCGCGTTTGCCGGTCTCGGCTGGAACGATCTGTGCCTGCAGCCCGAGCAGAATAGACGCTCAATAAGCACTTCGAGCGCTTGGCAAGTGCGTCAACCGGTGTACACGACGTCGTTGCAACGCTGGCGGCGCTACGAGCCTTGGATTGGGGAGCTGCGCCAATTGCATTCAAACAAGGCGCGGAATGAACTTAGTGGATCGAATCTAACGCTTGGCGCGCGCGCCTGACGGCGGCGATGATTTTGTCTGGATCGGCGGTCCAGGCGAAGGGTCTTGGATTGTCGTTAGCCTGGGAGAGGTAGCGGTTGATGGCGGCCTGTAGGTCGACGATCGAGCGACCGCGCGGGAAGTCCGGCAATGTCGTTGTTCTTATTACGTTCTAATTGGATTGTTAAGCCCCATAGAGGATCACACCATGGAACTTCGACGACTGGGCGCTCACGGGCCGGAGGTCTCTCGCCTCGGCCTCGGGTGTATGGGGATGTCGGGCATGTACGGGCCGGCGGACCGGGCCGAGAGCCTGGCGACCATCGCCGCGGCGCTCGAGGCGGGTATCACCCTTCTGGACACCGGCGATTTCTACGGCATGGGCCACAACGAGATGCTGATCGGCGAGGCGCTGAAGGGGGTTCGTCGCGATCGCGCGCTGGTCAGCGTCAAGTTCGGGGCCCTGCGCGACCCGGCCGGCGGCTGGGTGGGCTATGACGCGCGCCCCGCCGCGGTGAAGAACTTCGCCGCCTATTCGCTGCAGCGCCTGGGCCTGGACTACATCGACATCTACCGGCCGGCCCGGCTCGATCCCGACGTTCCCATCGAGGAGACGTTGGGCGCTATCGCCGATCTAGTGAAAGCCGGCTGGGTGCGCCACATCGGGCTTTCGGAGGTGGGGCCCAAGACGCTGCGCCGCGCCGCCGCCGTCCACCCGATCTGCGATCTGCAGATCGAATATTCGTTGATCTCCCGAGGGATCGAGGATGCGATCCTGCCGGCCTGCCGCGAACTGGGGATCGCGGTGACCGCCTATGGCGTCCTTTCGCGCGGCCTGATCAGCGGGCACTGGCGGACCGACGCCTCGGCGCCGGGCGATTTTCGCCCCTTCAGCCCCCGGTTCCAGAAGGGCAATGTCGAACGCAACCTCGCTCTGGTCGAGACCCTGCGCGCCCTCGCTGAAGCCAAGGGGGTGAGCGTGGCCCAGATCGCCATCGCCTGGGTGCTGTCGCGCGGCGACGACATCGTTCCCCTCATTGGCGCGCGCCGGCGCGATCATCTGGACGAGGCGCTGGGCAGCCTGTCGACCTCGCTCGGCGCCGACGACCTCGCCGCCCTGGCGCGGGCCATCCCCAAGGACGCCGCGGCCGGCGAGCGCTATCCCCTCGCCCTGATGGCCCATCTCGACAGCGAGGTCGCCTGACATGGCCGGTCTGAAGGACAAGCGCGGTTTCATCGACAAGGAGCGCCTCGACCTTACCGAACGCCAGGCGGTGGAATACTGGACGAAGCGCTGGGGCGTGACTCGCGCCCAACTCTCCGGCGCCCACCGCAAGGTCGGCCGCCTGGTTAAGGACATCGCCGCCGAGCTGGGCAAGAAACGCTGAGCCGCGCGCCTCTTCTCCACGATCCAGGCGGTCTTTTTTGCATGGCGCTGTCGGCCGGGGGCATACTTCCGCGTCCTTTGAGCGACGCCAGGAAATGAGGTCCCCATGCTCTACGCCATCCTCTGCTACAACGATGAAGACATAGTCTGGTCCTGGAGCCAGGAGGAAGACCAGGCCGTCATGGCCAAGCTGGGGGTGGTGCACGAGCGGCTGATCAAGGCCGGCAAGATGGGCCCCTCCCTGCGGCTGTTGCCCACCACCTCGGCCACGACCCTGCGCAAGAGCGCCGATCCGCCGCTGGTCATCGACGGGCCCTTCGCCGAGACCAAGGAGCAGCTGCTCGGCTTCTACGTCATCGAGGTCGCCGATCTCGACGAAGCCCTTGAGGTCGCCCGCGAACTCGCCGGCGCCAACCCCGGCGGCGCCTATGAGATCCGCCCGGTCGCTCTTTACAATCCCGAAAGACGCGACGGCGCCGCCGTATGAGCGAGCGCGCCTGGATCGACGTGGCGCTCACCGCCGCCCGGCCCCAGGCGCTCAGCGCTCTGCTGCGCTATTTCCGCGATCTCGACACCGCCGAGGAGGCCTTCCAGGAGGCCTGCCTGCGCGCGCTGAAGACCTGGCCGCAAACCGGGCCGCCGCGCGATCCCAAGGCCTGGCTGATCCTGGTCGGCCGCAACGCTGCCCTGGACGGCGTTCGCCGGCGCGGCCGGCAGGCGCCCTTGCCGCCCGAGGAAACCCTTTCCGATCTTGAGGACGCCGAGACGGCCCTGGCCGAGCGCCTCGACGGCGCCCACTACCGCGACGATGTCTTGCGTCTGCTGTTCATGTGCTGCCATCCCGACCTGCCGGACACCCAGCAGATCGCCCTGGCCCTGCGGATCGTCTCGGGGCTTTCGGTCAAGCAGATCGCCCGCGCCTTCCTGGTCAGCGAAGCGGCCATGGAGCAGCGCATCACCAGGGCCAAGGCGCGCATCGCCCAGGCTCAGGTTCCATTCGAGACGCCGAGCGCCGCGGAGCGCGGCGAGCGCCTGGCCGCAGTCACGGCGATGACCTACCTCCTCTTCACCGCCGGCTACGGCGCCGGTGAGAGATCGGCGCGGGCCGAGCTTTGCGGCGAGGCGATCCGGCTCGCCCGCCTGCTGCTGCGCCTCTTTCAGACGGAGCCCGAAATCATGGGGCTGGCGGCGCTGATGTTGCTGCAGCACGCGCGGTCCGCGGCGCGCTTCGACGCGGTGGGAGAGATCGTCCTCCTGGAGGACCAGGATCGAGGCTTGTGGGACGACAAGCTGATCGCCGAGGGCTTGGCGCTGCTCGACAAGGCCATGCGCCACCAGGCGCCCGGACCGTATCAGATCCAGGCGGCCATCGCCGCCCTGCACGCCCGCGCCGCCCGGCCGGACGACACCGACTGGGCCGAAATCGAGGCCCTCTACGCGGCGCTCGAGCGGACCACGCCCTCGCCGGTGGTGACGCTCAACCGCGCCGTCGCGGTGGACAAGGTGAAAGGCGCCGCCGTGGCGCTGGAGATGATCGAACCCCTCGCGCCCCGGCTTTCGGCGTACTTCCACTTCTTCGGAGTCAAGGGCGCGTTACTCCTGCGGCTCGGTCGCCAGGCGGAGGCCCGGGAGGCGTTCGACCAGGCGATCGCCCTGGCGGCGACGCCCGCCGAAGCGGCCCATATCCGTCTGCGCCTGGACCGCCTGAGGCGGGAAAGCGCGCCCGAGCCCGCCTGACAAAAATTTTTTCAAGGCTTCTGTCGGCCCGGCCGCCGCGCCTTCGTCCTCCGAGCAGTCATTCAAGAGGAGACAACGACCATGTCAGCCACGCTCGACGCAACCCCAGCCGCTCCCGCGCACGTCAAGGGCGGCGTCGTTCCATACCTCACCGTAGAGGGCGCGATGAAGGCCGCCGACTTCTACCGCCGCGCCTTCGGGGCGGAAGTCGCCGCCGCCCATCCGGTGGACGACAAAGGGCGGACCATGCACGTCCACCTCTACATCAACGGAGGCTCGGTGATGCTCGCCGACGGCTATCCGGAACACGGCCATGCCGTCCAGGCGCCGGCCGGCTTTAACCTCACCCTCCAGGTCGACGACATCGACGCCTGGTGGAAACGCGCCATCGATGCGGGCGCGCAGTCGGTGACTCCGGTCGCCGACATGTTCTGGGGCGACCGCTGGGGTCAACTCCGCGACCCGTTCGGGATCGTGTGGGCGATGAACCAGCCGAAGCGCTGAGGAGAAGGGCGATGCGGAAGATCACCCCGTGTTTGTGGTTCGACGGCAAGGCCGAGGAGGCGGCGGCCTTCTACACCTCCATCTTCAACAACTCGAAGATCGTCGACATGTCGCGCTATGGCGGGGCGGGGCCCGGCCCCAAGGGCTCGGTCATGTCGGTGACGTTCCAGCTCGAAGGTCAGGACTTCATCGCCCTCAACGGTGGCCCGCAATTCACCTTCACTCCAGCCATCTCGCTCTTCGTGAGCTGCGAAACTCAAGGGGAATTGGACCGTTTTTGGGAGAAATTTTCCGACGGCGGAGAAACTCAAGGCTGCGGCTGGATCAAGGACAGGTTCGGCCTCTCCTGGCAGATCGCGCCCGCCGGATTGCAAGGCGTCTTGCAGGACAAGGACCCCGCCAAGGCGACCAAGGCGATGCAGGCCATGCTCAAGATGACCAAGCTCGACATCGCCGCGCTCAGAGAGGCGAAGGAGGCCTGACATGAACGAGAACGCCAACCGCGCCGAGACCTCCTCGGACCGCGACCTCGTCCTCACTCGGCTCATCGATGCGACCCCCGACAAGGTGTTCAGGGCGTGGACCGATCCGGATCTGCTCAAGCAATGGTTCGCGCCGCCCCCCTACACGACGCCGGTGGCCGAACTCGACGTGCGGCCGGGGGGCGCCAACCTGATCGTCATGCGCGGCCCCGACGGCGCCGACATGCCGAACCGAGGCGTCTACCTGGAGGTCGTGAAAAACGAGCGCGTCGTCTTTACGGACGCCTACACGGGCGCCTGGACCCCCTCGGAAAAGCCGTTCATGACCGTGATCCTTACCTTCGCGAACGAGGGGGCAAAAACGCGGTATACCGCCCGCGTGCGCCATTGGACCGTCGCGGACCGCCAAGCCCACGAAAAGATGGGCTTCCACGAAGGTTGGGGCCGCTGCGCCGACCAGCTCGAAGCCCTCGTCGCCAAGCTTTGACTGGCGCGGAGGGGATGGGTTTGCCTACGCGAGCGCCTCCTGCGGCGCCGGCCGCACCAGCCGCGCGTAGTCGTCCATCAGGGAGAGCGAGATATTGCCCGGCCTGAAGGTGAATTCGCCCACCCGCGCCACCGGCGTCACCTCCGCCGCGGTGCCGACGATGAAGCATTCGGAAAAGCCGGCCAGCTCCTCTGGCCTTATGTGCCGTTCGACCACCTTGAGGCCCTTTTCCGCCGCCAGCGCCATCACCGAGCGGCGGGTGATGCCGTCCAGGAAGCAGTCGGGGATGGGGGTGTGCAAAGCGCCGTCCTTGACGAAGAACACATTGGCCCCGGTCGCCTCGGCGACGAAACCGCGCCAGTCGAGCATCATGGCGTCCGCGCAACCCTCGCGCTCGGCGGCGTGCTTGGAAATGGTGCAGATCATATAGAGGCCGGCCGCCTTCGAGGCGGTGGGCGCGGTCTCGGGGGACGGGCGGCGATACTTGGCCCAGGCGACGGCGATGCCCTTGGCCTTCTGTTCGGGGCTGTAGTAGCTCGGCCAATCCCAGCAGGCGATGGCCAAGTGTATCCGACTGTTGTGGGCCGCAACGCCGATGGTCTCGCTGCCGCGCCAGGCGATGGGCCGAATGTAGCAATCGACAAGATCGTTGCGCCGGCAGACCGCCGTACTCGCCGCCTCGATCTCTGCTTGCGAGAACGGGATTTCGAAGTCGAGAATCTGGCCCGACTTGAGGAGGCGGGCGGTGTGCTCGGCGAGTTTGAAAATCTCGCCGCCGTACATGCGTTCGCCCTCGAAGACCGCCGAGGCATAGTGGAGACCGTGGGTTAAAACGTGCACCGTTGCCTCGCGCCAGGGGACGAACTCACCGTCCATCCAGATCCAGCCGTCGCGATCGTCGAACGGGACCAGTGGCATGGGCAAAAACATCCTTTCCTAGCCGACGAGATCTTAGACCCCGATCATCGGCATGCGTCAACGCTTTGTGCAACCTAAGGGCGGCGGGTAGACTGACCACCATGGCGATAACGCCCGATCCCGCGGAACGGCACCTGCTGGTGGTGGATGACGACGACCGCATTCGCGACCTCCTCAAGCAATACCTCGCCCGCGCCGGTTTCCGGGTCACCGCCGCCGCCGGCGCGGCCGCCGCCCGCCGGCTGTTGCAGACGCTCGATTTCGACCTGTTGGTGCTGGATGTGATGATGCCGGGCGAGGATGGGCTCTCTCTTGCCCGCTGGCTGCGCGCCCGGGCCGGGGCCTTGGGAACCACGCCGGTGCTGATCCTCACCGCCCGAGGTCTGCCGGACGACCGCGTCGAGGGTTTGACCGTGGGCGCCGACGACTACCTTGCCAAGCCTTTCGAGCCGCGCGAGCTGGTTTTGCGCATCGAGGCGATCTTGCGCCGCGTGGCCGCGCCGCCCGCCGCCGGGCGCATCCAGCTTGGCCATTGCAGCTTCGATGTCGCGCGCGGCGAACTCTTTTGCGACGAGGAGCGTGTCCGCCTCACCGGCGCCGAGGCGCGCCTGCTGCGCCAATTGGCCCTGGCCGCGCATGCGCCGGTCGAGCGCCTGGAGCTCATCGCCGAGGGGGGCGACGCCGGCGGACGCGCGGTGGATATCCAGGTCACCCGTTTGCGCCGCAAGATCGAGCCCGATCCGGCCAACCCGCGCTATCTGCGAACGGTGCGCGGCGTCGGCTACATGCTCGTCCCCGACGGATGAGGGTCTCGCTGCCGCCCTGGCCTAGCCTTTCCTGGCGATGGATCAAGCGGCGCCTCCCGACTTCGCTGTTCGGCCGGAGCCTCCTGATCATCGTGCTGCCCGTGGCCATCATGCAGATCGCGGTCACCTATGTGTTCTTCGACGCCCATTGGCAGACCGTGAACAGCCATCTGACCGAAGGTCTGGCCGGTGACGTCTCCTGGGTCTTGCAGAGCTATCAGGAAGATCCTGGCCCGGCGGCCGTACGGCGTCTCGAGGCGCGCGCCCAGCAGACGCTCGATCTTTCCATCGCTTTTCAGGATGGCGGGGTGCTGCCTCACGGCCGGCGCGCATCCCTGTTCGTCGCGGTCGACCGATCACTCCAAAGGGCCCTCGCGGATCGGATCGACGCGCCTTTTTGGTTCGACACCGCCCGCTACCCGGCCTATGTCGATGTGCGGGTCAAGGTGCCCCACGGGGTCCTGCGCGTCATCGCGCCCAAAGACCGGGTGCTCGCCACCCGCGGCCACATCTTCATCCTCTGGCTCGCCGTCGCGACCGTCCTATTGACCGGCATAGCCATCGCCTTCATCCGCAATCAGGTGCGCGCCATCGAGCGCCTCGCGGAGGCGGCGGAAGCGTTCGGCAAGGGCGCGGACATCGCCTTTCGCCCCCACGGGGCGCGCGAGGTGCGTCAGGCGGCCCGCGCCTTCCTGGCCATGAAGGCGCGAATCCAGCGCCACGTCGAACAGCGCACCGCCCTGCTCGCCTCGGTGAGCCACGACCTTCGCACACCCTTGACGCGGCTGAAACTGGAGCTGGCCCTGGCCGATCCCGGCGTCCGGATCGAGGCCATGAAGGGCGACCTCGCTGAAATGGAGCACATGATCGACGAATATCTCGCCTTCGCGCGCGGGGAAGGCGGCGAGAGTCTGGAAACCGTGGACCTGCGCGCCCTGATCGAGGAGGTCAGCCAAGGCGCGATCCGCGCCGGCGCAACGGTCGACGTCACCGCCGAGCCGGGCATCACCGTGACGGTCCGCGCCAATGCCATAAAGCGCGCCCTCGCCAATCTGGTGATGAACGCCGCCGCCCACGGCGAGCGCGTCGAGATCGCCGCCCGGTCCACTCTGGCCGGCGGGATCGAGATCGTCATCGACGACGACGGCCCCGGCATCCCGGCCGAGCGCTTCGAGGAGGCCTTCGCCCCGTTCGGCCGCCTTGATCCAGCCCGCAACCAGAACGAGAAAGGTGTCGGCCTCGGCCTCGCCATCGCCCGGGACGTCGCCCGCGGCCACGGCGGCGAGGTGACCTTGGACTCATCGCCCATCGGCGGGCTGAGGGCGGTGGTGCGGTTGCCGAAATGAGGGCCCCCTTGATAGGTCGAGCCGAAGCGTTGCGAGGCTTGAGCGTTGCGATCAGCGATCCCGGCCTCGGCCTGGGCCATCGCCCGCCGCCTTAGAAGCCCGCGCCGATCCGTCCCAACTGGGCCCGCATCTGCTTTAGGCGTTTGTCGATCTCGGCCATGGTGCGGTTGAGGGCGCCCCCGTCGTCGCGCCACACCTGGGCGGCTCTGGCCCACAGCGCCGTCATGGCGACCAGGCGCGGGGGCGTGGCGTCGACGCCGGCCGCTTCGAGGATGGCGCGCGCGGTGGGCGGGAAATGGGGTAGGAGCGCCAGGGGTCCGGCGTCACGGGCGATGGCGATCAAGGCGGCGCGGTGGGGCTCCATGGCTTCGATCCTGGCCATGACGGCGTCGAACAGGCGATCGTGGGCGTCGTCCGACGGCGTGGCGGCGGTGGCCAGGGCGCCCTTGTCGAGGCGCGCGGAAAGGTGGCCCAGCAGCGCGCCCTTGCTGTTGGCCAGCGGATACAGCTCGATGAGCGGCGCGGCCGCCATTTCGGCGATGAGGCGCAGCGAGATATCCCGCCACGGACGCTCGCTCGCCAGGGCCAGCAGGGCGTCGACGGCGCGATCGAGGATGTCGACTTCCGGACCCGCGCTCGCCGTCACCGTCCCAGCTCCCGCGAGCGCGCCGCCGCCGCGGAAACGGCGCGATGCATCAGATCGCCCAAACCGCCGTCGCTCAGCAGCACCTCGAGCGCCGCCTGCGTGGTCCCCCCCGTCGAGGTGACCTGGCGGCGAAGTTCGGCTGGATCATCGCCGGTCTCGTCCAGCAGGGCCGCGGCGCCGGTGACGGCGCCGGCCGCCAAGCGTCTCGCCTGATCGGGCGACAGGCCGGCGGCGACGGCGGCGCTCTGGAGGGCCTCGATGAAGGCGTAGAGATACGCCGGCGCGGAGGCCGAAGCGGCCGCGGCGACATGCATCATCTCCTCGCTGTTCAGATCCACGACCGCGCCGACCGGCTCGAAGAGGAGGCGCGCTATGTTCCGGGCCTCGGGATCCCTTGCGTAGAGGCTGGTCGCGCCCTTGCCAATGGCGGCGGCGGTGTTGGGCATGGCCAGCGCGACGGAGCGCCCGCCGAACGCCCGCGCCAGATCGTGCGCCCCGACGCCGGCCAGGATGGAGATGATCACCGCCTCTTGCCCAAGATGCGGAGCGATCTGGCTGGCCGCGCCCTGCCAGAACTGCGGCTTGACGGCGAAGAGCACGGCGCGGGCGGCGGCGAGCTCCGCGTCGGGCGGGTTGAGGCTGGCGCCGGCGTCCCGCGCGGCCAGCGCCCGCGCGCTTGGGTCCAGATCGCGCACGATCAGATCACTGGCCGAGAACGCCCCCTTCCGCAACCAGCCGGCGATCAAGGCCCCACCCATGCGTCCGGCTCCGGCGACGAGAATCGGCGTGACGGGCGCGGTCATGGCAAAGCGCGCGTCCTCTAGGCTTGGCCCACGGTCTCGAACATGCAGGCGGCCATGGCCTCGACCGGGGTCTTGTCGCCGGTGATCAGAAAGTCGAATGCCGGGTAGAAGCGGTCGGCCGACTCCATGGCCGCGTCGATCATCGAAGCGGTCTGGGCCAAACTCGGCCGCTCGCCTTCCGGCAGCGCCATGGCGTGGCGGAAAACCACCTCGCCATCCTCGGCCCACACCTCGAAATGGCCAAGCCACACCCGCTGGTTGATCAGGTTGATCAG
>Ga0182024_10005810_pt1 | contig 27418 bp, 13 predicted proteins | sample P32metaG_FD_120480 | JGI IMG/M metagenome (GOLD analysis project Ga0182024, IMG submission 120480) | Permafrost microbial communities from Stordalen Mire, Sweden - P3-2 metaG (Illumina Assembly) | ecosystem: Environmental > Terrestrial > Soil > Wetlands > Permafrost | place: Sweden: Stordalen...
CCCTTCACGTCGAGTCCGTGGCCTGGATTGCCGAACGCAAAGACGTCCTGAGTACCTTCTTCATGCTCGCCGCCCTCTGGGCTTACGCCCGATACGTCGACCGCCCCTCGCTCCTTCGGTACGCGGCCGTCGCCGCGAGTTTCGCGCTCGCGCTGATGGCGAAGCCGATGGTGGTGACGTTCCCCGTGCTGCTCCTCCTGCTCGACTACTGGCCGTTCGGCCGGCTGGAGGGCGCCGCCGGGACGAGCGCGACCTGGCGCCGACTGATCATCGAGAAGGTGCCCCTGCTCCTCATGGCACTGGGCGATGCCATCGTGACGGTTGCCTTCCAGGCCCAGGTCGGTGCCATGGCGAGCCTGCAGGCTCTGCCGGCGGCCACGCGGGCGTCAGGTGCTCTTGTCTCGTACATCGCCTACGCCGGCCAGGCGATCTGGCCAACTCATCTCGCGGCGTTCTATCCACAGCGACCGATCGAGCCAATGCTGGTGGGCGTGGCCGCGGTGACACTCGCGGCCGTGTCTGCCGCCGCAATTGCTTGCCGCCGGAGGTACCCGTACGTCGTCGTGGGATGGCTCTGGTTTCTGGTGACCCTCGCGCCTGTCATCGGTCTGTTCCAGGCTGGAGAGCAAGCGCGGGCCGATCGATTCATGTACGTCCCGCTCGTCGGCCTTCTCATCATCGTCGTGTGCGGCGGTGCCGACGTGCTGAAGGCCCTGAAGGTCGGTCCGCGCGTGCCGGCTCTCGCTGCCGCGCTCGTCGTTGTCCTCTGTGTGCCAGTCGCCCGGGCCCAGACCGCGACGTGGCACGACAGCGTGACGCTCTGGCAGCACGCGATCGACGAGACATCGGGTAACTACCAAGCGTACGAAAAACTCGCGGAAGCGAGGCGAGATCGCGGAGAGCTGGAGGAAGCCCGGCTCGACTACGAGAAGGCGCTCGCGTTCGCGCCGCCCGATTCGCCGGTATACGTCGCGACGGTCCACAGCAACCTCGGGGTCGTGCTCGAGCGTCTGGACCGTTCGAGTGAGGCCGTTCAGGAGTACACGACGGCCGTAGCGCTCGATCCATCGCTCGTCGCAGGACACATCAATCTCGCCGATGCCCTGGCGGCGCTGGGCCGCGGGCCCGAAGCCGTCGAGCAGTTCACCGCTGCGCTTCGGCTGGAGCCCAGCGCCGCCGAGGCGTACGTAGGCCTCGGCAACGTGCTTCTCCTACAGGACCGCGCGCGGGAGGCGACCGAGCCCTTCTCGAAGGCGATCCGACTTCGGCCGGATCTGCCGGACGCCCACAACGGCCTGGGCGCGGCGCTGGCTGAAACGGGGCACGCCGACGCCGCGATTCCGGAGTTCGTGGAGGCGCTCCGGCTGCAGCCGCGATTCCCGAACGCCGAGACGAATTTCGGAGCGGCGCTCATCAAGATGGGCAAGGTCGATGAAGCCAGGCATCACCTCCAGGCGGCGCTCGCTGAAGACCAGAGTCTTCAAACCGCGAGGGAGCTGCTGGCGAGCATCGACAAGCGTTAGATTGTCTCGATGGGTGAGGCGCCGCGACGTATACCATCGACGGCAGTGTCGGGCGCGCATCGCCGGGGCCGTCGTCAGGACCGTGGGCGGGCGCGTCGTCTTGGGTCATCACCGCAGGTGGCGTCGGGGGCTGGGCTCGCCCGGCGCCCGACGACGCAGGTGACCTCGTGGTGGCCGCTGGCCGCAATCGTCGTGGTCGGCGCGCTCACCTACGCCAACGGCCTCTGGCACCCGTTCATCTTCGATGACTTCGGGACGGTGGTCCTCAACCCGCAAATCAGGAATCTGTGGGATGTGGCGCGCGTTTTCGCGCCGCTGGCGGAGTCGCCGGTCGCCGGCCGCCCCCTCGTGAATCTGTCGTTCGCCATTAACTACGCCATCGGCGGCTTGCACGTGTTCGGGTATCACGTCGTCAATCTGGCCCTGCATCTCTGCTGTGCGCTGGTCGCCTTCGGGCTCGTCCGCCGCACGCTGGATACGCCTGGGCTCTCGGCGGTGTTTGGCCGCCGCACCACGGCCATCGCCTTGGCTGTCGCGATCGTGTGGTCGGTGCATCCGCTCACGAGCGAAGTAGTGGACTACATCACCCAGCGCTCGGAATCGATGATGGCCCTGTGCTACCTGCTGACGCTCTACGCGAGTCTCCGGGCCGTCGACCCGAGCCGCCGGACGGCATGGCTCGCCGCGGCCGTTGTCGCCTCGGCCGCCGGCATGGCCTGCAAGGAGTCCATGGTGAGCGCGCCACTGATGGTGGCGCTCTACGATCGGGTGTTCCTGTACGATTCGCTCCGCCAGGCGGCGAGGTCCCGGTGGCGCCTCTACGTCGGACTGGGGACGACCTGGCTGGTGCTGGCCGTCCTACTCGCGTCTCATCCGCGAACGTCATCCGCTGGTTTTGCAACCACTCCCGTCTCGGTTTGGACGTACCTGCTGAACCAGTCCCAAATGGTCACACACTATCTCCGGCTGGCCGTTTGGCCGCATCCGCTCGTGCTCGACTACGGATGGTCGCAGGCGTTGACGATCGCCGACGTCTGGCCTCAAGCGTGCCTCGTCGTCGCGTTGGTCATGGCCGCGGTCGTGGCGTTCATCGTGCGTCCACGGGCCGGGTTCCTGGGTCTGTGGGTGATCGTCACGCTTGCCCCCACCTCGAGCTTTGTGCCCGTCGGCTCAGAAGTCGGCGCGGAGCGGCGAATGTATCTACCGCTTATCGCGCTGGTCACGCTGGCCGTGATCGGCGTAGCCCTCGCACAGGGCTGGTTCGAGCGTCGATCCTCGGACACAAGGGGTGCGACGCCGGCGCGGGTTTCCCTGACGGTGACCCTCGTCCTGCTCACGGCCACCTTGTCGGCGACTACCGTCGCTCGAAATCGGGAATATGCGTCCGCGCTGACGATGGCGCGCACGGTTCTCGCGCGGTGGCCGGGACCCATCGGCGACGACATGGTCGGTACGGAACTCGCGAGGGCCGGACAACACGCCGAGGCGATTCAATACCTACGCGTGGCTGCACCGAGCTATCCACCAGCGCACTACAATTTGGGCAGCGAGCTCCTCGCGGCGGGACGGTTCGATGAGGCGATCGCCGAGCTCCAGACGTTTATTCAAGACGAGCCGCAGTTGTCGACGACCGTGTCGGCCCGGTTGCTCATGGGACGGGCGTTCGAGGCGAAGCAACGGTGGCCCGAGGCGATCGCGCAGTTCCGCCTGGCGCTGGCCAAGGACCCGCTCAACCCCGATGCGCACGGGTTACTGGCGCAAGCACTCGCCACGACCCAGGCATTCGAGGAGTCGATCGGACACTACCAAGCGTTTCTCGCCCAGCGGCCTACGGACGCGGGAGCGTGGAACGGGCTCGGCATCGCACTGGTCGCGACGGGTCGGGCCGTCGAGTCGATTCCAGCGTTCCGTCAGGCCGTCGACCTTGAGCCGCGGAACGCACACTTCCAGGCGAACCTCGCGCGAGCGCTGATCGATCAAGGCGACATGGCCGAGGCCGCGGGCCACGTACAACAGGCGGTCGCCTTGACACCGAGCGATCCGGCCGTCCTGGAGCTACTAGGGCGTGTGCTGGAATCGCAAGGGCGGATCGAGGAAGCGCGACGCGCGTTCCAACAGGCGCTGCGATTGGATCCGTCGTACGAGCCGGCGCGCGAAGGTCTGCGGAGGATCGGGGGATGAGGTCACAACCACCTGCCTGATGATCACCCCAGGCCAGAGCGTTTTGCAGTTCGGTGGCGCGGCGACGGGCGAATGGAGCGGCACCGTCAGCGTGAAATCGCGCTGGAGGGAGCACGCCGTTCGAGCGCCAGCGGCCTGCGATTTCTACGACCGTGGCGCGATGATCGGCAGGAATGAACGGCGCGCGGACGGAAGCGCGATTTCCCGGGGCCGGCTCCCTGAGCCCGTGCCGCGCCACCGAACTGGAAAGCGCTCTAGCGCAATAGGCGACCCGCCGCCAAGGGCTCTCGCCAAGTTCGCGCGCGCGTCGCCAAAGTCGGGTTTGAGTCGGATCGCCTCCCTGAATTCGGCCACCGCCTCCTGCGATCGCCCGAGTTCGGCCAGCGCCACGCCCAACTCGTTGTGGGCCTCCGCGAAGCCCGGCTCGAGCACAAGGACCTGGCGAAATTCAGCGATCGCGTCCTCATGTCGCCCGAGCGCGTCGAGTGCGGTTGCCAACCCATAGCGCGCGCGGGCAAACGTCGGATCGATGCGAAGGGCGGCCTGAAATTGATCGATGGCCTGCTCTGGTCGCCCCATGCGGAGAAGCGCGACCCCGAGGTTGTTGTTCGAGCGTGCGTGCCCCGGGTCGAGGCGCAACGCCGTCTCGTACTCGCCCACGGCGGCATCGACGCGCCCCGCCCGCCCAAGCGCCGCGCCGAGGCTATTGTGGGTCTCGGCGTCAGTCGGATCCAGCTGAATGGCCTCTCGGTACGCGGCGATGGCCCCCCCAAGGTCTCCCGCGGCGAGCAGGGCATCGGCGAGGCCCACGTGGAAGGTCGCCCGGTCCGGCTGGAGGCGAAGCGACTCCCGCATCTCCGACACGGCCTCGACGGGCCGTCCCATCTTCGACAGCACGAGGCCGAGGTTGTAGTGGACGTCCGCATCGTTCGGGTGAAGACGGAGCGCCTCGGTCAAGGAGGCTTCCGCTTCGTCCACTCGGCCCAGCGCAAGGAGGGCTCGCCCCAGGTCGTTCCGCGCTTGCCAGAGGTCGGGCTTGAGCGCGATGGCCTCATGGAAGTCCCCGACGGCCTCCACGAACGCGCGTGTCGATTCTGGCGTCAGACGGCCTGACGAGGAGTCGCCGGCGCGCTCGAGCGCCGCCCCCGCCGAGGTCTGCAGGATCATGCCCAGGTTGTTGTAGGCAAGCCAGCAGTCCGGGTTCCGGGCGATGGTGGCTCGGTAGAGCGTTTCGGCATCTGCGTACTGACCGCTCTGCTGCCAGGTCAGCCCCGCCAACGGCACGCCGACCAGCAAGAGCATCGCCGTACCTGCGGCCGGCACGCGGCCCGTGACGTCGAGATCCAGGTCGAGACGCCATTTCCTCGCGATGCCGATGACCGCCGCCGACCCGAGCGCGATGATGGCGCTGCAGGCCAGATACTGAAAGTGGTCGGCCACGAAGGAAAACAGGAACGGATAGACGTTCACGAACCCCAACGCCGGAAACAGCGTGCCGATGAAGAGCAACACCGCGGCAAGCGGCGCCCGCGACCGCGCGCGCCAGGCCACGAGGCCCGCCACGAGGGCGACAGCGGCCACCGGGAAGAGATACTGCCACGACACCGCCTGGCTGACGTGCCATCGCGGATAGATAAAGGTCAGATGGGCCGGCCAGACGAGCTTGCTGAGATAAAACCATATGGCGCGTCCCGCGATGAGCCCTCGCTCGATCGAAGTGAACTGAAAGGCCGCCCCTTCGGCCCCGATCTGCGTGCGCTCGAGCCACGCCGTCGTGAGACCACTCGTCAGCCCCAGCGCGAAAAAGGGCACGAGCGGTACGACGTCCTCACGAACGCGCAGCGCCCCACGGCGCCACCAGAAGACGACGAGGAGCGCAGCGGGCAGCGTGGCCGTCACCGTCTTGCTGAAGAGCGCCAGGGCAAACAATCCGAGGGCGAGTCCGTACCACCGCCGCCGCCGGCTGCTGTCGAACTCGAGGTACGCCAGGGCGGCGGAAAAGTAGAAGGCACCCGAGAGCGTGTTCTTGAGCTCGGTCATCCACGCGACCGACTCCACCTGCACGGGATGCAACGCGAAGACGACCGCGGCCAGGGCGGCGCCCGGCACTGCCAGCCGCCGAAGGATCACGAGGAGGAGAAAAGCCGAAGAGGCGTGCAGGACGATGTTGACCAGGTGATAGCCAAGTGGATCGGTGCCCCACAGCCGCTGCATCGCCCAAAACGCCGAATGCGCGACCGGGTAGTACTGCTGGGTGGCGCCCACGTCGAACCAGATTCGCCACAAGCCGTGGAGCGACCGCAACTCAGGCCTGGTCAGGTGGTTCTCGTCGTCCCACAGCGGCCCGCCGTGCCAGGCGGGGAAATAGGCCACGAGCGTGGAGACGAGAAGCACGAGGAACGCGCCGCCCAGCCACACGCGGCGTGCACGCGACGACCGGGTCGGCAACGTGTCCGTCCGGGAGGGCTTCCCGGTCGCCACGTGCGCGCGGTTGCGACCGCCCTTCCCCCGTCGAGCGCTCACTGGTCGACCCCTACTTTTTCTGGGGTACCAGCGTGACGATCACGTAGTGATTGGTGGTCAAGGCGCTTTCTGCGGCGTCTTGAATCGCGCCGGCCGTGAGCGTGCCGAGCCGATCCGGCAGATTCCAGATGGCCGCCACGTCGGCCGCGTCGCCGTTGTCGTACCGCTCGGCGATCTGGTTCAAGAGGTAGCCATTGTCCTGGCTGTTGGTCTCGAACTCCCGCTGGAGCGCCGCGCGCACGAGGGACATCTGGCCTGGCGTGAGCGGCGTGGTCTTGACGAACTCAATCTCCTGGAGGACGCGCTGCACGAGATCGGCGGTGCGCGTGGGATCGCACGTCCAATCGATTCGCACTGTGTACTCCGGACGAGGAATCTTCTCGACGCTTTGACTCGCCGTGATGCTGTAGGTGCCGCCCAGTTCTTGGCGAATCGTGTCGAGGAGCCGGGATTGAAGTACCAGCGCCATCGCTCGCATCGCCAGGCGGTGCGCGTCGTCGTACTGGAATGGTCCCGTGAAGACAATCGCCACCTCGCTCTTGGGCGCGATGCCCTGCTCGACCGTCTTGCTCACGATTCCCGTGGGGGGCGCGGTGCCAACGTCCCGCCACGTTTCGTGGGCGTGCGTGGCTGGCAGGCTGCCAATGTACTTCTCGACGAGGGGCTTGAGAACCTCGGGCGTGAAGCTGCCGACGAAGACGAAGGTGAAATTGCTCGCGTCGGCGAAGCGCGCCTTGTAGAAGGCCATCGACTTGTCCAGGTTCCACTGATCGACGGTGGCCGGCGTCTCCGGCTGCCGCCTCGGGTCGTCCTGGCTGACCGCGGCTTGGAGGGTCTGATTGAAGACCACCTCCGGACTCGCCTTTTGACCCGCCAACAGCGACTTGGCCTGCGACGACAGAACGCCGAAGGCAGTGGGGTCGGCGCGCGGCTCCGTGAACCGCAGGTAAATGAGCTGGAACATCGTCTCGACATCCTGCGGCGTGCTGCCGCCGTCCAGACCTTCGTCGACGTCCTCGATGAACGGCTCGGCCGCGGCGGCCTTGCCATCGAGCATCTTCCCGAGCGTCACGCCGCCGAAGCTGCCGAGGCCGCCAGCCGGCACGACGCGATCGGCGACGCGAGCGGGGATGTAGTCCGCGTCGCCGGCGAGCGACGTCCCGCCGGGCGCAGTGGCGCGGAACAGAATCTGGTCCTGATTGAGTTTGGTCGGCTTGAGCACGACCGTCGCACCGTTGGACAGCGTCCACTCCGTGATCCCCAGGTCAGCGTGGGCCGTCGTCTTCACGATCGCGCCCGACGCGGGCGGCGCCTCGATGAGCGGCTGTGTGCCCACGGTGTCCACGTAGGCCGTGAGCGGCTTGCTCGACGCCGACTTGATGACAGCCGCGAGCTGCGCTTCGGTCGGCATGGTCACGCCGGCCTGATCCGGCGCGGAGACGACCACGAGCCGGTTGCGGTCTGGAAACCATTCCTTGGCGAGCGCGTTGACTTCAGTCAGCGTGATGCCCGGCAGGAAGCGCCGGTGGAACGCCAACTCCTGCCAGATGGTCGGCAGCGCTTCGGCTTCGAGAAAATTCCGCGTGTATTCGTCGGTGCGGCTGTCGGAATCGCGATCCGGGCTCTCGGTCACCAGCCGCTCGTAGGTCAGCAGCATCGCCTGCTTCGCGCGCGCAAGCTCCGTCTCGGTGAAGCCGAAGCGCGACACACGCTCGAGCTCGCTCACGAGCGCGTCGAACCCGCGCGTGATGCCCTCATTCGAGACGAGCGCCTCCAGAACGGTTTCGTCCTTCGTGCGCGGCGTCGGGAAAAGCGAGCGATCGGCGGCCGCCTTGAGGAAGGGCGCGTTCGCGCTCTGGCTGATCTCGTCGAGCCTCGCGTCGAACATGTCGGCGAACAACTGGTCGAGGATCTGACCACGATAGCCGCCGACCGACGACTGGTTCCGCGTCGGCAGCAAGTCGCTGAACTCGATGGTGGTCTTCGTCGTTTCCTTGTCGGTGACGATCGCGTAGCGCGCGCCCGCATGGTCCGGCACGCTGTAGGCCGGCCGCGGCCGCTCGGGCGTCGGCGCAGGAATGGCCGAGAAGTGCGCCTTGATCGTGGCCTCCACGGCGGTCCGGTCGAAGTCGCCGACGGCAATCACCGCCATCAGGTCGGGCCGGTACCAGTCGTGGTAAAAGCGCACCAGCTGCCCGCGCTGCGCGTTTTGGATGATATCCGGCAGGCCAATGGGCTCACGATCCGCGTACCGCGATCCCTGGAGCTGCACCTTGAGGATCTTGTCCTCCGTGCGCTCGCCCGCGCCGAGGTGCATCCGCCACTCCGAGAGGACGATGCCGCGTTCGTGGTCGATGCCGCTCTGCTCGAACGTGGCCGCGTGGGTCCAGTCTTCCATGATGAGGAAGGCGCGATCGAGCGCGCCCGGGACGTCGGTGGGCACGCGCAGCGTGTATTGCGTGTCGTCGTAACTCGTCTCGGCGTTTGCGTCTGGCCCGAGACTCAGGCCGAGCGCGGAGAGAAACCCGAGGAGACTCTGTCTCGGAAAGTGCTCGGTGCCCTCGAACTCCATGTGTTCGCAGAAATGCGCCAGGCCCTGCTGGTCGTCGTCTTCGAGAACCGACCCGGCGTTGACGACGAGGCGCAGCTCGGCGCGACCTGCAGGCTTCTGGTTGGCGCGCACGTAGTAACGCAGCCCGTTCGGCAGGGTGCCCGTGATCGCCTCCGGATCGATGGGCATCTTCTGCGACAGCGTGTACGCCGCAACCGACGCGGCCGACGAGTCCTGGCCGGGCGGCGTCGCCGGTGTCTGTGCGGACGTGGCGAGTCCCGCACCGGCAAGCAGAACGGCGAGGGCGCCAGAGGTGGAGAAGCGGGTAGGGGTCGTCCTCATACCTCTTCATCCTACCGGACGTACCCCGTCAGCCGTACGATCAAACCGCCTCTCTGGTAGTGTTGAGGCCCCTGTGGAGTGCCGGAGAAGCGGTGGCCCGAATCACGTTCGGGGTGCGTTTTCATCGGAGGAGCAAACAGCCAGTAAGAGAGGACATCATGACAAGCGGCAGCAAGTTTCTCGCGTCGATTGCCTCTGTCGTCGTTGTTGTGAGCTTCAGTGGATCAATGGGTCGGGCCATGAAGCTCGCCAGCCCAGCCCAAACCCAGGGATCCGCCGCCAGCCCGCCGAGCGCCGCGCAGAGTGATCTCGAGAAGCTGCTCACCGTGGCCGATGTCGAACACGCGACGCGTCAGAAAGGCGTCACAGCCGTGCCTGGGAGCGACCCTCGAGGCGGCATTCTGAACTTCACGCTGCCCAACGGCTGGAAGCTGTTGATGGTGACCCTTGGCCCTTCCGACTTCTACGACGCATGGAAGCAGGAATCGGGATTCGTCAACGCGTCCGTCAGCGGAGTTGGCGACGAAGCGGTGAACGGGCCCGCGGAGGTGCCAACGCCCTACGTCCTCGCCTTCCGGGCCAAGCAACACGCCGTGATGTTGTCATCCTACATCGATCCCAAAATGAAGCCGCTCGTATCGCAGGCCGTACTGCGGGCATTGGCGAACATCATCTTGTCGCGACTCTAGTCCTCATCTCCTCATCGTCCGCCGTTGCCACGCGAAGGTGCGACCGGCGGGTGAATATCGACTAGCGCCCACAGGGGAGCGGACTTCAGCAGCTTGCCCCCAGTCACCGTCCACCGCACGCGACGGATATTCCTGATGTCATCGAGCGGATTTGGCGTCGAGAACGACTATGTCGGCGCGCTTGCTAACTTCCACGGCGGCGCTATCGGCCACGCCGAGCACGTGCGCGGGGATCGTGGTTGCCGCGCGAAGGGCCTCCCTCGGACTCAAGCCGGCGGCGACCAGGAGTTCCAGTTCCCGGTGCAGGCTGAATCCCGGAATGACCTGATCGGTGCCCGCGAGGATCGGCACTCCGGCATCGTGCAGGATGCGCGTAGTCGCTAACGCCACCTCGAGGGTCGTCGCCGATCGAGCCTCTCGGTCCGGTGTCACGCCGGCGTTGTTGAGGATGACGGCCAGCTCCGGCGGCAGCCACGCGGCTGCGGGATCAATCTCGCTAAATGGCTGGCGCGCGGGGTGCCCGTTGAACTCGCTACGCGCCAGCGTCGGCTCAACGACGGTGTGGTGATCCAGGAACAGGCGGACGGCCTCCTGCGCCTCGGGGGAGTCGGCACGCACGTCGGTCGCTCCTGGTGGCCGCATCACGCGCGTCGCGAATCCGATGTGGTTGATCTGATCCATGCCGTCCCGAACGCCGCGCAAAGCATCCACGCCCGTCGGAATGTGGCCGGTCACCTGCATGTCGAGGCGATGGGCCTCGGCCGTCACGACGGCGATGAGGTCGGGCTTCAGCGACTGGTAGATCTTGATCTCGTCGTAGCCGAGGGTGTGGTAGCGATCGACGATCGCGCGCGCTCGGTCGGGGTCCTCCCCGTGCTCGCTCGTGAGAGACCCCGGATCTGAGTCGATGAGCCCAGCGGCGTACATGTGCGGGCCCAGGCCACGGCCGGCATTGAGGGATTGCCGAATCGGCACGAGGAATTCGATCTCGTTGCCGACATCTCGCACGCTGGTAATACCGGCGGCCAGACCCGCCGGGCCCCACTCCCATTGCTCGAAGTGCGCATGCGTATCCCAGAGACCCGGCAGGACGAACGTACCGCGCGCGTCAATCACCGTAGCGTCGGAGGGCAGCCTCACGCCTGGGCCCATGGATGCGATCCGTCCGTCACGGACGAGCACCGTGACGTCGCGGAGCGGCGGACTGTCGCTGCCGGGATTGATGACGGTGGCGTGCGTCAGCGCGAAGGTGCCCTGGGCGATGGGCCGCGCGGTATCGGTCGCCCGAGCGGCTTCAAGGTCGGCGACGGCGTCCGCCGCCGCCTGTCCGGCGAACGCCTTCAGCGAGGCGACGTACGCGGGCCGCACGACCTCCATCCGATCTTCTTCCGCATCGGCGCCAACGACCGCCGCGATGTTGCCGCCGCTCGTCAGCCACACGGTCTCATCACCCCACGTCACGCCGTGCACGGAATAGCGCGTCAGCTCGTGCTGGTCGGCCGGGAGCGTCATCGTGCCACGCCGCCGGATCCGCACTTCGCCAATGGGCAGAAGGGCGATCCGGTCTGGCTCGTGGTGTGCGCGCCAGTACGCGAGGAGCAGTTCCTGCGCGATGAACGGAACATCCTGCTGGATCGTGAAGAACGTCGACGGCACAGGCACGGTGCGCTCGGCGCTATTTTCGCGAACCGTCGCGTGCGGGCCCTCGATCGTCACGCTGACGTCTTCAGACGATCGCGTCGAGTTCCGACCCTTCGCGGTGAATGAAACCGGCTGGTGGGCGGTATCGGTGCTGATGTCCGCATCGAGCGAAATCGACGAGCCAGTGAAGTGGAGCTGGAACGACGCGTGACAAGACGTCCCTACCCCGTTCGGCTCGCACCGATCGGTTTCCGCGCCGACGACGTGCTGGTACTTGTAAATCAGGAAGGTCGGATCGTCCAACGCCCCCACGCCGACCGACGCGGCGGTCAAAGTCAGGATCGTCGAGATCCAACGTGCGACGCGCATCGGTCAATTAGATCGCAAGGTCACCATCGGATCAATGCGGGAGGCGCGCCAGGCGGGCACGTATCCAGCCAAGGCAGCCACGACCGTCAGGAGCGCCACCATTCCGACAAAGGTGGCCGGATCGCCCGCGGTGACGCCGAAGAGGAGACTACCCAGGGCGGTCGTGAGAAGCCTCGAGATGGCGAGGCCAAGGCCGAGCCCCAGGCCCACCAGACCCAGCGTGCCGAACAGGACACGGCGCTGGACGTCGGCGGCCGAGGCGCCGAGCGCCATGCGAATGCCGATCTCCTGTGTGCGCTGATTCACGGATTGTGAGATCACAGCGTAGATGCCGAGCGAAGCCAGGAGCAGCGCGAAGCCGGCAAATCCCGCAAGGAGCACCACGAGGAACTTCCGGGGCGAGACGGCGCGGTCCACTAAATCTTGGAGCGGCTGAAAGGCGTGGACCGGCAAGTTAGGATCGACGGGCCGCAAGGCCGCCCGGACCTCCGCCGTGAGCACGTCCTCGGGAAGCGTGGTGCGAACGACCAGATCCATCAGTTCGTAGTCGGCCGTCTGCCGCATCGGCAGATACATCTCCGAACCACCCGCCGTCTCGAGGGCCTGGTGCCGCACGTCGGCCACGACGCCGACGACCCGGCATCCATGGTTCTGCGAGACCTTCCGCCCCAGGGCGGGCTGCCCGGGCCACAAAGTGCGAGCGAGCGTTTCATTGACGATGACGACCGGTTCACTCGTCGCGCGGTCGTGGTCCGTGAAGCTTCGCCCCTCCCGAAGGGGAATGCCGGCCGCTTCGAAGTAGCCGTCACTCACTACGCGAATGTAGGCCTCGGGCATGTGGCCCCTCGGATAGACCTGGCCCTGGCCGGCCACCGCCCAACTGCGATCCCCGGCGAAGGGCAACGCGTCGGTGAAGGCCGCCGCGAGCAGCCCCGGGAGCGCCCGCGTGCGGGTAAGCACGTCGTCGATGTAGGCATTCTGCTCGTCGAAACTCTTGAACCGAAAACTCGGGTCCACGCGGAGCGCGGAGGCGCGCGCCGGCTGAAACCCCAGATTGACATCGAGCACGCGCAGGAAACTGCGGCTCAGGAGTCCCGTGCCGACGAGCAACGTGCACGCGAGCGCAATTTCCCCGACCACGAGGCCGTGCCGCACCCACGCACGACTGCCGCGAGTCGACCCGCGGGAACCCTCCTTGAGCTCGTCGCTCACCGTCACGGTCCGTACGGACAGCGCCGGAAGGACGCCAAAGAGCACACCGGTCAGCACGGCAGCGACCAGTGTGAAGACGACGGCGCGGCCATCGATACCGACCGCCGTGAGGAGCGGTAGGTTGACAGCATCCAAGTGGGCCACCTCCCGTGTCCCGGCGACCGCGAGCGCAAGTCCGAGGAGCGCGCCGCCACACGAGAGCGCGAGGCTTTCGGTCAGCAACTGGCGCAACAGCCGGAGACGACCCGCCCCGAGTGCGACCCGGAGCGCCATCTCTTTCTGGCGAGTGCCAAGTCGAGCCAACTGGAGGTTGGACAGGTTCGCGCAGACGATCAGCATCACGAGCCCCACGGCCGCGGAGAGCACGATGAGGGCCGGCCCGACCGACCCGCTGACGCGGCTCGCAAGCGGGGTTACTTTCGGTTTGATCCCATTCCGCTCCGGGTGCCGACGCTCAATCTCCTGAGCGAGAGTCGTGAGCTCAGCCTGGGCCTGTACGACCGTGACACCTGGCTTCAGCCGTCCGATGACCTTCATCGTGTTGCCCTGACGGTTGGTTTCGTCCGTGAGCGGCCACGGAACGAACACGTCGACTGGCGTGCCCGGCGCAAACACGGTGGCGAAGTCGAAGGAAGCCGGCAACACGCCCACGACCGTGACCGGCGCGTTGTTGAGCGTCAGCGTTCGTCCGACGACGGCCGGGTCGGACGCAAACCGGCGCGTCCAGAAGCCGTAGCTCAGGATCACGGCGGGCGGGGAATCAAGCGGGGCGTGGCCGTCGGCCGGCGTGAACGAACGCCCCAAGGCTGGCTCGACGCCGAGGAACGAGAAGAGGTTGTCGGTGACGGGCACGCTCGTGAGTCGTTCCGGCTCGCCGGCGCCCGTGAGCTCGCTGTCGCCAACGTGATAAAAGCCCGTCCAGCCCGCCAAGTCGACGAACGAGGTGTTCGCCGCCCGCAGGTCGACAAAGTGCCCCACCTGCGTCGTCCATTCCTCGCCGCTCTGCTCGCCGTTCGACATCCACACGAGCGCGCTCGGATCACGGAACGGCAACGGCCGGAGGAGCACGGCATTCACCACGCTGAACACGGTCGAGCTGACCCCAATGCCGAGGCCCGCAATGAGGAGGACGAACCCGGTGAACCCCATCTCGCGCCGCATCGCCCGCGCGGCGTGCCGGAGGTCCTGCACCAGGTCGCTCAGCCACCGGGCGATCCACGTCGGCCGCGCGTCCTCGGCTTGGTGTGTCATGTCGCGTTCGACGGCGTCTGTGGTGGTCGGGTTGGCTCAACCCATTGTTATTTCGCGACCGTTGCCAGGACCTGGCGCGCGATCACGGACGACGGATCGAGCTGCAGCGCGGTCTGCGCGTCGGCCTTCGCCTCGGCGACTTGGCCGAGTTGTGCCTCGCACGCGGCGAGGTACGCAAAGGCCCGGGCCGCGTGGGGATCGAGCCGCACCGCGGCCGCCAGCTCACGATCGGCCTCATCCCATCGATTGAGCTCCACGAGCGCGATCCCGAGCAGTTCGTGCGCGCTCGACAGGTCCGGCGCCATCTGCACGGCGCGGCGCAGAAAGGGCTCGCCCACATCGGGCGCGTGCGCTTCGCCCGCGAGCCGTCCGATGCTCATCCACACGTCGGCGGTGTCCGTAGGACCTGGCTCGAGCGTCTTGATGACGCGCACGGCGCCGGCGCGATCGCCGGTGGCTTCGAGCGCATACGCGAGCGGGAGTCCGGGCACGTCGACTTGCTTCGCCACGCCGCCGTCGAGGCCACGCTGCAGCAGCGGAATCGCGTCGGCCGGATGATTCGTGGCGAGCAGAGCCTGTCCGAGGCGGTATTCGACCATCGGACGACCCGGGTCGAGCGCGTTGGCCTGCTTGAAATGATCCAGCGCGCGCGTGCCCTGACCGGCCATCAGCAGCATCTCGCCGATGTGAAAGTGGACCGCGCTGGGCGCCGCGTGAGCCTCAATGGCGCGCACGGCCCATCGCTCGGCTCCATCGAGATCGCCGCGGTGGATCGACGGACCGGTCATCAGCATCCGCGCCTGACCACGGCCCTCGTCCAGCCCCAAGGGCCAGTTGGCGCCAATCGCAAGCAGCACGAGGGTCGCGCCCGCCCACGCGAGCCGACGGGCCGGAAGGCGGGCGATGCCTTGGGCGGCCCGATCGACGGCCGCGCCGACACCGACGCACAGCGGTACGAGAAGCGGAACGCGGTACCGATCCGACACGAAGAAGATCGCCACCGCGACGATGTAGGCGGGGACGAACACCGCCACCACGACGTATTCGCGCCGCCGCTCCTCTGGCGCCGCGAAGACGAGACCGACCAGTCCCAGGGGCACGAGCAGCCACGGCCCGACGCACAGAACCCGGAGCAGCGTGCCGGCGTCGTACGCGAAGAAAGGATAGCTGTAATCCAGCGAGATGTGGGCGGCGTTCAACGTGTAGGCGATCTTCTTCATGAACAGCGCCGCGGCTGCGCCCGGATGGTGGCCGATCCACGCGATCGCCAGGCCGGTGAAATATCCTGAGACCTGGGCGTCGGTGAGCGCATGCCCGACCGCTCGTTCCGCGACGACCCTCGAGTCGCGGGCTTGCCCTTCGATGCTCGGCGAGATCCCGGGCACGACCTGAAAGCCGCCGTAGGCGTTCGCGTTGTTGCCGATGTAGAAATTCAAGCCGCCGTGTGACGAGAGGAGCGACCACTCGCCCGCGACGACGACGTTGCGGAGGGTGACGGGCGCGAGGCCCAGGACGACGCCGATCGCGATGGTCGCTGCGCCCCGCCAGTGACGGATCGCGAGCAACGCGACGATCGACGCTATCGCGGCGAGAAGCACATTCGGCCGGTTCAGCGTTTGCACGCCGAACGCCAGCCCCGCCCAAAGGAACCAGGACACGCGATCGCGCGTGAGCGCCCGCGTCAGGCACGCCAGCGCCGCAGCGGTCAGAAAGGGATCGAGCGAGGCCTGCAGAATCAGGGCTTCATAGAACGTGAAGACGCCCGTGAGTGCCGCCGCCGCGGCGGCGATCCAGGCGGCGCGTCGTCCGAACCAGTCGCGGGCGATCAGGAAGACGCCGAACACGCCGGCGGTGCCGAGCGCGGCCTGCACGAAGCGCACGGCCGTGAATGACCGCAACAGGCCGAGGCAGGCCGCCAGGAAATAGATATACAGGGGCGAGACGTAGTACTGACCGGGCCGCAGCAGTACGTTGCCGGCCAGCACCTGTCGAGCGAGCGTGACGTAGGCCGTCGTGTCCAGCCCGACATCCGGTTGGACCAGCGGGTGATCGTGAAGCTGCCACACCACAATCAGCTTCAGAAGAAACACACCCGTGAGAAACAGCGGGAGCGCGACGGCTGAGCGCGCCGTCGGCGCGGACGAGGGGCGTGAGCGGTGCGCGCGAGGTGGCTTGCGCTTGGCGGTCACGCGCGCGAGTATAGGACGCATTCACGCTGGGGATTCCAAAGTAAACCCTCACCCTTTGCATGCTTTTCGCTGCGCCCTCGGCGCTCGCCGTCCTCCTGGCGGTCGTGATCCCGCTGGTCTTGCTGCTGGTGCTCTTCGTGTGGGCCGGCGGGCACGTGTTTCGCCTCCCGGCATGGATCGACGACACCCTGGATGGCCGGTCGGCGCCGATCATCGCGGGCATTCTCGGCGCGCTCATCACGCTCTTCGTCTGGGGCTCCCTCGACGCGCCGGCCTTCATCCACGACGAGGACTCGTATCTGCTGCAGGCGAGAATCTTCGCGAGTGGGCACTGGACCGGTGTGACGCCGCCGCTCCCGGAGTTCTCGGTGCAGCCCCACGTCCTGGTCGAACCGCACCTGGCGTCTAAATATCCGCCGGGAAATGCCGCGCTCCTCGTGCCAGGCATCTGGCTCGAGCGTCCCGGCCTGATGCCCATCGTGTTCAGCGGCCTCTCGGGCGGCTTGCTGTTCTTCCTGGCCCGGCGCGCGGGAGGCTCCGCCGTCGCGCTGGTCGCCTGGGCGCTGTGGGCGACGTCCAGGGCCGGCCTGTTGTGGCGGGCGTCATACTTCTCAGAGAACGCGAGCGGCGTGCTGCTCCTCGTCGCATGGTTCGCTCTCTGGCGCTGGACTCGTGAGCAAACCCTTCCCGCGCTCGTCGTCGTGTCGATCTGTCTCGCGGCGATGTTCCTGACGCGGCCGGCCACCGCCGTCGGCTTCGGCGTGCCCCTCGCCGTATTCGTGCTGAGCACCACGATCGCTCGCCGGTCGTGGCGACCGCTGACCATCGCGGTCGGTGCCGGGCTTCCGATCCTCCTGATCACCCTGGCCTGGCAGAAGGAAGTGCTCGGTGACTGGTTCACCAATCCGTTCACCGAGTACTCGAGGCAATACACGCCGTACGACACGCCGGGCTTCGAATTCGACGCCGCGTCGCTGTCGCGAGCGTTGCCGCCGGGCCTCGCCGCGGCCTGGCAGCCCATGGTGGCGCTTCACGCCATGCATACCGTCGGGGCCTTGCCGGCGATCCTGTGTCAGCGCGTCGCGCTGCTGGCGCTCACGCTCGGCGCCGAGTGGCGCGCGTTCCTGATCGTGCTCTTCGTGCTCGGCGTCGCGACCACGCGAGGGCCGACGAGATTCGCCGCGCTTTCAGCGGCATCCCTCCTTGGCGTGTATCTGATTCAGGCACATCCGGCGCAGTGGGTTCTGTACTACGAAGAGGCGTTTCCGGTGTTCTTCGTGGTCGCTGCGGTGGGCTTAGCGTGGCTCGGACAAAAGATCGATCGATTCCAACCGGCGCACCTCCGCGCCGTGCTCGTCGTGGCCGTCGTGCTGATGACGCCAGGCCTCGTCAGCGACGTCCTGGCCGCGCGCCGGACCACCGATGCCTATCAGCGCTTTTCACGCAGCGTCGCCGCCGCGCTCGCCGCCGTACCCGACGAAGACGCGGTGGTGTTCCTGCGGTATGCCTCAGGCCACAACTACGATTTCCTGGTGCCGCTCAACACACCGGACTACCGGACGACGCGACACTGGCTCGTCTGGGACCGCGGAGCGGACGACGCCCGGCTATTGGCGGCGACGACTCGTCCGGCGTACCGGCTCGACGTAGACACGGGAGGCGTTGAGAAACTGCGTTGACAGTGACAAGTCACGCGCCCGCGACCGACGCTCGGTCAAAGTGTCGCTCGCGGGCCCGCGAGCGAGCGGCGGGATGGCCATGCCAACCGGTCTACTCGCGCGTACCGCCAAGGAGGCGACGCACTTGCGCGATCTGGGCGCCGTAGGTGGTTGGCGGCGCAGTCCGGACGAACCGTTCGCCGTACACGCGAGCGTCCTCTCCATGCCCCACCTTCGCCAGCACCATGGTCAAGTTGTACAAGGCCGCGTAGGCCTCCTGGTCTTGCGCTGCGGCCTGGCGCCATGCGTCGATGGCCTGTGGCAGGCGTCCCGTGTCGGCGAAAAGACCGCCCAGATCCGTGCGCGCGCCGGTCAGCGTTGGGTCGAGGTCGAGCGCGTGGCGCAGTTCCACCTCTGCGGCCGGCAACTGCTTCGCCGCGAGATCCACCGACGCCAGTTCCTCGTACGTCAACCCGCTCGTCGGATCGATCGCCAGCACGTGCTGAAAGGTGCGCCTCGCGTCGGCGAGGCGTCCGGTCTGTCTGTAAGCGACCCCCAGCGCGCTCAGCGCGTCCGGGTCGTCGCCGGCAGTCTTCTCGAGGAGTGGAATCGCCTGCGCGCCCCGACCAGCGAGCCCCAGGCACAGGCCGAGCTTCGTCCGGACGTCGGCCTGTGTCACGCCGCGCTTCATCGCCGCCTGCAGCACGTCAATCGCGTCGTCGTCGCGGCCGGCCTGCCAGTACGCGACGGCCAGGTCGAGGACGGCCTCGGCGTTGTCGGGCCGCTCCGTGATGACCTCCTGGAGGATCTTGACCGCGTCGTCCAGCTTGCCGGCTTCGTAGGCGCTCACAGCCTCGTGCATTCGGCGGTCGAGGTCAATCAGACGCTTCGGATCGTCGGCGGCGGTGTACTGCGCGCGGGCCTTGGCGGTAGTGCTGAGGTAGCCAAGCGAGCGCAGCGCATCCTTGACGGCCATGCGCTCGTCCATCGGCCGGTTCGGCGGCGCGACGTTGATGCCTTTTAAGATGTTCGCGAGCGCGCGGACACGATCCGGGCTCGAGGCCGCGAGGTTCTGCGCCTCCGTCGGGTCCGACGCGAGGTCGTACAACTCGGGGATCGGCAGATCGATGTACTTCTCACGGCCGACGAGCACGCCCCGCAGCGGCGCCCAGCCGCGCGCCAGATTCGTCATCATCGCCTCGAAGTAGGTCTGGCGATCGGGTCCGCCGCCGTGCGCGATGACGTCGCGGAGCGACGCACCCGGCAGGCTCGGGTCGGGCCGCGCACCGACGGCGTCGAGCACGGTTGGCAGCAGGTCGATGTGCCGCACAGCCGAATCAATCACGCGGCCGCGCGGCTCGCGGGCCTCCCCCGGTTCCACCGTCGCGATGATGAGCGGAATGCGCAGCGTCGCCTCGTACGTGAACACACCGTGCGTGGCCTCGCCGTGCTGGCCCAGCGACTCGCCGTGGTCGCCGGTGACGATGACGAGGGTCGGGCGAGGGAGTGCGCGCAGGCGATCGAGGAGCGGCCCAAGGGCATAGTCGGTCCATGCCACCGCGCCGTAGTACGGCTGCTGCGCATAGCGGGCGAGCCACTCGTCCGGCGGCCGGTACGGCGCGTGGGGATCGTAGACGTGCACCCAGCCGAACCACTTGCCCGGCGTCCGATCGATCCACGCATCCGCGACCTTGACGACCGCGTCGGCGCGCCGCTCGGTCTCGTTGAAGTTCGCCGACGAGCCGACTTCGGGGATCTGGTCGTCGTAGACATCGAAGCCGAGGTTGAGGCCGAACCGCTTTTCGAGCACGAACGCGCCGACGAAGGCGCCCGTGGCGAAGCCGAGCGACTTCAGCCGCGTCGCCATCGTGGAAATGTCAGGCCGGAGTCGATAGCCAATGTTGTCGCGGATGCCGTGCTGGTAGGGATACAGGCCGGTGAGGATCGTCGTGTGCGAGGGCAGCGTCAGGACGGTCGCCGCGTGCGTGAACGTGAAGCGCGCGCCATGGGCGGCCAGCCGATCGAGGTTCGGTGTCGCGGCCGGCCCGCCGTAGGAGCTGAGCGCGTCGGCGCGCAGCGTGTCGATCGTCACGAGCAGGACGTTCTCGTCCGGAGTGGCCGGGAGCACGAAAGCCTGCTCGCGCCACCACCACCAGCCGCCGGCCGCGATCGCGGCGATGACGACGACCACGCCGCAGATCGCGATCAGGCGCGGCGTCGATCGATGTGGAGGAACGGCGGCCGTGCGGGAACGCTTCGCGGCGGGAGGACGTGCCATCGTGCGGCCTGCTCAGTATATAGGACGCCGCCGGCTGCGATGAATCACGGTTCCACGACACTAGCGACCGCCGTCGTAACCGTCACGCGCCCGAATCGTGTAGGCCGGGTTCTTACTCTGCACGCGGACCTCGTGCCACCCGTCCCGCGACACGCCCGCTGGGATGTAGGTGAGCACGTAGCCCGTCCGAAAGTCCGCGAGCAGCTTCTGGAAGATCGTCAGCAGGGCTTCCCCGGCCGGGCGCTCGTAAAGAGTCCCGCCCGTCCGTTGGACGAGCGCGCGCAGGGCGCTGCGATTGGGGCCGCCTGCAAAGGACCCATGGGCGCTATAGATCACCCCACGAGTCGACTTCAGATCCGACGCCCGCATTTCCGATGATGAGGTCGAGTCTGAGAGCACCAGATAGAACGACCCGGCCGAGAACGGTGTCAACGACACGATGCGGTCCGCGTCGGCGTAGCTCTCGCTATCCCGGCCGTCGGTAAAGGCGAGGACCAGTTGCGGTCGATCAATCCCGGAGGTCATCACCAATGCCGACGCGAGCGCCGTATAGAGCTGCGTCACACCGCCGCCCGTAATCGCGTCCAGAGGGAGCTTCGCGCCCGCCGGCTGCAATCCGAAGACATCAGAGACCGCGTCCGAGAAGCAAATCAGCCGAATCCGGTCGCCCGTGGCCAGCAAATCGTTCATCGCCTGGACATCGGTCTTGAACTGCACCAGCGCCGGACCCTCTACGCTCCCACTCGTGTCGAGCAGGATTGTGACGTCAAGAGGCACCGCGGCGAGCGACGCCGTCGCGACCGCTTGTCGGACGCCGTTGTCGGTGAGCTCGAAATCGGCTTCAGTGAGCCCGGTCACTGGCTGCGCCTTGTCGTGGACAACGACCAGCACCGCGACGCCCTCGGCCGTGGCCCGAAAGGTCGGCACGGCCTGCTGGCCGCTCGCCGCCGTCGCGGCCGACACCAGAATCACAGCCAGACACCAGGCGCGGCGTCGCGTCATTTGGCAACCGCCTTCCGAAGCTTGGCCAGCGCATCGGGGAAGTACCGCCAGTCGGGAAAGGTGTAGCTCGTCCACGGGTCCGGCCGCGCGGGCATGCGGAGCATGTCGCCCACGAGCGTCGCTCCCTCCTCGGCTCGATGCTGCGTCATCAGCGCCGATCCGAGTGCGACCGTCGCAGTCTGCGCAAAGGGCGCCATTTGGAGCGCGACCCGATAGGCGGCGATGGCCTCGGTCGGCCGATTGGATCGCTCGAGCGCGTCGCCTTCGAACAACTTGAGCCAATAGAGGACGTAGGGGTCCGTCGGTGCGCCCGCCTGATTGAAGTAGTCAAGCGCCTTGGCCGTCAGGCCCAAGCGGAGTTCGAACTCCCCGAGCCGCACCAGCGCTTCCTGGCGGACCTCTGGACGCCCGAGCGCCTGCTCGTAGGCCACCATGGTGGCCGCGGCGGGAATCGGCTGAGCGGAGAGCGCGACCTCGTCGCGCCATTCGGGCCAACTCCGCAACTCCTCGACCAGGCCCTGGACGATAGCCCACCGCGGTTCATCGGGCACCCGGCTCTCGGCGTCCTCCAAGTGGTACTGCAGCATCTGACTGACGGTGGTGTCTGCGGCGCCATAGGCACCGGTGTCAGGCACTGCACCTGAGGCGGTCGAAATGGACTGCGAGGAACCCGGGGAGGCACTCGACCCGCCCGAGCGTTCCATGAGAGCAATCGTTGCAATGAACCAGAGGTGCTCTCCAACGTCGCTCGGCGGCGGCAGTGGTTCCTTGCGGAGCAGGCTGCACGCCCACTCGAGGAGCGCCTGCGCAGGTTGATTCTTCCGCCAGAGGACGGAATCCGATTGCCCGAGCAGCACCTCGACGACAAAGGTCGCCACGGCCAGCCGACGACGCGGTACGGCGGCCTCCCCTGCCGCCCCAATCCAGCCGGGCGCCACGAGCTTGAGGCCTTCGAGGATCGCGCGTAGCTGCGCGGCAGGCGCCGCCACGGACCCCGGGTGCGCCTCGTAGGCGTCCAGGACCTTGTCGAGATTGGGGAAAACCCGTGACGGCGGTGCCCCTGGCGGCGACTGAGAGTCGAGGCGAATCGACGAGTCGAGGCTCGCGCCGCGCACCAAGTCGGCGCCGAGCGACCCAAGCGCGACCCCGACCGCCAGGACGGCGGCCAGGCCGGTCTGGCGACGGGCTGCGCCCCTGCCGATTCGGTCGGCCAGTGTGGACATGAACGCGGGGATCCCGACCTACGATGTTACGCCGATCGGAAGACGGCGGCCGCCTCAACGCGGCCCGGTGGCTATTTCGCCGAGGCGGTCATCGACGCGCGGTGACCCGTGACCGTCGCGGGATGCATTGGCGGCCAGAAGGGCACCGTAAATCTCGTCCGGGCCTTAGGCGCTCGCGACGGACTGTCGCTCGGCCTTCTCGCCGTACATCCGGCGGTCGGCGGCCGCCATCAGGCCATCGTAGGTTGTCCCGTCGACCGGGAACACGGCCACACCGCTGCTGACTTTCACACGACTCACGACACCCGGCCGCGCCTCGAACGGTTGCTGTTCGATGGCGCGGCGGATCAGGACGCGCTTGGTGTCGGCAGTCTCCATGTCGCAGCCGATCAGCACGACGACGAACTCGTCGCCCGCATAGCGCGCGCACATGTCGCCCGCGCGCACGGACTCCTGCAGGGCCCGCGCGACCGTACAGAGCGCGCGGTTGCCGGCGTCGTGGCCGTACCGGTCGTTGATGCGCTTGAAATTGTCCACGTCGATAACCATGAGGGCCACCGGCAGGTTCTTCGACTCGGCGCGCACCAGCGCATCGATCACGAAGCTCTGGAGGTGACGCGCGTTGGGCAGATCCGTCAGCGCGTCTGTGAGCGACTCGGCCTGCGTCTGCTCGAAGACGAGCGTATTGTGGACGACAGCGGCGATCTGCTCGCGCGCGCGGTCGAGCGGTAGGCAGCGCTCCTCCGTGTAGAACCCGTCCTCGACGTGATAGAGAGCGAGCGTGCCGATGACATTGTCGTTCACAATGAGCGGCCACGCGGCGGCCGATCGCAGGCGCACAGACGACAGATCGACGGCCAGCATCTGCAGATCCCAGCGGGCGAGCGCCCTCGCCAGTGGCCGCTTGTGACGGGCGACCCATCCGTTCACCCCGACGGCGCCGCGAAGGGCGAGGCGTTTCAGGAGGTCCGCGTCCACTCCGCGCGCGGCCCGGCACCGCAGCGTTTCATGATCCTTGTCCCAGAGGAACAGCGCGCAGGCCGAGAGCGGCACGAGCTGGTGGACCTTCGACTCGATGAGATCCATCGTGCCGTCGATCGAGAGTGAGGTGCCCAGACCGTGGGCCATTTCGTACATCGCGCCCACTTCGCGGTGAATGCTCGCGATGTCCGAGAACACGGTGTCTCTCGGAGTAGCGAAGCCGGTGGCCGGGCGCCCGAGTCCGGCTTGCCCGGGCGAGGGCGGCGTGATGGCAGCGGGCGCTGGCGCCTGGCTCAGCTCCGCGTCGAGCGACGGACGAATCGCCAGGAACTTCGCGACGACCGTCGGATCGAGTGCCCGGCCGGACTCGCCCGACAGAATCGCGATGGCCTCGGATTCTGGCATGGCGTTGTGATACGGGCGATCGGACACGAGCGCATCGAAGTAGTCGACGACGGACAGAATGCGCGCGCCGAGTGGAATGGCGTCCCCGGCCAGGCCGTCCGGGTAACCCGTGCCGTCCCACCGTTCGTGGTGGCTGCGGATGTACGGCTCGACCGGGTACGGAAACGGTACGGCCGCGATGATGTCAGCGCCGATCTCCGGATGGCGCCGCACCCGGCGGAACTCGTCGCGCGTGAGCGGGCCAGGTTTCGACAGGATGTAGTCGGGCACGCCGATCTTGCCGACGTCGTGCAGCATCGCGGCGGTCTCGACCCCCTTCACCTCAGTCGGCGTCATCCTCAGCGCCCACGCGAGTCCGCGCGCGTACACCTGCACGCGGCGGATGTGGCCATGGCATGACTGATCCTTGGCGTCGATCGCTCGGGCCAGCGCCTCCGTTGTCGCCAGATGCAGGCTGCCGAGTTGCTCGACGTGCTGCTCATGTTCCTGCTGGCGCTGGCGGGAGACGCGGTGCGTGTGCAGCACAAGGTAGAGCGGCCCGTACGCAAGCGCACTGAGCCAGAGTGAACGCCCGCTCACGAACACGGCCGCGACGAACGCGCCGGCGAAGTAGCTCGGCGCCGTGGCGAGCAGCGCGTCGTCGACGACGCGCAGGAAGCGCTCGCGCGAGGCCATGGTGCGGGCGGGCGAGACGAGCGCGACATGCACGAGGAGATAGGTCGTGACCGCGGCGACGAACGGACCGGCCATCGCGTTGAGTGCGAGGCCTGGCGACGCGCCGAGTCCCGTGTAGACGCCGCCGGCGGCCGCGACCGCGAGGACGACGATCGCGACGCTGAAGGACGTGCGAAGGAATGCCGGACGGGGCGGTGAGACCACATTCTGGATGAGGGTCGCCGCGATCGCCACGACCATGGCAGCTCGCGTGCCGAACATCAGCAGCGCCGCGAGCGTGCCGCCGTAGGCGACCAAGACCGTCCCGCCGAGGGCTGGGAACGGCACCTCGAGCCGCAGGAGTCCCGCGGCACACCCGATCGCGAGGACCGCGAGGAGCAGCAGCGGCCGCTCGACCCCGAGGGGCGACAGCACGACGAACGCTGTCCATCCAGCGGCCGCAAAGACCGCGGCGAGATACACCCGAGCCGCGATGGGGAGGGTTCGCATAGGGCCGGCTGCGATTGTGCAGGTCCGATGCCAGCGCGTGCCGGCGCAGGAGCGACCCCGAAGAGTGCCGCGTGAGCTGCGGAGAATCCCGCGCGTGCAGAAAAGTACGGCGCGGAGGCCGCTAGCCGCCGCCCAGATCTCGGAATTGTCGGCGACCGACGGGACTTGTAACCACGCCGGCGGGGCTCTTCACCGCTTACAATCGTGGCCTGCGCGGCTCCGACGGCACAAGCCCGCGCGGATTCTGGAGCCACCGCATGTCGCATCGCTCTCGAGCGCTCGCCGGTCTTTGGATCCTGTCCGTCGCCGCCTCGGTGCTCACCGGCCGGTTCTCCTTGGCCGCGCAGTCGCCCGGTGATCCTGCCGCCGTGCTTCGGACCGCCGACGGGCTGATGGCCCGGGAGCACTATCAGCAGGCATTCGAGGCCTACCGCAGCGCTCGGACGGCCGATGACCCGAAGGTCAGGATTCGCGCCGGCGCCGGCGCCGTGCAAGCGCTGCTGCGCGTCGGGATGTTCAGCGCAGCGCAGCTCGAAGGCGCGTCGATCGCCGCGGCCGATCCGCAGCAGGCTGGCGCTCAGGCGATCGACGGCGACGCCCTCTGGTCGTCGGGCCTGTTCCCGGAGGCCGATGCCCGCTACGCCGCCGCGCTCGCGCTCGCGCCGGAGAACGCGCGTGCGCTCCACGGCCTGGCACGATCGCTCGCCTCGCGTCAGCGCCCGGAGGAGGCCTTGGCCGATCTGCGTCGCGCGATCGCGGCGGACCGGACCGATCCGATCTTTCGGTACACACTGGGCATGGTGTACGAGCAGTTGCGGCGTTATCCGGAGGCCGCCGCCGCACTCAACGCGTACGCCGGGATGGTTGGGAAGAACGACGCCGACATGGCGGCCGCCGCACGGTCGCGCGCCGAGTTCCTGCGAAGCTTCGGTTCTCGCGTGCCGTTCCAGATCGTGAGCGGCGACCAGGCGTACACGGTGCCGTTCAAGATCGTGGATGGCCACCCGATCGTCCAGGGCCGGATCAACGGCTCGCCCCTCGACCTCGTCGTCGACACGGGGACGGAGCACGCCGTCATCTCACCGGAGACGGCGCGCCTCGCGGACGTCTCATCGCAGGCGACACTCGATACCGCCGGCGTCGGCGACTTCGGGGTCGGCATCCGCCACATGCAGATCGGCCGCATCGATAAGCTCGAGATCGGCAGCCTCCGCGTGAACAACGTCTCGTGCCTCATCGCGAGTCCGTCGCTCGAGGGCATGCCGGCCGCCGAGACCGAGGCGTTCTCGCCGCTCGCGCTCGGCCTCTCGATGGCGATCGACTATCGCGCGCGCACACTGACGCTCGCGCGCCAGCTTCCGGCTGCCACCTACGACACGACGCTCCAGCTTCGGCTGTCGCGGCTGCCGATCGTGCGCGGCGTCATCAACGGCTCGGCTCCTGCGAGCTTCGTGCTCGACACTGGCAGCCAGGCCACGTCGCTCGGGCGGAGTCTCGTCGCCGAGCTGCCGAGCGACGCGGCGGTTCGTCGCGTGCCCGCGCAGGTCTACGGGCGAGGCGGGTGGGATTCGAGCGCGTTCCTGATGCCGTACGTCGATCTTGAGTTTGCGCGTGACGTCGGTTTTCATCAGACGTCGATGCTCGTGGTGCGGCTCGACGCGCCGAGCTGGTTGCTCGGCTTCCGCGTCGGCGGCGTCATCGGCGACGAGTTCCTGAGTCGGTACTCGATGGTCATCGACCTCCAGAAGGGCGAGGTCGGGCTGCAGGACGTGAAGTAGCTCGGAACCGAAGCGGCGACACCCGTCACGAATGGCCCCGCAGGCAGCGAACCGGATCGACGCGAAGTGCCTGTCTCACGGGCGCCGCGCACGCGCCGATCGTGACCGTGAGCAGCACGAGGGCCGCCAATCCAATCGCGGGCGGGTCGAACGGCCCCGCGCCATAGGCGACGGAGCGCAGGGCCGTCGCCGTCAGCCCGCACCCACCTGCACCAACCAAGATGCCAAGTGCGACCCAGACCACCGCCTCCGAGTCGGCGGCCCGTACCGTCTCACGAAGCGAATTCGTCAACGCCACCGGCTCAGGGTTCGTTGTTCGGATCACCAGTGTCATTCCGCCCGGAGGCGACTGCGCGAGCGGGACGTACACCTGGTAGCCGGCGTCGTGATCGAGACCACGCCGACGCATGTCCTGCACAACGCCGACGACCTGGACGGGACGCGGCCCCAGCGAGGCG
>Ga0182024_10005811_pt1 | contig 27416 bp, 24 predicted proteins | sample P32metaG_FD_120480 | JGI IMG/M metagenome (GOLD analysis project Ga0182024, IMG submission 120480) | Permafrost microbial communities from Stordalen Mire, Sweden - P3-2 metaG (Illumina Assembly) | ecosystem: Environmental > Terrestrial > Soil > Wetlands > Permafrost | place: Sweden: Stordalen...
GAGACCCCGCGCCGCACCCACGTCTCGTCCGTCCTGGCGCTCGTCGGCGCGGGAACCGCCACGATCCCCCGTCCTGCTGCTCGCTTCCAGCCATCCCCGTCAGCTTGCTACCGCTGACTACTCATTCGGAGGGACGTCTTTGTCAGCGCCGATGGCTGCTCCACGAAATCGAAGGGACACGCTTGAAGAAGCATGGGCAGCTCTCGCTGGAGAAAGCGACGCCCTACTCGACCCTCGGGATGCTGTGCTCGAACCTCGGGATGCTCTCGCCATTCGCAGGGATGCTGTGCGAAGACGAGGACGGGATTCGCGAAGAGTCACGCGATCCTCGCGCAGTTCTCCCCGTGCCCGCTCGATCTTGGAAGCAGCGTCGCAGACGCGGAGAGCGGCCCTCGCTACACAAGGCGACGCTTCGCGTGCATCTCGGGACGCCGTCGATGAGATTCGAGACGCCCGACGAAGAGAGGACGAAGCCCACGGTGAAACTGGGAAGCCCGTGTCGGCATCCACAGAGTCTTCATTCTTGCCGGAGGAGCTCGCGCTCTTTACGAAGAAGGGGATGGTTGCGTTACACTAGGGGACTGCTTTGTGTACGACGACCGGCGCCTGGCCCGCGTCCGGCGAGCCAACGACCACGTACGTAACGTTGCCCCCGTTTGATTCGCTCGTCGTAAAGTAGACCGAATTGGGCTTCGCTGCGTACGGGGTAACCACGCCGTGCCCGATAGCGTCCGCGCCCGCGATGACGTCGAGAGGGGCACCCGGCGCAATCAGGGTGTCCGCGCTCACGGCAAGCAGGGCGGCGCTCGTATTGAAAAGCGGCATCTCCTGGGTCGTCCCGGACGCTCCGTCGAGAGAAACCACGATGCCGCCCGCGCCGGTAAATGTTGCAAGCGTACTTGCCCAGCTCGTTCCCAGCGGCCCCAATACCCCGGGCGCCGCGTTCGTCTGATCGTAGACGATGAGCACGTCGTAGTTGGCGTTGGTGAGATGGGCAGGGATATAGGCTTCCATACTCGTTGTAGTGAGGGTGATCTTCCGACCCGACAGCGATGCCTCCGCGGCCAAGATCGCGGTCACGTTCGAGACCGACGTCGGATCCGCGTATTCCGCGAAGGCAAGAATCTGAATCGGATTCGAGGTAGGCAGAAATACTGCGTTCGTCAGAATCTTTTCCGCGGAAGGCACCGTCGCCGTGGAGTTGTAGTCATCCCCGATGACCACGATATCGCCCCCCGTCGTACCTTGACAAAGGCTCGAGGAGCAGTAGCCCGAGGCGCAAACTTTTCCGCACCGACCGCAGTTGTCAGGGTCGCTCGTCTCGTCCACGCACTGTCCGTTGCAATCGTCCGGGTCCGCGGACGTGGGCGAGCAGTGCGCGACACACTCGTAGATCCCCGCGTCGCCGATGACGCAGTCGTCGACGACGCTGCACGAGTGGCCGCACTCCCCGCAGCTGTCGTGCGTATCGAACGGAGCGATGCACGAATCTCCGGTTGCATCGTTGGCGACGTCGCCACTCGCTCGATCCGCAGTCTTGCCGTCCCCGCTGACTCCGTCCCCGATCATCCCGTCGGTGGTGCCACCTTCCGATGCTCTCCGATCGCTCGTAGGCCCATCGGTCACCCGACTGTCGCGCAATGCGTCGGTCGACCCGTCGGTGGCGCTGGCATCGCCTTCGCTACGGCAGCTCCCTTCCTCGCAGACAGTTCCGGCACGGCAGACGTTACCGCACTCTCCGCAGTTTCGCGGATCGTCGGCGGTGTCGACGCATGCGAGGCCACACTGGGTGTAGCCTTCGGCGCAGGAGCCACCCACTATGGCGTTATCGGCACCGCATGCGCTGGCCGCAGCGACGGCAGAGAGCGCGATCGCGGCGAGCGCGGCCGTCTCGAAGATGCGTCGAAACGGAACGGCGTCGGGGCGAAGGGTCTTCATGGGGTTCCTCCCGGACTCGCAGGCTCGACGGGCGTGAGCTCCTGGGGTCGAGCGCGTGAACGCGTAACTGTAAATTCTACCCGACGATTCAGCTTCAACTGATCCTCGGCGTGGCCCGGCACTTTCGGTCGCGACTCTCCGTACGCGTGCGTGGTGATCCGCTTTTCGTCGACGCCATACTCGACGATGATCTTCTTGACCGCGTCGGCGCGCATTCTCGAGAGAATGAGGTTGTGTTCGGTCGTACCGGTCTCGTCCGCGTGCCCTTCGATGTCGATCTCGAGGACATCCGGGTTTGCCTTTATGAAGTCTGCAACTTTGCGGATGATAGGCCAGCTCAGGTGTGGCACGCGCGGACTATCGATATCGAAGTGAATGATGTCGTCGAGGAGGATCTTGTCACCTTCGAGCCGAACCTGATCGCCCGCGGGCGGGCAGCCGTTGGTCTTGGGGTCGGTCGTTCGGACGCCCGGAACATCTGGGCAGGCATCTTCGTCGTCGAAAACGGTGTCATTGTCGCGATCGCTGCGCGGACACCCGTTCGTTTTTGGGTCACTCGTCCGGATCCCCGGCACCTCGGGACAGGCGTCTTCGTCGTCGAACACCATATCGCCGTCGCGATCGCCGCGCGGGCATCCGTTGGTCTTGGGATCCGCGGTGCGGATCCCCGGGACGTCCGGGCAAGCGTCCTCGTCGTCGAAAACGGTGTCGCGGTCTCGATCGCCGCGTTGCGGAGGCGCACCGAGAGCGAAGTGAACACCGATCCATGCGATATGCGCGTCCCCGGGGACCAGCGTGTCCGAGGGCTGAAAGACCTGCGTGTAGCCGACGAACGGGCCGACATCGAGGCGACCCCTCCCAACTCGGAAATCGTAGCCGACGTGTGTATCGAAGGTTGGTCGAACCACGGCCCCCGTAAACGCGACGCCCCCGTTGCCATCGAGCCACAGCCCTGCCACGCGGTGTGCGCCGAACGGATGCAAGCGAACTCCCGCCATCGCTCCAATGTCCAGGCCTGCGCCGTGAGGCGCGATTCCAGTACTGACAGCGGGTTGATTGCCGCTCGCTAGTCCGAAGCCCGAAAGCTCCAGTTGGAGTCCGACGATCTTTGCCAGCGTGAGCTCTCCCGCAGCGATTCCGCCGACCCCGAATCCGTACTGACTCTGCTGGGGCTCGCCGACCGCGTGCAAACCGCCGATGCTCCCGTGAAGCTGGAACTCGTCCGCACGGGCCATTCGGTGCCCCACGAGGAACACGACGAAGAAGGCCGCGCCGGCGATCCTGGCTGCTTTGGAATCGATCACCTTCACAGCGTAAGTAACGCGCGCATTTACCGCATAGTTAACTGCGAAAATGATCGGTCCTGGAACCTTGTGTCCCCGAAACATGTCTGCTTCAACGGTTCGAAATTGCCCCAACCGAGTAAGACGCACCGCGCCCTACATCGCGCCTTCCAGCGAACCTCACGCTAGGGTCGCGAGTCCGAGTCGATCAGGGCGAACACGGCGTGGTCGAGCCATCGGCCATGGCAGCGCTCCGCCTCGCGCGCGATGCCTTCGAAGTGAAATCCAAGGCGCCGAATCACGGCGATGGACGCATGATTGTCGGTAGCCGCCGCGACGCGAACGCGGTGTACGCTCATCTTGGCGAAAGCCCACGCGAGGACGAGCCGCGACGCCTCCGTCATCGTCCCTTGACCGGTAGCCTCCTTGCGAAGCCAATAGCCGAGTTCGACGCTCTGGTGCAGATGCGCGAATGCTTCGAGACCGACGACACCCAACAACGTGTTCGTCGAGCGATGACGAATCGTGAAACGGCACGCTCGTCCCTGGTCCCAGTCGGATGAGCTCGCATCCGAATAGCGATAGCTCGCTTCGGCGTCCGTGTTGAAGGGCACCCAAGGGAGCCATGGTTCAAGATGTGCGCGCGACCCGTCGATGGCGGCCCAGAGATCGTGCGCGTCGGGGGCTTCGATAGGGGCGAGAAGGAGACGCGCCGATTCGAGCGGATGTGCGCGCAACTCGGCGCGAGTCGGAACGAACAACATTCGATGAGGTTGAGCGTACTTTCGAAATCGACTACGGGCGAGCGCCTCCTTCGATCAAGGCTAGCGCCGTGGGAGACGACCGCGAAGACGATCGGCGAGTCGTCGAGTGAGGCTACTTGTGAGGTTCCAGGTAGGCTTTGACAACTTCCTTTGAAGGCCGCTCGACGCTCTCAAGCGGACTCGTGACCAGATCACGGCCGTTCGATTCGAAGTACAGCGCCTCGCCGGGCTCGGGGTCGCCCGGGTTCGGGAGGATCGCACCGTTTAGGTAGAAGCGAAGGCCCCCGTTGATACGGCGTCGAAGGGCGAGATGGCTCTGTAGGAAGCTACCCGTGCGACGATCGCGAACGGCGACGCAGAAGCCGTCGCGGAAGTGATACTCGGTGTTGCGCGTCACGTAAACCCGGTGGCGTCGTCGCTCGGGTCCGCGGAACGTTCCGCGGGCCTCCGCAGGGCTTTTCTCAGCAAGTGTGGAGGGGGCGCTCATGGTTCTGTTCTCCCACGATTGTTCCGCTGGTAGACACCTCCGAGCTTCGATCTACGGGTTACCCTGGGCCAAGTTTGCCGCGGCGATTCAGCTTGGCGGCCGCATCCTCGCGGGGTCTACCGACGCGTTCTTCGACATCGTTCCGAATACGATCTCGGTCTTGTCCCGAGCGCCCTCGACGATCGTTGCAGCTCGCGGAGAAACGAGATCGCTCGCAAGGGAGAAGACGAGCTTCTTCACCGTAGCCGACTGACCCGCCCTCGGAATCGCCTCGAAGACCACCGGGTCGCTTCCACTGCAGACGCCCGTCAACTCGTAGCGAACTCGCAGTCGGGTTAGGTCGCCGCCGAGGAGAGTGCGAAGGTCGTCGAGCGCCGTCGCGACGTTGTCTCCCGCCTGGACTCGACCTCCACCCGCCTTGCTTTGGTAGGCAAGCCCTTCTGGCACAATCCAGTAGACGACATCGTCCGGGGGAGAGAGTTCCCACCGCAAGCGATCCGGGCGTACGAGTGTCAGCGTCCCCGTCGATCGCACCTTGGCCGACAGGAGGCCGATCGTACGCTCTTGAGTAAACGGCCCGCTCAAGGTCGTAACCGAGGATCGGGCCCGCGCCACGTCCCGAAGAGCCTGGTCCAGTCGATCCGGACTGCAAACCTCGGCGCGTGCGCTCTCAGGCACCAGCCAGGTTGACGATGCGACGAGTAGGGCTTCCCTTCGGGTGAAGCGTCGGAGACTCACGGCACTTCCTCGCTGCGGTCGGCGCGAATCGCTGCTTTGCCCGCTCTCGCGCGCGCTGCATCGTAGCGTCCGTCTCGAAGAATCGGGTCCTCCCCGAGAGTGGGCGGCGGCGGGTCCAACTCTGGCGCGTGGCCTCTAGCGAAGATGGCCTTGAGATCGAAGCGCGTGAAGTGTCCCGACAGATGTGGTCCCGCGCTGACCCATAGAACGCGATCGGTCGTGTCGGCTACGATGCCATGGGTCGCGATGAGCGCGTCGATGGTGCGCCGGTCTCCGATCTCGCAGGAAAGACCCCTGGCGCACTGATGATCGCGAAGCATGCCGACGGCGCTCGGAACGTCCGCCGCGTGAGAGCCCACCTCGTGGAGAAGTTCTTCGAGCCTCTCGCGTCGCGCGACCGTCGAGGTTCTTTCCCTCACCGCCACATTCTTGGGATCGTCGCGGAGGGGTCCTTCGAAGTGATTCGTAACTGCGATTCGATCCGGATCCGGAAAAGCATCGCGTACGAACGCCTGAACCCTCGGAGCACGCTCAACCACGGCGAAACGTCCTCGAGCATCGGCGACGACGACTATGTGCGACACCATGACATGCTGCGCCTTGAGGATGGCGATTGCCTCCCCGGTGTCGCGCGCGCGCGACAGTACGTCCCGCAGCATCAGAACGACCGGTTCGCCTATTGCGATCGCCTCTCCGGCACGCCCTCCGTGCACGACGATCGCAACGCCCTCGGCGTTCATTCCGCTCATGACTCCGACGAGCCCGGGCCAGGCCACGCTGGCAAAAGGGATCTCCCCGTCTTCGCGAACGAAGAAAACGGCCTTCGATCTGTCGAACACATCGCCGGCTTCGAAGTCGAACGCTCGCGCAAGGAGCGTGTGCTCGTCCTTCGTCGCCCCTGGACCCAGTCCGAACGTCGAGCACCCCATGAGCGGAGAGTGCTCAAAGCTGAGAGCGATGTCGTAAAGCGAGTGCAAGAAAACCATGCGCTGGTACGTCGGGAGCTCTCCGTCGAACGGGTCGGGCTTGAAGGCCTGCGCCTGTGCGGCAATCTCCCGCTGTCGCGGATCGGAGATCCCCCGATCCACGTGACGGTAGCGAACCCGACTTAGATCCATGATCGCCGTACGCGCAGGCCAAAATGGCACATAATGAGAAAAATCTCTCCAAAGCGCGCGCTCGTTTTCGACCATGGACTCGTAGTTCAAGCGACTTTGCTGAGTGCCAATCTCTTCGGGAGTTCCTTCTAGGTATACTTCGCGGATCCCTCCGCGCGAGCGCGCGTACGAATTGCCTAGGTGCCGAATCGATCCGTCCACTTGAACAGCGAGCGACGTCACGTGTACCGGCGGCGGAGTGATGGATGTAGCGAGTGTCAGAATCTCTTGGGCGACGAAGAGGAGGACGCATGCGGCCACGAGCAGCCCCATCTTTGGCTTGAGCCACCGAGCGAAGCCGCTCCGCGTCATCGTCGTTCGCCCAAACTCTTGCCCGTACGCGCCAGCGCATGCACGGTCCGCACGACAGCAACGACGATTCGCAGTGGGTCGCGCACGCTGTCGAAATGCGTGACCCGATCTTCTTCCGGCGGATATACGACATGCACCGCTTTCTCGACAATCGGGACGCCCGCCGCACACGCACGCAACAGAACCTCGGCCTCGAAGGCGTAACCCGGGGCTTCCGCTCGAAGGGCAAGCGTATCGCGAACCGGGTAGCGTCTTAGACCGCATTGCGTATCGGCGAGCAAACGCCGCGCAAACCAGGACAGAAATAGATTCGAGACACGGTTCGAAAAGCGGTTCTTAAGAGGGGCCCCTTCGCCGACTAAGTCGCGAACTCCGAGCACGAGCGCGTGCGGATCGTCCGAAGCGCAAAAGACTGCGCTCGCCGAGGCTCCCGGGTGCTGCCCGTCCGCGTCGACGGTAAGCGCGACCTCGTACCCGCACCAACGCGCTTCTTCGAGTCCGCGAAGAAGAGCGGTACCCTTTCCTCGGTTGCGAGGCTGCCTGAAGACGCGCGCGCCGGTCGAACGAGCAACGTTTTCGGTCTGGTCGCGCGAACCGTCGTCGACGACGAAGATGTCCTCGGCACGTACCGTGGGAAGGGACCTGCGCAGGTCGACGATGACGCCTTCGAGCGTGGTCGCAGATTCGTAGGCGGGAATGATGATGCACGCGTGCGCCAGGCCCACGCGGAGCCCGATCCGACCGCTGTCCGAGATGTCGCCACCTCTACTCCCCTCGCCAAGGATCGGCTGGGACGATGCCTGCGTCATATCCTGCTCCGCGCCACGTTGACCACGAGACCGCTTACAGCTAGCACGCATTGGGCCGTCTTTCGGCGGAGGCAGGATGAAGGAGTCTACGACTTAGTGCCTATATGGCTTCGTCTAGAGCACGGACCTCATCGAGGGTTGCCGCGTAGAGAGGTCCTCCGTCGCGCGCGAGCAATGTTCGCAGCGCTCCAATTGGGGAAGAGCGAGCTCTCTATTCTCATAACGAACGACGAGCAGATCCAACAGCTGAACCGGACCTACAGGCGCATCGACTCGCCGACCGACGTCCTCGCGTTCGCGATGCACGAAGGGAAAGGGGCGCGGCTTCACGCTCACATTCTCGGCGACGTGATCGTGAGCGCTCACACGGCACGAGTGCAAGCAAGACGCGCGCATCGAGCCCTACTCTCGGAAGTGACGATGCTCATTGGACACGGCATCCTCCACCTACTTGGATGGGACCACGACACCGCGTTCAAAGATCGAGCAATGCGCGCGGAGACTCGACGGTTGTGCAGAGCAGCGACCCGTCGCCGCGGACGTTCGGATTCGACAAGAGTTAGAGCTCGGAGAGGGCCCGTCCGTGGCATCGGAACGGACGGGTTTTCCAACACCGGGCGACGCCCCGGACGCGACTGACCGAGAGGCACCGGAAGACTCGACTCGCGATCCAAAAATCACAAACCCCCTGTTTTTTCCCTTGCGGCAAAGAAGAACCGAGTGCTACCCATTTTCCCGACCAAAGCTTCGGCGGGTTTCGCAAGAGGCGCGCCGCGCCCTTCCCATGCGACGGTTCTCGGCAGTCTCGAAAATGATCGCGGAAGGGTCGGGTAAAGTTTGCGGGTAATTTGGCCGGGCACAAAGCCGGGAAAGAGCGTCGATTCAGTCGACAGGAGGAAGCCGAAATGTCAGGAAAGCGATTGACGAAGGCACAAGTGATTGCGGAGATCTCGGAGCTCAGTGAGCTCGACAAGAAGAGCGTCTCTCGCGTGTTTGATGGTCTGACCGAGCTCATCAAGAAGCAGCTTGGGTCGCGTGGTCCGGGCGAATTCGTAATCCCCGGCCTCTTGAAGCTGAAGGCCGTGAAGAAGCCCGCCACGAAAGACCGCCCCGGTGTCAACCCGTTCACCAAGCAGGCGATCACGATCAAAGGTAAGCCCGCGTCGAAGAAGATCCGTGCGTCAGCGCTCAAGGCCTTGAAGGACCTGATTCAGTAACTCGCTGTCGCGTCGGAGCTGAGGGCGTCATTTGCGTGGCGCCCTTTTCGCTTTTGTGGGTCTACGCAGATCCAGCACGGACTTCCTTTCGGCGCGTCCTCGCTACCAGCGCGAGAACGATCCCCGTCACGACCAGTGCGCACGGAGCATCGCCCAATCGATCAAACGGGGTTGGCTCCTCCTCGAGGAGCGCGGGAGTCGCAACGAGCATACCCGCGGGCGAGCTGACGTACCGACCCTGCACGATACCGGCGGCATCGACCCACGTAGTTGGACCGAGGTTGACCGCGCGCAAGAGGTCGCGACGAGACTCGACGGCGCGGAGCGCAGAAAGTCGCAAATGAAGCTCGCTTTCGCGGCTGCCTGCGAACCACGCATCGTTCGTTACGTTGATGAGCAGGTTCGGAAGGCCTGCCATGGCGCTGCGGCCCGCCTCAGGAAGCGTGTCTTCAAAGCAGTTGAGCACGCTGGCACGAATTGGCCCTATCGACTGAAGAACGTAGGTTTCACCTGGCACCATCCCCGTTCCGCGGGCAAAGGTTCGCCGGATCCATGGAACGCGATCGACCACTGGGATCGTCTCGCCGAACCAAAGTAGGTGCACTTTGTCGGTGGGTTCGCTAAGCGAGCCGTCGCTCCTGCAAATAGCCGCCGAGTTGAAGATATCGCCGTCGGCGCCTCCCATGACCAGCCCCGTGAGAACCGGGCCATGAACACCAATCGGCAAAAGCGCTCTCCCACCCACAGGGCATCGGCGCGACGCGTGGGACAGCGCGAACGGATACGCCGCCTCCGGCCAGACCGTAAGCTCGACGCCCTGAGCTTCGGCCGACGCAGTCAGGCGGGTGAGGCGCTCCAGAATCGATTGAGCCTGCTGCGGGTCCCAGCGCTCGAGCGCCGCCGTGGAGGGCTGCACCAGAGCGACTCTCGCCGTCTTCGCTCTGCTTCGCGCGCGCTCGATCTCCGCTACACGGACTCTCCCCTCGACGAACGTTCCGAAGGGAAGGGCGAGCGAAGTTGCGATCAAAAGAAGCGCTTGCCGAACCCGGCGGCTCCGGCCCGCATTCGCCGCAGCCCCAAGAAGCCCCGCTGAGAGCGCCATCACGAGAGTGACCCCTCGCTCGCCGAGGAGTTCGGCGAGTTGCACCATCTCGGGTACGGGCGTGACGCCTCCGGCAGCGCTCCACGGAAAGACCGACGGAACGAACGTACCCGCGTACATCCCAGCGGCGAACGCAAACCAGGCGGGGATGCCCCGCCGCGTTAGTTGTCTCTGAACGACCGCGGCCGCAGCCCAGCGTATCCCCTGCGCGAAGGAGAGGAGCACGAGTGCGACGGCTCCCGCCGCCCACGGGAGCGGAGTGAAACGGACGATGACGTCTGGGACGAATCGCAGCGCTACAACGTTCGCTGCAACGCCGAACGCAAGACCGCGTCCAGCTCCGTCGAGTTCGTGTCGAAGGCGACGCCATCGCCCCTGATTTGATGCGAGCGTTTCGCCCTCGAGGAGGAAGGCGAGACCGGCCATACCGAGCCACAGCGTCGGGTATAAATTGACCGGTGGCGCTGCGAGCGAAAAGAGGCCCCCAGCGGCGAGCGCGGCGAACAGTCTTGAGACGTGCCGACGCTCGATCACGTCACTCGTCGGTGATGGGCGACCTAGAAGTAGAACGTCATCCCGCCAGTGAACAACGCGCCCGCCGACGTATTCGTCGTCTGTCCGGACGAACTCGTGAACTCGGGAGGCCCTTGATCGTCAGTGCGCGTGCGGATGAATGCTCGCGCATCGAAGTTGACGGCAAAGTGTTTGGTAGCCCGGAATTCGAGCCCTATACCGCCTTGACCGCCGAAGTACGAGTAGTCGTATGCGATCTCCTGGACGTCATCTACAGCGTGAGCCCACGACCAGCCGAAGCCGGCCAAGAGGTAGACCTGAACCCGCGAACGCGGATTGAGGAACAGGAGGCCGTTGATGGTGTAAGCCTCTTCGCTACGACGGTAACCTTGGTAGTCGGTGCCACCGATGAAATCGAGATTGGTCTCCAGCGCGAAGACGGGGACGGGCCGATAACGCAACCCGATTCCCCCACCGCCCATGCCGGACGAACCAACCCCCGCGGCATGCCCAAACGATGCGCCTTCAAGATGTAGGTTTAGGCCCCACTCGCCGTGGTAAGGACGTCTCGGGCGGTAATAGTAGACAGGAGGCGGCTGGGACACCACGTAGTACCGCGTCGAAGGGCTCTGATACACGACAACCGGCGGGGGAGGCTGATAGACGACGACCGGCGGTGCTTGACCAGGCGCGACTTGAACCGCCTGCGGTCCAGGCAAGGCCTGAAGCGGCACGGGTTGCCCCGCTGGGGCGGCGGGGGCTTGCGCCGTCTCCGCGCAAAACCACGCCCCGGGGGGACAGCTCGGACTCGGTGCGGGCGCAGCTTGCGCAGACGCCACTCGCGGGAGGGCCAGAGTAATCGCAACAGCGCAGCTAGGAAGGAGCGAACGCATGGACATTTACTTCGTGCCTCCAACGCACGTCAGCATGCTTGGTAAGCAACGTGGATGCCACGAAGTTTCGCACTTTCGCCCGGGAAAACCTAGCTCCCTGAGCCATGTGTTGACGAACGTTCACGCCTCTACAGGAACGCGGCGTCGGGATCCCGTTTGAGGAGCGACCCGCAGTGGTCAACCGTCGTTGGCCAAAGGCAACGGCCGCGTCGATGATAGGGTCGCTGGGATGCGGACGATGCGGCTCAAGGCGGGTCATGTACAGCCGGTATGGGCAGGACATCCCTGGATCTATGCTCAGGCCGTCGACTGGGTGGAAGGCGGTACGACAGCCGGCGACGAGGTAAGCGTAGTCGATCCCAAGGGCAACCTGATGGGTCGCGGCCTCTACTCGCCCGGATCTGCGATCCCGGTGCGACTCCTAGTCCGGGACGCCACGACTCCGATTGACGGCGAGTTCTTTCGGGCAAAGCTCGACCGGGCCATCGCCTTGCGTCGAGCGCTGAATCTACCGAGCCCAGAGACGACCGGCTATCGACTCGTCTATGCCGAAGGAGATGGTCTCCCTGGGCTCGTCGTGGACCGGTTCGGCGATACGCTCTGCGTGCAGTTTCTCACGTTCGGAATGAAGGCGCGCGAACATATGGTGCTCGACGCGCTAAGTGAGAAGCTCGCCCCACGGGCGATTCTGGATCGGACCCCGACGTCGTCCGCCCGCGCCGAGGGCTTCACGCCTGCGAGCGGTGTCGTACGCGGCGCCGGCGTAGACGCCCTGGTCTTCAAGGAGCGCGACCTCGAATACCGAATCGGCCTCGATGTCGGTCAAAAGACAGGCTTCTTCTTCGACCAAAGGCCGCTTCGAGAAAGGGTCGAGCAGCTCTCGCGAGGCAAGCGCGTCCTCGACGCCTTTTCCTTCGTGGGCTCCTTCGCCATGGCGTCGGCACGCGGTGGTGCCGCTGAGATTGTCGCGGTCGACGAGAGCGCCGTCGCGCTCGAGACGGGGGCGGAATGTGCCCGATTGAATGGACTTGGCGATCGAATCGTGTTCGTCAAGCAGGACGCACGAAAGTTCCTCGCCGAAGCGCGAGCGCAAAGCGACCTCGTCATCGTGGATCCTCCGCGCCTTGCACCGAGCAGAGGTTCTCGCGACGCCGCGCTCATTTTCTACTCGAAGCTCGCCGAGGCTGCATGTGGGGCCACGGCGCCGGGGGGGTCACTCGTCTTGTGCTCGTGCTCGGCGGCCGTAGACCTCGGCGCCCTTACGCGGGCGCTCGCGACAGGGGCGCGCCGCGCCAATGTAGAGGCGAAGGTGCTGGAGCGCGGCTTCCAAGGCGCGGACCATCCGACGAGCGCGGCCTTCGGCGAGGGTGTGTACCTCAAATGGATCATCGCCCGCGTCGAACCGCGCTGACCACGATGCTTCCACTCTCTTCCCTTACTTCCGAGCGGGCGCGCTCCCTGAAGGGCCTGCTCTTCGATCTAGATGACACAGTGCTCACGCGAGGCGTCCTCTCGAGGAACGCCTTCGCAGCGCTTTGGGACCTGCACGACGCCGGCCTTCGGCTCGTAGCTGTCACTGGACGACCGAGTGGATGGGGCGAGCTTCTCGTCCGTCAATGGCCCATCGACGGGGCCGTAACCGAGAACGGTGCGGTACATGTCGTTCGCGAAGGTCACACCATCGTGGTGCACGAGCGGTGCACCATGAGCCAGCGCCAGGAGCGCCGAACGAGACTCGACGATTTGGTCGGAAGGATCGCTGGCGTCGTCCCTGAGGCCGTCCTTACGGACGACATCTCTTGGCGACGCTCGGACGTAACCTGGGACATCGGTGAGCACATGCGGCTCCCGTCAGAACGAGTCGAACTGATCTCCGACGCGATCCTACGCGCGGGCGCGCGCACGACGCGATCCAGCGTGCACGTGCATGCAACCTTCGACGTCGACGACAAAGCGTCTGGGGCAGTCTCGTTTCTGATGAAGGCTTTCGGAGAAGACGCGGGAAACGCCGTAGCAAGCTACGGGTTCGTCGGAGATAGCGGCAATGACGCTGCCTGTTTCGCGGCGTTTGCCCTTACCTTCGGCGTGGCTAACGTAAGAAGCGCTCTTCGTCGACTCGTTTTGCCTCCGCGATACGTCTCCGCTCGAGCGATGGGCGATGGTTTTGCCGAAATCGCGAGGACTCTTCTTGCACGGCGCGGAGTGACGCGCTCGGCGGCTTCACCCGAAATCGCGGAACTGGAAGTACGCGCGGTCCGAGTCTAACCTCGGCTCATGAGTCTCGAGCTCTCTCCGATGAAGGTCGCCACCTCCAAGCCCAAGAGCGACGTCATGCCCCATACGAACGCAGAGCTCGGCGACCTTGCTCGCCGCCATCTCTACCCGAACTACAGGCCGGCTCCGATCGTGGTGTCGCGCGGACGCGGGTGCGAGCTCTTCGACGTCGACGGAAGGCGCTGGCTCGACCTGAGTGCGGGCGTTGCAGTGTGTTCGGTCGGGCACGCTCACCCGCGGCTCGTCCGCGCGCTCAGCGAACAAGCCGCGCGCGTGATGCATGTGTCGAACTACTTCCTGAACGAGCCGAACGTATTGGCCGCCGTCGAGTTATGCCGACGTACGCAGATGGATCGGGCGCTTTTCTGCAATTCCGGGGCAGAAGCGAACGAAGCCATGCTGAAGCTTGCGCGGCGCCACTTTTATGCTTCTGGGCAGAAGAAGCGCACGAGGATCATTTCGTTTCAAAACGCGTTCCACGGGCGAACCATGGGCGCACTCGCCATGACGGGAACCCCGAAGTATCGCGAGGGATTCGGCGACATGCCGGGCTTTACGCACGTCGCATACGGTGACCTCGAGGCCGTTAGGGCCGAGATGGGCGACGACGTCGCTGCAATCAATGTCGAACCGATTCAAGGAGAGGGCGGCGTGCTCCCGGCGCCCGCCGGTTTCCTCGAGGGACTACGAAACCTTTGCGACTCTTCCGGCGCCCTCCTTTTGCTGGACGAAGTACAGACGGGCGTGGGCCGCACGGGGCGCTTCCTTGCGAGCGACGGAACAGGAGCGCGCGCGGATGCAATTGCTTTGGCCAAGGGGATCGGCGGCGGATTTCCCGTGGGTGTCATGCTGACGCGCGAAGCGCTTGCCGGGGCCCTCGCTGCGGGAACTCACGGCACGACCTTCGGAGGCAACGCTCTCGCGAGCTCCGCAATCCTTGCCGTGCTCGGGATCATCGACGACGAGAAGCTCGTGGAGGGCGCGCGCACCAAAGGGGCACGGCTGGGCGACATGCTCGCCGACGTGGCTCGAGATTTCCCGCGGGTGTGCGAGACCGCGCGTGGCGAAGGACTGCTTTGGGGTCTCGTGTTGCGTGAAGGGTTCGTCGCACGCGATGTGTTGCCAAAGGTCCTCGAGCACGGCGTTCTCCTCACGGCGGCCGGCGAGCGGGTTCTACGCCTCTCGCCACCTCTAGTGGTTACGATGGCAGAGCTCGAAGAAGGCGTGCTCGCCATACGCAAGGTACTCGGCGCGTTGGCCGGGTGACTCTTGACACCCGGCGGGCTGCGGCGCGATGCGTTGTGCCGCCCATGATGGAAAGGTCCGTACGCGACCGCATCGAGCCGAGCCGCAAGTGCCCGGCGTGCGGCAAGGACGTCGATGTCCTACGCGCGGGACACGTCGCAATCCTCGATGGGCAGTTTCACTACTTCTGCGACGAGTGGTGCAAACGCGACCTACTCTCGTCAAGAAGTTCGCGGCTTCCGTCGGAAGTGCAGACAACGTCTCCACCGGCGGTGGCCCCGATCTCGGTCGTCGCGTCGACTTCGCGTCCTGTCCTCCGCGAATCAGAGGCGCTTACGGGTAAGAGACACGATTCGACACTCCCCATCTCGACCGAACGCGAGCGGGAACCAGCGATCGAGGAGGCGCCGCGCACTCTACCGTCACCAGTAGCCGCAACTCTCCCTCCCCCTCTATCTTCCGAGCGTTCAAGAACGCACCTGGTTGCGGCTCCCGAGAGGGAAGTCCATGTCGGGGACCACCACTCCGGGGTCGAGCGAGATTCAATGTCGCGCCCGCGGGTAGCCTGGTTCACGCGTGGGGGGCTGCCGCCCGTTGTCGCGACTCTTGGTATCGCGCTGGGAGTTCTCGCAGCACTCGTCTCGCTGGCCGGGCCGGCTGCAAACCTCCTACGGCTCCCGTTTGCGGCGTTTTCCGTTGCGGTTGTTCTCGTGCATTGGGCGCTCTCTCCGCGCGAGCCTGAGTCCGCGCATCCCGTGTTGTACTTCGCCCCACTTCTGGGTGGGATCGTAGCCGCCGTGTGGGGCTTCGTCCGTTCTGACCCCTTGGCACTCGGGTTCGCATCGTTCGCAGGCCTCGCCGCCGCCGCCGCGCTCGCGAGCGACCTGCTCGTCATTGGCGCCACTCGATCCACGCGGGCCGCGCGGGAGCGCATCGCGCGTGGCCTGGTAGCGCCCGTACGAATCGTTCGGGACAACGAAAGCGTCCTCATGACCCCGTTTGACGTCAAGCCGGGCGAGCAAGTCGTCGTGGAGGCCGGCGAGACAGTCGGTGTGGATATCGTCGTGACCGCGGGCGACGCCCTAGTCGTGCCGTGGCTCGACGCTCCAGCGGAGGGGTCGAAACGAGAGGGCGACCCGTTCGTCGCCGGGGGGAAGATTCTGTCTGGCCGTCTGCGCGGAACGACGACTTGGGCGGGCGCGGATCGAGCGTTCTATCGTCTCGCTCTCTCGCCGAAACTCCGCGTCGACCTCGCGGCACCCCTCGCGCGCGGACTGCGCCTCTCCGTAGAGCGCGGCGCACCGATCGCCGGAGCTCTGGTCGCCATAGCCAACTATGCGGGCGGTGCGCGAGGCCCAGAAATTCTCGCCAGCGCCTGTGCGGTTACTCTCGCAATCGGCGCGCGCGCCGTAGTAAGCGCAGTCGCGCTGCACCACTCGAGGGGTCAACTCACTGCGCTCTCCCACGGCATCGTCTACAAGGACGCTGCGGCGATGGACACGGCAGGGCGCGCTGCGGTCGCAGTCCTGTGCCCCCGAGGAACCGTGCTCATCGGAGAGCCAGAGATCGTCGCGCTCGAGACACTCGGTAACGTGGATGAGGGACGCGTGATGGCACTGGCAGCAGGCGCGGAAGCAGCCTCGACTCATCCATTCGCATCCGCGATCCTCCGCGCTGCTCGTACCCGTGAAGAAAGACCGGAGAACGTGCGCAGCGCCACGGTCCACGCAGGGCTAGGTGTTACCGCTCTCGCGGCGAGCGGCGAGCGACTCGTGGTCGGAAGCCGCGCGCTCCTGCTTCAGGAGAAGGTCAGCGTCGCGGTCGCTGACGCGCGTGTGACTGAGCTCGAAGCGCAGGGGCGGAGTGTCTTGCTCGTCGCGCTTGCGGAAAAGCTCGTTGGCCTTATCGCACTGCAGGACGGTCTACGTCCCGGGGCGCGGGCCGCTGTACAACGCTTGCTCGACGCGCAGATCGAACCGGTCTTGCTGAGCGGCGAAGCGCGGGAGACATGCGAGACCATAGGGCGCGCCCTCGACATCGAGCACATTCGCCCCGAGGTGTTGCCTGCAGACCGAGGGGCCGAGGTGCGTGCGCTGGGTGAAGGTGGGCACGTGGTCGCGGTGCTAGGGCATCCCGCAACCGACGACGCGTCGCTAGGCGCAGCGGACGTTTCAGTTGCGCTTGGTGCCGCAGGGTCGACACCGGGGGAGTGGACCGTAAGCCTTGCATCGGACGATGTGCGAGACGCCGCCCGCGCGCTGAGTTTGGCCCATGACGTCCGCGACCGTGCAAAGAAAGCCATGGCGCTCGGCCTCTCGCCTGGGATCGTCGCGGCGCTAGCCGTGGCATCCGGTCTCTTGCCGCTAAGCGTCGCACCGGTCGGCTTGCTGCTCGGGGCGATCGCCGCGATCGTGCACGCGAGGACATACGAACCGCGGACGGTTCTGTGAAGGGCTCACCCTAGCGATACCCGTCGATGAGAGCTTGAAGACGCGGAAGGCCATCGACGCTTCGCGCGCCGTACCAGGACAGATCTTTGCCGTCGGTTCTCACGATCGCACCTCGCGCGCCCGCCGGAGTCGACTCGCTTCGAAAGCTTCGCGCGTCGTCCTCCGTAAACGAGTACGGCTCGTCGGGTAAGATGATGAGCTCGGGTGCTCGCGCGATCACCTCGTCCATCGTTATGCGCGGGTACCGCGTGTCTCGCTCGCCCAGAGGGTCCTGCTCGGGCGCGGCCCTTCCTCCCAAATCTGCCGCCAGCGGATAACGTCGCTCGCGATCGGCAAAGACATTCTCAGCGCCAGCCATCGCGAGCATGTCACTAATGAAGGTGCGCCCGTGGATGGTCATGAGGGGCGTCTTCCATATGGGGCAGAAGGTGCGTACCGCCCGCCTCGAGGCGCGCCCCGCTTCCGCTCGTTGGATGGCTTCGTATCCACGCTTGCACAGCACACGCACAGCCGGATTACCGTCCACTTCGAACATACGAGCGAGTTTCGCCATATGCGAAATGCCTTCAGCAACGCGCTTTGGGAAAGAGATGTACACGCGGATACCGCTCTTCACGATCGCTTCGAGATCTGCCTTCGTGTTCTCCTCTTGGTTTGCGAGGACGAGATCGGGCTCGAGAGAGAAAATCGCTTCGAGCTTCGGGTTCTTCGTCCCGCCCACCGACGGGAGGGCAACTACGTCCTCGGCGGGAAGGTCGCAGTAGTCCGTCCGACCCACGAGCAACTTCGCGCAACCTAGGGCCGCGACAGTAAACGTATCGCTTGGCACCAGCGACACGATCCGCTTCGGGGGACGCGAGAACAAAAGCTCCCGTCCGCGATCGTCGAAAACTTTTTGCAGGCTCATCGCACGCCGCCGCATCCTCTTCGGGCGTTACCGCTTGTCACGAGCCGGCCTTTGCGATCGCGCCCTTCAGGGCGCGGCGGAGCGTGCCCGGCTCCTCGGCGCCCATGATCTTCTTGTCGCCTATCCAGAGGAGCGGGAGCCCGTCGCCCTTCGATGCCGCGAGGTCGAACACACGCCGGTCAGCGGCGATCTGCTCGTCCGTCTTCGGATCCGAAACGCACGCAGCGTAGCTAGCCTCGTCGAGTCCCAACTCGGTCGCGATCTTCTGACATCCCGCATTCGTCAAGTTCTCGACGGGAGCACGGAACAGCGCTTCCGCCATGGCGTCGCCCTTGCCAAGAACGTCGGCACAGCAGGCGGCTCGCGCCGCGTCCGTTGCGTGCGGGTGAATGCGTGCCAGCGGAACGAGCTTCCGCACCACCCGAACCCGTCCTTTCTCAGCCTGCAGCATGGGCGCTAGATCGTCCTGCTCCATCCGGCAATACGGACATTCGAAGTCGACGAACTCGACCACGGTCGCGAGCCCCTTCGGCGTGCGCTTCATCTCACTCGCAATCACGGATGGAACCCAAGCTTGCGCCCAGAACCCAAAAGCGAGAAGCGCGCCCGGGGTGAACGCAAATAAGGCGCCGGCCCCGGCGCGCACAGTCATCCCGTGGTCCAGATCCCAACCGGCGCGAAACCGAAAGAGGGCAGCCACGCCCACGGCGCACGCGCAGAGATCGGCCGTCATGCAATAGACGCACACGTGCCCCATGGAGAGCTGCGCGGCGATGAGACCGAGCCCGACGATCCCGCCGAAAAGGCCCACGACCCGATGCACCGCGCGCGCCCGCTCGCCGCGCGCCAGGAAGAGCACCCCAAGCAAAACGAAGCCAATGAGACCGAAAAAAGGGGTCGGAACTCCGAACAGCGCCGCGAGACGCGTTCGCTTGACGGCCTCGCAGCCGCCACCGTCGCCGCAAAAGACGGGTGAGATGCGAACGTAGTCCACGAAGAGAACGGCGCTGACCCCGAGCCCTACGAGCGTGGGCACGAAAAGAGAGAGCGCAGAAAGAACCTTCGAACGCATGAGCGACGACGTGTCTCAACCCCCGTCGAGGGTCAAGCATTCCCTGGCAAGGGCGCTCCTCTCGGGTTCCAAGTGCGCCGAGACCGCGATAACACGGTCGCGCGTCCGAGGCGCGACTAGGCCATACTGCATGACCATGACGTATTGCGTTTCGCTGAAAGTTGCTGCCGGCATGGTGTTCGCCTCGGACTCGCGAACCAACGCGGGGTTCGACCAGATCAGCACCTTTCGCAAGATGGTCGTCTACGAGCGGCCGGGCGATCGGTTCATGGTTCTCTTGTCGTCGGGCAATCTCTCGATCTCGCAATCGGTGCGCGAGATCTTGCAGGTCGAACGCCTCCCGAGCGATGGCCAGGATCCGACGACCATCTGGAACGCGACCAGCATGTTCGACGCCGCGCGCGTTCTCGGACACGCCGTGCGCCACGTGTACGACGAAGACGGGCCGGCGTTGCGCGCCGGTGGGATCGACAGCGGTTGCACGTTGATCTTCGGAGGCCAGATTCGAGGCGAGGCCATGCGGCTGTTCCTCGTATACTCCACCGGCAACTTCATCGAGGCGACCGCAGAGACCTGCTACTTCCAGATCGGCGAGGCGAAGTACGGAAAGCCCGTGCTCGACCGCATGCTCGTACCGAGCACGCCCCTGGCAGAGGCGGCCAAATGCGCCCTCGTCTCGATCGACTCGACGCTCAAGTCGAACGTCTCCGTCGGCCTACCGATCGACCTCGTGGTCTACAAAGCAGACGCACTCCGTAGCGACGATATCGTGTGCATCGACGACGCAAACCCGTACTTCTCGATGATCCGCGACTCTTGGGGTCGGCGCTTGCACGAGGCCTTTGCCGGCATCGACGATCCCAACTGGGAGGCCTCCGAAGTGCGACATCCGCTGAGAATCCAATCGGGACGGTACGACGTCTTGAGGAAGATCGGGGACCCGCGAGAGAAGCTCGTGTGACAAGACAGGCGCGAAGAAGGCGACTCGTTGGCTAACTCACGACCCCTTCTTTGGCGCCTCGATCGTCAAATGGATCGCGACGCCATCCTTGATGAGGTCGTTCGGCATCCCGGGATAAACCAGGTTCCAATCTTTCCTCGAGATGGAGAAATCCGCCTTGGCGCTGACTTTCGCGGGCGTGACGGTGACGGTCGCCGGGAATGTGACGGATTTGGTCACACCGTGCAGCGCAAGGTTCCCCGTGATCGTGTGGGTCGCGCCATTCGGTCCGCCGGCGGCAACAGAGACCGTGTCGAACGTCGCCTTGGGGAATTTCTCGACATCGAAAAAGTCGGCGGACTTGAGGTGCCCTTGGAGCTTGTCGGGCTGTGTCGTGAGAGACGGTGTATCGATGTCGAGATGGATCTTCGCCGCTTCGGCTTTGCCGCCGGGCACTGTGATCGTTCCGGCGAACTGATTGAAGGAACCCTCGTGGTTCGCGGTGATCTTGGCACCGGTCCACGCGACCTTGGAGGTCGCTGGCTCGATGACATAGGTGATCGTCTCGGAATTGGGCGACGCCGGCGTCGCGCTGTTCGTCGAGGTCGCCGGTCCGACGGTCGCCTGTGGGGCGTCCTGCTTGTCGCACGCCCCAAGTGCGAGAACAACGACAGCGGCGAAGAAGCGCGTACGCTTGAGATTCATATGGATGACCTCCCGAGAGTGGCAATCGGCGAACCCTAGTCCGATGCGCGTGGGCGCGCCAAGGTTGCTGGAGATCCCTCGAGTCCTACGCCTCAGCGCTGCTCAGCGCCCACCTCGCGTCCCCGATCCGCCACCCCCTCCGCGCCAGCCGCCACCTCCGCCCCCATTTCCACTGCCACCGCCACCCTCGCGCGGGCGCGCTTCGTTCACGGTAAGCGTGCGACCTCCGAAGCTGGAGCCGTGAAGCGCGTCGATCGCGCGCTTGGCGTCGTCGTCCGACGCCATCTGGACGAAAGCAAAACCACGTGGCTGACCCGTGATGCGGTCGGTGATGAGCGCGACGTCCTCGACATTGCGCCCATCCGCGCTGAACAGGGCCCGGAGCTGCTCGCCATCACAGCTGTAAGGAAGGTTACCCACGTAGATCTTCGTCGCCATTCTCGCTTCTCCTCGCCTGCGCATCGATTATTGCCGCGCGACCAGTGACGTGCAAGCCGAGGGCCGGCACGTAAAGGGACCGGTGCGACGAGAACGGAGTGCTTGACCCAAGGCGACGCGCGAGGGATGGGCAGCCCATGATTCCGCGCTATACCCCGCCCGAATTTGCCCAGCTCTGGTCGCCCGAGCGCCGCTTCGCTACGTGGCTCGAGGTCGAGCTCGCCGCGTGCGAGGCAATGGAAGAAGCTTCTCTCGTACCTATCGGCACGGCTCGCGCTCTTCGCGCGAAGAACCTCGCGCTCGTTCCGGCGCGCATCGACGAAATTGAGCGCACGGTAAAACACGACGTCATCGCGTTTCTGACGCACGTGGAAGAGCTTGCGGGCCCTGATGCCCGATGGCTACACCGCGGGATGACCTCGAGCGACGTGCTCGACTCTACGCTTGCAATCCTTCTTCGAGATGCAGCGGATCTCCTCTCCGCGCGCTGTGATCGCGTCCTCGCCGCGCTCGCGCGCCGCGCGCGGGAACACGCGCGCACCCCTATGATCGGTCGAAGCCACGGGATCTACGCCGAACCGATCACGTTCGGCCTCGCCCTCGCCGGCCACCACGCCGAAATCGCAAGAGGCAAGGTACGCCTCGCACGCGCGCGCGAAGAGATCCGCGTGGGCAAGATCGCAGGTGCCGTCGGAACCTACGCGCACCTGTCCCCCGCGATCGAGGAGCGCGCGCTCTCGGCGCTCGGCCTCGCATCGGAGACAGTGAGCACCCAGATCGTCGCTCGCGACCGCCACGCCGCGTACTTCGCCGCTCTGGCTGTGCTCGCCGCTGGGATCGAGCGGCTCGCGACGAACGTACGCCACTGGCAACGCTCGGAGGTAGGCGAGGCCGAAGAAGCGTTCACGCGAGGGCAAAAAGGGTCGAGCGCGATGCCTCACAAGCGCAACCCGATCCTGAGCGAGAATCTGTGCGGGCTCGCGCGAATCGTGCGCGCGGCCGTCGTTCCCGCTCTGGAGGACGTTGCCCTCTGGCACGAACGCGACATCTCACACTCGTCGGTCGAACGGATGATCGCGCCCGACGCCACGGCTACGCTCGGATTCATGTTGGAGCGAGCGGCCTCGCTCGTCGACGGACTCGTCGTCTATGCCGATCGGCTTACGGCAAACCTCGGCCAGGCCGGCGAGCTCTACTTCTCGGAGGCTGTCCTGCTCGCGCTGGTCGAATCGGGGATGCCTCGTCAGGAGGCGTATCTGCTCGTGCAGAGAAACGCGATGCGCGCGTGGTCCGGAGACGGCACGTTCCGAGCGAACCTCGAGGGCGACTCGGAAGTTCGAACGCGGCTGCCGGCGGGCAAACTAGAGGGGTGCTTCGATTTGGATCATGCTCTGGCGCACGTGCCCGCGATCGTCGCGCGGGCGATCGGCGACGGCGGGTGATCCGCTCTACCCGCAGTTGTCGCAGCGCCCTTTGAGCTGGACGACCACTTTGTTCTTGGTGACGGAGCGGGGCGCCTTCGCTGCACCCTCGAGGCGGATGGAGAGTCCGGGCAGACACGAGACCTCGCCGCAGTCGACACAGACGAAGTGGGGATGATCCTCCGTGTGTTCGATACCACGGGCGCCCTTCCGAAGCTCGAAGCGCCAGACGTGGTCCCCGAGGTCCGTGCGCGATAGGATCCCGACGTCGGAGAGATCCATCAAGATGCGGTAGATCGTCGCCCGATCGAACCCCCGATCGCCGAGTGCATCGAAGAGTTCGGCGTGGCTGTTGGGCCCCGCGTGGGCATGGACGTACTCGAGCACGGCAACGCGCGAGGCCGTGCTGCGAAGGCCTGACGAACGAAGCAGTAGCTGAAAGTCTTTGACCTTCGGAGCTCCCTGCTTCTGCACTTTTCGCGGCATTGCGCTCATTTCAGCTTCCGAGCACTCAGAGTGTAGACCTTCCGTGCAGGGATCGCATCTCGTCCGCGGCCCGCCTCGAAAGAACTTGCAGCGCCCCGACTATCTAGTATCCGTAAGTCACTTGCAACAGCGTCGCGTTAAGGTGCCCCCGCACGTACGACTGATTTCGACCGAGCGCGACGCGGCCAGAGTCGCTTCCATGCACGATCGTAACGAGCTTTCACGGCGGATAGGGCGGAGCGCGACTCGCGTGGCGCCACTGGCTGCCGTGGCCCTCTTGGGTCTGTCAGCCGCCACCATCGCTCGGGCAGAACCGTCGGCGCTGCCGAACGACATACGGCCCCCGCAGGTCATCGACCGCGTGGACGCGTCATATCCCGCCTCCGCCCTCAAGGACGCTCCGCACCGGGACGTGGTCCTCAACGTGACGGTGGACACCGAGGGCCGCGTCGCGAAGGCAGAGGTCTCGGAGTCGGGCGGAGCCGACATGGACGATGCGGCTCTCACGGCCGTACGTCAGTGGAAGTTTCACCCCGCGCTGCGCGCGGGCCAGCCGGTAGCAAGCCGGATCCGCGTACCATTTCACTTCGAGGCGCCGGTGAGCGCCGTCGCGCTTCCACCGGCGCAGGCCTCGACACCACCGCAAAACGCGGCGGTCGCACCCGTGTCCCCCGCGGCCGCGGAGGCGCCCTCGACCATACCCGCCGCGGGCCCGCCCGCGGCCGCGATGACCGCCACGGAGCCGTCGGACGATCAGCCCCAGGAAGTCACCGTATACGACCCCCGCATTCAGACGCGATCGCGCGGAACCTCCGACTACCAGATTACCCCAGGCAAACTGTCGGTCATTCCGCGAACCAACGCCTCAGACCTCCTCAAACTCGCTCCAGGCTTTCTCCTCACGAACGAAGGAGGATCGGGCCACGCGGAGCAGGTATTCTTGCGCGGCTTCGATGCCCGCGAAGGGCAGGATCTCGAGTTCACCGTGGACGGCGTTCCGATCAACGACGCCGGGAACTATCACGGCAATGGATACGCAGACACGCACTTCATCATCCCCGAGCTCGTTCACTCCGTGCGGGTACTCGAAGGGCCGTACGCGCCCCAACAGGGCAACTTCGCGGTTGCCGGGAGCGCCGACTATCAGCTGGGGCTCGATCGACGCGGGCTGACGACCGAGTTCACCACGGGGAGCTTCAATACGCAGAGACTCTTGCTCCTCTGGGGTCCACGCGACGCCCCGAGCGGCACGTTCGCGGGCGCCGAGTACTACACGACGGACGGGTTTGGCGCGAACCGTCAAGCGAAGCGCGGAACCGCGATTGGGCAGTATGAGCTACCGGTCGGCCTCAAGGGCACCCTCCGCGTCAACGCGACGGCATACTTCACCGAGTACAATAGCGCGGGCATCGTCCGAGAGGACGACGTCGCCCACGGCCTCGTCGGATTCTACGGCACCGAAGATCCAGCCCAGTCCGGCAACGTTGCGAGCCGAGCTTCGCTCTCGGCGACGTACGAGACGCGCTTCGAGAACACCGACGTCTCGCAACAGCTCTTCGTCATCGACCGGACCATGCGTCTCCGCGAGAACACGACGGGTTTCATCGAGGACACCCAGCAGCCAAATGAGGAGCTTCATGGCCAGCGCGGCGATCTCATCGACTTGCAGTTTGGCGAAGTAACCGTCGGTGGGCGCGGCCTCGCGCGCTGGCACGGCGAGGTCTTCGGGCAGAAGCAGGAGGTCGAAGCTGGATATTACGGTCGTCTCGACGAGACGACCTCGCAGCAGTATCGCGTCGCGGCCGGGAGCAACGTTCCTTACCGAACCGACGCCGACTATAATTCCACGCTGGGCGACATCGGTGTCTACGTCGACGGCAACCTGCATGTCCTCCCTTGGCTCGCACTTCGCGGCGGGGTGCGAGCCGACATGTTTCTCTTCAATGTGCTGAACCAGTGCGCCGCCACCGGAGTCGGGACTCCGAACGTCGCCGTTCCCGACGTCGACATCAGTTGCCAGAGCCAGCTTGGAAACGGATTGTACCGCGAACCGTTTCAGCGTTCTGCGACCGCCAGTGGCGCGATCATGCCGCGTGGGACGATAGTCCTCGGCCCGTTCCAGCACTTCGAGTTCGCCGGAAGCATCGGCGAGGGCGTGCGGTCGGTCGATCCGAGCGACATCGCCCAAGGGCTCGCCACGCCGTTCGTGAGCGTGCAATCCGAGGACCTCGGCGTCTCGTATGCCCACGGCATCGCCGATTCGACGAGCTTGTCGGTCAAGTCGGCCTTCTTCGAGACACACGTCGATCAAGATCTCATCTTCGATCCGACCGCTGGCCGTAGCACCCTATCGAGCGGGTCGACCCGCACCGGTTGGGCCGGATCTGCTCGATTGCTGGGCAGCTTCTTGGACGTCGGGGCCAACGCCACGTTGGTGAAAGCGGTCTTCGACGATACCGGGCAATGCGCACCCTATTGCGGCTTGCTCGTCCCCTATGTGCCCAATCTGGTTCTCCGGGGCGATGGAGCGTTCTTCCACGACTTGCCGTGGAAGATCGACCACATGCCCCTTCGAACGACGGTCGGCTATGGCATCAGCTACGTCGGCCCACGTGCGCTTCCATACGGAGAGTTCAGCGACATCATCTTCATCTCCGATGCGTCCCTCACCGTGGGATGGAGCCTTTTGAACGTGCGCCTCTCCACTCAGAATCTTTTCAATTCCGAGTACAAACTCGGCGAATACAACTACGCGTCCTACTTTCCTCACCCGTCCCCTGGCGTGGGAATGCACGGCAGCGTGCCCGAGCCCACGCTGGCGCCCGAGCGCTCGTTCACAGCGGGCGCCCCTCGACAGATCATGCTGTCGGTCTCGATTACGCTGGGAAGCGCGGGATGAAGAAGCTCGCCTCGCTCCTTTTCACGTGCGCCGTTGCAAGTGCTTCGTGCACCGGAACGACCGGCGACGAGCTCATTACCTTCACTGCCTATGCGTCGGGATCGCTGTCGGCGTCCAAACCCTTCCAGACGTACCTCGAAGGCGGCGGATCCACGCCTGCCTTTAGCGTGAAACTCACGATGGCAAGAATGCACGTGGGCGCGCTCTATTTCGACGAATCCCCTCCGTCGACCGGTTTCGACACGCCCGAGTGCATTACGCCCGACATCTACGTCGCACAGGTTCCCGGTCCGGTCGACCTCGACCTACTCTCGACCGCACCGCAGGAGTTCTCGGTCTACGGAAGCGGCTCGGCCGACGTGGCCTTGAGTTGGGACATTTGGCTCACGGATGGCGCCGGGCAGGTCGATGACATCGACGCGACGATGAATCAGATCCCCTCGGTCGAACTCGCCGGGGTAGCGACCCGCCTTTCGGATCCTCGACAGAGTTACGCGTTTGGAGCCGTCGTGAGCATCAACCAGACGGAGAGCGGCGCGGGCGCGCGGCTGATGCAACCGACCCCGGCGCTTCCGGGGGAGTACCCGATCTGCAAGCAGCGCATCCTGCAGCTCGGCGGAATTCATCTCCCTTTCCAACAGGGGGGCAAGTTGATGATGACCGTAGACCCGACGGCTTGGTTCAAGATCGCCAACATCGACTTCTCGAACCTGGACCCGACGACGGGGGCGTCCAATGCGGAGTGTTACCTCGACTCGGACTCGGACGCCACATACGCCGGAGGGGGCACGCCTTGCGATTCGAAGGGCGCGTGCAAGCCAGGCTTCGTCTGCAACAGCGCAAATAACAATTGCGTTCAGTCCTGTAGCTCGAAAGGCACGTGCCAGAATGGGTTCGTCTGCAATGTGGACGACGATCTCTGCGTCGTTCCGTACTGCATTCCCGACACGAACTACGGAACCGGACCCGGAGCGTCCGCCGGCCTGAGTCTTTTTCACGCCATCTCGGGCGGAGGATCGCTGGCCTATTCCGTCACGTACTCGAGGTAGCGGAGGACCTTTCACGAGGAGGAGAGCCATGAACCATCGTCGATTCTCTTCCGGATACGCCTTAGGCGCAGTGACGGCGACAACGGGTCTCGTCTTGGTCGCGGGCGTGCTCGCGACGGCGTGCGCGAACTCGAGCACGCCGCAGCAGCCCGAGTTCACCGGCTCCGGAAGCAATGCCCAGCACGCAGCCATGGTCGCCAACGACGCTGGACAACAGCTCAAGCCGTTCCCTGTCGGAGGTCCGCCCGATCCCGGCGCTGGAGCCTTCTACGTCACGATCTCCGGTGAATCGAACGCGATCACGGGTTACCCGTTCC
>Ga0182024_10005812_pt1 | contig 27414 bp, 23 predicted proteins | sample P32metaG_FD_120480 | JGI IMG/M metagenome (GOLD analysis project Ga0182024, IMG submission 120480) | Permafrost microbial communities from Stordalen Mire, Sweden - P3-2 metaG (Illumina Assembly) | ecosystem: Environmental > Terrestrial > Soil > Wetlands > Permafrost | place: Sweden: Stordalen...
AGCCGCAAACTTTTGCAGTTGTATGTTGCTCAGTTCAATTTTGTCATCCGTTATGCCGATCAACCGCACCTTCTCATTGACTTGTGTTTGCGAACGAGAAGGATAAGAGATAAGGACGTGAGAAGATATTCGTCGCCAGAAATGATCAGAGTGGTGCCACCAAAGGGGTATGAGAGGCAACAACCTTCACTACTTGTTTGCGAAACTGTACCGGTCACGCAATGGGGCTTTGTTGCCCCAGGTGCGGTGGCATGTTGAGCGCATAGCCTATCATTCGTGCACCTCCTGACAATAGCAATGTCGTTTAGTGCCCCAAAGCAAACAACCTTCACTCCCAGCTGACGAGATGGGGGATTTCCCAATTGAAGAAACTTAGGGGAAGAGTACGATTGCAAACAAGGCAAAAGAGCCAATGATAAGCTGTTTTAGAGGTTTCGCATATCACGGACGTCAACACAAGCAAGATGAGGTGTGCAGGTAACGGACCGGTACTTTGCTTGTTCGTCGCCAATATTGCCATCTTTTTACTCATGGTTTGCAGCAATGGCATTAGATGCGTGATTATTCCGTCGTCGCAGACCCTTCTCAATTGGGGCGCCAGCACCGCCTACCTTACCTTGGGCCAATGTCAGTGGTGGCGGCTTCTAACCAGCTCATTTGTTCACGCGGGAATCTTCCACTTGGGCATTAACCTCTTTGTTTTGCGTGACATCGGCAAAGAGATAGAGGCCTGGTTTGGACCGCGAAGATTTTGCGCCATCTGGTTTACTGCCGCCGCTGGTGGTGCTATAACGAGTTTATTCGCTCATCCCATTTCAGTGAGCGAAGGGGCTTCTGCCGCCATCTTCGGCCTATTCGGCGCCATGCTCGTGTTTGTCTGGCGGCGAAAGAATCTTGCTCCTGCGGGGAGCTTGAAATTGCATGCGAAGATTATTTTGATCCTCGTGGGTTACACTGCGATCTGTGGATTCTTCGACAAAACCATCGATAATGCATCTCATTTCGGCGGGCTCTTGTCAGGTTTTCTGGCTGCCTTGCTGTTCCTGCCCAGCAAGAGTGGCGACACCTTGTGGCGCCTGGCAGATTCTGGCAAACTGGCGTGCATTCTTCTTCTTTGCGCCGGCGCTTACTTCGGAGCGTATTCCTTGCTTGCGCGCGCACCTGATGTAGTGGCAGAAGGCGAATACGCCACGGCTGTGAAACTTCTGCAAGCTGAAAAATTCGATCTGGCACTCGCCCATCTAAACAAAACCTTAGAGCTGACTCCTGGGAATGAATCTGCTTTGTGCGATCGAGCAAGAGCTCTAGCCAAGCTCAAGAAATTCGAAGAAGCGATGACTGACTGCAATAGCGCCCTAAATTCGGCCGCCAACAAGAAATTGGTTCATTTCACGCGCGCGGACGTCCTGCACCAAATGCGACGCTATACCGATGCCGGGCAAGACTTGGACAAAGTGATCGAGCTAGACGGCAAAGACGCTGTAGCCTTTAACAACAGGGCGTGGAATTATGCCGCCGCAGGCAGTTACGCAAAGGCGCTAAAGGATTGCGACATAGCACTCAGTCTTGATCCGCACTTAACCACCGCCTACGATACCAGAGCGACCGTCGAAATTCTCCTGAGCAGGTATTCCGATGCCTTGGCGGATCTGGATAAAGCAATCTCTCTCAAACCCACAGACGGAGCCTATTATTTCCATAGAGCACTGGTGAAAGAAAAAATGCGCCAACCTGGACTGCAGGACGATCTTGCTAAAGCAAGCAAATACAAATATGATCCTGAGGATTGGGAACCGAAACCTACCACAATGAGTCAATGATGAATTTTGAAAAGCATAGTTTTTTTCTATTAACAGCAGCCCTTTTTTCAACAAATCTTTGCCTGGCGCAGCATGATGCGCCGGACGACTCAGTCGATTTGCCGGCATCTATGACCGAGCAAACCGCGCCTGCGGCGACACCGGCTGTGACACCTGCAATCACGCCCGCTGTGACACCCTCGGTAGCAAATGACGATGATGCCAAGTTGCTTGCTGAAGGAGTGGCTTTGCATCGGGACAAGAAGACAGCTGAAGCAATCGAAAAGTTTGAGCAGGTCCTTCGTCACAACCATCATAATGCTGAAGCGCTGTTCGACATGGGCGTGGCAAAAGAAGCTGGAAACCATCTTTCCGTTGCGGCAGACTATTACCAACGTGCACTGAAGGAGAAGCCTGACAATAAGGAATATCAGGACGCGGTCGCTGCCATACAAGGCAAGATTGAGTCGATTACTCATCCAAACAAGACAGCGGAAGCGAAAAAGAGTGGAGAGCAGGGTGCTGATAAACTGTCAGCAATCGAAGCGTCTCCAGCGAGTACCCAAACGACCAGTGCTTCACTTTTGTCGTCTGCGTCTGCGTCTTCGTCTGCGATAGCCCCAAATCCTGTCGATCCGAAGAGCACCGCCCAGGAGGCGCTCCTCAACAACGCAGGCACCACGGCGCTAAATATGGGGAATTTCCAACTGGCAATCGAAAACTACAAGGCTGCTCTAAAACTAAATCCAACCTACAAGATTGGTCTAAAAAATCTGGCCATTGCTTACAACAATCTTGGATTGAAGCTGCAAAGTGATCCACCGAAGGCTCTTGCTGAATTTCACCAGGCGTTCTGGTTTGACAATTCAAGCAAGATCGCCGCTCAAAACATAGCAGGCGTGATCAAATTAATGGGACTGAATCCGGACAGTTCTGCCGATCGAGCTAAGTTAGCTCAGCAAGCCAAGTCGAGTTCTGATGGTATAGGTTTCAAAGTCGAAGATGCAGCCGCACAATGGCTGACTGCTCACCCGGGACAGCCGTGGACGGCGAGCGTTGTCGCAGCCCCAACTGGCGCAACCGGTGCAACTGCTGGAAAAATCCAAAAGGTAAATTTTGCTCCTTTCATGGCCGAGTTACAGCGCAAAATCAAAAAGCAGTGGTTTCCACCAAAAGGTGAGGAAACAAAACGGGTTGGCGTGATATTCAAACTGAGCAAGCAGGGCACAATGAGCAATCTGCTTGTATCGACTTCATCTGGCTCGCCCACTGCTGATCAGGCGGCACTGACGGCAGTCGAAAAAGCGACGCCATATCCGCCGTTGCCAGATGGAGCACCTAAGGACGTAGACATCCAATTTACTTTTGACTACAACGTTTTCGCTGGCAAGTCCGGCGCTAAATGAACAATTCAGTCTCTTCGTCGCTGTCGTTGGTATTACAAAAATGGCCATGTGGAGTCAGTCGCGACGCTTCTGGTATTATTGCTTAAAATGCATCGGTGAGGCTTGTGACGGTAAGGGCATGTTCGAGATCGGAGAAGTCGGCCGAGCTCTTCACTTCAACGTCGAAGGGTTGCCCCGGCAGCAAGTCGAAGTAATTGTCGGACAGCTTTGTTTCAATATCGCCGAATGAAACGCACACATGACGAGCGAGCACATTGGATTTGAGCGTGAGGATATCGGTCGCTCCGCTCTTCTTGAAGGAACGGTCGATAACGGGAGCCGGCAAGCGAGAATCACGAGCTGAAGAAAAGAACACGAGATTGGTGGACACGTTCTTGCCTGCTTCAATCAAGTCGAAAACAGCAAACACATTTTTCGGATCTTCCTTGCCGAGAAATTGCTCTTCGTTCACTGACTCAATTAATTTGCTCGATGCTGAGTCGATATCGACATCGTTGCAAACGTCGGACGCAGTCTTGCCAGAGAAATCCATAAGGCGCGTGCGAATTTTGCCCTTTGTTGCACTGAGCCTGTCGCAGACGACGTAAAGATCGATCTTGCCGTCATGCCGGTATGGTGAGACGAGCAAGTCTGCGTAGAATCGGCGTGCGTAGTAGTGCAACGCTTTCCAGCGCCCGAAATAATCGATGCTGGACCAGGACGCGACGGGCCAGCAATCGTTCAATTGCCAGTAGAAAGAGCCCATTGTGCGCGGCCGCGATCGGCGCAGATGCTCGGCGCATGTCTTGATTGCTTCAGCTTGTTGGACCTGGCTCAGATAGACAAACGAAGTGAAGTCCTTCGGTTCGTGATATTCGCGCAACATGTAGGTGAGAATGCGCTCATTACCACCGCTATTCTTTTGATGCGCTTTCATTGTTTTAGAATCGATTGAGAGATCCTCAGGCTGCGCGAACGATCGAATCGTGCGCATCTCGGGGAACGACTGGAATCCGTACTCCGACATGAAGCGGGGCGTTATCTGGTTGTAGGTTTCAATCGGGGAAAGCGCGTGCCAGACGCTCCAGTAGTGCATGTCACCATTTGTTTGATTGTCGCCATTTGTTTGATTGTCGGGATCCTGATCATAGTTTGCACTGGGTGAGCTCGGCCAATAGGGCACAGGGCCGGCGTTTCTCTCGACCACATTCTTGATCACGTCGTTGAACAGAAGGAGATAACTTTGCCAGACGAACTCACGGTCATCGCCGTTGATTGAGAGCTTGAAACTCTGCCGGTCTCCCCAATGACGCCATCCGGCTTCAACTTCGTTATTTCCGCACCACAACACGATGCTCGGGTGATCGCGCAAACGTTCTACTTGCTGAGTGGCTTCGGCTCTCACGTTCTCTCTGAAATCCGGATCACCGGGCACCATAGCGCCGCCGAACATGAACTCCTGCCAGACCATCAAGCCAAGCTCATCACAAATGTCATAGAAATCGTCTGACTCATAGTAGCCGCCGCCCCACTCGCGCACCATATTCATATGCGCATCCCGAGCCGCTTCCAGGATCTGTCGATGGCGCGCCGGTGTAACGCGATTGGCAAAGCTGTCGAATGGAATTACGTTTGCGCCCTTGGCAAAAACCGGTATTCCGTTGACAACGAATTCAAAGCTTTTTCCAATACTGTCTTTTTGACGTCGCAGCTCGATGGAGCGCAGCCCGGTCTCTCGGCAAGCATGCGCTTGCCCGTCACGACTGTTCACGGAAATGGAGAACTTGTAGCGTGACTGATCGCCATAGCCGCATGGGTACCAGAGCTGGGGATTCTTTATGTGCAAGGGAATGGCGATCTGGTTTACACCGCGATCGAGTCGAAAGACTTGCTTGATCGGCTCTGCCGTGCCCGGCTCTTCCGGCTTGTGACGCGCCTTTGCGCCAGTGCCGCTGAAGCTGACGGAAACGTCGGCGCTTCCTGGCTTATCCACAGCAACGGTGCATTCAGCGCAGAGATCAGCAACGTCTCGGGTAATCTTCAATTGATGAATGTGAAAGTTCCTGATTCGAATATCATCCCAACTCTCTAGGCGCACCGGTCTCCAGATGCCTTCCGTTACGTAGCGCGGGCCCCAATCCCAACCATAGTGATAGGGCGCCTTGCGAGTGTATGGATCGGTGGCGATGCCTTCCTCACTGACGGCTTGAACCTGGCCGACGGTCGGCAATTTGTAGGGCAATGCCTTGATTTTGGGAAGCATTGTCCGAATCGGTGAATGAAAGACAACACGTAAAGCGTTCGGACCGAGTTTCAATAGAGGCTTAACATCAAAACGCCAAGAGCGGAACATGTTGTCAGTGCTAGCGATCTTGGCATCGTTCAAATATACGTCGGCGAATGTATCGAGACCATCGAAGACCAGATCGATATGTTCATGGCTAAGCTCATGGGTTGTCAGTTCGAATCTGGTCTGGTACTCCCAGTCCGTCAGCCCGATCCACTGAAGCCGGCTTTCGTTGTCCCGATAGAATGGATCGGGTATGAGCCGGTTTTCCAGCAAATCCGTTTGCACGACGCCTGGAACATGGGCTGGATGCCATGTGTTTGTCTCCGAATCAGCCCGATTGTCCGCATTGGCCGACTGCGCTTGGCGGAATCGCCAGCCCTGGTCGATGACACGGTCTTCCGCCAGGGCTGCGGTCGCACCTGGTACGGCAATCAGAAGGCAGGCGGTCAGAACTGCTGGGAGCGCGCCGATCAGGATATTCCATGCTGTGCACGTTCTCATCATATATTCAGTGGCGCACCATGCTCAGTGGCAAGAATAAAATCTGGCATCATGCCATCAATTCAAAAACGGATTCTGTTTCTTTTCCGACCAGATATCTGTATCCGGGCCGTGACCGGGCACCACACGTGTGCTGTCATCCAAAACCATCAATCGTGTAGTGATGGATTTGATGATGTCTTCAAACGAACCGCCCCAGAGATCGGTTCTGCCAATTGAGCGATTGAACAAAGTATCGCCGGAAAACAGAATGCTGTCCTTTTGTTGCAAGCAGAAGCAGAGGCTGCCCGGTGTGTGCCCTGGTGTGTGAATGACGGAAGCTTTGATGGAGCCTATTTTCACATCCTCTTCATGGTCCAAAAAATGATCCACCGGCAGTGGATCAGTGGCCTTAAAACCAAACATGCTGCATTGCTTTTCCAGATTTTTATAGAGCATCTCGTCGTCTTTGTTCAAGCAGATTTTCGCACCGGTAAGCTCTTTCAACGCCCGCGATCCCATGATGTGGTCGAAATGAGCATGCGTGTGCAACAAATATTTGATCGTCAAATTGTGCGATTTGGCGAATTCAACAATTTTATCCACGTCGCCGCCTGGGTCGATGACAGCTGCTTCGCCTGTGTCCGGGCAGCCAATGATCGAGCAGTTACACTGAAGCGGGCCAACAGGAAAACTTTCAACAATCATGATTAAAGGAAGAGCTCGCTGACTGAGCTATCGTCGTGGATTCTAGCGATGGCTTCTCCCAGGAGTTTAGCCACGCTGAGCATAACGATTTTCTTGGAGACGTTTTTCTGCTCGTGAGGAATAGAATTGGTGACAATCAATTTCTCAATTGGAGAGTTATCAATGCGCTCATTGGCAGGACCGGACAAAACGGCATGAGTAGCGCAAGCGTAGATGGCGCGGGCGCCTTCTTTCTTCAGCAGCTCAGCCCCTTTAACCAGCGTTCCGGCAGTGTCCACCATGTCATCAACCATGATGGCAACTTTTCCTTTCACATCGCCGACGACGCTATAAACTTCCGCCACATTATGAGCACTGCGCCGTTTGTCGATGATGGCGATTGGGGCATCATCAAGCTTTTTGGCAAAGGCGCGAGCGCGCGACACGCCGCCGACATCTGGGCTGACTAAGACGATGTCTGTCTGGTTCAAAGAACGGACATACTCAAGCAGCACCGGGCTGGCATACAAGTGATCGACAAGAATATTGAAGAAGCCCATGATTTGCGGAGCATGCAAATCTAATGTGACGACTCTCTGGGCACCAGCAGTGGTTAACAGATCGGCTATCAATTTCGCTGTAATCGCTTCTCTGCCGGCCGCTTTTCTGTCCTGGCGACCATAACCGTAATACGGCATTACCACCGTAATGCGCCCGGCGGATGCTCGCTTCAGTGCGTCCAGAAGAATGAGCAACTCCATCAAATTCTCATTCACAGGAGTGCAGGTCGGTTGAATGATAAAGCAATCTTGCCCTCTTACGCTTTCCTGCACCTGCACATAAATCTCGCCATCCGAAAAAGGTGAGATCTTGACCGGCGATACGCTCAGTTCCAGATAGTCGGCGACTTCGTTGGCCAAATCCGGATTGGATGTGCCAGACAAAATCATCAAGTTTGTCTTGTTACTTCCGGTAGCAGAAAATCTTTGCCTTACTGGCATCTCAGCAACCACAGCGTGTCCCCCGATTGAGTCACCATCATTGTAAAGAAGAAAGATGGCAAGGAAAAGCCAATGAGCAAATCTTTACTCTAAAAGAACGGCAGATCTCCGCTTGCACTCAGGGTTATAGCCTCTTCAAGCACACACTTAACATGCAGATATGTGAGCCCTCCCTGGACAAATGCAGCATATGGAGGGCGCAGTGGTCCATCGGCTGACAGCTCGATCGTCGCCCCTTCGATAAACGTTCCCGCTGCCATGATCACTTGGTCTTGATAGCCTGGCATCAAAGAGGGCTCTGGCACTACGTGGGCATTTACGGGCGAACCGCGTTGAATTGCCCGGCAAAAATTAACGAGCCGCTCAGGCTTACCGAACTCAACCGCCTGAATGATGTCGTAACGCTGGCTACCTGGGGCAGGAAAGACCTTGCAACCGAGATCGCAAAGGAGTTGGGCAATCAACAGTGCTCCTTTAACAGCGTTTGCGACCACCGAAGGTGCCAGGAAGAAACCTTGCAGTACCAGACGGTTCTGGTTGTATGTCAAACCCAGGTGCTCACCGATGCCTGGAGCGGTCAGTCGGTTCATGGCCGCGTGCACAAGGGGCGCATCTCCGGCTATGTATCCGCCGGCAATCGCTAAACCGCCACCTGGATTCTTGATCAGCGATCCGGCGACAAGATTGGCGCCCACAGCCGGCGGTTCTGTTTTCTCGACAAACTCGCCATAGCAGTTGTCGACAAAGACAATGGCGTCGGGTCTAACGGACTTTGCCACAGCAATGACACGGGCAATTTCGCCGTTAGATAAGGTGGGGCGGTGGGTGCTGTAGCCGCAGGACTTTTGAACGTAGAACATGCAGCGGCTGTTTTGGGGCGCCGATGCAGGTCGAGCTGAGCCGCCAGCGCCGGACTTTCCTTGACTATAGCCCGATATGGTATCGGCGATGGTTTTGCCCCAAGCTTCTTCGGGCAGACCAAAATCAAGCTCAATCTCGATATAGTCAATTCCTGCTGAAATCAAGTTACCGGGCTCATCCCCTTCGATGCCGATTACCTCCTTCAAAGTGTCATATGGGGCGCCGGTCAGGCAGACCAGCAGGTCGCCGGCTTTGAGATTACCGATGAGCGCACATGCTATGGCGTGAGTTCCTGAGACGAATTGCATGCGCACAGCAGCTGACTGAGCGCCAAAAACGGTGGCATAGACCTTATCGATGGTCTGCCGCCCAGCGTCGTTGCGACCGTAGCCTGTCTTCTCGGCGAAATATTCCTCCGTCACCCGATGCTGCCGCATCGAGTCCAGCACCCGCTTTTGATTGTGCAAGGCGATGTCGTCTATGCAGGCGAAGGCGTCCTCAAGCTTTCCCTCGGCCGTTTTAATGAGAAGCGAGACATCCATCTGTTGATCGGCCGCCCAAAAAAAGAATTTTCAAAAAACCGCCGCAAATTTTGAACTGTTTGCTCGGATTGATCGTTATTAAGTATGAGGGGGCAAGGAGGTGTTATCAATTGTTGAGGTTTAATTCTTTGTTGAGGGGTGGATTACAAGCGAAAGAGTTCTTCTTTTCGCTTTTTACCGAAGAGAGTTGCAGGGTTTGCAAAAGACCGTTGTCCGTTGGCAGCTGGCTCTTAAACATGCAGGCCAGTGCAGGCTTGGAGGCGAAGCCTGCGCTTTTGCACGAATGGAATGCGCTGCCGTGCTATTCGAATGTGCTCTGTCAGCAATGTTGGGACGAATTGTTGGAAGCCGTACCGATCATTGGTTTCTGTGGAGCAAAAGAGGAATATTCATTCGCGGTTGTGAGCGGAGCTTCTTATAAGGGGGATGTAAGAAAGCTTATTCATCGCTTGAAGTATGAAGGAGACCGGATGGTGGTAAAGGATCTTGCCACAATCATGTTGTTTGGTTGGAGAATGGCAGCCATCTTTCTGGACCGGCAAAACGCGATTCTAGTGCCGGTGCCACTGCACTGGCGCAAAACGATCAAAAGAGGTTTCAATCAATCAGATTTAATAGCCAGGGAGGCAGGAAAAACCCTGAAAATTCCAGTATGTAAAAATGCATTGCGGCGAAGTCGATCTACGATCGAGCAACAAAAACTGGAGAGACCGGAAAGATTCGCCAATGTGGCAAGCGCCTTCCGAGGTAATCCTCGCAAACTGAAAGACAAGGTAGTCGTGCTCATCGATGATGTCTGCACGTCAGGAGCCACTCTTTCAGCATGCGCCCGAGAAGCCACCAGATGTGGTGCAACAAAAGTGGTGGCGCTGACCGTGGCGCGCACAGTTCTGCGTAAAGAGCTCAATGCGGACGCAACTATAATCTCGACTGAATTAAGTTGAACCGCAGTGCAAATTCAGTTTTCACGATCTCACTGAACCTTATCGACCAATTTGGTGATTGCTTCTTGTGTTTTTTCTTGTCCAGGAAGCAACTCATTTTGAACAGCTTCCAGGGCGGCACCATCGAGAAACTTGATTTCGCTCTTGTAGAGAGCAAGACCGTGATCTTCGCCCTCTTTGAGACTGCCAATGGCGGAGCCTTCTCCCAAAACCACTGCGCCGGCTTCGACTAGTTTTGCTATTGCTCCCCACATCCCAGATACTTTGTCCGGTGTTCCACCAGCGGCGGTGACAAGCTCCGTCAACCTTTGCACTCGTGCTTCATGCTCTTTCTTGCATGCCGTCAAAACTTCAACTACATGAGGAGTCTTTGCCTTTTGCAGAACCATTTCGTACGTCTCTACTGCAGCAAGCTCGCCGCGCAACATGGCGTTCAGTGTTTGGGGGTTGGGCATGTCATTTCTCCTGTGCATCGATCTCGTGCATCATGATAGCCAAATAAGGAAAATTCTGTTTGTTCAAAAACTAAGAATGTACGGCAGGCGAAATCGAAAATGGGCTTCATTCAACTCAACAGCAGCATTAGATTGCAACATTTGTTCTTAAAGCGCATCAAAATCCCCTGACAATCGTCAGAAGCGTAACTCATGAGGTGCAAAGATTGCGCCTTAGCTGCCGGCATCCAAAACTGCTGTCATTCAAAGCAATGATTACGGCAATACAATACATCTAACAAGGAGAAACATATGAAGACACAGTTTGCATTTTCGGTTCCGGCCCTGGTTTCGATAGCAATTGCGGCAGGATCAATTATGCCGCCGGCGATTGCTGATTCTTGTGCCAAGTCTGCGCACGGCGGCTCATGCTGCAAGGCCAGTGCCTATAACTTCGAAGTCTCGCAAAAGAGAGAGAAGAACGACGACGTTGCCTTCAGCGTTTGGGTGAAAGACTCCGGCAACAAAGAAGTTTCGGATGGATCCGTAGCTTTGGAAATTCAGCTGGACAAAGACAAGAAGACCGAATATGTCGCCAGCTACAACGGCAAAGATGGTGCCTATCACGCTCTCGGAGTGCTTCCAAAGAAGGGGCAAGAGTATCCTATTACTGTGAATTTCAGCAAGAAGGGCGAGAAGAACCCCGCCGCCAAAGGCGAAGTGACGATGAAGATTTAGTTTCGGATCAGATTGGCTGATTTGGCTATGTCGATATCGATTGACCGATTTTTGTTGAGTCGAGATCGATTGGCTGATTTTGTTGAGTCGATATCGATTGACTGATTTTGTTGAGTCGATATCGATTGACTGATTTTGCTGAGTCGATATCGACTGACTGATTTTGCTGAGTCGATATCGACTGACTGATTGGCGATCAGAGAATCTCACTTCAAACACTCAGAGAACGCTTTGATCGTCGCGTTGATTTCGTTTTTGTGGTGCTCGGTGGAGATAAAGGCAGTCTCAAATTGTGAGGGCGGCCAATAAATTCCTCTGTCCAACAAACCTTTCCAGACCTTTGCGAACAGCTCAGTGTCGCATTTTTGGGCGCTGGCGAAGTCAGTAACCGGCGAAGCGCTGAAGAAGACGCTGATCATGCCGCACGCCGATGCTATTTTCACATTCTTTTTGGATTCCTTTGCCACTTCGGTTAAACCGTCGGCAAGGTGTTTGGTAGTGGCAGCCAGATGGTCGTGAGCCTTGGAGTGCTGCAACGTCTTGATTTGAGCCAGTCCAGCTGCCATAGCCAGTGGATTGCCCGAAAGAGTGCCGGCTTGATAGACAGGTCCTTCCGGAGCCACCATCTCCATAATATCTTTGCGCCCTCCGTAAGCTCCCACCGGCAAACCGCCACCAATAATCTTGCCCAGACAGGTGAGATCAGGCTTGATTTTGTATAGCTCTTGGGCGCCACCGAGGGCGACTCGGAACCCGGTCATCACTTCATCAAAAATCAACAGCGCACCATGCTTGGTGCAGAGCTCTCTCACTTTCGACAGATAATTTTCGCCAGGCAAAATCAATCCGCTGTTGCCGACGATAGGCTCGATGATCACTGCCGCTACCTTGTCTGCGTGAGCGGCGAATGTTTTTTCCAATGCCGCGACATCATTAAAAGGAATCGAGAGCGTTAGTTTTGTTATCTCTTCCGGAGCGCCTGGGCTGCTTGCGATGCCCAACGTGGCCAGGCCAGAGCCTGCTTTGACAAGAAATGAATCGGCGTGCCCGTGATAGCAGCCATCAAATTTGACAATCAAATCGCGTTTTGTGAAAGCACGAGCGAGTCTGATGGCAGACATTGTCGCTTCCGTGCCCGAGTTCACCATCCTTACCATTTCGATTGCCGGCATTATGTGGCAAATCAACTCGGCCAGCTCTACCTCAGATCTCGAAGGCGCACCAAAGCTGGTGCCCTTCTGGAGAGCATCTTCGATCGCTTCCAGTATGCGGGGATGACAGTGCCCAAGAATCATCGGTCCCCAGGAACCGATGTAGTCGATGTACTTGTTTCCATCGACGTCATAGAGAGAGGAACCATCGGCATGGTCGATAAAAATCGGATCGCAGCCGACCGCCTTGCAGGATCTGACCGGAGAGTTCACTCCTCCCGGTATCACTTGCTTGGCTCTGGCAAAGATCTGTTCCGACCTGGTTGCTGCTATTGTCACTGTCATGTCAAACCTATTATTTCGCTTCTTCCTTGACTGCTTTTCCTTCGTGCAAAATGCGCTCTATGGCTGCTTCCACCATCTTTGGTGCTTTTTCTCCAGCTTTAAAATCGCGCATCTTGCCTTCACCATCAAACAAGTAAAAGGCTGGCACGTACTTGTTTTCAAAGGCATCCGTAATTTCGTGCCAATTGTCTACTACACAGGGCTGCTTAATTTCGTATTCGCCGATCACCTTCTTCACTTCTTCGACGTTGGTATCACTTTCCTGTCGGGGCATGTGCACGGCCACTACTTTCAAACCTTGCGGACCATATTTCTCAATCCATTTACTGATATCAGTCAGCGATTCCTTACATGTGCCGCAGCTTATTGCCCAAAAATGCACGAGTGTGGTATGACCGGCAAGCTCTTCGTTTGTGATGGGCTCTGAATTGAACCAGTCTGTGCCTCCCTTGAGAGCAGGCATTGGACTGTCCATACGAAGCGGCATGGCACCTCCTGACCGATGTTCGGATCTTTATTGGGCATGAATAGACGTCATTCATGCCGCGCCTTCAATATTTTAGCGCTGCGCCGCCTCTTATCTTCTATTCAGCGCCATCAAAGTCAACTTTTATCTTAAAGAAAGAAACAGCCGTCAGCTAAAACTCTGACGGCCGAATCTGCTTGCTCAGCAATGGATTGCTCAGCTTGAAATTGAAATTGGACTAGATCAACTGCTTCTGACCTGGCTTCCAATCAGCCCCGCACAATCCGCCGGTTTTGATTGCTTCCAGAACACGCAGAGTTTCGTCGACGCTTCTGCCAATATTGAGGCTATGCACCACTTGATATTGAAGAATGCCATCTGGATCGATGATGAACAAGCCACGCAGAGCAATGCCTTTCTCTTCCAACAGTACTCCGTAGTCGCGGCTTACATCTTTGGTGATGTCTGAAGCCAATACATACTTCAGGTTGCCCACTCCGCCTTTGTCCTCTGGAGTGTTGATCCAGGCGCGGTGGCTGAATACGCTGTCTGTAGAGACGGCGATAACTTCTGCTCCTGCCTTTTTGATTTCGTCATATTTTTCGTTGAATGCTTTCAATTCAGTCGGGCAGACGGAAGTAAAGTCCAGGGAATAGAAGAGCACAATGAGGAACTTGCCTTTGAAGTCGGCCAAACGGACAGGCTCTTTAAGCCCTTTCATGTCCTTGGTCGATGGCATATCAAAATCTGGGGCTCTTTTTCCAACTTGCAACATAGCGAAAGTACTCCAACTAAGAATTGGTGGGGGATAGGTAGTTAAAAATCGTAGCTTGGCTAGTCCCCAAAGTTAAAACTTTTAATAGAAATTCCACAATTCAGCCCCAATGCACGCAGTTCGGCTGAATTCTTGCCTGCCCGCAGTTCTAAACAGAGCAAAAAACCGAGGCAGCGCAGATAATTCAGTCTGGCGCCGGAAGTTGGTGCGCCACCACATTTAGTACCATCATTTAGGACCATCTCAAAGAGCTATTTCCGCGCCTGATTAGGCACCCGTAGCTCGGACTGCACCGCCTGCCATTGCGTTAGCTCTCTTTGCAAAGAGTGCTCGGCGACGTATCTTTGAATGAGCGGACTGGACGGACTCCAGCCAATCGTCAACAAATGCAAAAGATGGTCCGCCGGCGAAACACTGTTCTTGCTGCGCCCCAACTCAGCGTCGTTAGTAGCCTCTGCCATTGTCGTCACCTCCTTTACTGTTTTACGTTTTTCGCGTTAGAAGCAGACTTGCCCACATTGGGCGCGATAATCCTCAAATATGACCTATCAGGCTGGGTCCACGATTTTAGTTGAAACAACGACTTCCTACCCGGCAATCGCTCCAGCTTTGCAACCACGTTTCAAAGTTGTTAGGAAATCCTTGATTTGACCCTCCTTGATAGTATTTGATAGTATCCTTCTTCAATTGTGCTCCTCTCACCATCGGTGGGAGCTGTCTCGGCTGAACCCGAGCCAACCAACCATCCCCTAATTACTACAACGTAAAAACGGCGATGAAGGTTCAACAAAATAGTTCAATTGACGTAAATTTTTGGTTGATCGCTGCCAGAGGATTGAGAAGAAATGTTTGCCATAGTAGAAGCATGCGGAAGGCAGTATCAGCTTGAAGCCGGTCGCTTTGTAGATCTCGATTTGACTGATGCTGAAGAAGGTTCTTCTTTCCTATTCGAGAAAGTAATTATGTTGGTGGATGGAGCTAACTCCACCCTGGGTGCTCCTTTCATCGACGGAGCCAAGGTGACTGGGCGCGTAATTAAGCATTACAAAGGACGCAAAATCATCGTTTATCATCAGAAACCAAAGAAGGGCACCCGTAAGAAACAAGGTCACCGTCAGCTTTACACCAGAGTGGCAATCGATTCCATCGAGCTCAAAGACCAGGTCCTCGCCAAGGCCGAACCCAGACAACAAAGAGAACCAGTCGAGCCGAAGAAAGAGAAGGCTGCTGAGCCAAAGAAAGTCAAAGCCAGCGTCAAAACTAGCGAACCAAAGAAAGCTACAACCGACAAAAAGCCCGCTAAACCCAAAGCCGACAAAGCCGACAAGGCGAAAAGCGAACCAAAAACCAAGAAAGCGAAGAAGTGATAGAGAAAAAGATAGCGAAGAACTGATTGGCAGTTCCTAAGGAGTAACCGTCATGGCACATAAAAAGGGCGCCGGCTCAACACGAAACGGACGCGACAGTCAGCCCAAACGTCTGGGCGTGAAGAAATATGGCGGCGAAGCAGTCGTATCGGGAAATATCATCGTTCGTCAACGTGGCACCCGCATCCACCCTGGGGTTAACGTCTTGATCGGCAGCGACGACACACTTTATGCCATCGCCGCCGGCATCGTTAAGTTTGAGATGTCGCGCGGACGTAAACTGGCCAGCGTCTATCCGGCCTAGCTAAGTCAAAGGTCCAGGAAGTTGCTTCTTCAAAGGTCCATCTCTTTGCTTCCAATTTTGGAAGGCATTGGTGGCAGGCTTCTGGCGCCGGTAGGCAACGAAAATCCTGAATTGGTTTTTGCCGGACTCTCATATGATTCTCGCAAAGTCAAAGAGGCGGACGCATTCTTCTGTATAGAAGGCGAAAAGCAAGACGGCAACAAATTTATCGCCGACGCTGTCAAAGCGGGCGCAGCCTGCATCATCACTGAACGGCAGCCGGCCGATAGTCCGCCAGCGCCCTGCATAATAGTGAAAGACGTTCGCCTGGCCCTGGCGCAAGTGGGCGATTACTTCTTCGAGCACCCAAGCGGGCGCTTGAGGCTGCTGGGAGTCACTGGCACAAATGGAAAGACGACCACTACACATCTGGTTGAACACATCCTTTTACACGATCGCCGGCGGGTAGGACTGATTGGCACACTGGGCGCGAGAACTTCGCAAGGCACTCAGGAAAGCAAATATCTGGACATGAAGCACACAACGCCCCAGGCCTCTGATTTGCAGGCGCTTCTGGCAGAGATGGCGCAAAGTAACGTTTCCCACGTGGCCATGGAAGTATCCAGTCATGCCCTTGCCCTCAAAAGAGTGGCAGCATGCGACTTTGCTGTTGCCTGCCTGACCAATATCACGCAAGATCATCTGGATTTCCATAAAACGATGGAAAACTACTGGCAGTCCAAGCGAATCCTCTTTGAGCAGCTGGGGCAAAGCAAGCAGCCAAATAAAACTGTTGTTCTCAACGCTGATGATCCGCTCATAGCTGAGTTTAGGCAGGCAGCTGGTGCCGATGTCAGAGTCTGGACTTACGGTTGGCACAGTGAGGCTGATGCCCGGGTAAAAAGCGCCATTTTCGATTTTGCCGGCACCCGGTTAACCGCCCAGACCCCGCATGGAGAGCTTGATCTCAACCTCCATTTGAACGGCAAGTTCAACGTTTATAACGTCCTGGCGGCTCTTCTAATCTGCCTGGCCGAAGGAGTTGATCTGCAAGTGTGCAAGCAGGCACTGGAGAATTTCCTCGGCGTAGACGGCCGCTTTCAATCAGTTAAAAGTGGCTCCCAATCGGCTCAGCCGCTATGCATTGTTGATTATGCGCACACACCGGATGGGCTTGAGAACGTACTAAAGTCGGCGCGAGCAATGCTGCCCTCGGGCGGTAAGTTGCTTGTCGTCTTCGGTTGCGGTGGCGACCGCGATGCAACAAAACGGCCACAAATGGGTCATATAGCGCAGGTGCTGGCGCACGAATTGTTCGTCACCTCAGACAACCCGCGCTCAGAAGATCCGGCAAAAATCATTGCTGACATCCTGAAGGGCATTGAGCGGGCAGCAGGGGTGACGGTGGAACAAGATCGAGCCACAGCAATCAAAATGGCCGTAAACGCGGCTACTGACCAGGACATCGTCCTCATTGCCGGAAAAGGCCATGAAACTTATCAAATCCTCGGCGATCGAACAATTGATTTCGATGACCGCATTGAAGTGCAAAAAGCGCTCGCCAACCGCTGGGTATAATTTAGATTGGCGCGGAATCTATTTGCTGCCGATTCGGGGACACCGTGGGCATTAACTTTCACATCACATCAGTTCGAGAAGGCACGATCTTCAATGTAATGCAGTTCTTGAGCCTGGAGAGAGTTACAGGCATCCTCAATATCTCCTTTGGCCGCCAACTGCCTGAAGTGACCATCTATTTTGTCACCGGAAACGTCACTACTGCAGAGTTCGGCGCCATTGTCGGCGATGCCGTTTTGGACATGCTGCTCTGTCAAGAATATGCCCTCAAGGAAGTGAGCTTCGCCCCTGGTCGCATTTCGCAACTGAACGAACAAGCGATTATCGTGCGCGCATCCAGCCTCTCAGGAGTTATGTTGAACGTTTCCAAAGACGTAGACAAATGCGAATCAAGACCTTTTATATACGGTATGTTTCCCATGCATGCCTCTGATGGCAGGAAGGTCGATACTTTGCTGCATGTGATGCACGACTTTCCCGACTGGAATGATTTCCTGCTCACTGTTCCTCGCAGTGATAACGACAAAAATGCACCGCTGCCACAGTGTGTCCTCTTGCACCGGGCTCTGTCACGAACTGCGCTCACCTACCAGACACCCCTGGTCAGCTTAAAGTCGCTGCGTGGGTTGCTGGATATTGTGCAGCCCCTGAGCGAGAAGGAGAGCAACAATTTGCGCGGATATATGCGCAGTCTTTTGCCCCATCCAAAAGCCACTCATATGTCGATTGAACGATTTTACGCTTTTGCCAGTGCCATCGAATCAATTGCCCAACGCCGTTCAAGCGAAGTTGGCGACAAAGCAAGAAGGGCTATTCATCTGCTTATCCAGAACACCACCAAGATGAGCGAAGCAGCCAATGCCTAGAATTCCACATTTAGGTGATGAGCTCTGGCATCTACACATGGACTTTGCCACATTGATTGGCAAGCGCATGATGCCCTCGGGGAATTGGCTTGGCACCGCAGATGATGGCACCGCAGGCGCTCAACCGCGCTTGTTTCTCACATTCGATGACGGGCCTTGCCCAAAAACCACGCCCTATCTGCTCGAAGTGCTTGCCGAAGAGCAGGTGCAGGCAACCTTTTTCATTATCGGTGCCCACGCCGAAAGACATGGCGATTTAGTGCAGCAAGTGGCAGCCGCCGGGCACACGGTGGGCAGTCATGGCTACTCACATCGACCGTTTCCTTTGATGAGCACTAAGGATATGGAATCAGACCTCGCCCGGGCCAACGAAACCCTGCGATCGATCACAGGACAGGCACCACGCTTTTTCAGACCACCCTATGGAGTGTTGGATGAGCGCGGCGCTCGCTGCTTGTCTGAGCAAGAGATGAAAACTGTTTACTGGGGAGTGGTGACGGAAGATTGGCTTCCCATTGGAGCCAAAAGAGTGGTGGCACGGGTGGAACGGAAGCTCTCCAACAATGCACTTATTGTCTTGCACGAGAAATGGTTTCCCAAACAAACAATTGCGGCGACCAAAGAAGTGATCAAAATCGGCAAGCAAGCAGGCTACCAATTTGCTGCGCTGGGTGTCACTTAGAGCCTTGTTGCCAAGCGCGGCTGCCCGTTTGGAGTTGATATACTTCCGCTAGCCCCGCATGTGAGTGACGATGCTTGATTTTCGACCACCTCTCGATACGCCCGCCTTGATTTGGTTCGTCAACCTCTATCTGCCACTGTATATGAAATACAGCCTGGACGACACCAGAGTGCAGCCGGCTCCCGGTGCAGTCGAGAGGTTTAAGTCGTATGCCGGCAAACGTGCACTCGTTTGCCCTAATCATTCAAACCGGCATGATCCGCAAGTGATGTTTGAGTTTTCACGACTGGCAGGAGAAACTTTCAACTACATAGCAGCACGCGAGGTGTTCGACTATGACAAGGGAGCTAATGGCTGGTGGTTACAGCACCTTGGTTGTTACTCGGTAGTTCGTGGTGCCGCCGATCGAGAGTCGTTCAAAACGACCAAACGTATTCTTTCGGAAGGGAAAAAGAAACTCGTCCTTTTTCCTGAAGGAGAGATTTCCCGTCAAAACGATACGCTCATGCCCCTGGAATCAGGGGCTGCCCAATTGACCTTTTGGGCGGTGGAAGAGTTAGTGAAACAAGCCAACGGTGCGGAGATCGCACCGATATATGTGATTCCTCTGGCGATTAAATACACTTTCGCCCAAGACATTCGGCAGCACCTTATACGGTGCCTTGCGGGATTGGAAGAAAGAGTGGGGATCAAGAACGAGGAGCCATCTTTATACATTCGCGTGAGAAATGTGGCCCTTAAGTTGCTGGACACACTGGAGCACGAATATTCTCTCAAAACAGCAGCTGATGCCACTATGCAAGATCGAATAGTAGCGTTGCGGCAATACATTTTGACAAACCTGGCTCGCCAATTGCAAGTCGAAATCGCGCCCTCGATGAGACAGCTGGAAACGGTGCGCATTCTGCGCAACCATCTCGACGACTTCGTTTATTCGCACGACCACGAGCGCGCATCCGACTATGAAAAAGCAGTGCATGACGAACGAGCTGCCACCTTCAAAGGCTATTACGCCGACCTCGATCGAGTAGTGAATTTTATCGCCATCTATGACGGCTACCTTAAAGAAAAATTGAGTCAGGAACGCTTCGCCGACATATTGGATCGCTTAGAGCGCGAGGTTTTGCGCACAAGAGATCCGAAGAATCGGGGAGCGAGAATCGTGCACGTAGACGTTGGCGAGGCCATTGATCTATCGGCCAGATATGCCGAATTCAAAAAAGACAAGAAAGGCACCATCGCCAAGGTGACTGAAGAAATCTTCTCTCAGATTTCCGTCATGCTGGTGAAACTGGAGCAGAGCAGGCAGCTGGTGCTGGTCGAATAGGCTCGCTTCAGGCGCGTCGCCTGTGCGTTGCCCGTGCGTTGCCCGTGCAAAACCTTGTACACAAGTAATTAGCAATCATGCCAAGAGATGCTATATTAGGTGAGGTCAATGCCGCGCAGAACCACAATGGCATGCGCTCTGACCCGTCGAAGCGACCGAAGCCAGTCCATCAAACAGCCGAACTTGAAGTAACAAAGAGCAATATCTCAGTGGGCAAATGCAAAAACTAGCACTGATAGGTTTGGGCGCCTCTGGTCTCTTTGCCTTGAAGGAGTTGGCGGGAGCAGACGTTGAGGTGCACGTTTTTGACGTTGGACCAACCTACGAGAAGCGCTACGCCTGCCCCATCGACCAGGGCAAACTGACGGTCTGCCCTCCACATGCATGCAGCTATTGCGCTCCCGGACAGTCAGCCGGAAGCTGGAACGACTTCAAAGTTATTCTTTCGGCGTCGCCTGTTATCGGCGGTCGCCTCTATGATCTGATCGGTGAAAAGGAGTTGCAGGAACGCCTGAACAAGGTTCGCGCCACAATACTGGAGCACGCTCCTTGTGAAATTCCGGTGGTATCACCGAACAAGGAAGATCTTGAATGGATTCGCAAGAAAGCGACGCTGGCAGGGATGGTCTATCACTATCAAGAGCTGCTTCATTGCGGTTCCGACAATGCTCCGGCGATCAATACCAGCATCTTGAATGAGATTAAGGAGAAGGGCCCGAACATCATTTTTCACTGGGACACAAAAGTCGTTTCCTTGAATCGGCGAAACGACAGTTTCGTGCTCGCCTACGATCGCTACCGCAAGCCAGGTGAGCAAAAGGAAGACACATTCGATTTCTGCATTCTCTCAGTCGGGCGCGGTGGCGCCAACTGGCTCACCCAGCAAGAGTTTTACAAACACCTGGATATTCACCCCGGTCAAGTTGACATCGGCGTGCGTGTGGAAACCAGCTGCTACTTTACCGAAGAGGTAGACAGACGCTTTTATGAGCCCAAGCTCTATTACAGAAGCCGCCGCTCAAATGATGTGGTGCGAAATTTCTGCTCCAATCCAAAAGGTTTCGTCACGCCTGAGAACCACAGAGATTACGTGCTCGTCAACGGTCACTCCAAAATGTACGAAAAGTCAGAGAACAACAATTTTGCCGTGCTCGTGTCCAAGACTTTCACCAGACCTTTCAAAGATCCGCAGCTTTACTCACAAACGATCGCCAAGATTGCAAACATGCTCGCTGGCGGCGGCCCGTTGATTCAAAGACTGGGCGATTTGCGCGCGGGAAGGCGCACCAAATCTCTGGTGAACAATTTGGTGAAACCGACATTAGAAGCCGAATGTGGAGACATATCGCTGGCTTATCCTCATCGTATTCTGGAAGGGATTGTGGAATATTTGGATGCACTGGACAAGATTTGCCCTGGTATCGCCGGTGACTCCACATTGCTTTATGCACCGGAATGCAAGAGTTATCCGGATTCAATCAGTGTTTCCAAAAATATGGAAACGGGTATGCCCAATCTATTTATCACTGGTGACTCCAGCAGCTGGACACGCGGCGTCGGGCAGGCAGCCTCAAGCGGCATTCTCGCCGGCGAAGGTGTGAAGGCGAAACTGAAAGGATTGAAGAAAGTAACGGTGGCTTAGGGCCGCGTTCCTCGGGATAGACATAGAGGGTCAGCAAGGCTAGCCGTGTATCACAATATTATTTCGGGTGGAGAGTGCAAAGCTCGTGCCAATCGCTGGCCCGCCACAATTTAATTTCCAAGCCGGCGCCGGCGACCATCTTTCCGTCCGTAGCGAAGGCGACCGAATTAACTGAACCTGTGAACTCAAGAAAGGATTTTATGGCGACTGCGCTGGCTGTAGCGAAATCCCAAATCCGGAGGGTGCCGTCCATACAACCGCCTGCCAACGTTTGACCGTTGGGGCTGAAGCACGCAGATGTCACTTCTTGGGGATGCCCGGCGTATGACCCGATGTATGTCCGTAACTTACGCCCAGTAGTCACCTCCCACAGTTTAATGGCACCGTCTTGGCTGCCACTGGCAAGCGTTTTGCCATCCGGGCTGAAAGCTATACTGAGAAAACCTGATTCAAGCGTTTTGCCATCCAAAGCTACTTCAGGCTGGTTCGAAATCGTTAGTACATTTTTCCATGAAATTGTATTCCATAGTTTCACGGTGCCATCGTAGCTACCGCTTGCAAGCAAGGAGCCATCCGGGCTAAAGACCACCGATGAGACGGCGCCAGTGTGGCCAATGAGTGTACGCACTTTGTCATTAGAATCCAAATCCCATATTTTGATTTTTTGGTCGTAGCTTCCACTTGCCAAGCTCTTGCCGTTGGGGCTGAAGGCGACTGAGTAGACCCCATAATCGTGGCCGGAAAATGTATGCAATTCCTTTCCATTAATTGGGTCCCAAAGCCTTACCGTTTTGTCTTCGCTGCCACTGGCAAGCGTTTTGCCGTCTGGGCTGAAACATACTGAGCGAACCCGTTTTGAGTGTCCTAACAGTGTTCGCAATTCCGTATATGAGTCTAAGTCCCAGAGCTCGATGGAGTTATTCCAGAGTCCGGCAGCGAGCATCTTGTTGTTCGAAGTCATTGAAATCGAATCGATTGGAAAATGTTGGCCAGGAAATGTTCGTATATCAGATCCTGAATCAATGTCCCACAGTTTTATGGTGCGGTCGGTGCTACCGCTGGCAAGGGTTTTGCCGTCTGGGCTAAACGATATGCACATGACTGGACCCAAGTGTCCGCGAAGTGTACGCAATTTACGCCCTGACGCCGTGTCCCAGATGGTGATGAAATTGCTGTCACCGCATGCGGTGGCGAGTATCTTGCCGTCTGGGCTAAAAGCCACTGCTAAAATAAAGTAAGCTTCTATCGCATTACCATTCAGTATCTTCAGGTTGTCTCCGGACTTGACATCCGACAATACTACAGCGCAGCAATGATTACCAGTTGCAATCGTTTTTCCGTCTGGGCTAAATGCTAGGCACTCAATATCTCCGAAAGAAGGGTCTTCGGTTATGGTTCGCAATGTGTGGCCGTCGGAAGCATTGCAGACTGTCACCGTTGGGTCATTGGTTGCGACCACGAGCACTGTTCCGTTTGGGCTAAACGCTACGCCCTCGACGGCCCGTTTTGCCGGTCCAATAGTCAGCAGTTTCCGGCCGGTTCGAACGTTCCAAAGTTTCGCAGTGCCATCACTACTGGCACTGGCAATTGTTTTCCCATCAGGACTAAAGGCAACCGACGAAACGGGATTATGTCCCGAAAAAGTACGGACATTTCGGCCCTTGGTTGTATCCCAGAGTTTCACGCTGTTGTCGTCGCTTCGACTGACCAGCGCGCTGCCATCTGGACTGAAGGCCAATGATGAAATCAAGCCAGAGTGGCCTGAGAGCGTGCGAGAAACCTTTGCTGAATCCACATCCCAGAGCTTTATCATTGCGTCTCCGCTGCCACTGGCAATCGTTTTGCCGTCCGGGCTGAATGCTATCGCGTAAATAGCATCATCCGAATTGAGTAGCCCATTTGCCGGCTGAGCTGCAGTTGCCGCAAACTGGAGGCTCCACATCACCAGTAGTGCGAAGATAATAAGTACACCACGAATGCGGCGAAATGTGAGGCTGAGAATATTTGATATTGATAGGCTGTCCATGCATAGAGCTCTTAGCAGAAATGAATTGTCTACCCTGTGCCATCGGGATAACCCGAATCTAAGATGGCAGTAAAGGAGGTGTCGAACTCGCCACCAAAGGCTGACACCGTAGCCCCGCCTGCCGAAGGTTTATTATCCGCATCATATCCACCGGGCGGACCCATCCAGGAAATTGATCGGGGTTAATATCAATTGGGTGCAGCTTCCATGGAACGACGAAATTCTATCATGCAGCCGCCTCCAGAGGTAATTTCGTGAGTGATGCATGATTGCGTTGCTGCTCCATTCCTTGTGGTATGAGAAGTAGGTATCGAAATCGCCGCTCGATCTGAGTGATCTGAGTTTGAGTGCTGCTTCCGCGCCAATCAAGCTCCAGCGCGCACCGGTGATGTCCAAGCGGTCTTTGATAAGGTCGGCACGCTCCCTCGATTACTCCGGTGGCGATAGGAAAGCCCTTATCTATGTATTTGAGTATTGCATCATCGATGCGTATGCATAGTCGCGGCTACGGCTGATTCCCGCCGCTACATTGCGGGCGCTACCGTTCAAGATATTCAAAGCTCGCTCGCCGTCCCACTCCCCCGCTTCTGTGCTTCCCTCGGGATGAAAACAATATGCTGCTCGCCACAAATATTCGAGGACGTGTATAAAATCTAGGATCGGTACCAGCTTACGTTTGTTGATCCATTTGATTCACGGACGTTTCGAAAGCGTTGCAGCAACCGCATCCTTGAATGAAGCACGCGCGTACGAGAATATGAAGTCGAAGAAGCCGCTCAAAGTATTCACCTGCGCGGTCTGATGAAAGCAGCATGAGAAGAGAGTAACAGCGTATGCAGGACACCGACCGAAGCGAAGATCCCATCCATGAGTTGTGGTTGATCTATTGTTTATTGAAAGATGTAGAGGCCGAGCCAGATGCTTGCAAGCCGGATATCAGCTCGGCGAGATGGCGGCTGGGCCGCGTAGTGAACACGCTGAATCGCCTTAGATTCACGCGGCAGCCATTACCTGTTCCCACGAGCGAAACGGACTGACGCCAGACAGATAGAGGATGTTACTGTTGTTGCATTGCCAGCCACCGGTCCGGAAGGAAGTCATCGATTTGCGAAGTCTTTGCAGAAGGGAACCTGGTCAATACATCCTTCATATATTCAAATGGGTTGATACCGAGCCGTTTGCAAGTCTCGACTATGCTCATGATGGTGGCGGCCGTATGTCCGCCTTCTTCGGAGCCAGCGAAGAGCCAGTTACGGCGACTCAACACCATCGGCTTGATGCTGCGTTCGCTTCCGTTATTACTAATTTCCACGAATGGATGATCGAGGTAGACCAGCAGAGCCGGCCAGCGATTGAGCGTGTAAGAGACGGCCTCACCGAGTTTTGTCTTTGGTGGTTCGATGAATCGAGCCTCATCGAGCCATGTTTTGAGCAAAGCGATTTTGGGCTTTGCCAGTCTTTGACGAAGATCCTTTCGGTCATCTGCAGAGAGAGTTGCAGCCACGCGCTCAATGTCAAAGAGGCTTTTGATTACTCCCATTGGAAATTCTGCCTTAACAGCATCGACCTTCCAAGCTTCTTCGAAGTAGCAATGCACATGAGCCCAGCAGTTCGCGGAGGTGGCGCCATTGGCAATGATGTCGTTGAATTTGTTGGTCCCGTCTGTTTGAAGAATTCCCTTGTAGCCCTTGAGGATCCTCTCCGGGTAGAGCGAATGCTCGGTATCGGAATAGTCATAGAAGACGTAGGGGTGGTCAGCGTCGCCCCGGTAGACCCAGATGAAGCCTCGGTGCGTTTTTCCAAGTCCTCTTTTGATGACCGGCAAAGTGGTGGCATCGGATTGAATGACCAGGCTGTCCAGGATGATGTCGCGCATTCTTGTGACAATTGCTGCAAAAAGCGCAGCGACTTCTTTCAGCCAGCGAGACATGGAGGACCGATTGATCGGAATGCTCAAGGCTGTAAACACTTGCTCCTGACGGTACAACGGCAAGTGCAACCAGAATTTGTCGGTCGCAATTTTGGCCAGAAGTCCTGGACCAGCCAAGCCTTTATCAATCGGTTGATACGGCTTTTTAGCAGTGACCATTTGTCCGTTACACTTTTTGCAGGCGTACTTGAACATGATGTGCTTTATTTGTTCGAAGATGGTGCGTACAAACTCGATCTGATGAGAGACATCGAAGCCGACGATTTCGCGGTGTTCACCACAGCATGGACATTTGAGTTCGCCAGGGCCAAGACGATGTTCTTCTTTGCGTTGTTCGAGAGCATCCGGAGGAGTGGATCGTCCGCCGCCAGGTTTCTTGCCAGAAAGGACGTTCAAGCGATTCTTCTCCGCTTCCAGTTCATCTGCTGTTTGATCATGGATCGCTTTGCCTGTTCCGGTCAGCAGAGCAGAATTGACTTTGGCCGATTTCTGACCATAGGTAGCGCGCTTGTGCCGGCTGACCTGCTTTTCGAGTTCGGCAATGCGATTAACCAGGTCTTTAATCATCTGGTGGCAGTCGCTCAGGTTGTCTGGCAGGTTGTTTGGATCTGGCTTGGGAGGCTGTTTTTCTGGCATGATTGTTCACCGTGGCGGGTGTTTGCATGCCACCATCATGATCTCTGTTCCATCAAAAGGCCAGTCTTGAAATCCTCTTTGGAAATGAATTTTCTTTAGCACATCCAGTCAATCTTTGAAGCCTACCGAGTGACTGGTAACTAACGTTATGTTTTGCGGTGATGGCACTCGCGCGAGAATGCCCTGTAATGTCGGTCAAGAGGATCAGGTGGACTGATTGGCGCGAGATTTTTGCACTTCACAACGGTAGCGTTACACCATATGTGGTTCACCGGCCCGGTTCCAGGACGCCAAGACCGAGTTTCAAAAGGAACACTATCGGTGGTGTCGCAGCACCATGTCGAAATCGATCGGAGGTTGTCAGCGAACGGCAGGCATCGGCTGCTAAAAGACAATGTTGGATGAGGACTGCCCGTCGTACGGAGCGGGAGCCATCGGGAGTTTATATCGACGTCGCCGTTGAATGCTGCTCAAATCGATACCGTTAAGAATCAGACCAAGGGTGGTGGCATCGATTTCGAGACCGGCGCAAGAGATGTTCTTAAGATCAGGGAACTGAAACGTCCCTCGTTGAAGGACCTTGTACCACATCGCATAGCCGTCAGAATCCCAGTACACAGCTTTTATGCGGTCGGCACGCTTGTTTTTGAAAATAAAAAGTGAGCCCGAGCATGGGTCGAGATGCATCGAACGCCGAATGATTCCGCACAAAGAATCAAAGCTTTTGCGCATATCAGTGTCATCCGTGCAAAGAAATACTCTTTGCACACCATACCCGATCACTGGGCAGGTTCTCTTAAAACGGCGAGTAACGCAGTCAATGTGTGTGCAGTCGGTGCACCGGAAATTCTGACCCTCTGGCGAAGATCTATCTCAATCAGACCATTACGATCGTTTAAAAGTGGTGTCACGCTCGGGTCGGCGATGGCGACGGGCACAAACGTGCCGGTCACAGTGGGCACCGAGTTCTCAGCATCGCGCTCACGATCGCGGCGATGAAGATTGCTTTTCCACCAAGACAGCGAACTTTCCGTTAATCCCTCGCGTCGACAAAACTCTCTGCTCGTCAGACGTAAAGGCCCCAGAATCGGCGTCTTGAAGGCGCAGGGCGGTTGCGAGAGTATGTATGCAAAGGAGCACGCAGTGAGTTCGCTGCAATGAAGTGAAGTTTTCCCGCAA
>Ga0182024_10005813_pt1 | contig 27414 bp, 21 predicted proteins | sample P32metaG_FD_120480 | JGI IMG/M metagenome (GOLD analysis project Ga0182024, IMG submission 120480) | Permafrost microbial communities from Stordalen Mire, Sweden - P3-2 metaG (Illumina Assembly) | ecosystem: Environmental > Terrestrial > Soil > Wetlands > Permafrost | place: Sweden: Stordalen...
AGCGACTATTCGACCCGCCCGACCCCGTCGACCCACGACTCCAACGATGCATGGGCCGACCACTCCGCGACCGACAACTCACCGAACCATCCCGACGAGGTGCACTATGAAACCAACGCCTTGGCCTGAGGATCCCTGGCTTCGAGGATCACCCACCCGACCTCGAGCTGACCGCAGAACGCGGCGAACGGCACCGTTGGGCGCCCGCCAGCACCGATCGACGCCTCCCTGTCCCACACAAGCTTCTCCGGCAGCACCCCAAGCCTGCTCAGGTTCCTGGCGAGGCCGAACAGGATGTCCGGTGCCTCCTTGCTGAACACCAACGTGCCGGCGATCACACGTGACCAGCACACCTCACAAGTCACGACCCACCCACGACGCGTCTGCCCATGACCAACCGGGATGTGCTGCTTCGGCTCCCACAGATCGCACTGCACCAACTCACCCGGGCGATAGATCGTGCGCTGAAACGTGCGAGGCCTCAGAAAGCGCGGACGGACCTCACGGACATAGTCATCAAAGATCGACCTGCCGCCCTCATAACCAATGTCCGTGGCCATCTCCCGCAACCGCTGCGACTGGATCCTCGGATCCGCCTGCAGCTGCTCACAGATCCAGTCCTTGAACGGATCGACCTTCGACCCGCCCGGCTGCCGCTCATATCTCGGCGGCACCGACGCCGCCAACGCCCTGCGGATCGTCTTGCGATGCAACCCCGTCCGCAGACTGATCTGCCTGATCGACACACCCTCAACCCGATAAAGCCGTCTGACCTCCGCCCACTGCTCCACGCCGACCACCCGTCCTCCTCGCCGATCGCGAACGATCAAGCGAGAGTCAGGACCCGGCCGGACGAACCCGACCCCACGCCGGGTGGGTCACTATTCAACCGGCACAGGTGGGACAGTTTTCAGTCGGCGCCCACAAATCGCGAACGATGGTGATGTCCGGCATCAGTGGAGTCTCCCACCAATGCCGCGGCTCGGCTTCGGAGGCTAAAGCGATTCGTCAGCGTGACCAGCGACCTAACGAGTGGAATGCCACGATCTGACTCAACGGTCAGGTCGTCGATGGCCGTTGCGCGAACAGTCGAACTCGCATAACAGATTCTCGGAGTGAGCGGCGGGACCTTTAGTGCTCAATGCCGTGGTCGTCGCCGTGGTCCCAACCGGCTTCGGGCTGGGCGACGGCAGGAGAGAGGCGCTCCCACTGGGATCCCTGCGGGTCAAGGAGGTCACCGGGCTGGCGGTCGGCCTGTTGGCGGTCGAGTTCGAGTGCTGCCGTGTTTTCGTTGATGCGGGCCTGCAGATCGCTGACAGGGATCGTGATATCGCGGCGCTCCAATAACGCGATTGCACCGCCGCGTTTGGCGGGGATGTATTTCAGTCCTACGGCCGCGAGTTGACGGTCGTCGTTGAGGTTTCCGTTGAGTTGCTCGAGGACGCGTTTGGCGATCTCATACCGGATGCCCTGGGTGAGGCGGCGTGGTGCGACCTGTCGCCGGTCTGTTTTGGGTAGGTGGCGTTGCTGGCCGGCCAGCTCGATCAGGCCGTAGTGGCGGACGATCTTCGCGCAGGCAGCCTGTGCGCGTTTGAAGTCGTTGTGAACCCTGGCGGGCTTACCGGTTTCGGTTTGGACGAGGCTGAGGACCAGGTGCGCGTGATCGAGGCTGTCACGACCGGTCGGGCCGTGCTTGATGAGCGCCCACTCGCAGCTGTCGAGCTTCATCGCGTGCACGAACTGCCAGCCAACTCGGCTCCACTCTGCCTCCGTCAGCGTCTCGCCGGGCGCGAGCGTCAGCGAGCAGTGCCACACGTGCGCGGCTTTCATCTCACCACTCGCCTTATCGCGGCGCCTGACCTCCCGGCTCCACATGACCCTCGGCGCGTCCAGTGCGCTGGCGAGCGCGTGCTGCATTGAGCGGTCATCGAGCTTGCGTGTCCTGAAGCCCGCTTCCGTAGCGATCCCAAGGCTCGCGGCGATCAGTGTCGGGTTCTGGTGCTCGTTCACGTTGCCCGGGCCTGCGAGGTACTCGACCACTCCACCCATACTGCCGCCGCGGGTGATGTTCGGGATCACCGCAACCGCCCCAAACTCGTCGCTGCCTTCCGCACGTCTGAGGCTGCTCTGGCGATCTCTCTCACCGCTTCGAGAGCTTCCCCTAGCTTCATCGCTTTGCGTGTCTGCGAATCGAGCCTGCGTGCGTCACGAACTGCCTGGTTCGCGACGTTGCCGGCACGGCCGAGATCGCCTCGCAAACGCATCAGCTGACCCACCAGGTCATCGATCACCACACCATCCAGCCCACCACCGCTCCCCCTGTCCGCAGCCCGACGGGTGAGTGCGTCATCGACCAGCATCCGTTGGATCGAGATCCCGCGCTCCCCAGCCAACCTCCGCAACTCGAGCAGCTCCTCCTCAGACACCCGCAGATCAAGGCGTTTCGAGCGTGGCACCTTCGCCCTCACGCGACGTCTGCCGCTGCGATCAGCACCCGTCACCCGCGTGGCCTCCCCGGAGGGGCCAGCGCTAGTGACGTGACGAGCCGCAGGCGAAATCACGGCACTAGCTATAGCTGGCTCCCTCACCGCCGCGCTCACAGTCATGCCGGCCGATCGACGATCCAGTCAGCCCGCTTACCCCGGTCCTCAGCAAGTCGGTTCACAACGGCAAGCAGCTCATCCGCGACGTCACGAAACGCCTGGGCGACAGCGAGGATGTCAGTCTGATCCGCCGCTGCCCCAAGCACCGTGATCGATCTGTCAAACCGCTCCCACAAACCCTCACGCGAGGGGCGGTTCCCGCCCGGCCTGAGCTCATAAGGCAGACGATCAGGTCCCCAGTCAGCGCTACCTGCCCAGGTTGTCGCAGTCGTCTGACCGGCGTGGAACAACGTCGACGCCGAATGCTCAAAGCCATCCGCGATCGCACGCAGCCGATCGGGATAGCCGGCACTCGGCGGCGCAGAAGCGCTGGCCCTGAACGCCGCCTCGACGCTCTCACTCGCGAGCTCAACCAGCTTCCACGCGCTCTCACGCGTCCCGGCCTGCGGCAGACTCGGCGCCGGCCGATCCTCTACCGGGACTCCCGGCTCAGGTTCCGGGTCAACCGACCGCGCAGGCAACCGCCGGTTCCAAGCCGAGTTCTCAGCAGCGCGATTGACGGAAGCGAGCATCCGCTCAACCTCAGAGCGCCGCACAATCCACTTACGCATTCCCGCCCGCGACGCCTGAAGCTGCCCCTTACTCACCCACAACCGCACAGTCGCGGGGTTCACACGCAGCTCTTCAGCGATCTCCGCCAACGTCAACCACGGATCATCATGCGGCCGAGGGTTCTCACTGTTCATACAACCCACCGTAGCGCAATTAGAGCAAACTGTATAGTATTGCGCGTGGGAATCACACGCGACGATGTCCTAACTGCTGATGACGTGGCCGCGCTTCTGGAGCTGAAGCCCTACACCGTCAAGGAATACGCGCGCCGAGGCATCCTCCCCGGCCGCAAACTCGGACGCACGTGGCGATTCCTTCGGCCGGAGCTTGAAGAAGCCATCAGACACCTACCGCGAGTCCGCGGATAGCGTCCGGGACAGAGGTCGTAACTTCGGCGGCGAGATCACTGATGTCAGAGCCCGCACACCACATCCAAGACGAGATCGAAGCGGGTGCCGCCAGCTTCCAGGGGCCGGAGCTAACCCTGGACGAACTCATGGCTGGCGTTGAGCCGATCCGTTCGATGGACCAGCTCGACATCCCGGATCTCACCGACGACGAACGTGAAGCGTTCGGCGCCGCGCCGGCCTAGCGCTCGTCAGCCACAACCGCCAAGCGGCGTCCGAGCGGTCGCAGCAGCTTGTCGACGGTCGTCACGCCGGGGGCTATCTCCCCGCGCTCGATCTTGGAGATCTCAGCCTGTTGTACGCCGCTGGCCGCGGCGAGTTCACGCTGGGTCATGTGAGCCTGCTGCCGAGCGTGAAGCAGCTCGGCAGCGAGGCGGAACCGTGCATCGAAGGCACGCAGTTCGGCGACGGCTTCCGGGCCCTCCGCGACCGCTTCTTCCTCGATGAACTGGATCAGGTCTTCGAAATCAGCCATGCAGACAATTATGTGTCATAGCACGTCAGACGTCAAGGCTTGCGCTTCTCTGCGTCCACTCGCGCGTCGCGTGCCTTGACGATCGCAAGGCGCCGGACTGCCTCGGCGATCTCACGCTGCTGTCGACGCGGACTCGGGTCTTTGCCCTTGTCGTACCCGTGCAGCAGCAACACGATCTTCGGACCATGTGTGCCGCAGAAGACTCTGAGCAGCACATCCTCTGACGGGTTGAGTCCGAAGCGCTCACGCGCCTGCGCGACGGATATCCCATGGATCTCAGCTTCGACATTGATGACCTCCTTGCCACTCATGCGGACGCGGAACTCAAAGATCCCTGGGGCGACGGGTCGACCCCACGCGGAGCGGTTAACTGCCGACCCATGGACCTGAAGCACCCGCCGCAATGCTGAGCCGAGCGCGCGTCGCTTGGTCGGGGTGAGGTCCTCCTTGATCCACTTCAGGACTGGCTTTTCGCCAGCATCGGTCTCAAAGAACTCGATCGTCCAAATACGTGGCAGACCCTCGGGTCCACCGACCGGGTTGGTGTCATCTGTCACGGCTCTGCGTCCACGGTCGCATCTGATGGTTCCACCGGAGGCGTCGTTCCGAAGATCGCGTCCATCCGCTCCGCCAGCTCGTTGAGTGGCCGGGCGTGTAGGTAGCGCTCGGTCGTCGTGATCTTCGAGTGGCCAAGCAGCGTCTGCACCGTAGCCGGGTCGAGTCCGCGGATCGCAAGCGTTGCGAACGTGTGCCGGAGGTGATGAAACGGGAGCGGAGGCAAGTCAGCCGCGTCGCGTGCGGCCTTGTAGCGACGGCGCAGCGCCGAGTCATCGATCGGGTCTCCCGCCGGCCCGCAGAACACATAGTCCTCGGCACTCGTGAACCACTCACGCTGAGACAGCTCGTCCAAGGCCACAAACGCCTCCCGCACCAGCGGGACGGCCCGCCACTTGCCTGACTTGGTGCTGGATTCCGTGCCGGCCGACATGCCAGCCACGACGAGCAACGTCCGGTCGGCGAAGCGAACATGCTTCCAGCGCAGCGCGCGCAGCTCGCCTTGGCGCAGGCCGGTGAAGCCGGCGACGGTGTAGAGCGCAGCGTCCTGGCGATTTGCGCGCACCTGCTCCAGGTCCTCGTCCTGGGATGCCCAGCGCCTTCCTCCATTGACGTGCTTGCCTTCCCGAGCGGATCGCGCGAGCGCAAGCACCTGCTCGGCGGTGAAGGTGTCGGGGAGCTTGGTGTAGTCCTCGCGGCGCTTCTCGGCGCCGCGGACCGGGTTCGTCGGCAGAGCGAACACATCCGTCCGGGTCGCATATTCGAAGACGTTGGCCAGCGCTTGGCGGTGGGCGTTGACGCTCCGCCCCGGAAGGCCCTGGCGATCGAGCCCACGCAGGAACCGCTCGATGTCCGCGGTCGTGATCGTCGCGAGCTTCCGGTCACCAAACGCGCGCATGATCCGCGCGAGATAGACCCCTCCCCCATTCACGCGGTCGCCCGGTTCCTTCAGGAGCGCATCGTAATTGCGCAGCGTGGCGGGTTTCAGTCTCTTGGTGTGCTGCGCCCAGGACCGCCAAACCATCACGGCGTCCGCGAACGTCGCCTCCCGGTCAGGTCGAACGCTCGCCAGCTCCGCCTCAACCTCGTCGATCAGCACGTCCATTGCCCGCTCCGCCGCGCGGCGACCCAGATAGCCCTCGGGAGCCCGCCCTCGACGAGGCCGCCAAGCTCCCGAGCCGTCGATCTGCATCCACGCTCGACCCAGGCGCCGATAGCACTGCCGGCCGCTCGAGTCACGCCACTTCGCGATGGCGTACGCAACGTCGCCGGCCCTGCCCTCGCCGACGCGAAAAATGATGGTCCCGACGGGCTTCTGCGCGGCGTGCATGAACGCATCATAACCCGCCGCTACCACGCCGCTACCACATCCGCTACCAAACTAGGGCAAAAGCGGGCCTCCGAAAGCCCCTTAGATATAGGCTTTCCCCTTATTTCATCGGAACTCAACGGTTAAATCGTCAGTTGCCATGCAGAAGGTCGAGAGTTCGAGTCTCTTCAGCCGCTTGACAGCAAGCCCCGCTCAGGCGGGGTTTTTTGTGGGCTCTACGCCTCGCCGTTGTTGCTTGCAACAGCGCGTTGGAAGCAAAATGGAAGCAGCTACTTCTCCAAGCAAGGTGGCGACAGTTGGAGCTTCGGTCAACTGCGCGACAGGTGAGCCGAGCCGCCGCCGCTTGCCGATCGACCCAACCTCGCTCGTCGCTCAGAGCGTTGTTCCCATGGCAGTCCATTTGTCAGCGCGCTGATCTTCGATGAGAAGCCTGGCGGGGTCGTGGGTGTGGTCAGAAACGGGGTTCTGCGTGTCGGGCCGTGTCCACCCCGTCTGATGGCTATCGACTGCGGCGGTGGATCGTCTGTGGGTCGCCTCTAGGACCCTGGCGTCGCAGGCATGGGACCCAAGGTGAGGTCAGCACCGCGGCGCGCTAAACGCGCCTACGAGCGCTGCGCGTACGGCATGTATGCCTGCTGACGTGGTCGACGAGGCACGGACGGCGGTGAACAGTTCTCGCTCGAGAGGAGTGGGGAGTTCTAGGAGCTTTAGTGGGGGCTCGTGGCCGGCCCAGATGAGGTCCGGGAGCAGCCCGACTGCGTGACCGGAGGCGATCAGGGCGATGTGGGTGTCAAGGTCGGTGGCTTCGAAGCGAACATCGGGCTCGAAGCCGGCGGCCCGGCATTGCTGCACGGCCCAGTAGCGAGCGGCGGTGCCTTCGGGTTCGAGGATCCATGCGCGGCCCCTGAGGTCCGCGAGAGTGCGCGCATCTGAGCCTGGTGACAGCACTACGCGCATGGGGTCGTTTCCGAGGTGCTGATAGTCGATGCCTTCGTGATGCTCGCGCGCATGGCCTGGGTATTGCTCGGCGATGACTAGGTCGTAGTGACGGGCCTCGAGTTCGGCGAGGCCGAGTTCAGGTGCGACGACAAAGAGCTCGACACGAGATTGGCCACCTGTGGCCTCGATGATGTCGAGCGCCCTGGGAATCAGGGCGCGTGTGGCGCTTGCGATCGTCGCGACCCGGAGTGTCTCGGATGCTCGACTGAAGACGCTGAGCTTCGAACGCATGCGTTCTTCCAGCTGCATGACCTCTTCCGCATATCGGGCTATGGCTTGCCCCTGGGCGGTCAGGCGCAGGCGTCGGCCGTCTGGCTCCAGCAGCGCGACGCCCACTTCGCGCTCGAGTTGGCTCAGTTGCTGAGAGACGTTTGACGGGCTGTAGTCGAGCGACGCGGCGACTTGGGCGATGGTGCCCCTGAGCTCCAGTTCGCGAAGCAGACGGAGGCGGTTTAGATCCCGCATGGTTTGACTTATTTCGGACGATCTGAAGCTTCGGTCTTGGTGAATTATATCGGTGAGAAAGGCTCGCTTTTATTATCGGTTGAGATCCGTCATTCTCGCTCGATGGTGATGCGTACGGCGTCGCCCCCGACCGTGGGAGGTGGGACAATGCAGGCCGCACAAGTCGCTGTGCGAACAGAAACGCAGCCGTTGGCCCCGAAGCCGCTCGAGGCGGCGCAGCGTCAGCTGGCTGATTCCGCGGAGCGGCTTGGCCTGGATGCGGGCTCGCGCGCGATGCTCGCGCGGCCGCGTCGTGAGATGACGGTGAGCGTTCCGTTGCGTCGTGATGACGGATCGCTGGCGCTTTACACGGGGCATCGTGTGCAGCACAACCTCTCGCGTGGCCCCGGCAAGGGGGGTATTCGATTCAGTCCGAGCGTGAACCTTGACGAGGTTCGCGCTCTGGCGATGTGGATGACGTGGAAGTGCGCGCTCGTGGACATCCCCTATGGCGGCGCCAAAGGCGGGGTCACGATCGATCCGTCCAAGCATTCCGACGGGGAGATCGAACGGGTCACGCGGCGCTACGCCAGCGAGCTGGCGGAGTTCATTGGTCCAGAGCGTGACATTCCTGCGCCTGACATCGGAACTGATGAGCGCGTAATGGCATGGGTGATGGACACGATCTCGACCAACCGTGGTTTCACCGTGCCGGGCGCTGCTACAGGGAAGCCGTTGGCTCTTGGCGGTTCGCGTGGACGGAGAGCGGCCACCTCGATCGGCGTGACGCTGATCGCCTTGAAGGCGCTGGAGAGCCGCGACTTGGCTCCGGAGGACTGCACCGCGGCTGTGCAAGGCTTTGGGAAGGTTGGGGCCGGTGCCGCCCACCTCCTGCATGAGGCTGGGGTCCGTGTCGTCGCCGTGAGCGATCAAGCCGGCGCGGTGTACGACGAGCAGGGCCTCGACATTGACGCCGTGCGTGCTCACGCAACCGCTACCGGTTCGGTCGTTGGCTACAGCGGTGCCGAGGAGCTCGCTGGTGATGCGCTGCTCGAGCTCGACGTCGACCTCCTCGTCCCGTGCGCCGTCGAAGGCGTGATCGACACCGGCAACGCAGACGCGATCCGCGCATCGATCGTTGTCGAGGGAGCCAACGGACCGACCACCCCCGAGGCCGACACGATCCTGAACGACCAAGGCGTGATGGTCGTCCCGGACATCCTCGCCAACTCTGGCGGCGTGATCGTCAGCTACTTCGAGTGGGTCCAGGCCGTTCAGGCGTACTGGTGGAGCGCCGCTCAGGTTGAGGAGCGACTCAACGAGCGTCTCCTCATGACGTGGGACGAGGTATGCACCCGAGCCGACGACGACGGCCTGACCCTGCGTGAAGCAGCGACCGACATGGCGGTCGCCCGCGTGGCCGACGCGCACGAGCTACGCGGTCTCTACCCCTGAGCTTTTGAACTTGTCAACTCTCGACCCCACACGTGAACGAATGGCTGTCGCAACGGAACCCATCTCCCCGGTAGATCCCTCGTTGGCGGATGCGACCGTCGCCCTCGTGCGGCGCTGGCTTGAGGCCAGCGCCCTCGTGCGATCGGACGCGGCCGCGGCACGGCTGGCAGGTGTACTCAGCGATCCAAACGGACTCGCATTCACCGTCGGCTTCATCGACGGCGTCGTTCGCCCCGAAGACCTCCATGTCGCTGCCCGGAACTTCCGCGGCTTGACGTCGGTCATTCCCCGCTTCCTGCCCTGGCCGTTACGCACAATGATCCGTACGGGCGCGCTGCTCGCGCCGGCGCTGCCCTGGGTGGTTGTTCCAGCGGCACGATCGGTGCTGCGCCGAATGGTGCGCCACCTGGTAGTAGATGCCACCGATCGGCGTCTCGGCGCTGCGGTCCGACAGATCCGCGGTAGCAACAAGAGCGTTCGCCTGAACGTGAACCTGCTTGGTGAGGCGATCCTCGGCGAGGACGAAGCAGCGCGACGCCTTGACGGAACCCGCCGGCTGCTGCTCCGCGACGACGTCGACTACGTCTCGATAAAGGTGTCAGCCACTGTCGCGCCGCACAGTCCATGGGCATTTGACGAGGCAGTGGCGCACGCCGTCGAAGCGCTCACGCCATTGTTTCGCGTCGCCGCGGAGGCCCCAGGCGGCGCGAAGTTCATCAACCTGGACATGGAGGAATACAAGGATCTCGACCTGACCCTCGCGGTGTTCACCGAGCTGCTTGATCGGCCGGAGTTCTTCCGGCTTGAGGCCGGGGTCGTGTTGCAGGCATACCTCCCGGACTCGCTTAGCGCGATGGTCTGGCTGCAGGAGTGGGCCCACGAGCGCCGGCGCAACGGCGGTGCAGCAATCAAGGTGCGGGTGGTGAAGGGCGCAAACCTTCCGATGGAGCGGGTCGACGCCGAACTGCACGGGTGGCCGCTGGCGACCTGGCACAGCAAGCAGGCATCCGATGCTTCCTATAAAGCGGTGCTCGACTACGCGCTCCGACGTGAGCACGTCGACGCGGTCCGGATCGGTGTCGCCGGCCATAACCTCTTCGATGTGGCGTTCGCGTGGCTGTTGGCCCAACGCCGCGAGGTGACCTCGGCAGTTGACTTCGAGATGCTGCTCGGCATGGCGACCGCGCAGGCGGCGGTGATCCGTGAGGAAGTCGGCTCACTGCTGCTCTACACGCCCGTGGTGCACCCACACGAGTTCGACGTGGCGATCGCCTACCTCGTGCGACGCCTTGAGGAAGGCGCGTCACGGGAGAACTTCATGTCCGCCGTCTTCGACATCGGAAAGGACCCGGCGCTGTTTGACCGTGAGCGCGAGCGCTTCCTGGCGTCGGTCGCGGACATCCCGACGGAGGTCCCAAAACCAAACAGGGCGCAGGACCGCAACAACCCACAGCCGCTGGCCCGAGTCCATGGCTTTGAGAACACCCCTGACAGCGACCCGGCGGTCGCGGTCAACCGCGACTGGGCGCGCGCGATCCAGCGACGCATGCCGACCTCCCCACTTGGGATCGGGACCGCTGAGCAGAACCGAATCGCCACGGGCGAGCTCCGCAAGAGGATCGAGAAGGGCGTGGCGTCCGCGGACGCGTGGCAGCAGCTGGGTGCGGACACACGTGCCGAGGTCCTGCACCGTGCCGGCGACGCCCTGCAGGCGCGACGAGCCGAGCTACTGGAGGTCATGGGCGCCGAGTGCGGCAAGGTGATCGAGCAGGGTGACCCCGAGGTCAGCGAGGTGGTCGACTTCGCGCACTACTACGCCGAACGCGGCCGCGAACTCGAGCACATCCGAGGCGCAACCTTTACCCCGTCGCGACTGACACTCGTGACACCTCCATGGAACTTCCCCGTAGCGATCCCCGGCGGCTCAGTGCTCGCCGCGCTCGCTTCGGGTTCACCGGTCATCATCAAGCCCGCAAGCCAGGCTGTCCGCTGCGGCGCCGTGCTGGTTGAGGCGCTGTGGGACGCGGGCGTACCGCGAGACGTTCTGCAGTACGTCCAACTCGAGGACCACTCCCTCGGTCGCGAGCTCATCTCGGATCCCCGTGTCGAGCGAGTGATTCTCACGGGTGGCTACGAGACCGCCGAGATGTTCCGCTCCTTCCGAGCTGACCTGCCACTGCTCGCGGAGACGAGCGGCAAGAACGCGATCATCGTCACACCAAGCGCTGACCTCGACCTGGCAGCGAAGGATGTCGCCTACTCGGCGTTCGGGCACGCGGGCCAAAAGTGTTCCGCCGCATCGCTGGTGATCCTCGTCGGCAGCGTCGCACGCTCCGAACGGTTCCGCCGCCAACTGATCGACGCCGTCGCCTCCTACCGGATCGGAATGCCATGGGAACCGTCAAGCCAAGTCGGTCCGCTGATCGGACCGGCCGACGGGAAGCTGCTCCAAGCACTCACGACGCTCGAGCCCGGCCAGCAGTGGGTCGTGAAGCCCGAACAGCAGGACGATTCCGGCGCGCTTTGGAAACCAGGCATCCGCGAAGGCGTTCAGCCCGGATCGGAGTTCCATCTAACCGAGTACTTCGGACCGGTACTCGGGATCATGACCGCACGAAACCTTGACGAAGCGATCGAGCTGGTGAACCGCATCGACTACGGCCTCACCTCAGGCCTGCACTCATTGGATCAGGACGAGATCACTGCGTGGGCCGACCGTGTGGAGGCCGGCAACCTCTACATCAACCGCCACATCACCGGGGCGATCGTGCAACGCCAGCCCTTCGGGGGCTGGAAGAAGTCAGCCGTGGGGACTGGCGCCAAGGCGGGCGGCCCCAACTACCTGATCGGCCTCGGGAGCTGGCGGGACAAGCCCATAGCTTGCGGCCCGCCCGAGGACACCGACGCTGACCCGATCACCGAGAACGCCCTGGCAGCAGCGGCCGAGGGTGCCGTCACGCAACTAGAGCTCGACTGGTTGCGAGCAGCCTTGACCAGCGATGCGCTGGCCTGGGAGCAGGAGTTCGGGGCGACACGTGACGCAACAGGGCTGAGTGTCGAAAGCAACCTGCTGCGGTATCGCCCAGTACCGGTGACCGTGCGTGGCGGTCAAACAACCGCGGCGGAACTGCTTCGCATCGCCGCCGCAGGCATCAGGGCAAAATCCCAGCTCAAAGTCAGCACGCTCCTCCCATTGGCCGAGCCGGTGCGCAGCTACCTGAACGCGTCCGGGATCGAAACTTATGTCGAGAGCAAAGCGGAATGGGGCACGCGCGCGGTTCGCCTCGCCGCTTGCGGAGGCCGTGTACGCCTGCTCGGAGCCTCACCCACTGAGCTAGCAACAGCCGTCTCCGGATCGCCCGCACTCGCGGTCTATTCGGGCGAGGTGCTCTCAGCCGGCCGAGTCGAGCTCCTGACATTCCTTCGTGAACAGGCGGTGTCGATCACGACCCACCGGTTTGGGATCCCGCGCCCATGCCACCTCGGCCCCGAAGGTGAGCAGCGAGCTAACCCGACGGCCAGGTCTTCAGCCACGGCCAGCGTCAACCACCCGCCGCTGATGCTGCCCGGCTCCTCGAAGAGCAGAGAGTGACCGTGCTTTCGAGCTTCTCATCCAACCTTGCAGTGATTGACGCCCAGCAAAATCTCAAGGCCAAGTCGCGTAGTTCTGCGACCCTCGAACAGCCGATTGACCCCGTCGACGCGCTGTCTGCCAAGCCTGACCGCTCGGCGGCGCTCGCAACACCAACCGCGGCCTCTGCCGCGGATCTGACGCCCCCGCCGATCACTGCCAGCCCGCTCCCAGGTGGCGGGCCCTGTCGTTCCGTAACCACTCAGGTTCAGGCCGACATTGCCACGCCATACCGTCGCCCGGGTCATCCCGTGAACCCATACACCTCGCTGGCCTCCGCTGGCGACACATAGCCGTCGCGCACGTCATCGCGCACGCGTTCCCGCGCTCGCTGGCGTGGGTCGCCGAAGCCTCCGCCGTTGGCGGTGTGGATGCGGATTACATCGCCGCTAGACAGGGGCAGCGTGGTGACGGCGCTGTGGCGCTCGAGCGAACCGTCGCGGCGTAACACCTCGACGTAGTTGAACGATCCCGGATTGGCGCCGGACAGCGACCATGGCGGATGCTGGGAGCGGCGATAGGCGCAGGTGAGGAAGCACCCGTCGCCGCGTACGCGGTAGTCGAGCGTGATGCCTCGACCACCGCGGTGTTCGCCTGCCCCGCCCGGGGCGTTACTCAATGCCAGTTGCTCGACGTACAGGCCGTAGCGTCCTTCGGCCACTTCGGCAGGGCAGTTGAAGGTGTCGCCGTGCACGGGGCTAAATAGGGCGCTGTTGCCATCCCGGTCGCCTGATGCTCCCCACCCGCCGACCTCCGGCTCGACGATGGTGAAGTGACGGCCGGTGTCGGGGTGTGGGCCGCCGATGAACGTGCCGCAGATCGAGGCGAAGCTTCCCGCGGGCAGGCGCTCACCGAGGTGCGGGGCGAGGCATCGCAGGATGAGGTCATAGAGCGCGACGCGAGTCTCGTAGTACAAGCCGCAGGCGGCCGTTGGGCTGGGGTCGAACACCGATCCTGAACGGGTTAGGACCGTCAGCGGCCGCAGGTGACCGGCGTTGGTCGAACCCTGCAGGCCGATGACGTTCATGAGCGCCATCTGCGCGGCAATGGTCGCACCGTCTCGCGAGAGGTTGCTCGGCCCCGCGTCCTGATTGGGGTTGTCTCTGAGGTCTACGAGGAACTCCCCGTCCCGAATCTCAACTGTGACGGCGTAGACGGCGCCGCCGTCCTGCTCCTCCTCGAGGCGGAAGCGGCCACGGGGCAGTTCGCGCAGCCCCTCTCGGGCCACGTGCTCGCCATATGCGAGCTCGCTCGCGATCGCTTCGGCGAACGCCGATCGGCCATAGCGTTGCACGAGCTCGAGGATTCGGCGTTCGCCGACTCGTGCGGCGGCGATCCCGGCCCAGAGATCGCCGTGGAGGAAGTCGGGAAGGCGGCTGTTGGCGCGCAGAATGTCGAAGACCGCCCGTACTGGCTCGCCTGCGTCCAGCAGCTTGATGGCAGGCAATCTCAGGCCCTCCTGGAAGATCTCGCTCGCCTCGTTGGAAATCGATCCGGGCACCATCCCACCCACGTCGTTCCAGTGCGCGATGTTCGCCGTCCAGGCCACAAGCTCACCGTCAACGAACACCGGTAGCGCAACGACCACGTCGTTTAGATGGGTGACGCCGCCATAGGCGGGGTCGTTTGTGATGAACACGTCACCGGGCCTGATCTCCTCGCAGGTGTGCAGCTCCCGGATGCGTTTGACGGCACGATCGAGGACGGCCACGAACGTCGGGATCCCAGCACCGGAGGAGATGAGATCGCCAGTCGCATCAGTGATGGCGGTTCCGGCGTCGAGGACCTCGTAGATGATCGCGCTCATCGCCGTCCGGCGCAGCGCCGCGAACATCTGGTCGCCTGTGGCCTGCAGAGCGCTGGCGATGATCTCGAGCGTGATCGGGTCGGTTCCCTCGGCGCTCACGTGTCGAGCTCGTAGACCGAGCGCGCGATCTCGTCGGTGATGTAGCCGTTGCGCAGATCTTCTCGCACGAGCTCGCGCAGGCGCCGGCGTGGGTCGCCCTGCCCGCCACCGCTACCGGTGTGAACGCGGATGATGTCTCCGTCGTTGACCTGCGCCGCGGTGACGACGGCGTGGCGCTCGACGCTGCCGTCGCGGCGAATGATCTCGACGTAATTGGGTGATCCCTCCCGCCCGCCACGCAGGGCCCACGGCTTGTGTTTGTTGCGCGTGTAGGCACACGTGAAGAAGCAGCCGTCGGCACGGACGCGATAGTCGAGGACGATGCCTTTGCCGCCGCGGTGTTCGCCCTCTCCCCCTGGTTCGCCGCCGAGCGCGAGCTGCTCGACGTATAGGCCGTAGCGCGCCTCAGCGATCTCGGCGGGACAGTTGAACGTGTCGCCGTGAAAGCCGCTGAAGATGGCGCTGTTGCCGTCACGGGTGGAGGAGGCGCCCCAGCCACCAATCTCGGGCTCGACGATCGTGAAGTGGCGGCCCGTGTCGGGATGCTGGCCGCCGATAAAGGTCCCGCAGATCGAGGCGAAGCTTCCCGCAGGCAGCTGCTCGAAATGCGGTGCCAGGCAGCGCCAAATGAGATCGTAAATGCGGATCTCGACCTCGTAATAGGTGCCAAAGGCGGCGGGTGGCCTCGGGTCAAACACCGAACCGGGGCGCGTGAGCACCGTGAGCGGACGGAAGTGGCCCGCGTTCGCCGAAGCGTGGGCTCCGGTGAGGTTCATGAAGATCATCTGCGCCGCGACCATCGTCCCGTCGCGCGAGGCATTGTTCGGTCCTGGGTCCTGATCGGGGTTGTCTTGCAGGTCAACGATGAACTCGTCATCGGTGATCTCGACGGTGACCCTGTAGATGGCACCGCTGTCCTGCTCCTCTTCGAGGTGGAAGCGGCCGTGCGGCAGTTCGCGCAGCGCGCTCCGAGCCACCTGCTCGCCGTAGGTCATGAAGCTCTCGAGCGCCGCAGTGAAGGTGTCAGCACCGTACTTTTCGATGAGCTCAAGGGTCCGCCGCTCGCCGACGCGCACGGCGGCGACGCCCGCCCACATGTCGCCCTGCAGAAAGTCCGGCAGGCGGCTGTTGGCCTTCATGATCTCTAGGACCGAGCGGATCGGCTGGCCCTCGGAGAAGAGCTTGACACCCGGCAATCGCAAGCCCTCCTGGAAGATCTCGCTCGCCTCGTTGGAAATCGATCCGGGCACCATCCCGCCGACGTCGTTCCAATGGGCGATGTTTGCCGTCCAGGCGACGAGCCGCTCGCCGGCGAACACAGGCATGATCAGGACAACGTCGTTCAGGTGTGTGACGCCACCGTAGTACGGGTCGTTGGTGACGTAGATGTCGCCGGGCCGGACGTCACCGGCCGCGTGGAGCTGAATGATGCGCTGAACAGCCTTGTCGAGAACGCCGACAAACGCCGGTATGCCGGCACCCGAGGAGGCGAGGTTGCCTCTGCCGTCGGTGATCGCCGTGCCCATGTCGAGCACCTCATAGATGATCGCGCTCATCGCCGTCTTCCGGAAGGCCGCGAACATCTCGTCACTGATCGCCTGAAGCGAGCTCTGAATGATCTCGAGGGTGATCGGATCAGCATTGGCCGCGGTCCGGGTACTAGTCATGAGAGGGTGATGTGAAGGTTGCCGTAAGCGTCGACGATTAGCTCGTTGCCGGGATGCACGACGACGGTCGTTCCTTTGGTTTCAACCACAGCTGGGCCATGGAAGGTCATGCCAGGCTCGAGACGCTCGCCTGTGTAGATCGCAGCTTGATGGATGCCGTCGGTAGCGAAGTCGACCTGACGGCTCGGGCGACGGGCATCGTCGAGCCGTCGGCCAGTGGTGGGCAAGCGTGCCGGCTCGAGCTTGCCTACCTCGGCGGTAGCGACGACGTGGACGCCCACGAACTCGACAGGAGCGTCGAGCCGGTAGGTGTACTCACGCTCATATGCGTTTTGGAAGCGGTTGACGATCTCCTGAATCGCCATCGCATCGATCGGTCCCTCGGGCAGAGGCACCTCAACGCTGTGCTCTTGATTTTCGTAGCGCAGCCGCCCGTAGTGCAGGAAGCTCACCCGCTCGGACTCGATGCCCTCCTCAGAGAACTGTGCAAGCGAGCCGTCGACCACCTCGGCGCGCAGCGTTTCGATCGCGGACGCCTGATCGCTCGCGAGTGACAACAGGCGCGTGACGAAGTAGTCGCGGCGCAAATCGCTCATCAGCATGCCCCACGCGGAGAACACCTCCGCGGCGCGTGGGATGACGACCTTGCGAATTCCAAGCTCGGCGGCGAGTGCGACCGCGTGCATCCCGCCGCCCCCGCCAAAGGCGATAAGGGTGAAATCGCGTGGATCGTAGCCGCGGTTGAGCGAAACGAGCTTGAGCGCGTTGACCATGTTGTTGTTGGCGATGCGGACGATGCCGCGAGCGGCCTCGGTGACGTCGAGTCCGAGCTGTGCCGCGATCGGACTTAGCGAGCGCTCAACGGCCTCCATGTCGGCGTCGATCGCGCCGCCGCAGAAGTAGTCGCGGTCGATGCGACCCAGAGCGAGATTGGCGTCGGTCGTCGTCGCCGCGGTTCCGCCACGGCCGTACGCTGCCGGGCCCGGTACAGCGCCCGCCGACTGCGGACCAACGTGCAGCTTTCCGAAGTCGTCGACCCATGCGATGCTGCCTCCCCCTTGCCCGATCTCAACGAGGTCGACGACGGGCACGAGGATCGGGTATCCCGCCGACAGAGGACTGCGCTCGATCCAGTAGTCGGAGATGATCTTGACGTGACCGCCCTCGATGAGCGAGCACTTCGCGGTGGTCCCGCCGATGTCGAGGGCGAGGACGTTGGGCACGCCGATCAGCCGTCCGAGCTCGGCAGCGCCCCAGAACCCACTCGCCGGACCGGACTCGACCATGGTGATCGGGATTTCGCTGGTCTTCTCGACCGAGTCGACACCGCAGTTGGACTGAACGATGTAGAGCTGGCCATCGAAGCCGCGTTCCCGTACCCCGTGCGAGAGGCGCGTAAGATAGCGCTCGGCGATCGGTTGGACGTAGGCGGAGAGCACGACCGTGCTTGTGCGCTCGTACTCGCGCCATTCTCGGGTGATCTGGTGGGAGGCGACCACTGACACGTCGGGCCACATCTCGCGCACCCGCTCGAGTACCGCCTGCTCGTGCGCGGGGTTGGCGTAGGAGTGCAGTAGACAAATGGCCACCGCCTGCACCCCCTCGCGGCGGAAATCCTCGATGATCGCCTCAAGACCGTCTAGCTCCAGCGGCCAGCGCTCGCCGCCGTCCTGCGCGAGGCGGCCGCGCACCTCCCGGCGCAGGTAGCGGGGAACGAACGGTTCCGGCTTGATGTAGTGAAGGTTGAAGAAGTCCGGCCGGTTCCCACGCGCGATCTCAAGGGAATCCCGGAATCCCTCGGTCGTGATCAGGCCAGTCAGTACGCCCGTGCGCTCGGCCAGCGCGTTTATCACCACGGTCGTGCCGTGTGCGAGCGAGTCGATCTCCTCCACGGCGATTCCGCTGCGTCTGAACACCTCCAGCACGCCGCGCTCGAACTCCGGCGGCGTGGTGTCCGCCTTGGCCGTCACAACCTCCTGGTCGCCCGTGTCGGGATCGGTGACGAAGTACACGAGATCGGTGAAGGTTCCGCCGACGTCGGTCGCTGCGCGGATCGTTGAGGCGCCTTGCACCCGTGGTTCACCCGCCGCGGGCGTCATGTGCTGCGGCGGCGAAGGAGCTGGTCGAGTCCGACAGCGAAAAGCACAAGGAATCCGAAGACGACGTCCTCGTAGACCGGGTTGAGGTTCAGGAGCACAAAGCCGTTGTTGATCAGCTCGAGGATGGTCGCGCCCACCACAGCCCGCCAGATCGCGCCCTGTCCGCCGAGGATGCTCGTCCCGCCGACGACGCTCGAGGCAATCGCGAGGAGGGCAAGGGTTGACCCGATGCTCGGGTCGGCTGAGCCCGTCTGCGATGCTGCGATGATCCCAGCGGCTCCGGCGCAGGCCCCGCTCAGCGCGAAGACCACGATTCGGTAGAACGAGATGTTGATGCCCGAGAGGCGAGCAGCCTCCGGATTGCCGCCGATTGCATAGAGACCGCGGCCGAAGCGGGTGTAGGCGAGCAGCAGGCCGAGAAGCACGGCAATCACGATGAAGAACCAGGCGGCCACGGTGAGGCCGTAGGTGTTGTTCATCAATAGGAAGTGCGTGTCAGAGGTAGTGGCCACGTTGCCGCCCGTGATCACCGTTGCGAAGCCGATGAACACGTAGCTGGTCGCGAGCGTGGCGATGAAGCTGTTGACCCGTCCCAGAGCGATGATCGCGCCGTTGATCGCACCCAGCGCAAGCCCCACAAGGATCGCCAGCACAAACGCGCCAAAGACTCCGAAGGTGTGCACCGTCATCACCGCGAAGATGGCGCAGAACGCGTACACCGACCCCTGCGATAGGTCAAAGCCGCCAGACACGATCGTGAGGGTGGCGCCGCAGGCAGCGATGCCCTGCATGCTCATCTGATTCACGATGTTGGTTAGGTTGCTGCTGGAGCGAAACGATGAGTTGGCTATGGACAGAGCAGCGAAGATGCCGACGAGGAACAAGAGAATTCCGAAATCCCGCGCGACCGGCACGCGCCGCCGCTTCGCCTGCTGGGGCTCCTGTGACTTCTCAGGCGTTGCCTGTACGTCAGTCATCAACTGCTCACCTCCGCCGCTCCGAAGGCAGCAGTCATGATTCGTTCTCGTTCGGTTACTTCTCCCTCGACCTCGTCCACCACCATCCCCTTTCGGAATACAACGATGCGGTGGGCCAGACCGAGCAGCTCCTCTAGCTCTGAGGAGATGAGCAGCACCCCAATGCCTGAGGCGGCCGCCTCGGTGATCATCGCGTGGATCGCAACTTTGGCGCCAACGTCGACCCCGCGTGTCGGCTCGTCGGCGATGAGAACCTGCGGACTGCAGGCCAGCCACTTGGACAGCAGAACTTTTTGCTGGTTGCCGCCCGAGAGCTGACCGACCATCGCGTCCGGCGACGGCGGCCGGATGTCAGCGCGGCGTATCCACTCGCGCGCCGCATCCTCAAGGCGTCCTGGAAGGGCAAAGCCGAAGCGGTTGGCTGTCTCGGGACGAGCGAGGGCGAGGTTCTCGGCGATCGTGCGTCCGAGGACGAGTCCCTGGCCTTTGCGGTCCTCCGGAACCATCACTAGTCCCGCGTCGATCATTCGCCCGGGATGACGCGGTCGCGTGGGCGGGTTGCCCGCGATGCGAACCGTGCCACGATCCGGTTTGGCGGCGCCCGCCAGGCAGCGGGCGAATTCGGACCGCCCAGCGCCCACAAGCCCGGCCAGGCCCACGATCTCGCCCTTACGCAACCGGAGGCTTACACCCCTTACGGTCGATCCCCACCACACATCGTCGGCTTCGAGCACGGTGTCGGCATCGACAGCCGGGGGACGCTTATCGCCGTACAGGATGCTTAGTGAGCGGCCCACCATCTTGGTGATGAGGCTCGACTCGGTCTCCTCGGCGGTCGGTCCTGAGCTGACCACGTTTCCGTCGCGCATCACGGTCACCCAATCGGCGGTCTCGAGGACCTCATTCAAGAAGTGGGAAATGAAGACGACGGTGGTGCCGTCCTCGCTCAGCCGGCGAAGCAGAATCCGCAACCTGTCGGCGCGATCTTCATCAAGAGAAGACGTCGGTTCATCGAGGATCAGCACCTTTGGTCGACGTACGAGGCAGCGGAGTACCTCAAGGATCTGTTGGTCGGCGATCGACAGGTCTGACACCACGGCGTCTGCGGGGAGCGAGAAGCCCGACTCCTCACACACTTCAGCGAAGCGGCGCGTGGCGGAGGAGCGTCGAAGGGAGCCGACGGCTGCGACCGAGTGGCCAAGGAAGACGTTCTCGAGGACCGTGCGGGCTGGTACACAGGTCAGCTCCTGGGTCGCGATCGCCACCCCGGCCTCCCTGGCCGCGCGAGGGGTAGCAGTGCGCAGCGGTTTGCCGCCCACGAGCACTTGCCCCCCATCGGGCCGCACCAAGCCGGCCGCGATTTTGACAAGGGTCGACTTGCCAGCGCCGTTCTCACCAACAACGGCGTGGATCTGGCCTGGACGAGCCACCAGATCCACGCAATCGAGGACGCGTGCCGGTCCGTAGGTCTTTTCGATCTCCTTCAGTTCGAGCACGCGTCCTCAGTTTCAATCGGTCAGTCGCTGTACTGGCCCTTGAGGTGGTACTTGATCGCGACGGACTTGGTCCACAATCCACCCGCCGGTCCGAGATTGGCCGAGTTGGTTGTTTTCGGCGGCTTGCCGCCGAGGAGCTTCTCGATGCCGTATTTGGTGGCGGTCACGCCGTCCGTCACCTCAGGGATGCCGAAGGTGGCATACCAGGTCCCATTGCGGACGAAGCCAACAGCCTGAGTGGAGCCGCCGTTGCCGACCAACTTGACCTTACCCAGCAGGTTCTTGTTCTTGAGCACGACTGTCGCCCCCTCGATGGCCTGCGAGGAGCCAATGATGACGTTGACATTCGAGTGAGCGGTGAGCACGTCCTGGGTTGCCGTCTCCCCGGTCGCCGCTGTGTAGCCGCCGACTGGGTCTTCGAGCATGTCCACATGCGAATCGGTTTTCAGCTCTGCCAAGACAGCGTTCGTGCGCGCCACATCCAGAGGCAGCGTCGGTGCGCCTTGCAGGTATACAACATTGCAGGGGCTAAGACTCCCACAAGCGCCGATCGCAAGCTTGCCGAGATTGGTCCCGTTCGAGACCGCATTTTCGACCACGGAGATCTCGCCTCGAACCTGCGGAGCGATCTTCGAGTAGCTGGATCCCACCTGTGTGAACTCAGCGACTACAACGATGCCCTTGGCGATGGCCTGCTTGATCTCTGGCACCACGGCCGAGCCGTCGTTTGCCTGCATGACGAAGATGTTGTACTTGCGAGAAGCAATCTCGGTCTGCAGCTGCTGGACCTGCGTGGTGGAGCTGAAGTCACCGTTTAGGAACGTGTCCGTCCCGTGGTACTTCTTCACCTCTTGCTGGACACCCTTCCACGTCGCCTGAGCAAACGAGTTGTCGGTCGCAAAGCCGAAGAACGCCACATGCGGCGTCTTATGCTTGGCGGCTGTGCTGGCTTCTTTTGCGCTACTCGATGACGCGGCCGCGAAAGCCACTACAAGCGATGTGCTGACGATAAGCGGCCACGCCCAGCGCAGCCTGAACTTGCTCTTCATAGTCCGTTCCTCCCTCTCTGACATGGATATGTCTCCTACGCGCAGCACGAGCGGAGGCCAATCCGGGCCATCCACGCTGTCTCCGCTCGTGATTTGACGCACTGCTGTCTTTGGTGTTACCCGGTGACAGAGCACGCCACGACCACACCCTGCGTCGCAGGCGGGTCATGCTCGTGGCGTTCACTGCCCTTACTCCTCTTCGCCGACGTCCTGAAGTCCGTAGATCTCTCGTGCGGCAGCCGTGGTTACGTGCCTGTTGCGAACGTCGGCCCGCACCGAATCGGTGTCGCGCTCGCGGGGGCTCCCATAGCCGCCTCCCCCTCCCGTCATCGTGCGGATGACGTCGCCGCGACCGATCGGCACCCGACTGCCCTTCAGCATCTGCCGTTCCCCGTCGCGGCCGGGGTTGAGCACAACCGTCGGGGGTACGGCGTCGCTCCCGCCGAACAGGCCCCACGCTGGTGTCTTGGAGCGCTCAAACCAAAGGGACAGCTGAGCCTCCTCGCAGTCGAGTGTGTACTCGCGGATGACTCCATTGCCGCCGCGCCAGCGACCGGCACCCCCAGAATCGGCGCGGAAGCCATAGTGGGTCATCCGCATTGGGAACTTGGTCTCAAGAACTTCGATTGGCAGGTCCTTGAGCGAGCCGTTGACGTTATTGATGAGCCCGTCCTCGCCGTCGCTGCCGTTCCACGCACCCCAGCCTCCGACCGTGGGCTCCAGGTCCAGCCAGGGGCGGCCGTTGCGGTGGTCGATGCCGGCTATGCCGATGACCATTGAGTCGCCATAGCTGGCGCCGGCGACTTGCTCTGGCAACACTTCGGCGAGCGCCTTGACCACGAGGTCGATAAGCAGACCGAGCGGCGTGAAATACCACTGACACGGATACGGCTCCTCGGCCCCAAGGATCGAGCCCCGTCGCACGTTCACGGTGAGTGGCCGGAATGCACCGCCGTTGGGTGGGTTGTCGGGATTGACGACCAGCTTGTAGGCGACCCGGCACGCGGAGATTGCCTGTGCCTCGCCGCAGTTGACCGGACCGTGGCGCGCATCATCGGAACCGGTGAGATCGATCGTCATCTCCTCACCGCTGATCTCGACCGCCAGTCGCAGCCATACCGGTTCATTCGAGTTGCCGTCGTTGTCGAGGCAGCCCTCCGCCCGGTAAATCCCGTCGGGCAGGGCCGCGACCGCGGCCCGCTCGAGTCGCTCGGTCTGCGCGAAGATCTCGTCGCGCGCCACGCGGAGGGTTTCCAAGCCGTATTTGTGGACCATCGCCTCAAGCCGGCGTTGACCGGTTCGAACGCAGGCGACCTGAGCGCCAAGGTCGCCGATGGCGGGGTACCCGAACCGGCTGTTGCGGCCCAGTAGATCGGTGATGTCGCGGCGCTGCACGCCAGCCTCGACGAGCTTGAGCGGCCCGATCCGGATTCCTTCTTGATAGATCTCGGTCGAGTCCATAGGGCCGCCTGGGTCCTTCGCACCGACGTCGAGCCAGTGCGCACGGCACGCAGCGAAGCCGATGAGTTCGCCGTTGGTGAAGATCGGACCGACGACCGTCATGTCGTTGAGATGGGTGCCGGTTAGGTAGGAGTCGTTCATGATCCAGACATCCCCGGGCTGCCAGGCATCGCGGCCGTACATCTCTTCGGTTGCGCGCGTGCAGACTTCGAGGTTGCCGAGGAAGATCGGGAGGCCTGCCGATTGCCCGAGAACGCGGTGTTCGGCATCGAGCAGCGCAACTGAGCAGTCCTTCATTTCGTAGATGATCGGCGTGTACGCGGAGCTGATCAGGGTCGCGTTCATCTCGTCCGCAGCGGCGGTGAATGCGCTGCGGATGATTTCTGTGGTGACCGGATTGACGGTCGTAACTACCATGCTCAGAACTCCTTGGCGATGTCGATCATGAGTGTCCCGACGTCGTTGACTCGCGCGGTCCATCCCGGCGGAATAACGGAGGTGGCCGTGTCTTCGACGATCACGGTTGGGCCGGTGACAAGCGCGCCGACTGGAATGTCGGTCCGTCGCACGACCTGAGCGTGGTGTTGGCTGCCCTCGAAGATGATCGGGCGCTCCTCGAATGGATAGCTGTCGTCCGCTCCGGGCTCCAGGCGTCGGGGCTCTGCGCGCCCCAGGTCGCCCAGAGCGACCGATCGAGCTGTCACGAGTTCGATCGGCGCGCCCGCATTGGCGTGACCGAATCGCAGTTCATGCGCCTGGTCAAAGCGCGACGAAATTGCGGCGTCGAAATCGGCCTCGCCCGGCTCCGCAGCGCCCTCGAGCGGGATTGTGAGGGTGTACTCCTGCCCGACATATCGCACGTCGATTGAATGCACCACTCGGGCGCGATCACGAGTGATCCCTTCCTCTTGCAGAGATGCGAAGGACTCCGTCTCCTGGTCCGCAAGCAGGGAAGCGAGGTGCTTGTGGTCAAGATCGGCGAGCGGGACGTAATAGGCGCTCGCGAGATCCTTCCGGACCTCGGTTTCGAGCATGCCCCAGGCGGAGAATGCGCCGGCGAACGAAGGCACGATCACCTCACCGATCTCAAGCTCCTCAGCGAGGAAGACGGCGTGCATCGGGCCTGCTCCGCCAAACGCGACGAGCGAGAACTCCCTCGGCTCAATGCCCTTTTCGACGGTCAGTGTGCGAATTGCCTGAGCCATCTTCGCGTTGGCGACGTCACAGATCCCCTCTGCGAGCGCGACGCCGTCAAGTTCGAGCTCATCTCCGAGATTCGCCATCGCGCGTTCGGCGGCAGCGACGTCGAGCGTCATTCGTCCGCCGGCGAACGATTTGGGATCAATGCGGCCGAGCACCACGTTGGCGTCTGTGACGGTTGGTCGCTGACCGCCGCGGCCGTAGCAGGCTGGGCCGGGGTCGGCGCCGGCGCTTTCGGGACCGACACGAAGACCGCCGGCCTCGGAGTAGGCGATCGAACCTCCGCCTGCACCAATGGTGTGGATGTTCACAATCGGCATCAGAAGCGGGAAGCCGTCCAACGACGCCTCTGTCGATACCTCAGGCTTACCGGACACGATCAGTGAGACGTCGAAGCTCGTTCCACCCATGTCCACACAGATCAGGTTTGGGCGGTCGAGCAGGCGGGCGATCGCAGCACCGCCCATGCTCCCGCCAACCGGACCGGAGAGGAGCGTTTGGAGCGATGACTGACGTGCGGTCTGGGCGGTGACTATCCCTCCGCTTGACTGCATGATGTGCAGGGGCACCCGGAGCCCACGCGTTTGCAGTTCACCCTCGAGCTGATCGAGGTAGCGCCGGACGATCGGGGACGTGTACGCGTCCAGCACTGCCGACGATGTCCGCTCGTACTCACGCCACTCCCGGGCGATGCGGTGCGACAGCGTGATCGGGATCGAGTCGTCACCGAGCTCTTCCAGCAGGATCGCTTCGGCTGCGAGCTCTTGCTCGGGGTTCAGATAGGAGAAGAGGAAGGCGACCGCTATCGCCCCGAACCCTTCGCCCTTGGCGCGGCGCGCAGCGGCCCGAACAACATCCATATCCAGGGGCTCAAGCTCCTCACCGGCATAGTTCAGACGGCCGCCAACCTCGACGATGTCGGCGCGCGGAACGAGCGGGGTCGGCTTACGGAAGTGGATGTCGTAGAGACGCGTACGGTTGCCACGAGCGAGGTGGTAGACGTCTCCTGCTCCGGCTGTTGCAAGAAGCAGAACTCGCTCGCCTCGACGCTGTAGGAACGCGTTCAGCCCCTGGGTGGTGCCGTGGACGGTGAAGCTGCAGAGGGCTGGTTCGGCGTCGATCGTCGCCAGCGCGTTCAGCACGCCTCGCGAGAGATCGCCGGGGGTGCTGGAAGCCTTCCCTACGGTGTAAGTGCCTCGGTCTATGTCGTAGGCGACGACGTCGGTGAAGGTTCCACCGATGTCCAGGGCGACGCGGAGCTGGCCAGCCAGCCCGTTCTCAGCGGCGAGCGTCATACCTGGGCCCCCTCGGCCTTAGCCGCCAGGACCACCTCGTATAGGTCGCCCTGCCGGATCTCGTTGTCATCTGGGTCGTCGAGGAGCTCACCGAGCTCGCTGCTGGACGCGGCGCGTGCCGGGTTGTCGAGCCACCGCTGGTAAGCCTCAGGGGTGTCCCACAGCGCGGTAACGATCACCGGACCGGAGGCGTCGACGGGAAGCTGAAGTTCAGCTGCGAGGCAACCGTCTTGGGCGACTGCAACCTCAAGAACGCCGCCGCGACGGTAGAGCTCTGCAACGGCCTGCGCGTCGCCGCCCCGCGGATGTAGGTACAAGATGCTGCGGATCATGCGCCGACCTCCGTGAGTTCCTGGGGTAGATGGGAAAGGATGTCGGGCTCGGACCGACGTACGACGACGTCGTCTTCAATCCGGATTCCGCCGAACTCGGGGTGATAGATCCCCGGCTCGATCGTCAACACGTTTCCGTCTGCAAGCGGGCGCTCCGTCCGTGGTACGAGGAATGGGGGCTCGTGGATCCCTAGGCCAATTGCGTGGCCGGCGCCGTGCAGGCAGGATCCGATAGTTGAAGCGGCCTCGATGATCCGCCGCTGTGCGAGATCGACATCGCGGCCGGGAACACCAACCTTGCACTGCTCAATGGCCTTGCGCTGCGCGTCGCGCACCGTGAGCCAGGCTTCCTGGGCCCACTCCGATGGGGGACCGGCGGTGGCGCACCTCGTGAGATCACCCCAATAGCCGTCGAGGCGTGCGGAGATATCAGCGCAGACGACATCGCCTCGGCGGAGGTGCCGCTTGCCGGGCTGAGCGTGTGGGTTTGCGGCGTTCTCTCCGAACAAGATGAGCGGGTGAACCTCCTCAGCGCCTTGCTCTCGCAGCCACCCCTCGACACGGGCATTCAGTGCATCCTCGGCGATGCCCACATGCAGCAGCTCGAAGGTGTGATTGAGAGCGGCCTCAACCAGCTCGCAGGCCGCGCGTAGACGTTCGATTTCGTCGTCGGTCTTCTGCATCCGAAGCTCCATGACGGCGAACGCCGCGGGTATCAGTTCAAAGCCGCGATCGGCCAGCGACCGCGCTCGGGAGTAGCTCAGATGGTCTTCCTCGACACCGACCGTCCGAGCGGGACCCAAGACGCGCGCGAGTTCCGGGAAACCGTCGGACTCGGGTCCGTAGCTGACTCGGCCAAGTTTGCCCGGCGCTTCCACCTGCCCCTCGTCGAGCCGTGGGACGATCACAGCGCCTCCGCGAATGCTGAGGACGACACCGAAGAACCGCTCGAGCTGATGCGGACGGAACCCGGTGAGGTATGCGATGGATTCATCGCTCGTCACGACCATCGCGTCGATACGGCGCGCGTTCACGGCATCAAGCACGCGCTCGAGCCTGATCTCGGCGCCGTTAGGTGGTGCGCCAACGGGCTGAGACGCCCGCAGAATTGTTTCGTTCACTGCTGTTCCCCGACCTTCCATGTGAGTAAAGTAACTGAGCCATGGGAGAAATGTCAACCACCAGCAAAAAAACCTTTCCGTCAGAGGAACGCTTTCCATCGGAAAACGGACTGGTCGCCGAAGCGAGCGGCCTTGACCAAATCGGAACGCGCCTTCACGCAATGCGACGTGCCGAGCGGACCACGCTGGACCAGCTCGCGGCTGACAGCGGCCTCTCCGCTGGCTACCTGTCCCAGATTGAAAATGGCGCAGCGATCCCTTCATTGACCGTCCTCCAGGTGATCGCCGCCGAGCTCGGCG
>Ga0182024_10005814_pt1 | contig 27412 bp, 23 predicted proteins | sample P32metaG_FD_120480 | JGI IMG/M metagenome (GOLD analysis project Ga0182024, IMG submission 120480) | Permafrost microbial communities from Stordalen Mire, Sweden - P3-2 metaG (Illumina Assembly) | ecosystem: Environmental > Terrestrial > Soil > Wetlands > Permafrost | place: Sweden: Stordalen...
CGGGGCAAGTGCGGTCCGGCGAAGGCGGACGGACGGTCGGCGGCCGTCCTCGCCCGCCCAAAGCCGGTAGCGCATGCTAGGACGGCCCGATGCACCCCGGCGCCGACCCCACCCTCGACCTCTCCCCAACTCTAATGCCGACGGCCGGCTGGGCCGATTACGCTCTGGTCGACAGTGGCGAAGGCCGAAAGCTCGAGCGCTTCGGGACCGTGAGCGTTGTCCGGCCCGAGGCGCAGTGCCTTTGGCGCCCCACGCTTTCGAAGGACGCCTGGGAGTCCGCCGACGCGGTCTTCGAGGCTAGCGACGAGGAGGAGGCCGGCCGCTGGCGGTTCACCCGCACCGTTCCGCCCGCCTGGCCGATGGCTTGGGGCAGAATCTCCTTCCTGGCCAGGACGACCGCTTTTCGCCACCTCGGCGTCTTCCCCGAGCAGGCGGCGAACTGGGCTTGGCTCGCCGAACGCCTGGCGTCTTGCGGTTCGGAGTTCAAGCTTCTGAATCTTTTCGGTTATACCGGCGTGGCGAGCCTTGTCGCCGCCAGCCGGGGGGCCAGCGTCACCCATGTCGACGCCTCGAAGAAGGCGGTCGCCTGGGGCAGGGAAAACGCCTCCCAATCGGGCCTCGCCCAAGCCCCGATCCGCTGGATCTGCGAGGATGCCCGCAAATGGGTGGACCGCGAGTGCCGCCGAGGCGCCCGATACAACGCGATAGTCCTCGATCCGCCCAAACACGGACGCGGACCGGCCGGCGAGGTCTGGCGCCTCTACGCGGATCTGCCCGCCCTCATCGCCGGTTGCGCCGCGCTCCTCGACGGCCCAGCGCCGTTCCTGCTGGTCAACGCCTACGCCGAGCGTCTTTCGAGCCTCGCCCTCGCCGGCCTGGTGAGCCAGGTCTTAGCCGGCCGGAGCGGAGCGATCGAACACGGCGAACTCGCCCTCGTCGAGGAAGGCGGGGCGCGGGGTCTCGGCCTTTCCACTTTCGCCCGCTGGAGCGTCTGAGCCGTGGAAAGGCGGCGGATCACCTCGCTCACCAATCCGACCATCAAGGCGGTGCGGGCCCTTCATCTTCGCAAGGCGCGGGCCGAAAGCGGCCTTTTTCTCGCCGAGGGCCTGAAGATTGTCGCCGAGGCGGTGGAACTCGGCCGCCGGCCCAAAATCCTCCTCCATGGGCCCGGCGTTGCCGACCACCCACTGCTGCGGCGCGCGACCGCTGCCGCCGACCACACCCTCGAAGTGACGGCCGACATCCTCGCCAAGGTCTCGCGGCGTGACAACCCGCAAACGGTGCTGGGCGTGTTCGACCAGGCCTACACCGCGGTCGAAGACCTTGAACCTACCGCGGCCAAGTTGTGGATCGCCCTGCACGGCGTGCGTGATCCGGGCAACCTTGGCGCCATCATCCGTACCGCCGACGCCGCCGGCGCCGGGGCGGTGATCCTCGTCGGCGAGACCTGTGATCCGTTCTCGGTCGAGTCCGTGCGCGCGACCATGGGTTCGATCTTCGCGATGAGGATCTCCCGCCTAGGCGAAACCGCTTTCGCCCACTGGCGGCGCGGTTGGCCAGGCAGCGTCTTGGGAACCCTGCTCACCGCCACCACCGACTTCCACGCCGTCGCGTGGACGGGGCCGGTGCTGATTCTCATGGGCGCCGAGCAGGGGGGCCTGCCGCCGGCCATGGCGGCTCTCTGTGACGTCGCGGTCAAGATCCCCATGAGCGGCCGCGCCGACAGCCTCAACCTCGCCGTCGCCACCGGCATCATGGCCTACGCCGTGATCGCGCCCTAATGTTTGATGCCAAACTCGCTTGTGATCGGGAGAGGCTGAGTGATGGAGGCGGGACCAGGCTCGACGCGCCGGTTGATATCCTCGGGTTCGACCTTTGAGAGGGAGATCGGCTACTCGCGCGCGGTCGTCGATGGTGAATGGATATTCGTCTCGGGAACCACCGGCTTCGACTACCGCTCGATGACCATCTCTGACGATGTCGTCGAGCAGACGACTCAAACCCTGGCGAATATCGCCGACGTCCTGGCGACCGCGGGCGCAACGTTTCGCGATGTCGTGCGGGTCCGCTACATTCTCCCCGACGCAACTGATTTCGAAGCGTGCTGGCCGGCCCTCCGCGCCGCCTTCGCAGACGTTCGGCCCGCCGCCACCATGATCCGCGCTGGCCTCTCCGACCCACGAATGAAGATCGAGATCGAAGTCACCGCCAGGCGTAGGTGACGGGACCGAGGGGGCTCCTCTCAGCCGCTCCGGCGGACGGCGCCTGGGACTTACGCGTGCTCCATCGTTGCGGCCGGGGGATCGAATCGTTGGCCGCGGCGGCTGGCGACGGGCGGGCGCCAGAGCGCGACGATCAATGCCGGCAGGACGACGAGCGCCGCTAAGGTCCCCGTGACCAGGCCGCCGATGAGGACAATGGCCATCGGCCCGACGATCTCACGGCCGGGCGCGCCGGCGTGGATCGCCATCGGGGCGAGAGCGAGCGCCACCAGGGCCGCCGTCAGGACGATCGGGACCGATCGATTGCGTGTGGCCCGGACGACCGTCTCCACCGACCACACCGCCCGACGCAGGAGCACGAGGTCCTCGATCCGGCAGATAAGAAGGATCGCGCTTCGCATCGATATGCCTAGCAAAGCGATGAATCCTACCATCGCTCCCACCGAAAACGTCCCGTTCATCAGGGCCACGGCGGCCACGCCGCCTACGAACGAAAACAGGGTCGAGAGCAGGATTAGGGCGCCGGTCCTGGCGTCGAAGGCGATGGCCAGCAGGGCGAAGATGCCGAAGAGCGCGAAACCGTAATCGAGGATGAGATCGTCGCGCGAGGCCGCCGCCGCTTTCCCCGTCCCGCCGAATTCGATGAAGGCCCCGGTCGGCAGAACGATCTTGTCGGCTATCGCGCGGCGAGCGCGCGCCGCGAATCCCACCGCGTCGGTTGGAGCGGCGGTCACCACCTGCCGGCGAAAACCGCCGTCGTGATCGATCAACGCATGGCCGTCGGTGAGATAGACATTGGCGACGGCCTTGAGGGGAACCGAAATCCCCGAGGTCGAGCGCACGAGGAGGTCGCCGACGCCTTCGGGATCCTGTCGCAGCGTCTGCTGGGCGCTGATCGCCAGGTCGACGACTCGGCTGGCATGATAGATGCGCGCCACGGTCTCGCCGGCGAAGGCGGCCTGGATAGTATCCAGAACGTCGGAAGCGGAAAGTCCGAAGAGCGCCAGGCGCTGAAAATTCAGATCGACCCTGACTACGGGAGCGAGGGCGTCACTCTGCGCCCGCACCCCGCGGGCCCCCGGCAAGGTCTGGAGCAGGGCGACGATGTGGGCGGCGGCGGCATCGAGCGCATCGAGATCCTGCCCGAAAATCAGCACCTGGAATGGCGCGGCCGTTTCCGCGCCGGCCTGGCTTTGGTCGAAGCCGGAACGCACAATTGGGGAGAGACCAGGATAGAGTCGCAGTCGGGCGCTTACGCGCTCGGCGAGCCTTGCCTGCGCAACCGCCGTCAGATTCGGTGTGAGGCCGACTTCGAACACGCTGTGCCCGGTGTCCCAGCCATCCTCGCCGGTAGCGTCGCGGCCAATGCGTTGGCTGACCGCAGCCACGCCCGGCAGCGCCTTGAGGTCGGCCGATATCCGCGCGCCGTAATCGCGCATCGCCTCGAGGGAGGTGTTGGGCGGCGCGCTCACCTCGACGACGAGGCGGCCATCGTAAACGGGCGGCAGGAATTGCGAGTGAGTGAGCGCGATTCCGCCGAGCGCCAGAGCCGTCAGCAACCCCGCGCCGAGGAGTATCCAACCGGGGCTGGCGAGAAGCTTCGCCGTCAATGCGCCCTGCGCGTCGCTCAACCGACGAAGAGCGCCCCGATCGGCGGCCGGTCGAATGTGGCGCAGGAAGAGCAGGCAGAGACTCGGCGTGACCACCGCGGCGACCGTCAGCGAGGCGAGCGAGGCGGCGATCACCGCCTCGGCCAGCGGCGCGAGGAGCGCGCCTTGGGGCCCTTTTAGGACCAGGAGCGGAATGACCGCCACGATCACCGCCCAGGTGGCGTAAATGACCGGTCCTCGCACCTCCAACGACGCCGCCGACACGGCCTCCCGGTGCGAGGTATGACGCGCCTCCGCATCCCTCAACCGTGCAAGGATATTCTCGACGTCGATCACCGCGTCGTCGACAACGACGCCCAGCCCGATGGCGAGACCGCCCAGCGTCATGGCGTTGAGGGTCAGGCCGAGCGCCTTCAAAGCCATGACCGCGGCGAGCAGCGAGAGAAATATCCCGATCAGCGAGATCAGCACGGCCCTCGCGTCGCGCAGGAAAACAAGCAGAAGAACGATGATCAGGGCCGTTCCGACAGCCAGATCGATAGCGATTCCGTTGACAGCCGCGGAGGCGAACGTCGCCGGACGATCCAGAATGTTCACCGCGACGCCCTGTGCGGTCAGGGCCGGTTTCAGCACGTCGATGGCATGTTCGACGGCGCGCGTCGTTTCGAGCGAGTTCGCCCCATACTGGCCGGCGATCGAAACCAGCACGCCGGGCTTGCCCATGACCATCGCGTCGCCGAAGGCCGGCGCCGGTCCCTCGACCACGTCGGCGACGTCGGCGATGCGCTGCGGCGCGGCGCCCGGCGTCTGGATTTGGCCGGCGCCGACATCGTCGGTGGTCAGGGCCTGACCGTGCGGCTCGATCACCACTCGCTGCGACGGCGTGTCGATAAAACCGGCTCCGGCGACGCTGGTCGCCCGCTTGACGGCGTTGAGGATGTCGAGAAACCCCAGGTCGCTATCGGAAAGGTCGCCGGGTCTGGCCAGCACGACGATCTGCCGGGTGGCGCCGCCGTACACTTCCACCCGCGCGACGCCGGGGGCGGCGAGCAGCCGCGGTCGCACGACCCATTGCACGAGATCGCGCAGGGACATCGCATCGAGCTTGCTGCTGGTGAAGCCGAGCTGCATGATCTGGCCGCCGCGAGGCGTGAGCGGCGAGATGCGCGGCGGGGAAACTCCCGTCGGCAGGGTCGCGGCCACGGCCGGCAGATTCTCCGACACAGTCTGAAGGGCGCGGTAGGGATTTGCGCCTTCAGCGAAGCGGACGGTGACGATCGAAAGGCCCTCGATGGATTTCGAGCTCACGGCGCCGACGCCGGCCGCGCCGAGGAGTCGGCTCTCGATCGGCCGGGTGACCAGTTCCTCGACCTGTTCGGCGACCAGGCCGGGCGCATCAGTCTGAATGGTCGCTTGCGCCGGCGCCAGTTCAGGCAGGAAGTCGAACCTGATATCCCAGGCGAAAAAGAGCCCCCAGGCAATGAACCACAGGCAGGCCCATGCGATCAGCCTGGGTCTCGCCATCGACCAGCGGGCGAGGCTCTCGAGCATTCTCAGGGCCGCCCGACCGCCGGACTGATCTCGGCGGTGAAGAGGGCGTCGGCGCCCTTGACCACCACCTCGTCGCCGGCCGCGAAGCCCTTGGCGACGAAGAAGCCGTCCTTCTCGGCGACAGGACTTTCAACCAGCCGTCGCTGGAAGACGCTTGGACCCGTGCGAAGGTACACCCAGTCCGATCCCTTGAACCTGATCACCGACGAGCGGGGCAGGATGACCCCGTTCTGGGGACTGGATTGCTCGATGTGCGCACTCTGGGTGAGGCCGACCGAGAGAAGGATCGCCGAGGGACCGCTGATCTCGACGATCAGCCCCGAGGACTGGAGCCGAGGCTCGGCGGCGCGAGCCGGGCCGATGACCGGACCGCGCACCGAGTCATTGCCGATATCGACCTTGACGAATCTCGCCCCCGCCTGCCCTTCATCGTTGTGAGTATCGACATGGACGAGAGCGGCCGATCCGGCGGACAGCGCCCGGACCAGTCGTTGGCGCGCCGCCTCGCTCATCCTGACGACGCCCGGTCCCCATTCGAGACCGAGGCGGTGGCGGAGCATGGAGACCTTCAGGGCATCCTGTTGGGCCTGCGATACCGCCGCCTCCATGTCCTTGATCGCGACGCCGCCGCTGGGTGTGCTCAGCGCCCTCGATCGCTCCGCCTGCGCCTTCGAGGCGGCCGCGGTCGCCACGGCTGTCGCCAGATCGGCGTTGAGTTGAACAAGGGGTTCGGGATCGAGGACCTTGGCGAAGGCGTCGACCTCGGCCGATCGGTGGGTCACGGTCAGGTGTTGCGTGGTCAGGCCGAGATGATGCTGGACCTGAGCGCTGACCTCCAGAGCCCGCGCTGCCTTCGGAAGCGCGACGCACGTCAACAACAAGGCCGTTGCGGTCAGGAAGGCGGGAAACCCGGAGGTCGTCTTCATGGCCTTGGAACCGCCGTTTGCGCCTCGGCCTGAGCCTGGTTGGATGACCAATCGCCGCCCAGCGCCTGATAGAGCGCGACCGTGTCCTGGTAGCGGGCCGCCCTGGCCTGAACCAGGGTGACACGAGCCTGGCTCATCGCGGTCTGGGCTGTCAGCAGGGAGAGGGCGCCGACTTGGCCGTGGGCGAACTCCTCCCGCGATATCCGCAGCGAGTCTGCCGCCGCCGCGTAGGCGGCGTCGGCGTGTTCAAGAGTGCGCGCATCATCGACGATCGCCTGCAATACATCGGCCGTGTTCTGCAGCCCCGCCAGGATGGTGACTCGATACTGCTCCATGGCTTGAGCTAAGGCAGCCCTAGCCGCCTTCTCCTTGTGGCGCAGGGCGCCCGCATCGAAGATCGTCTGGGCGATGCCACCCCCGATGGACCACAGATTGTTGCCATTGGAGAGCAGCGTTGGAATGGCGGTCGATACGCCGCCGAGCGCGCCATCGATGGTGAAACTGGGGAGCCGCGCGGCCACCGCCACGCCCACCTGGGCGGAAGCGACGTGGACATTGGCCTCGGCCGCAAGCACGTCGGGGCGGCGGCGGACGAGGTCGGCGGGCAGGGTGACGGGCAGTTCGGCTGGAAGCCGGAATTGAGTCAGCCGCAGCCTGTCGGTCGGCGCGAGGGAAGGCGGTCGACCGAGGAGATCGGCCAGCAGATCGCGCTGCTGATCGATCTGCTTTTGCAGCGGTGGCGCCAGCTGCTCGGCCTGCTCGAGGCTCGCCCGCGCGGCGGCGACGTCGGCGCCGGCGGCCTGGCCGAAGCGCCGCTGGCGAGCGGTGACGCCGAGGCTCTGGCGATCGGCGGCGATGACCGCCTCGGTTTCGGCCAGCTGGTCGTTCAGTCCCGCGAGCTGAAGCGCCGCGGAGGCTACATTGGCGGTGAGCGTCAGGTAGGCGGCGTCGGTCTGGAATCGCTGGTTCTCGGCCTGGGCGGCGCTCGCCTCGATCTGGCGGCGTACGCCTCCGAAGACGTCGGCGACGTAAGAGAGTGCGAACTGCCCGGTGTAGAGAGTGTAGATCTGGGAGTTCGAACTGAGGGGCGGGGCGAGAGTGAAAGAGTTCTTCGCGCTCGTGACGTTGGCTTGCAGGGCCACGGTCGGAAAGAGTGCGGCGCGCTGGGCGAGCCAGGTCTCGCGTGTTTGGCGCAACGCCGCCTGGACGCTGCTCAAGGTGGGGTTGGCCCTCAGGGCCTCGGCCTCGAGGGCGTCGAGCTCGGGCGAGCCAAACAGCGTCCACCACGCCTTGTCGACGAAAGCACCGTAGACGAAACGCTGGGCGCCTCCTCCTGGCCCCGGGACGGACGCGGTGGCGGCTGGAAGCGAGCTCGGGGTGTAGGTCTGGACGGTTGGCGGCGGCGGCGGATGGAAATTCGGCCCAACCATGCAGCCCGCCAGGAGAAAGGCGGCGCAGGCTCCGAGGGCTGGCCGCTCCAGGCGACGGCGAATCGTCAATTGCGCCCTCATGCGGCCGAGACTGGCCAAACCGATGCTGGCCGGTCAAGCATGGCGAATGGACGCTGCGACCGATGATCTTCACCTGCTCGGGATCGATCTGGCCACCTGTCTGGTCATCTCGGCCCCCGGTCGCTTCGAACGCGAGAACGATCCTGATCGTTCGGCCGGACCGCGCTTCGCCTTCCTCGGCTGCCAGCAAGGGAACGTCTTCGCCGTGCGCGGCGATGTGGGCGATCCGATTGCCCAGGCGGTCCTGGCGCTCTCCGCCGGCGAGGCGCCTTGGAGCGACCCGGTCAATCCGCCGGGCTGCCTGACGGCGGCCATCGACCTGCTCGCTCGCGGTGGCGCCGCCACGACGATCACTCGGGGGATCGTCTACCGGCTGCCCCAGGAAACATGGTTCGAGCACCCCGCGAGGATCGTGCGGGCAGACACGCCGGCGGGGGAAGACTTCCGCGGCCGCATCGCCGATCACGGATTTCCTCCTTCCCTGCTGGGCATGGGTTTCAAGGAGCTCGGTCATCTCTGGGCGCCGTGGTGCGCGGCGCTCGATGGCGAGAAAATCGCCGCCCTCGCCTTCGCGGCGCGACTTGGCGGTGAGGGGGCCGAAATCGGCGTCGCCACGGGACCGGAGTTTCGTCGCCGGGGCTTTGCTGCGGCGGCGACCGCCGCCTGGTCGCGCCTGCCCGCCCTCGGCGACAGAGCTTTGTTCTACAGCACCCAGACGACCAACCGGTCCTCGCAACGCGTCGCCGCCCGGCTCGGCCTGCGCCAGATAGGATCCAGCCTGCGCGTGGCCTGAATTCGAGCCGGACGCTTGCGCCAGCCTTGTGATTGGTGTCCAAACTTCACCAAGCGAATATACTGGGTGGAGGCTAGACCGATGCGGTACTGGATCGCGGGCGTTTCATTGTTGATCCTGGCGGCGCCGGGAACTGGGCTGGCGGCGTGCCCGCCCAATCAAAAATGTCCGGCCGCTCCGGCTCCCCGGGCGGCTCCGACGGTGCGCCGGCCGGGGCCTGTCATGGGCGCCCCCGTGGCTCGCCCCATCGGACCCGGCGGCCCTGGTCGCGGCCAGCCATTCCAACGTGGCGCCCCGACCTCGCGCCAGTTCGGACCCACCGGCCGCGCCAACCCAGGGTTTAGATCGGGCGCCTCGCCGCGCATCTCCGGCGCGGCGGGCTTTCGAGGCGCGAACGGACAGCCGCTGAGGGCTCGGAACGGCGGTTTCTACTCTTACGGCGGAAGACGCTATGCGCGCTTCTCGGCGGGCGTCTATGGCTGGCCCAATGGCTATGGTTACCGGCCGTATTCCGTCGGCGCCTATCTGCCGAGCGTGTTCTGGAACCCCGACTATTACATCACCGATTATGCCCTCTACGGCTTGGCGCCGCCGCCGCCGGACCTGCAGTGGATTCGCTATGGCCCTGATCTGCTGCTGATCAATGTCGAGACCGGACAGGTCATGCAGTCGATTCCAGGAGCGTTCGACGAGGGCGCCCCGCCGCCCGACAGTGGCGACGGCGCGCCCCCTGACGGGCAGTACGGGCAGCCGCCCGGTGGCTACCCCCCGCCCCCCGACCAGTACGGCCAGCCACCCCAAAACTACGGCCCGCCGCCGGGAAGTTACGGCCAACCGCCACAAGGATACCCGCCGTCGCCTCAGGGCTAGCCCGGGCTACCGGCCTGCGATGCGCATCCTCGGGCGCGAAGAGGTCGCCCGGCGGCTGACCTACGAGGTCTGCATCCCGGTCGTGCGCGAGGCGATGATCGCCTTCTCGCGGGGCGACACGAGGCAGCTGCTGCGCTCGATCATCCCGCTGGCCAAGGGCCGGGCGCTGGGAATCATGCCCGGCGCGCTCGGTGAAGAGGCGCCCTTCGGGGCCAAGATCATCAGCGTCTATCCGGAGAACTTCGCCAACGGCCTTCAGTCGCACCAGGGCGTGGTGATCCTCTTCGATCCAGCCGACGGCGCGCCGGTGGCCGTGGTTCACGCCGGCGAGATCACCGCCATCCGCACCGCCGCCGCCAGCGCCGTCGCCACCGACGTCCTCGCCCGCGCCGACGCCTCGCGCCTGGCGATCCTCGGCTATGGCGAGCAGGCCCTGACCCACGCCCGGGCCATCGCCAAGGTCCGCCCGCTGCGATCAATCATCGTGTGGGGCCGCTCGCCGGAGCGCGCCGCTGACTTCGCCGAACGCATGGGCGCCGAGCTCACCCTCCCTGTTCACGCCGTCGACACGGTGGAGGCGGCGGTCGCCGAAGCCGACATCGTCTGCACGGTGACCGCGGCGCGCGAGCCCATCCTCAAAGGCGCATGGGTGAGACCGGGCGCGCACCTCAACCTCGTCGGATCGAGCCACGCCGTTCCGGCGGAGGTCGACAGCGATCTGGTGGTCCGGTCCCGTTTCGTCGCCGACAGCCGCGAAGGCGTCCTGGCCCAAGGCGCCGAGTTCCTGCGGGCCAAGGAGGCCGGCCTGATCGGCGATGATCACATCGTCGCCGAGCTCGGCCAGGTTCTGGCCGGCGATGTCGTCGGCCGCCAATCGGACGATCAGATCACTGTCTACAAGTCCCTCGGTCACGTCGTCCAGGATCTGGCGAGCGCCTGGACGCTATTTGAAAACGCGGAGAGTGAGTAAGGGCGCGCTCAGTCGTTGCCACCATTGTTTATGGTGGGATCCTGGGTACCCAAATACGTTCCGTTCCCTGTGTCAGCGAAGTTAAGACCGTATTGGCTGGAGGGGAAGCGGGGAATATGATCATGATGACCCCCATCATTGTCATTGTTATATGAAAAACTAAGAATAGTGTTTCCGGTAAGTGTGAAACCTTTCTGAAATTGGTGATGATGGCCGTTATTCGGAACGGTTATCTTGCTAACTGGCGTTATGGAATCCGAAAACGATATTGGCCACTTGTAAAATCCTACATTATTACCCGGGTTAGAGATCGTATATGTGACCTTTACTGGCGATGTCAAATACTTTAGACAGAGATTGCCATTATTGTCAATATAGTAACTCGATATACCATCATTGTTTGGTACAAAACCACCCACAGAGAAATTGGTGCCAGATCCAGATATCATGATCGTAGCGCCTATATCTACTGGCATCGGAGCGTCAGGTACACAGAATGGCATGTGATAGTCCCCCGTTTTGCTTAAGGCGGCATTGGCGCCGTTACCACTCGTAGTCTACGCGTTCCCCCAGCTTGCACGCCAGCCAACGATCGAGCCGGCGGGACGCCGAAGCGTAGCCTATGAAAGAGTTGGCGCAATACCATTCGGCCGCGGTCGGTGGGCGGGAGCGAGGCCAGTCCGGCGCGCTCGAGCGGGGCGATGGCCGCGGTCCATGTGGAACGGGCCTCGGCGGGCCGATGATCCAGGCTCTGGAAATCGCCGGCCAACATGCCGGCTTCAGAGGCCAGGCGCGCCAATCGCACATTCTTCGGGTGGGCGTTGGCGAGAGCCGCCAGTCGGGCAGATTCCACCAATGCCGGCCGCAACACCTCCTTGCGCGCCGCCGCCGATGGCGCGCGCGAAGCGGCGATTTCGATCAAGAGGATACGGGCGCCGCCTAGGGCCGTGCCGCTCCAGGTGATCGCCTGTCCCCGGATTGCCTGAGCCTCGCTAATCTCGAGGGCATGCCGCGCGATGGCCTGGGCGGCGTCGAGGCGACCTTGGTCTAGGAGGGTTTGGCCTAGCAGCAGGAAGGTGGCCACCGCATTGGCCTTGTAGGAGACGTTGTCGGGCGCCCCGGCAATGAGTCGTCCCATGTCGGCGGCGGCGGAATTGAGATCGGCGATGGCGGCGGCGGTTGAACCCTGGGCCAGCCGTATCTTGGCGATGGCTGTGCGACTTGAGGCGAGGTCCACGGCCGACTCACTGTCAGAGGGGATGCGCGAAAGAAGGTGGGCATAGATCGCCGCCTCTGCTGTGCGGTCGGCCATCGCCGCATCCAGATTGCCCCGCAGCACCTCCGTATCGGCGAGCCAGGCCAGGATCTGGGCCACGTCCCGTTGCCGATCCCGGCGTTGGGGAGCGCGGGCAGCGAGGTCTCGGCTGATCGCCAACGCCCGATCCAGGTCCGCCGCCGCTTCATCGCCGTGGCCTTCACGATACATGAGAGACCCGAGGTCCATGTCGGCCTCGCTGGCTTCGGCGCGCCAGTCCTCGTTTTTCGGACCGATCTCGACCAAGCGTTCCGTCAGGGCCTTGTAGCGTTCCAGATGCTGGCGAGCGATGTCGTCCTCCCCACGCTGGAAGGCGACATAACCAAGGTAGAAGGCGCTCTGGGCGTCGTCGAACATCCTCCTGGTATCGGTCGGGTCGCGGGCGAGAAGCTCGCCGGTGCTCTTGGCCGCTTCCGAGAAGAACGCCATCGCTCCGGGTAGGTCACCGCGCTGGCGACGGATTTCGCCCAGCAGGTGGAGCACCCGGGCGCGCCGGCCCAGGGAGGCGGCATCCAGGCCATGGCTGCGCTGAGCGGCGTAGTAGCTCATGGCTCGGCCGCCGATGGCGTCCAGGGCATCCAGGCGACCGCTGGGCGCCAGGGTCTTGGCCAGATCGCCGATCATGAACTCGACCAGGCCTTCGGCCTGAACGCGCTGCGCCCGAGCTTCATTGCGTTCGATGAAGGCGGTGATCGCAAGGACGGCCATGACCGCCGAAAGGGCTAGGGAAGCGGCCGTGAGGATAAGCAGCCGCTGCTGGCGGCGCCGAGCTTCGCGACGAACGAGCTGGTCGAGACTGACGCCCAGCATTCCGGATAGCAGCTTGAGCAAGGCTCCGCGTCTGCCGTCCTTGCCCGGTCGCGCGTCGGCGGCCGCCGGCTCGATGCGCGTCCCTCCCTCTTTGTCGGCACGCAGAGGCGAGGTTAGGGCCTTGGGAAAGCACTCCCCGGCCGCGGCCCCAGGATGGTCGGAAGCGAACGGTTCGCCAGCGACAATCACGGCAAGGACCCGTTCCTCGCCATGCAGCAGCTTGAACTGGCTTATCTCCTCGCTCACCCACGCCGACCGCGCCGCGGCAGGCGAACAGATGACGATCAGCCACGCGGAATCCCGCAGCGCGTCCCGGATGGGTTCCCCAAGTTGCGCGGAGGCGGCCAGCTCTTCCCGATCCCGGAAGACGGGGCGAAAACGGCGGGGCGCGCAGCCGGCCGGCGTCTGGATTCCGACCATCCGCGAGGGAACGGTCCAGTTCTCCAACCCGCGGCGCAGCCACCCGGCCCACCGGCGGTCCTGATGGCTATAGCTGAGAAAAGCCCAGTACCGCTGGCCGGCGTCCGGCATGCACCCCTTCCAGATCTCGAGCAACCGCGGGCCCGAGATGCTCCCCCTTTGAGCAGAACACAGCGATCGGCCGTCCTCAAGACCCAAGGCCACTAGGCTGACAGGCCGCCAGGGGCATGGTATCGTCCAGACCTCTTTCCCGGCCGGGCTCTTAAGGGCGCTCGCACCGGCAACCCACGGAGTAGCGAAATGCCCGATAAAGAAGTCGACAAGCCGGCGACCGAGAAAACCGACGAAAAGCCGAAATACCCGCAGGCGCACGTCCACCAGAAGGACGAGGGTCACATCGCCGGCACCGCCTTCGGCGAAGGTATCGACGGCAAGATCGCCGACCTCGCCGACGGCGACTCCTAAAGGCGGCGACTTAACCGTGAGAAGCCGCTCGCCAACGTAAAATAGCTGCACGAGGTTCGCGCATCAGCGCGAGGAACCTTTCGTGCGCTGCGGGACCAGCCTTCCCGATGGCTGACGTTTGGCGTCCCTGGACAAGTGTGCGGACACGGAGGGGATGGGCGCAATCGAAGTACGGGTGGCTGGAATCGGCGAGCAGGACGCCGTGGTCGCCACCCTGACGCTGGCGTTCAGCGTCGATCCGCCAACGAGGTGGTTGTTTCCCGAGGCGGCAACCTATCTGGCGACTTTCCCGCGGTTCGCCGCGGCCTTTGGGGCGCGGGCTTTCGCCGAGGGGACCGCTTTCGTGGTCGGCGACGGGGCGGCGGCGGCCCTCTGGCTGGGGCCAGGCATCGAACCCGACCGGGAAGCGATGAGAATGGTCGTCGGGGCGGCGATGGCGGCGCGGAACCAGACCTTCGACGGCGAGGTCGGAGAGGCGTTGGCCTCACTGCATCCTAAGGAACCGCATTGGTATCTGCCGCTCATCGGCGTCGATCCGGCGCGCCAGGGTCGCGGGCTGGGCTCGGCTCTTCTGGAGCACGCCCTCGCTCGCTGCGACGAGGAAGGCCGACCCGCTTACCTGGAAAGTTCCAACATCAAGAACGTGCCGCTCTATGAGCGTCACGGCTTCGAGGTTCTGACCGTGATCCAGTCCGGCGACTTTCCCCCGCTCTACCCGATGGCTCGCCCCGCGCGCAGATAGAACGCGCGATCAGGATCGCTCTTCGACGCTCGCCGCTTCCGCCAACACTTCGAGGGTGTCCCGGCCGATCGCCGGCGGGTCGCGCCGGATGGATACGGCAGTCTTGGAAAAGCGCAGGCCCGGCCGCATGGCGCGGTAAGTCCCCTCCCCTTCGAGCTGGCGCTCCTCGAACAGGGTTTGCTTGAGCTGGGGGTCTTCGAAAATCTCGGACGGGGTATTGGCGCGCATGGCCGGTATGCCGGCCCCGGCGCAGATTTCCATCCACTCGGCGGTGGTGTGCGCGGTCGCGGCGTCGGCCATCATTGCGTAGTACTCGGCGACCCGATCCTTGCCCGCCGTCTTGGAGGTGAATCGCTCGCTCTCGTAGGCGCCGGCGAGGCCGCCGAGTTCGAAGAACCGGGCCGACTGGACGCGGCTCGCCGGGAGCACCGCGAGCCATCCGTCCTTGGTGCGGTAGGGTCGGCGATAGGGGGTGATCGTGGTGGTATGGCCGAAGTGGCCGGTCGGCGGAATGAAGGTCTCGCCGTAGAGGTGTTCGGCCATGAGAAAACCGGTGAAGGTCTCGAGCATGGGCACGGCCACATACTGGCCTTCGCCGGTCGTCTCTTTGTGGCGTAGCGCCGCGAGGGTGGCGATGACGGCAAAGAGGCCGCACGTCTTGTCGGCGATTATGGACGGCAGGGGCCGGAAAGGGGCGGAATCCTCGACCAGGCCGCCTAGGCCGTAGGCGCCGCTGGCGGCCTGGATCAGATCGTCGAAGGCTTGACGCCCGGCATAGGGCCCCGCGGGGTCATACCCCATGGCCTCGACGTAGACGATGTCGGGCTTGAGAGCGGCGACCTCGGCATAGGCGAAGCCGAGACGCGCCACCGCTTCGGGTCGCATGTTGTGGATGAAGACATCGGCGCCGCCAATGAGACCGCGCAGGGCCTCATGGCCGACCTCGCTCTTGAGGTCGAGGGCGACCGAGCGCTTGTTGCGGTTCAGGGCGACGTAGAGGGGGCCCATGGTTGGTGAATTGGGGGCCTTGCCCGAAGTCCTCTGACGGTCTCCGGAGGGCTCCTCGATCTTGATCACGTCGGCCCCCAGATCGCCGAGAGTCTGGGTCGCATAGGGGCCAAGAACGAACTGGGTGAGGTCGATGATCCGCACGCCCGCCAGAGGCCCGGAGCCGCTCGCTTTGGGGGCCTGGGTCACCGTGCGCTCTGCGGATTGGCGCCGGCGCCGTTTCGCACCCCGAGCGCTCGGCCCAGGGCCGCCATGGAGTCGCGAGCGAAGGCTCGGCTGACCTCGGCGGATTCGACCAGCATGAAGCCGTGCGGCGCGCCGGGATAGACGTGAAGTTCGGTGGGAACTCCGGCGCGGATCAGGCGGCGCGCATAGTCCAGATCTTCCTCGAGAAAGAGATCCAAGGCGCCGCAGATCATGAAAGTCGGGGGCAAACCGGAAAGGTCGGGGGCGCGCGCGGGAGCGGCGTAGGGCGAGACGTCGGGACCGCCCGGCGCCTGACCCAGCAGGGCGGTCCAGCCGAAGAGGTTCGCCTCGTGCGTCCAGACAAACTGGCCCAGATAGGGCGATGGCTCGGGGGCCACCACCGTGCGGTCGTCGAGCATGGGAAAAATAAGGTGCTGAAAGGCGACCGGAACTTCTCCCCGATCCCGAGCCATGAGAACCATCGCCGCCGCCAGGCCCCCGCCGGCGCTCTCGCCGGTAACGACGATCCGCTTGCGATCGACCCCTAGCCCGTCGGCCTGGCGATACAGCCATGTGAGGGCGGCGTAACAGTCCTCGACCGGTCCAGGATGCGTCGTCTCCGGGGCCAAGCGATAGTCGACGCTGACGACCACGGCGCCCAGTTGCGTGACATATGCGGCGTCGGTAACCAGGCCCATGTCGGGAGCACCCATGACATAGCCGCCGCCATGGATGTGAAGGATTCCCGGGCAGGCTGCGGCTTTCGATCGCGGCGCCGATATCACCACGCCGACCTCGGGCGCGTCCGCCGGTCCGTGGATATGACGGCGCGTCACCTCGACGCCCTCGGGCGTCGGTGGCCGATTTTCCCGACCCAGCTCCATCATCATGAGCCGCGTCTGCTCAAGGCTTGCCCGGTCGAGTTGAAAGCCCGGAAGCATTTCGATGAGGGGGACGACTTCCTGGTCGACGAGGTGTCGTGACGGCATGGGGCTTCCGCGAGTTCAGCTGATGGCGAACAGCGACTCACCTCGGCGAAACCATGCTCGGGGTCAAGGTCGCGCAGAACCATACCTCCCTGGGCCTTCGTGGACGCCACGTTTTCCTTGCTCGCCGCTAGGCGGCGTCGATAGGGTCGGCGTCATGACCGGCGCGGCGACAAAGCTGATCGATGGCCCCCGGGTCGGGCCGCTGGCGGGCGGCGCCCCGACCTCGCTGGTGATCTTCCTGCACGGTTACGGCTCGAACGGGGCCGATCTGATCGGTCTGGCCCCCTATTGGCGCCAAGCGCTGCCCGGCACGGCCTTCATTTCCCCTGATGCACCCGAATTGTGCCCGGGCGCGCCGGGAGGCTATCAGTGGTGGGGGCTTTCCAGCTTCGATCGGACCGCCCGGGCCGCGGGGGCGGCGCGCGCCGCGCCCATCGTCGACGCCTTGATCGACGCCGAATTGGATCGCCACGGCCTCACCGAGGACCGTCTGGCCCTGGTGGGCTTCAGCCAGGGCACGATGATGGCCCTGCAAGTCGGACCGCGGCGTGAGCACCCGTTGGCGGGGATCATCGGTTATTCGGGGATGCTGGCCGACGAGGCCGCTCTGGAGCGGGAAGTCCGGAGCAAGCCGCCGATCTTCCTGGTTCACGGCGACGCCGACCCGATGATCCAGGTGGGCGCCTTTTACACCACGAGGGAGGCGCTCGAGCGATTGGGCTTCTCTGTGGACAGCCACGTGTCGGCGGGACTGGGCCATTCCATCGACGCCGCCGGCCTCCAGCTCGGCGAAGCGTTCTTGAGGCGGGTGTTCGCTTAGTCGGATGAAGCCTTTTCGGGTCAACCCGGCCGCGGCGAGTATCCTCGAACATCGCCCCACGCCGCGGCCATGACGCGTATCCTGGCGATCCACGCCCATCCGGACGACATCGAGAACCTGTCGGCGGGAACCCTGGCGCTGCTGGCGCGCGCCGGTCACGCCGTGACCATCGCCACCCTCACGGCGGGTGACTGCGGCTCGACCAAGCGCACCCGCGAGGAGACCGCGCGCATCCGCAAGGCCGAAGCGGCAAAGGCGGCGGCAATGATCGGAGCGGACTATCATTGCCTGGACTTCGGCGATCTCTGCGTCTTCAACGACGATGCTTCGCGCCGCCGGGTGACGGAATTTCTGCGCAGCGTCAGGCCGGAGCTGGTGATCGCCGCCGCGCCCGCCGACTATCATCCCGACCACGAAGCGGCGAGCGTGCTCGTTCGGGATGGCTGTTTCGCCGCCTCGGTGGCGCGCTACGAGACCGGCCCGTCCGAGCCGCTCGGGGCCGTTCCGCATCTCTATTTCATGGATCCCATCGGCGGCCGCAACCGCGAAGGCAAGCGGATCGCGCCGGGCTTCGCCGTCGACGTCGCCGATGTTTTCGAGATCAAGCGCAAGATGCTCGCCGTTCACGAAAGTCAGGTCGCCTGGATCGCCGCGCAGCACGGGGTTGCCGATCCGCTCGCGGCCATGGAGGCATGGACCCGTCGTCGGGGTTCCGACTTCGGCGTCGCCCTGGCCGAGGGTTTCCGCCACTATCGCAACGAGGGCTACCCCCGCACGGCGCTGCTCCAGGGGCTGGTGGGCGAAAACCTCCGTGACAGCGCCATCGGCGCCCATTAGTCGGCTCGGTAAGCCCTTCGATCGGATCCGACATGCGCCCTGCCCTGCCTTTGCTTCTCGCCGCTGCCCTCCTTTGCGCCCCCTCGGCGATATTCGCCCAGGCGAGCATCGGTGGCCCGGACAGCGGCATGACCGCACAAACAAAGGACGAGCCCGGAGCCCCATCCCGCCCCCGAGGCGAGCGTGGTTCGCCCAAGGCGCCCGATGAACCTGGTCGAGCGGCCGGTCCGTCGCCGGCCGGCGAAGGCGGCCGTCTGGATGCTGACTGCGAACATCTGGGCGGGGCGCCAGAAAGCGGAACTATCGGACCCCAAAGTGGACCGCCCAAGGGGGACGCCCGCGCCGACCGGGCGCGTTGCCGCAAACTCACCGACGCCGATATAGCCACAGCGCCGATCATCGAGGTCCGCCGCGTCACCCATCATCGGGCCATCGTCGGCGGCAGGCCGATCGACTACACGGCCACCGCCGGCACGCTCACTTTGCGCGACGACGAGGGCAAGCCTACAGCGAGCATGTTCTACGTCGCCTACACGACCGGCGATCCCCACCGTCCGGTGACGTTCTTCTACAATGGCGGGCCCGGTTCCTCGACGCTCTGGCTGCACATGGGATCCTTGGGCCCTGTGCGCGTTCGCACCGACAGCCCGGCTTCCACCCACAACGCGCCATTCGATGTCTCGGACAACAACGAGAGCCTGCTCGACAAGTCCGACCTGGTGTTTCTCGACGCCATCGGCGCCGGCTTTTCGCGCCCCCTGGGAGATACAAAGCTCGCGGCCTTCTGGGCCACGGACCCGGACATCGACGCCTTTGCCCGCGGCATCGAGCGGTATCTCACCATCAATGCGCGCTGGAATGCGCCGAAGTTTATCTTCGGCGAGTCCTACGGGACGACGCGATCGGCTGGCCTCGCCTATCGCCTGGACCAGGACGGGGTGCAGCTCAACGGCGTCATCCTGCTCTCCTCGATCCTCAACTACGGCCGCCGCGACCCGGGCTTCGACCAGGAATTGATCAACTACCTGCCGAGCTACGCCGCCGCGGCGGCGTATCACAACCGTCTGGCGACGCCGCCGGTCGATCTGTCGGCCTTCCTTCGAGAGGTGCGCAGCTGGGCCCGGACTACTTACGCGGTGGCGCTGGCCCAGGGCCAGGATCTGGGAGCGACCGAGAAGCAGGCGATAGCCGCCCAGATGGGCGCCTACACCGGTCTTTCGCCCGCCTATATCCTCGCTAGCGATTTGCGCGTCACGCCAGGTCGATTCCGCAAGGAATTGTTGCGAGATCAGCGGCTTACCCTGGGCCGATACGACGACCGTTTCACCGGAACGGACGTCGACGCGGCTGGCGAGTCACCCGAATACGACCCCTCCGACACCGGGATAACGGGGGCGTTCGTGGCTGCTTTCCACGACTATCTGGCGCGCGACCTCGACTACCAGACGGATCTCTCCTATCGCCCGACCTACTATTCCAACGGGCTGCAGTGGGATTTTCATCACCGGGCCCCCGGTTCCTTCGGCGGCGGCGGAAACACCAACGAGGCCGATGTGGCCCTCGATCTATCGGCGGCGATGCGGCAGAACCCGCACCTCCTGCTCTATTCCCTCAACGGAATATACGATCTGGCGACGCCCTTCTTCGGCACCGAATACGACCTTGGCCATATGCAACTGAGCCCGACGCTGCGAGGCAACGTGCGCTTCGCCTACTATCCCTCCGGCCACATGGTCTACCTCAACCCAGAGGCGCTGAAGGCGATGAAGACCGATCTCGCGCGGTTTTATGACGAGGCAGCCCCGCGGTAGTCAAGGCGACGCGAAAGGCCAGACGTGGTAGCTGGCGCCTCGCGGATAGAGGAGACGAGCTGATGGCGCGGCGCAACAGCGCGGATGCGGAGCTGCGGGCCAGGGCGGAAGCGGTGATCCCCGGCGGAATGTACGGCCACCAGTCGGCGCGCCTTCTCCCCGATGACTATCCGCAATTTTTCTCGCGGGCCAAGGGGACCCGGCTGTGGGACGCCGACGGCGCGGAGCTCATCGACCTGATGTGCGCCTATGGCCCCAACCTGATGGGCTATGGCGATTCAGAGATCGACGAAGCCTTCATCGCCCAACTCAGGATCGGCGATGCCATGACCGGCCCGACCGGCCTCATCGTCGACCTCGCCGAGACCATGACAGCCATGGTCACGCATGCGGACTGGGCGATCTTTTGCAAGAACGGCACCGACGCCACGTCAATAGCCCTGATGACGGCGAGGGCCCACACCCGGCGCAAGACCGTGATCCGCGCCAAGGGCGCCTATCATGGCTGCGCTCCATGGTCGACGGCGCGCACCGCGGGCACCATTCCCGAGGACAAGGCCCACCAGATCCTTTGCGATTACAACGATGTGGAAAGCCTGGACAAGGCCGTTTCGAGGGCGGGCGACGATCTCGCGGCCATCTTCGCCGCCCCGCTTAAACACGACGCCTTCATCGACCAGGAGCCGCCGCTGGCGGCCTATGCCAAGCGGGCCAGGGGGCTGGCCGACGAGACGGGGGCCCTGCTCGTGGTCGACGACGTGCGCGCGGGCCTGCGGATCGCCCGCGACTGCAGCTGGTCCGTCGTAGGCGTCCGGCCGGACCTTTCGACCTGGGGCAAGTGCCTGGCCAACGGCCATGCCCTTTCGGCCACCTTAGGATCGGAGAAGGCGCGGCGGGCGGCGGCCTCGATCTTCGTCACCGGCTCCTTCTGGTTTCAAGCGGCGCCGATGGCGGCGGCCCTGGCGACGCTCAAGCGCGTGCGCGAGACCGACTATCTCGAGCAAATGCAGGCCTTGGGTGACTATCTGCGTCAGGGCCTGAGCGAACGGGCCGAGGCGCGAGGGATCGGACTGCGCCAGACCGGGCCGAGCACCATGCCGCTCGTTCTCTTCGAAGACGACCCCGACATGCGCAAAGGCTTCTTCTTTGGAAGCGAGATGCTCAAGGCCGGCGTCTACTTCCACCCGTGGCACAACATGTTCCTGAACGCGGCTATGACGCGGGCCGATATCGATCAGGTGCTCGCCGCCGCCGACCGTTCCCTGGGCTTCCTGAAGAGCGCCCTCCCCGCTCTCGGCCCCGTCGAAAAGATGGCCTTCCTGGCGGCGTAGGAGTCCGCTCTTCGGTGGGAGGCCAGCGGCTCTCCGGCCACGATTTGGCTATTCGAGCGGCTGCGGCAGTTCCATCGGCTCGGGCTCCCCTCCCAGAACCCGCTCTCCCCTTCCCAGCTTTGAATTCCATATTCCGAAGACGAAGTAGACGACAATTCCGAGCGCCAGATAGGTGAGGAAGAAATGCCGGGTCGCCTTCCCGGCCATCAGGCTCATGAGCAGTACGACACACATGATCGCGCCCAGGATGGGCGTGACTGGAAAGAACGGCGTCTTGAAAGGCCGTTTCAGTTCGGGGCTCGAGAAACGAAGATAAATCACGGTGATACATACTAGAGTGAAGGCGGCGAGCGAGCCGACGTTGGAGAGATCCGACAGGGCATCGAGGGACATGAGGCCCGCGGCGCAGCAGGCGACGGCGCCGACGATAATGGTGTTCACCCAGGGGGTCTTGAAGCGCTTGTGGACAATGGCCAGCCACCCAGGCAGCAGACCGTCTCTCGACATGGTGTAGAAAATCCTCGTCTGCCCATAGAGCAGCACCAGCATGACGCTGGTCAGGCCGGATATCGCCCCAATCTTCACGACGATAGCGAACCAGGGCAGCCCGATCTGATTGACAGCCGTGGCGATCGGCGCGGGGTTATCCAGCGACGGATAGGGAACAATGCCGACAAGCACCGCCGAAGTGGCGATGTAGAGCACCGTGCAGATGACGAGCGCGCCGAGGATCCCGATCGGCATGTCTTTGGCCGGATTTCGCGATTCGGCGCCGGCGGTCGAAACCGCCTCGAACCCGAGATAGGCGAAGAAGATCACCGCGGCGCCATGGATCACCCCGCCGATGCCGTACCGGGAATGGCTGTTTCCGGTGATCACATCCCATAGCGCCCTGCCGATCTGATGACCCATGTCCATAGGTGTGCCCGGCGCGGGTGGAGGAATTTGAGCTGGCACCAGCGGCGACCAGTGCGCGGGATTCACGTACTGCGAACCAACTCCGATGAAGGCGATGACAACCGTCACCTTGATGGCGACGACGATGTTGTTGACGGTCGCCGATTCGGAAACACCCACCACTAGCAGACATGTGACGGCGGCTATGATCGCGATCGCCGGCAAGTTTACTGCGCCGGTAGCGACCATCATCGCGCCGCCCTGCGCCATCACCGGCACGCCGGGCGCCGCGGTAAGCGTTGGCGGAATGTAGATATGGAGGTCCTGCATCAGGCTGACGAAGTAGCCGGACCAGCCTACCGCCACCACCGAGGCGGCCAGGCCGTACTCGAGCAGAAGCAGCAGGCCCATGATCCAGGCCGCCAACTCTCCCATCGAGGCATAGGTATAGGAATAGGCCGAGCCAGATACCGGCAGAGCGGAGGCGAGTTCGGCGTAGCAGAGGGCCACGAAGGCGCACAGAACGCCGGTAATGACGAACGAGACCATGATCGCGGGGCCGGCGAATTGCGCCGCCGCCCGGCCGGTCAAGACGAATATTCCCGTTCCAATTATGCAGCCGATGCCCAGCAGGACGAGATTGAGGGCGCCCAGTGAGCGCCGCAGCTCGCCGTGCTCGTGGTCCGCCTGAATCTGGCGGACCGACTTTCGCATGAAGATGCGGCCCAAGCCGGGGCGGGCGGTTATGGTTGCCATATGCGTTCCCGCCCCCTGTGTCGCCCGCACCGCGCGGCCAAAGAATCGAAGCTAGCCGGCCCGCGAGCCCATCGCAACGAGTGATACCGCCCCTAGCAGAGGCGGCGGGATGGGCCCCCTAAAGCGTGTTGCACACTCGACATTTCCTCGCCACAGGGGGCGAAGAGCTTACCGGGCATGGAGCAAGATATGAGCCGGGCCGCCCAGGGTAGCGAACAGATTCTCGTGGTCGACGACGATCCGGGTATCCGCGTCCTCATCTCCGACTTTCTGGGGCATCATGGCTATCAGGTCGAGACCGCCGCCGACGCAGTGGAGATGGACCGAGCGCTGGGGCGTCGCGCCGCCGATCTCGTGGTCCTCGACCTCATGCTGCCCGGCGAGAACGGGCTTTCGATCTGCCGGCGGCTCGGTGGCCGCGGCGGGCCTGCCGTGATCATGCTTAGCGCCATGGGCGAGGAAACCGATCGCATTGTCGGCCTGGAGGTAGGCGCGGATGACTACGTGGCCAAACCGTGCAATCCGCGCGAACTGTTGGCCCGCGTCCGCGCGGTCTTGCGCCGGCGCCGCGAAGGACCAGCTCTCGCTGGTTCCCTGGGGGCGGCCTGCGAATTCGCCGGCTGGCGCCTGGACCTCGTCCGACGCGACCTGACCTCGCCCACAGGCGTGGCTGTGAACCTTTCCAGCGGAGAGTTCTCCCTGCTGCGGGCCTTCGTCGAGCACCCCGGCCGTGTGCTCACCCGCGATCAGCTGCTCGACTTCGCGCGCGGCCCCCAGTCGGACGCTTTCGACCGCGCCATCGATGTTCAGATCAGCCGGCTTCGGCGAAAGCTCGAGGACGGCGGCGAAGCGCATGAGCTGATTCAAACCATCCGCAATGAGGGATATCTGTTTACGCCCAAGGTCTCGCGGGTGGCATGAAACGCCTGCCGCCGGTCCCCCTCTTCGTCCAGGCGCTCGGTCTGGTCGTTGCCACCCTGATCGCCGCCCAGGCGGCCGCCTTGCTGGTAATCCTCAGCCTGCCGCCGCCGACGCCGGACGTCTACACCATCAACGACGTGGTCGCGGCGATCAGGCACGGGGGGTCGCCCGCGAACTCCGACGGTCGGGCCCTGACTGTAAATTTCGCCTCCCGGCCTCCACCGAGGCCAACCGAGGGCCGGCGTAGGCTGAAATTCCGCGCCGATCTGGCCGCCGCGCTCGGTATCGATCCGACCCGAATCGTGGTCGCCCAGCCTGGACTGCGAATCCTCGCGTTCAAGGGCGGTGGTCCGCTGCAGGAGACCCGGCTCGACCATCCCCTGCTGGTTGGCGGATTTGTCCTCGGCGTTCAGGGTCGCGACGGCCGCTGGCTGATGGTCAAGCCGGCAGCGGGGTTCGGGCCCGATCCATGGCGCCAGAGAGTCCTCCTGGCGCTGATCCTCGCAGCTGTAGGGGTGTCGCCGTTGGCATGGCTGTTCGCCCGGCGTCTCGCCGCTCCCATGACCGCTTTGGCCACCGCTGCCGAGCGGCTAGGCCGCGATCCGCGGGCCGAGCCGATCAACATCGTCGGCTCGTCCGAAGTTGCCTCGGCGGTCAGGTCATTCAACGAGATGCAGGAGCGTCTAGCCCGGTATGTCGCCGATCGGACCGCCATGGTCGGCGCCATAGCCCATGATCTGCGGACCCCATTGACCCGGCTGAGGTTTCGCATCGAGGCCGCCCCCGATCCCTTGCGCGCGGAATTGGCGAACGACATTGACGAGATGGATCAGATGATCGGCGCGGCCCTTGCCTTCGTGCGTGACGGATCCCGAGAAGGGCCGCATTGCCGGGTGGATCTCGCCAGCGTCGTCGAAACCGTGATGGACGAAGCCGCCCTCACCGGCGCTGAGGCGGCCGTCGAGCGCGCCGATCGCGTGGTCGTCGACGGGGACCCCTTGGCCCTCAAACGCCTGACCGCGAATCTCGTCAACAACGCCCTTACCTTTGGTCGCCGCGCCCAAGGCCGGGTCTACGCCGATGACGGCATGGCCGTGGTCGAGATCGACGACGAGGGCCCTGGTATGGCGGACGGTGAGCTCGAAGCGGCCTTCGAGCCTTTCCACCGACTTGAGGCGTCACGCAGCCGCAACACCGGCGGTATCGGACTGGGCTTGGCGGTGGTTCGGGCGATCGCAAGAGCCCACGGAGGCGACGTCAAGCTCGCCAACCGGCAGGCCGGGGGCCTGCGCGCACGCGTAAGCCTGCCGTTGGCCCTTTAGTGACGGCGGCAAGAGGGCCCTCTACCTAGTGACCGATGAGACCCGAGAGGATGTTGATGCCGAGCGCCAGGACCGCCGTGTTGTAGAAGAAGGAAATAACGGCGTGAGCGGTCACCAGATTGCGTAGGCGCGTCGTCGGGATGGACGGATCGGATATCTGCGCCGTCGCGCCCACGCAAACGGCGAGATAGGCGAAGTCCATATACGTCTTGGGTTCTTGGCCCGGAAACATAAAGCCGGCGTCGGGACCGTACTCCTTGATGTCCTGAAAATGGCGGTGGGCGTAGTGGACCACGAAGATCGACTGCAGAACGACCCAGGAAGTCAGCAGGGTCAGCGCGGAAAGTCCCGTGACCAGGTTCTTGGCCGCGTCACTTTGCCCCTTCACGCTCATCAGGGAGACGATGATTGCCGCGAGGGAAGCGAGAATCGCGGCGAGGACCAAGAAGGTCAACATTCCCCGACCTTCGTCCTGGCGGCTGGCCCTGTTCTTCACCGAAGTTTCCGATGCGGTCACGAACAGAGTCCACATCGCGGCGACATAGCTAACGGCGCCGATATTCCAGCCGATTAGCGCGCGCGCCGGAGAAGGAAAATGGATCGCCGTCGCCAACGCCAGGCCGGCAAGCCCCAAACACGCCGCCAGCACCAGCCGCCAGTGCAAAACAACCATCGCCACCTCTCTTTGACGACGCGCCGCAATCGCCGCGTCGACGCGCTTTCATAACCCTTGCCGCAACTTGAGAGCCTCCGCGGGAGTTTAGTCAGTCTCCACGGAAACGAATGAGCGATTGTCCCTCCCCGCTCCCGCAGCAACCAAGCACCAAGAATAAGGGATTTTCACGATGCAGACCCCTCAGGATGACACTCGACGCCCCAGCAGGCGCGGATTCGCGGCCATGGATCCCGAGCGTCGCCGCGAGATAGCGCGCCGGGGGGGCGCGAGCGTCCCCAGCGAAAAACGCAGCTTCGCCCAGAATCGAAATCTCGCCGCCGATGCCGGCCGCAAAGGCGGCGCGGCCTCCAGGGGTGGCGGGCGGAGGCCTTCGAACGGCGGCTGAACGAAGCCGCCGGCTCGATCCCTCGAGTTCACGTCGCCTGAAGCAGGAAGACGGCGAACGCTGGCGGCGGGCTCGTCCACCGCCGTTTCAGGCTCCATCCGGCTCGCCGGCCCAGGTCCACGAACGCCTCCTCGCTGAATTTGTACGAGTTCTCGGTGTGTATGGTTTCGCCCTCGACAAAGTCGATCTCGAGCCCGGCGGCGTTGACCGAATGGCTCTTTTGAGCCCGAAGGTGCATCTCGATGCGGCTCTCCGGTTCGTTCCAGACGGCCAGGTGGGCGAAGTTCTCCAGGCGGAACTCGCCGCCCAGTTCACGATTGATACGCTCCAGTATGTTTAGATTGAAACGGGCTGTGACCCCGTGGGCGTCGTTGTATGCGACTAGCAGTGTCGCCTCATCCTTGGCTAGGTCCACTCCGACGATGAAGAGGCTTCCCTTACCGAGCCACCGACGCACCCGTCGGAGCAGGTCGACCGCCTCGTCCGGGGAGAAGTTGCCGATAGTCGACCCGGGGAAGAAGCCCACGGGGCGCCCCGAGTGGCGGGCCGCGGGCAGATCCTCGGCGGTTGAGAAGTCGCCAAGGAGCGCATTGATCTCGACCTTGGGGTAGTCGCGAGCGATCGCCGCCGCCGCCTCGTCGAGTGCGGACCGACTGATATCGATCGGCGTGTAACGGCGGATTTGAGCGGCCGCGTCGAGCAAAAGCCGGGTTTTGAGGCTCGCGCCGCTCCCTAATTCCACCAGATTGGCTCCCGGGGGGATTTCGGCCGCGATCTCAGGAGCGATCCGTTCCAAAAGGCCACTCTCCTGGCGGGTCAAATAGTATTCCGGGAGCCGCGTTATCGCCTCGAACAGCTCCGATCCGCGCGGGTCGTAGAACCACTTGGCGGCAAGCGTCTTCCGGGGCGCCGATAACCCCAGGCGAACATCGGCGCGAAAGGCTTCCAGACCGCTCGGCGCGGGAGCGTCGTCGGCCAGGCGCACGCCTGAGAACATCCAGCGCTGATTGGGATAGAAGAAATTTCGATAGGATGACCGGGAGTGACCTTCCGGCGTGATGCAGGCGCCGCCCTTGAGCACCATCTGGCCGACCATGAACTTGCCATTGTATTCGCCCACCGCTCCCGCCGCGGGCCGGAAGCCGGGGTGGGGCGAATAGGCGCTCGCGGTCCACTGCCAGACGCAGCCCTCCAGCTGCTCGAACATGGCCGGAGCCGTCGCGGCCGCATTTTCCCATTCGGCTTCGGTGGGAAGCCGCTTTCCACAA